>ERZ1026844.390-NODE-390-length-33877-cov-14.095441_pt1 | contig 33877 bp, 32 predicted proteins | sample MGYA00380152_ERZ1026844 | MGnify/ENA primary metagenome ERZ1026844 (study PRJEB33269, sample SAMEA4719788) | human gut metagenome | biome: human-associated habitat; feature: organic feature; material: feces | place: Cameroon | collected 2013-10 ... | reverse complement strand
TTGTTTTTAAGTTTGTCTTTTTTTATACGTTTTGATTGATTTTTGTTTCACACTTCCTCTCCTTTTCTATACTTAGTATAGATTAAGAAGAGATATACAAATATCATCACAAGGAGAAGAATACATGAATATTAAGTAAAAAAACTAGAGAAATGAATCTCTAGCTTACACTTAATGAGTGGCAGATAGAAGTATAGTGCCCATAATCATTACAGCAACTAATTTTGAACCTAACCAATATAAATTGTACTTCATATCCATCACCCTTTCTTTTTCTATACTTAGTATAGTAAAGAAAGGGTTAAGAAGAAATCACACACACATTAAGTGTTTGTAAGTATTACTTTAAGAAACGTTTGATCCATTTCATCTTATCATCAGTAAGTGGATAATATCTAAATGGTAAATCAATACGTGTGCTCTTATGTAATACAGAACGACGATGAGAGAATGTCTCAAAAGTAAACTTACCATGATAATAACCAATACCACTTGCACCTACACCACCAAAAGGCAATGTATTAGTCGCAAAATGACTCACTGTATCATTAATACATGCATCACCAAAACTACATAAATCTAGAATCTTATTGGCATGATATGAATCATTAGAGAATAAATAGAGAGCAAGAGGCTTATCCTGACTATTAATATACTGAATCGCTTCTTCAATTCTATTGTATTCTACGAGTGGAAGAATAGGTCCAAAGATTTCTTCTTCCATTAAAGGATTATCAAATGTCACACCATCTACAATAGTAGGTGCAATCTTTAAGTGTTCTTCATCTACTTCTCCACCAATAAGAATATCCTGATTCTCTAATAGCTTCTTTAAACGGTCAAATTGTTCTTTATTGATGATCTTACATAAGTTCTCACTTTCTAATGGATGTTCACCAAAGAACTTCTTAATATATTCTGCAGCATAATCAATAAAGGCCGCTTTCATACTATCTTTAATCAATATATAATCAGGCGCAATACAAGTCTGACCAGCATTCAAGAACTTACCAAATATAATACGTTTAGCCGCAATCTCCATAGGAATCATATCAGTTAAGATAACAGGAGACTTACCACCTAATTCTAGTGTAACAGGTGTTAATGTTTCTGCTGCCTTCATATAGATTTCTCTACCTGCTTTCTTACCACCAGTAAAGAAAATATAATCAAAAGGTAAATCGACAAGTTCCTTAGAAACCTCTAAACCACCTTCAACACAATAGGCATGTCCATTATCAAAACATGTATCAATAAGCTGTGCTACAATCGCAGAAGTATGTGGTGTCTGTTCACTTGGTTTCACAATTGCGCAGTTCCCTGCCGCAATAGTACCAATAAGTGGTTCTATCGCAAGTAGGAATGGATAGTTCCAAGGAGAAATAATAAGTGTAACACCATAAGGTTCATAAATCGTATAAGAACGAGAAAAGAACTGATGAAGAGGTGTCTTCACCTTTTCCTTCTTAACCCACTTCTTAATATTCTTTAATGTATATGTGCAGGCTTCAAGAGTGAGTCCTATTTCTGTCATATAGGATTCTCCTCTAGATTTACCTAAATCTTTCTCTAAAGCATCTTCTATTAAGTCCATATGGTCTTTAATCCATAACTGAACACGTTTAATTGCATCTATTCTTAAACTTACATCTCTAGTCATCAATGTGTCATAATACGTTTTTTGATCATTAAAAATCTTTTCTAAATCCATAGCTATCACTTCCTTCTCTAGTATTCTATTACCTTTTACTTACTAATACAATAAACGAATATAATTCACATAATTCAAAAACATACTAGATATGATAAGTGAATTCAGTATGAATAAGATAAGAAATTTATATGTTTATTTGTGATGGCACTTAAGAAAGTACCGTATTATATAGATCTATAGAATTCCTCCATATCCGGAATATTATATGATGAGAGCGACGACAAGAACTGATTTAAAGTATTTTCAACCTTAAAGTAGTTTAGAAAACTTTCCAAAAAGGCGATAGTTGATTTCTTATACTTTCTATTTTTTAGAACATATACTGCATCTTCATCAGAATACTGTCTTGCAAAGTCTTTCATATATGCAGCTAGTGCGGTGTTATTGATATCCTCAATAGACTTATAATTTTGAAGAATCTCTAAAGTTTCAATAATAGGAATTGTTTCAGGTGTCAAAGAAATACTAATATTCATCACATATACATTATGAATATTTTTCTTTTTACCTGGTACAGCAGAGGAAAGAACCTCAACACGTTTACTGATTTGTGTAGTTAAACCTTTTTGATTAAAAAGTCTATATCCAATTACAATTCCTTGATTATCTTGTATATAAAGATCGACAATATCTTTTTCACTAATTGGAACTGTACCAAACCGTATATTTTTTGGTCTATAATATAACCCTTCTGTAAGATGTACAAGTATACCTTTTTTGCACATTCTTTCTAAGGTTTTATAATAAGTCATTTCAGGAATCGTACTAAATGATTGGCTATATAAAGCACTTGCTTCTAAAAGTTTATTCTCAGGTTCATGTTCAATTATTGTCTCTATATAATTTGCGTAACTATTCATACGATACCACCTCAATGGCGTTTTAAATCATATATATAATGTGTCAAGTAAAATACAAATTCGCTTAAAATATTTATTTTTTTATTACGGTTTCAAAACTTTAAAACAATTTCATTTTTGAAAGTGGGCGAATATATATGAAAACGATTGTGAGAAAAAAACTATCTTAATAGAATCATTGAACTAAAGGATACACCGAATATCAAAATCATTACTGGTATTCGTCGTTCTGCTGACACTCCAACGGCTAAAGCACGTTAGGTTCTTATATACATTCACTTCCAAATATACTCGAAAGCATATGAGACTAATGAGTTTCTATAAGACTCTCACTATCAATCATTCTATTGAATGAATTAGCGATAGCATTAGGCTCGTATCAAAACCTTTTATATATTTCTCTTTAAATTGCGATACTACTCAAATTATTTTTACCTGTTAATCTATCAACTTCCAAATTATGAAGTCGATAGAAATTCTCAAATCTGTCATTACATTTATCAATATCAAAACTCTTTAAATCATCTGCAATATTCATTATTAAGAAAGCTGAATAAAGGTCTCTCTGTATTTTTACTCCATCAAAATTATTCCATCTTTGTGATAAGGATTTCTTGGTATATGTTCCATCAAAATGATTAAATTGACTTGCTTTAGCTTCAGAAGTATCTATTTTTATTAGCTGCTCACCATAATAACCTAGTTTTCTATTTATTATTGTCAACAACATTGATGGTGCTTTATTAGCTAAAGACTTGCCAAATCGTTTCTTTCGCTTAAACTTACCTTTATCATTCTTTTCAGTCTTTTTAACACGTCTTTGAAGTCCGGCAAAATTCATCTTTTCAACATACACCTTGTTACCAAGAGATATAATATAATTAGCTAGACATTCATGCTGATATTTACGTATAGCTGCCTGTTTTCTGTATAATTCTCTTAATTCATTCTGATATTTTATGTAATGATTTGATTTGTTCCATATGACCTTCTTATTGCCTTGTTTCTTAATAGTTCCATCTTCATTATAATTATCAGGATTTGTAGAACGTTTTGACCTGTCCATTTTTCTAAGAATTCTTCGTTTCTGATTTTCAATATTTTGAATTCTGTCTACAAGTTCTAATATCTTCACATCGGATTGACTTGCAATCGCAATAGTTCTAGTGCCAATGTCTAAACCAACATCACCATCACCAATACGATGCTTTATTTCACCTGTTTCATTATCTACTTTTACTGGTGGATTTCCTTTGAAAACAATCTGAACATAGTATTTATACTTATTCTTTATAAATTTTCTAACGATTCTGTTATAACAGATTTTGCACTGCATAGCCTGGTATTCGTAATAATTGTTATAATCAATAATAACTGGAATTTCTAGACCATTCCAGAATATCATATCATCTTTGAAACGGATACCAGAACCATTTGATTTTCCTTCAAGACTATCTAATGTGCCATATTTCTTATAATAGACTTTTTTACCATTGCCATAGAGGAATTTTTCATAAGATTTCCATAATGCAGTCGCAATCTTTTGCGCAGTAAAAGAATCAATATTATCTTTAAAATGCTTCTGCATCATCTTGACATCCTTATGAAAGGAATATTCTGACATATCATACTGCTTGTGAATATCATTTATTTGTTTCCGAATTTCTTTGTCCGTTTTCTTATCACCTGTCAGAGAAGACATAAGTTCTCTATATTTCTTTGTCTTGATCATTTCTTTATAACGCTTCTGAGTTACGTTGACTAATGAATTATAAATCTGTCTTCCAATTTCAAAACGCTTATTCAAAATATCTTCTTGATATTTTTCTGTCTTTAAAGGAAATTCAACAACAAAGTTTGCCATAATATTCACTTCACTTTCAAAATGTATATTATTCTATTAATATTGTTTCCTTTGATCTGCTAGACTTAATTTCAACAAATAATTCAACAATATATGAGAGTGGTCTTATCTACACGTTTGATCTGCTAATACTAGTAACATTTACAAAAATCACACAAAAGTCATAAAACTATTTCATGCATTTGAAGAATTCAATAGAGTCATTAATGTTAGGTGAATTGTTAAAGAGAAGATTTCTAAAGTTTTAACACTGTGTTTGGCATCTGTTTATAACACCCATCTACTTTCCGATTTAATTATACACTAGTTAGAAAATCCATGCGTTAGGTCAACCTTCTAGAATGCCTTTTTATAGGCGTTAAAAAATATTTTTTATTAATCTGTTGTTTGTGTATTCAAATTACATTGCTTTATTTGTATGTTGCTACCATATCTACTGTTTATGTTTGATGCTATTCATCCCACACCTAAAGGAGTGGGATTTCCGTACATTACTTTGTAATGCTTTTGTTTTCTATGATATTAAGAGATATGATATTCGTGGTAAGAAATATTTGGAAAGTTCTGAGAAGTTCTATTTGTGTGATACAGGTATTCGATATGCTATTTTAGGTAGTAGAAATATGGATTATGGCAGAGTGTATGAGAATATGGTTTGTATTGAACTATTGCGCCGTGGTTATGATGTTTATGTTGGAAAACTCTACCAGAAAGAGATAGACTTTGTAGCTCAAAGAGGTAGTGAAAAAATCTATATTCAGGTAAGTGATAATATTTCAGCACAGGAAACTTTTGAGAGAGAATATTCTCCTTTACTACAAATTAGAGATGCATATCCTAAAATGATTATTGCAAGAACGAGACATCCAAAGTATAGCTATGAAGGTATTGTGATTTATGATATTGCTGAATGGTTACTAGGAGAGTAAGTGCTTTAATGGTTCACTTTCAAAACTTTAAAAATATTCAACTTTTGAAAGTGAACATCTTAGTGTGAGGACTTTCAACCCTATCATTGACAAGGTTGTAGAAATTTGTTAAAGTTTTAAAGTAAAAGCAATGAACAGAAGAGACTAAAGTGAAATGCATAGAGAACTTATGGCTGGTGTAAATAAGTGTGAAGCTTTAGAAAGATGGTCTGGGAGCTGTTATCTCCAATAGGGATAACCGTGACTCGCGTTAAGAGATTGAGTGACACGTAAGTGTAAAAAAGGTGGTACCGCGATAATTTCGTCCTTTATTAAGGACGTTTTTTTATTTTCAGGAGGGAGTAGATAATATGAAAGATCCAAAAGATTTCTATTTAACAACCGCAATTACTTATACTTCAGGTAAACCTCATATTGGTAATACTTATGAAATTGTATTAAGTGATGCAATCTGCCGTGCTAAGAGACAGCAGGGCTATAATGTACGTTTTCAGACAGGTACAGATGAACACGGACAGAAAATTGAATTAAAGGCTAAAGAAGCTGGTATTGAACCAAAGGAATATGTAGACAAAGTTGCTGCAGAAGTAAAACGTATCTGGGATATGATGGATGTTACTTATGATAAGTTCATTCGTACTACTGATGAATATCATGTAAAACAGGTACAGAAGATCTTCAAGAAGTTATATGACAAAGGTGATATCTATCTAGGTCATTATGAAGGTAAATACTGTACTGCATGTGAATCATTCTTTACAGAATCTCAGTTAGTAGATGGTAAATGTCCTGACTGTGGTGGAGAAGTTCATGATGCTAAAGAAGAAGCATACTTCTTTAAATTATCTAAATATCAGGATCGTTTAATGCAGTATTATAATGATCATCCAGAATTCATTCAGCCTGAATCAAGAAAGAATGAAATGGTCAATAACTTCTTAAAACCTGGTTTACAGGATTTATGTGTATCAAGAACATCATTTACTTGGTCAATCCCTGTAGACTTTGATCCTAAGCATGTTGTATATGTATGGATTGATGCATTAGTTAACTATATTACTGGTTTAGGTTATGACTTAGATGGTAATAATGATGAATTATTTAATAGATATTGGCCTGCAGATGTACATGTAATTGGTAAGGATATCGTAAGATTCCATACTATTTATTGGCCAATCATCTTAATGGCATTAGATTTACCTTTACCTAAACAGGTATTCGGTCATCCTTGGTTATTAATGGGTGATTCTAAGATGTCTAAACATTTAGGTAACGTTATTTATGCAGATGACTTAGTAGACCTATTTGGTGTAGATGCTGTAAGATACTACTTATTACATGAAATCCCATATGATAACGATGGTTCAATTACTTGGGACTTATTAGTAGAACGTATCAACAGTGATCTAGCTAATATCTTAGGTAACTTAGTAAACAGAACAATCGCTATGTGTAATAAATACTTTGATGGTGTTGTTATTAATACAAATGTATGTGAACCAGTCGATGATGAATTAAAATCAATCGCACTCGCAATGCCAGAAAAGACTATTAAGTTAGAAAATGAATTCAAGCTTGCGAAGGCATTAGATGAAATCTATGTATTATTAAGACGTACAAATAAGTATATTGATGATACTATGCCTTGGGCTCTCGCAAAGGATGAAACTAAGAAAGATCGTCTTGCAACAGTACTTTATAACCTTGTAGAAGCAATCAGATTTTCAGCTATCGCATTAGAACCATTCATCCCTGGTACATCTAAGAAGATCTTAGATATGATCAACACAGATGAAAGAGATATGATGAAGCTAGATACTTTCGGTTCATATAAATCAGGTACTAAAGTGACTGATCATCCAGAAGTATTATTTGCGAGATTAGATCCTAAAGAAGTGGCTAAACAGGTAGAAAAGTTAACTCCTGCAAAGCCAGTTGTTCCAGAAAAGAAGGATGAAACACCTGAAATCACTATTGATGATTTCGCTAAGGTAGAATTAGTTGTTGGTGAAGTAAAGAAATGTGAAAAGCATCCTAAAGCAGATCGTCTTCTTGTATCACAGATTGATATCGGTGGAGAAGTAAGACAGATTGTTTCAGGTATCGCAGATAGCTATTCACCAGAAGATATGCCTGGTAAGAAGGTTATTGTCGTAAAGAACTTAAAACCAGCTAAATTAAGAGGTGTAGAATCTCAGGGTATGATTCTTGCAGGTGGAACTAAGAAATCTATTAAAGTATTAGAAACAGATTTACCAGCAGGTACAAAAATCAGCTAACATTAAAAGAGTGAACATTTTCTGGTTCACTCTTTTAACATATTTAGTTGATTAATATAAGTATCAATGATTTGAGATGTTTCTTCTTTACTGAAACATCTTTCTTCTAATATATATTGATAATAGTCATTAAAAGCCATGACGAGACTGGCTTCATGAAATTGAATTGTTTTAACTGTACCACTTGTTGAAACAATCTGGAAATAGAGTGTATTCATACTCATCACTATAATTAAGAAAGATGTATCAGAATATTCAGGCATATCAACTAACTGTAGAGGATAAAGATTCATGAAGTTCTTCTGTCTACGTAAGATCTTGATTCTATCATCAATAGTCAAAGGCTGACATAATGGACTAGGAAAAGCCGTTGTATAACCCGTACTTACAAGACAACGTAATCCCTGAATAGTAAAGAGTCCTGATAAATGATTTTTATTGCTTTTCACAAACTGTTTTAAGCGTGTTGAATGATTTTTAAATGATTCAATGAAATCAATAGAATTTTGATTATCTTCTAAAGGCAGTGGAAATGGATCTTCTTCCTGATAAAGTACACCAATAGGTGGCGCAAATAAAAGATAATGATAATCTTCCATTGCATCACTTATATTATTCTGATTTGTAATCAAACTTCTCGTTTCTTTTAAATACTGATTAAACAGATCTTCATAAGCATCATAGGTTTCTCCTCTTCCATATAGAATACCACTTGAATGATCATTCGTATAAATAAGAAGATACTTATGAGTAAGAATAATATTAGGAAAGAAACAAAGATGATTTTTAATCGCATTGATTTCATTATAGTAATAATAAGCACTATAATGATCATTATTATTGATCAAAGGCATGATATTAGTTAGAACACTTAAGTTATAGAATTGATTATCTTTTGTAAGGGCATTGGTATTATCAAGACAGAGTATATGTGTAATATTAATGTTGGGTTTACTCTGACAAACCATTCTTAATAAATAGAGTGCATGTGTGGGCTGGGCTAAGATCCTTATATGAGGATCTTTTTCTTTGCTTTCTAATAAGAATAATTTATAGAAGAGATATTCTATATCATAGATATCAGAATAATGTCCTGGCTTTAAATCAGTATGTAGTACTTCTGTAGATGTAAAAGAATGATTATCTAATAAAGCAGCTTCTTTTAGAAAGGAACTGACATGTTGACGACAATAGTAATGGAACTCTCCTACCTTATCTATTTCATAAGCATTTAATAGTTCTTTCTTTTCATCATTTGTCAGATAGAGATACTGACTGATCTTTAGAATAAAATCACGACTCGGTGCCTTACGTTCTCCTCTAATAATCTTATAAAGAGTAGAACGATCCATCTGGAAATACTCGGCACACTTCTTAATATTTGTTTTCTTATTCTTTATATATTCTGATAATAATTGAGATACATACATAGGATTACATCTCCTTCTTGATCATTTCAATACATTCATCAATCAATTTGATTTCTTCTTCTTTACTATAAGCATTCTTCTTAATCACATTTTCAAAGAAATCATTAAAGGCTTCTACAAGTGTCACTTCCTGTATAGAAATATTCGCTAGTGTTCCTGTTGAATCGGCTGCAATCATATGGAATACCTGATCACTTAACTGGAAATATGTTGTAGATGTTTCTGAAAGATAAGGCATATCTGCCATCATGATATAAGGATGCTTCTTACAGAATTCCTTCCACTTTGTGATCAGTAAGAGTCTATCTTCTAAAGAGAGAGGATTAAAGAGTTCTGGGGGTATATCATGAAGATAACCTGTTTTGGCTGTATAGCGTAATCCCTGCACTGTATAAATGATATGGAAGAGATCAGAATATCGAGTATAGAATTCTTGATTCCAATAATTCGCAAAGTCATGAAATTTTTTAATAAACCCTTCTTTATCAGGGAAGAAGTCTTTTAATGATTTACGTATAATAGCCAGATCACTCTCTTCAAATACATAAGTAGGACATGGTGTTGTCATTAATTCTCTTGTGATGGTCTGGGTATTAAAGAATGTCTGAATATTTTTTAGATTATCTACCCATGACTCACGTTTCATAAAGCAAGATGCTTCTTTTATATATGCATCAAACTTCTCTTTAAAGGCATTCACAATCTGTGGTGTTTTATACAGTATACCCTGGCTATGATCATTTGTATAAGTAAATACAGAGCGTGTTGTAATCATGACATTAGGGTAGAACACATCATGTTCATTCATGATGGATACATTACTATAGTAGTAATAAGGATGATAATTCTTATTACGTAAAATAACAGGTAATAGGTTATTTAAACATTGAAGATTATAGAATTCATGATTTTTAGTCTGTTTCTGTGAATTATCTAGACAGAATAAATGTGTCATAGGCATGTCTGATGAAAGGTGATTAAAAGAATTAAATATTAAAAACATGTCGTAAGGCTGTTCCATGATTCTTACGTGAGGCTCTTCTTCTCTTGTTTCATGAAAATATAAAGTATAGAGAATATGTTCTACATTAATCTTTCCTGTATAAACATCATCTACAAGTGCCCTTTCATTATGAATGAATTGTTCTGTCATTGGGTGATCCTGGTCTAGTACATGATCTGCTTCTTTAAAGAAAGTCTGGATATGTTTACGACGATAGAATGTGAATGCACCTATTGTATCAATTTCATAAGCATCTAATAGCTGTTTTGTTTCTTCCTGGTTTAAACATAGATATTGAGCCATTCTTTTGATCAACAGTTCATTTGTCGCGGGTCTTTGTCCTTTAATAATCTTGTGCAGGGTAGAACGGTCAATTCCTAGATATTGTGCGAATTGTGTTATATTCGTTTTTTTCTTATTTGTATAAAACGATAATAGTTCTGATAGAGACATAATATAGCCCTCCTTAGTATTAATTATATCATGGAAACGTTTTACTAAGATATAGATAAATATATTTGCATAACTCCTTAATAAAGGCTTTATCACATTCAACTTTAATACATCATTTATTTAATTGGTTTATACTATATATAGGAGATGATAATGTGCAAACATTTTCACAACAATTGCATACGCTCTCTTTTGGTGCTAGACTTAATATAGTTGGATAGTCAACTAAAGAGGTGAGAGAAATGGATAAGAAAGAGAACTTCATGAGTGATAATGCATTACTATATCGTGCAGCTATTAAATATTATGATAATAGATTAAAGAAGTATGATATAGGTTATGGACAGGTTGTGAATTTGATGATGATTCATGAACATCCTGGTATTACTATGAAGGAGTTGTCTTCTAGTGGTTCTGTAGATAAAGGAACAATCACAAAGAGTGTATCTAAATTACATGATGCTGGATATATTCGTATAGAAGAGAATAATCTTGATAAACGTTCTAAGAAGCTTAAGACAACACCTAAGGCAAAAGATGTGATTACAGAGATGTATCTTGCGAGAAAAGACTGGTGGTCTCATTTAACATCTGATCTGACTTTAGAAGAAGTGGACCAGTTAGAAAAGACAATGCATCTTTTAGTTAAGAAAGCCATAGAAGAACCAACATATCAGAATCATTTCCGTATCTTTGGTTTTCAAAAGCTCACTCTTTTAGATTATCCAGGTAAGATGGCATGTACTCTTTTTACTGGAGGATGTAATTTTAAATGTCCTTTCTGTCATAATTCTGACTTAGTCTTCTTACCAGAAAACATGGTAGAGATTGAACAGGAGGATGTTCTTGAATTCTTAGAAAAGAGAAAGAATATATTAGAGGGTGTATGTATTACAGGTGGAGAACCTTTATTACAGGCTGGTATTGTAGATTTCTTAAGAAATATCAAGGATATGGGATATTCTATTAAGTTAGATACAAATGGATCTTTTCCTAATAGACTAAAAGAGTTAGTAGAAGAAGGTCTTATTGATTATGTAGCAGTAGATATTAAGAATGCACCCAAGAAATACAATAAGACAATTGGTTTAGAAGGGTATCGTCTTGATTCTATTAAAACAACAGTCCAGTATTTATTAGAAAATCATGTAGATTATGAATTCAGAACGACAATCATTAAAGAATTTCATACAGAAAATGATATGAGACTCATTGGGGAATGGATCAAAGGTGCCAGACGTTATTATCTTCAAAACTTTGAAGATAATGAGAATGTGATTCAAGAAGGTTTACATGCATGCTCATTAGAAACACTCCAGAGTTATAAAAAGATTTTAGAGGAATATGTTGATGAATGTGAAATCAGAGGGATAGAAGAAAGGATATGATAATATGTACCAGGTCATTAAAAGAGATGGTAAGATTACAGAATTTGATTTAAAGAAGATAACCCGTGCGATTGAAAAAGCATTTATTTCATTAAAGAAAGAATATCATCCTAGTGTGATTGATATGCTTGCATTAAAGGTCACAAGTGATTTTGAAAAGAAGATCAAGGATCATAAGATTGCGGTAGAAGATATTCAGGATAGTGTAGAGGATATCTTATCACAGGCTGGTTATAGTGATGTGGCTAAGTCTTATATTCTTTATCGTAAACAGAGAGAGAAAGTAAGAAATATGAAGTCTACGATTCTTGATTATAAGGATCTAGTGAATAGTTATGTGAATGCGACTGACTGGAGAGTAAAGGAGAATTCTACTGTCACTTATTCTGTTGGTGGGTTGATTCTAAGTAACAGTGGTGCGATTACTGCGAATTATTGGTTATCTGAAATATATGATCAAGAGATTGCGGATGCACATAGAGAGGGAGATTTCCATATTCATGATTTAAGTATGTTGACAGGATATTGTGCAGGATGGTCTTTAAAACAATTGATTCAGGAAGGTTTAGGAGGTATTCCAGGTAAGATTACATCTAAACCAGCTAAACATCTTGCATCATTATGTAATCAGATGGTGAACTTCTTAGGTATTATGCAGAATGAATGGGCAGGTGCGCAGGCTTTCTCTTCTTTTGATACTTACTTAGCACCATTTGTAAAGGTAGATAATCTTCCTTATGATCAAGTCAAGAAATGTATTGAATCATTTATCTATGGTGTCAATACCCCTTCACGCTGGGGAACACAGGCGCCTTTTTCTAATATTACTTTAGACTGGACAGTACCAAATGATTTAGCTGAACTCAATGCGATAGTCGGTGGAAAAGAAATGGACTTCCGTTATAAGGATTGTCAAAAAGAAATGGACATGATTAATAAAGCCTTTATTGAAGTGATGATTGAAGGTGATGCGAATGGTCGTGGATTCCAGTACCCTATTCCTACTTACTCTATCACAAAAGATTTTGATTGGTCTGAAACAGAAAATAATAAACTATTATTTGAAATGACTGCAAAGTTTGGTACACCATATTTCTCTAACTATATTAATTCAGATATGGAACCAAGTGATGTGAGATCTATGTGCTGCCGTTTAAGACTTGATTTAAGAGAATTAAGAAGAAAGAGTGGAGGATTCTTTGGTTCAGGTGAATCAACAGGATCAGTAGGTGTCGTTACTATTAACCTTCCACGTATTGCTTATTTATCTCATAATGAACAGGAATTTTATGAAAGATTAGATCACTTAATGGATCTTGCGGCAAGATCATTAAAGGTAAAAAGAGATGTGATTAGTAAGTTATTAGATGAAGGTCTCTACCCTTATACAAAACGTTATTTAGGTTCATTTAAGAATCATTTCTCTACTATTGGCTTAGTAGGTATGAATGAAGCCACACTCAATGCGAACTGGCTTAAAGAAGACTTAACACATACAGATGCACAGGAATTTGCGAAGGATGTATTAAACCATATGCGTGAAAGATTAGTCATCTATCAGGAAGAATATGGTGACTTATATAACCTAGAAGCAACACCTGCAGAATCTACATCTTATCGTCTTGCGAAACATGATAAGAAGAAATATCCAGATATCATTACTGCCACTAAAGAGGGGAATACACCTTACTATACAAACTCATCTCATTTACCAGTAGGTTATACAGATGACTTATTTACTGCCTTAGATATTCAGGATGAATTACAGACACTCTATACATCAGGTACTGTATTCCATGCCTTCTTAGGTGAAAAGCTACCAGACTGGAAAGGTGCTGCAACACTTGTAAGAAAGATTGCGGAAAACTATAAACTTCCTTATTATACAATTTCACCTACTTATTCTATTTGTGAAGATCATGGTTATCTTGTAGGAGAACAGCCTGTATGTCCTGTATGTGGTAAACCTACAGAAGTATGGAGCCGTATTACAGGTTACTATAGACCAGTTAAGAACTGGAATGAAGGTAAAGCACAGGAATTCAAGGAACGTAAAACATATGATATGGGTCACTCAGTACTAAGTGGCAGACATATGAAGAAGATCAAAGAAGAACAGGTACAACCTGTTATACAGAATGAAAAGCTTTATTTATTCACTACAAAAACATGTCCTAACTGTCGTATTATTAAGAAAATTTTAGAAGAAGAACATGTAGACTATGAATTAATAGATGCAGAAGAACAAGTAGACCTCACAAAGAGATTCTCTGTCATGCAGGCCCCTACTCTTGTCGTTGCGAATGATAAGAGTTATGCGAAATATGTGAATGTGTCTAATATTAGAAAATATATAGAAGAAAGAGCATAACCAAAGTAAAAAAGAAGACTGTGAGATCATTTGATTTCACAGTCTTCTTTGACTTCTATTGTTTCTTCAAAATATCCATCTTTTGAATCTCTTACTTCTTCAAAAGTCTTTTGATAAATATATGCTTTATAGCATAAGAATACCATTAATACAACTAATGCAACTGATAAGAAGTTCTTTAATAATCTTCTTACCTTCGCTTTTTCAATCAGACAATCCATATCTTCCTGCTCATAGTAACTAATGATCACTTCCTTGGGTGTACCAAGTCTTTCTACAACTTCATCATATGTCATATCATGAGAACCATCATCAATATTATCTATGAGTTTTCTTATATATTCTTTTTCAGATTTACCATAAGAAGCAAATAGATACTTACATTGTTTAATGTACTTTTTAATGCTTTTATTATAAGTCATGATCTTCCTCCATAAATGTATCAATAATACTTGTCATCTCTTTGTATTCTTTATATATGCCCTCTAGGTACTCTTTTCCAGATGGCTCCAAATGATAATATATTCTTGTCATTCTTTTTCCAACAAGCTTTTTTTCACTTGATATATAACCTAGTTCTTCAAACTTATATAGAACAGGATACATACTTCCTTCTTTGATATCTATCTTACCATTTGTAAGTTCTTTAATGGAATGAGTGATCTCATACCCATAACAATCTCTTATTGAAAGAATCTTAAGAAACAACATTTCTAGTTTAAAAAAGTTATTGTTCTTTTTTGGCATAATGTTACCTCCATACAAATGGTATCATGAATATATTTGATGGACAATATATAGAAAAACTATATAGTGATTGACAAAGATAAAAACCACATGATAATATCTAACTATAGTAAACGTTTACATTTGTGCTGAAAATGGAGGTAAATATGAAAAAAATAATTATGCTTTCTTTTTTGGCTGTTGCTTGTGCAGTATCGCTGGCCAATTCTGAAGTTGATGCTTCAGATGATACAGTTATTAATCAATATCTTCTTTTGAAAAATGAATACAATATAACTAAATCCAGATACATGCTGTATGAAACCGATAGTAATGCAGTGAAGTTAAATAAAGCAGGAAAAGATATTGATCGTTTTAAAAATCACATCTATGAATTAAAAGGTAAATCAAGAGCGGAATTAAAAAGATATAAGTATACAAATTCTCAAATTGATGCGATAAAGAATTACGATGGAACAGAAGAAATGACTGTAAAAGCATCTTCAAAAATGAAGTTCGGTGTTAAGAAGAATATATTAAGTTATGATGCGAAAACAGGATTGTCTACTGTAAAAGCAACAGTAAGCTTTAGCTGGAATGGAACACCTGAAGATTATGGAAATGATTCTTTTGCGATGGCATATGAAGCAGATAATAATCATATTTTTAAGGAAGTTTCATTCGTTACTTCTTCATTAAAATACAAGGAATTCAAATCCTCTAAGAGTGTAAAAACATGGACGAAGTCAGCGATTAATAAAGGTGATCAAGATGTTATTGGTTCATATGGATGGTCATTCCCATTAAAAGTAAAAGGTGATCAATACTATGCATGTTTGTATGATGGCTCTTTTTCTATAACAGGAGTCGTAAGTGGAAAACTAAAATATTTCAATGTGCGTTACTTATATAGTCATAAATCATCTATAGTTCCAACTGGATTTGGAATTAGTATATCCAGAGGTATGTCTTCCGCAGGAATAGTACTCACAAAGAGATCTCGCCATACAGGGTATCCTGAAAAAAGTGGTGGTGTTGTGACTTGTTCATAATCTTAATGGATTATAAGGAGATAATAAAATGAAGAAATTATTAATAACAGTATTTTTGTTATTTTTGATAACTTATGGATGTCATATACTAACTCTAATAAATTTAGAGATATTCATGTGTGTATTTAATGCATGGCAGGATTTTGACCTGTATAACTTGCTTTTTAGTATATACACTGCTTGTTCTATAGTTGTAGTAACTATATATCTTCTGCATAAGAAAAAGAGTTAATGCAAGCATTGTTTTAATGAATTACGAGGAGATAATAAAATGAAGAAATTATTAAAGATAATATTTTTATTCTTTTTAGTAACCTATGGGTGTTTTATACTGAACGTAATAAATGTATGGATATTTATGTATGTATTTAATGCATGGCAGGATTATGACTTGTATTTTAATCTCTTTGCTGTATATACTGCCTGTTCTATAGTTGTAGTAACTATGTATCTTCTGCATAAGAAAAAGAATTAATACATAGGGAAAGCCCAATCACTATTACTTCTATTATTGGTATACTTTATTTGTTGATACAAATATGAGGCTGTTGAATACTCAACAGTCTTTTTATTTACAAAAACACTTGATTATATAGTTAGCATATGCTAACCTATAGATAGTTAGTAAGAACTAACTGGGAGGTCAACAATGAAAGTAGTCTATGCATCAAGAACTGGAAATGTAGAAGCATTAATTGGAAAACTAGGTATTACAGACGCATTACATATTGAAGATGGTACAGAAAAGGTTTCTGAAGACTATATCTTATTTACTTATACAGATGGCTTTGGAGATGTTCCTTATGAAGTATCAGACTTCTTAGAAAACAATCCATCTATTAAAGGTGTTATTGCATCTGGTGATACAGGATATGGTGAAGCTTATTGTTTAGCTGGTGATAAGATCAGTGAAGAGTATCATGTTCCATGTCTTTATAAAGTAGAAAATGATGGTACTGATGAAGATGTAGAAGCCATCAAAGAGTTACTTTAATATGACCTTAGGATATCATCAATTTGAACATCTTCTTCTTACGCATTGCACACCTACCTTGATCAAGCGTAAGTTAGGTAGTATGTTTCATCTTGATAATAGATATTCAAATGTTCATGAACTTGTAGAATATTATGATCAGATTCTTAACCTTCAAGGATTACGAATAAATCTTTTTTTCTCTCATGGTCGTTATACAGTATATGTATATCTGCCTTCCTCACTCAAATACTTAATGACTGACAAAAACATTCAATCCTTTCTGAAACAATATGATTATCCTGATCATGATATTCTATCTCATCTAGAGAAACGTCTTGAGATGAGTCAATATCCACACGAAATAGGGTTATTTTTGGGTTATCCACTTGCTGATGTATGGGGGTTTATACATCATAAGAAGTGTCAATGTTGTGGCTATTGGAAGGTATATGAAAAAAAACGTGAAAAAGAAAGCCTCTTTAAACAATTTGACTGTTGTAAAAAAGAATTTATACTCCTTTATGAGCAGGGCTATTCTTTGTCACAAATCCTTAATCAGGCTGATAATCAGCCTTTTTCTTTTACCTTAAATGAATTATAATGTTTTCGAGGTGGTTATAAATGATGAGAGTAAATGAAACAGAAACTAAAAGATTATTAGAAGCTGTTAAACCAGCAAAGCTTGTTGCAGCAACTAAATATATTGATGAAAAAGAAGTAGAAAAGCTAGAAGAATGTGGTGTTATGATCTATGGTGAAAACAAGGTACAGGACTTCTTGAAGAAGTATGAAGATTACCATGGAAAAGGTGTATGGCATTTTATTGGTACATTACAGACAAATAAAGTAAAGTATATTATTGATAAGGTACAGATGATTCATTCTGTCGCAAACTATAGATTAATTGATGAAATAGAGAAACAGGCAGCGAAACATAATCTTGTTATGGATATCTTATTACAGGTTAATATTGCGAAAGAAGAATCTAAACATGGCTTTAATGAAGAAGAAATGAATGAAGTCATGGATTACTTAAAAGATAAACCTCATTTAAATCCTAGAGGCTTAATGATGATGGCTCCTAATATTGAAGTAGAAGAAACAAGACAATACTTTAAAGCAACTAAAGACCTATTAACTAAACTACAGGATTCTTATCCTAACTATCAATTAACTGAACTATCAATGGGTATGACACATGACTTCCCTATTGCAGTTGCAGAAGGTAGCACAATGGTAAGATTAGGTCATGCACTATTTGATGAATAATTAAAAACATCCCTAGAAACTTATGTTTCTAGGGATTTGTGTTTAGAACGGGAAATGTGGATTATTATATTCTGTACAACGTTCCTGCCAGTATGCCATAGATTCCTTGATATCACGACATACATAATCATAATCTTTCTTCTCTATCTTTCCATGTTCTGCCATACTCTTATAGAATTTCTTTAAACTTGCAGCAGTTGTTTTGACTGTTGAAGGAGAAGACCACATACATTTGCGAATGAAATAATCTCCAAGGAAGTCACCAAGCATTGTAACGCCTTCCTCCATTGTTACATTCATTCTATAACCTAAGAAATCATTGATAAACAGATCTACATTAGATAGATGATTGTAGATAGTTTTTTGTTTTAAGCCTGCATTTTCAAGATCTTCTTGGAAGAGAATTAAGTAGTCATGATTTGTGTCTTCATTTTGTTCACTAAAGTCTAGATAGTCCATAATCGTTATATTCCTTTCAATGTATAAATATATTATATAGTAATAGAAGGAGAAAGGCGTTAAATAGGTGAAAAATTTTATAAAAACGGTATTTTACTGACTTCTCATATTTCGCTGTTATAATAGAAATATGGAGGATACAGGTATGGTTAAACGTATATTAACTGTCTTAGTGCTTGTTTCTGTAATACTTATACCAGGTTGTACAAAAGATAAATATTCAGGTGAATTTAAGAATGATGAAGAAGTGGCCGAATATGTAGAAACAATCATAAATAAGAAGTATAGCCGTTACTTTGATGATAAGTTATGTTGTTCTGATTATGGTACGAATGATGAAGGTGTGTTTTATGCAACTGTATATGTGAAAGACGAGAAGTATGAATTTGGTGTTGAATATAATATTAAGAATAAGACATTAGAGACTGATGCATCTAAGGGATATCATTATGAGACATTGTTAGAGGATATAAGAAATACGATTCCTAACACAATGAGATGTGATGTACAGAGTGTAAAATGTAATAAGCGTAAAGGATTTATAAAAGATTATCAAAAGTTTATTAGTGATAAGGATACAAAGATCGAGTTAATGTTGTATTTTGATGATTCTATGAGTGATGATGATGCAAAACAGGTACAAGAGCTAATGAAGACTTTATATGATAAAGAGTTTAACGGAACTGTTCAATGTTGCAATGGAGAGTATTATAGCGAGGTATTTAAATTAGGTTCTATTCCTAATATTAAGGATATTGAGAAGTGTGATAATGAATAAATAGTGTAAAAATAGTGAAATTATTAAAGGATTAGAGGATATGATGAATAAGTATAGAATTATATTCAGTCCAACAGGTGGAACTGAAAAAGTATCAAAATCAATCACAAAGAATTGGGGACATGTAGAAGACATAGATCTTACAATTGTAGATAAGGACTATCAAGATATATCATTGACAGAAAATGATATTGCGGTGATTGCCGTGCCTTCTTACGCCGGATTAGCACCACAAGTTGCATTAGATAGACTTGCAGAGATCAATGCACATCATTGTAAATGTGTCATTGTTGCGGTATATGGAAATAGAGCGTATGAAGATACACTTGTTCAAATGGAAGATTATGCACATATGGCTGGATTCGATGTCATTGGGGCTATATCAGCCATTGCTGAACATTCTATTTTCCATCAATTTGCGACAGGAAGACCGGATGAAAATGATTGTCATCAATTAGAAGAATTTGGTGATCAGATTTTAGAAAAAGCATCTAATAAGATTAATACTAAACTGAATATTCCAGGTCATAGACCTTATAAGAAGGTAGGTGGAGGAACGATTCCTCAAGCAGATAGCTTATGTACAAAGTGTGGCTTATGCGTAGTAAAATGTCCTACAGGTGCAATTAGTAAAGATAATCCACAAGTGACAGACAAGAATAAATGTATCTCATGTATGCGTTGTGTGGCTATTTGTCCTAGTCAGGCAAGAAGTCTAGATCAAGAGAAAATGACAGTCATAGAAAATGCTATTAAAAAGGTTTGTTCAATCAAAAAAGGGTGTGAATTATTTCTATAATTGAATAGTAGATCATACAAAAGAGGACGAGATAGGATGATATTTTCATCCTTCTATCCTCTTTTTCATTTCTTTAGACAAACTTTCTATTTTGTCTTACAAATAGTGAAATTTTGTGTATTTATCGTTATATTTTATAATTTTATTATGCAAAAAACTAGATTATTTCTTAAAATTCGTTTAATATAGGTTCGATATAATACACAAAAAGAGAGAAGGATGTGGAAATATGAAATATTATTTAGGAATTGATGTAGGATCTACAACTGTAAAACTCTATTTAACAGACGAGAATGATAAATGCTTATTTTCTAAGTACACAAGACATTTCTCAGATGTTAGAAAAACAATCTATGAGTTATTAATTGAAGTAAAGGACCAGATGGGTGATATTGATTTATATCCTGTTATGACTGGTTCAGGAGGTTTGTCTCTTGCAGATAAGCTTGGTATTTCTTTTATACAGGAAGTTATTGCGTGTACAAAGACAGTAGAAACATATATTCCACAAACTGATGTTGTTATAGAGCTTGGTGGAGAAGATGCCAAGATCACTTATTTTGAAGGACAGCTTGAACAGCGTATGAACGGTACTTGTGCAGGAGGTACTGGAGCATTTATTGACCAGATGGCTACTTTATTAAAGACTGATGCAGCTGGCTTAAATGAATATGCGAAAAACTATAAGACAATCTATCCTATCGCATCACGTTGTGGTGTCTTTGCGAAAACAGATATTCAGCCTTTAATCAATGAAGGTGTATCTAAAGAAGATATTGCCGTATCTATTTTCCAGGCAGTAGTCAACCAGACTATTTCAGGTCTTGCTTGTGGTAAGCCTATTAGAGGTAATGTTGCATTCTTAGGTGGTCCACTTTATTTCATGGATCAGTTAAGAGAACGTTTTATTGAAACATTAGGTTTAACTGAAGATGAAATCATCTTCCCACAGAACTCACAGCTATTTGTTGCTATGGGGGCATGTTTAAATGCGAAAGAAAAAGTAGAAAACCCATTAAACATCTCTAAGATTATTGAAGACTTAGAAGGTCTTTCAGACTCTCCTACAGAACTTACAAATGTCTTAGAACCATTATTTAATGATGAAGCAGAATTAAAAGAATTCAGAGAAAGACACTTTACCCATATCACTAAGAAAAGAACACTTAAGAAATATAAAGGTAAAGTATTCTTAGGTATCGATGTTGGTTCTACAACATCTAAGATCATCATGACTGATGATCAGGGTGCTATCTTATATTCTTTCTATAGTTCTAATGAAGGTAATCCATTACAGCTGATCATGAGTCTGATGAAGGAAATCTATCAGATGCTTCCAGAAGGATGTTATATTGCGAAAGCAGGTGTCACTGGTTATGGTGAAGCTCTTATTAAAGCTGCTTTAAAGGTAGATATTGGTGAAGTAGAAACAATTGCCCACTATACTGCCGCAAAAGCTTATGAACCAGATGTAGACTTCATTCTTGATATCGGTGGTCAGGATATGAAGGCTATTACTATTAGAGATAATGTTATCCAGAATATTTCATTAAATGAAGCATGTTCTGCAGGATGTGGTTCATTCTTAGAAACATTCGCAAAATCATTAGGTTATAAGATTGAAGAATTCGCAGAACTTGCATTAAAGTCTAAACACCCTATTGATTTAGGTTCTAGATGTACAGTATTCATGAACTCAAAGGTTAAACAGGCACAAAAAGAAGGTGCTTCTGTAGAAGATATCAGTGCTGGTTTATCTTATTCAGTTATTAAGAATGCATTATATAAAGTAATTAAATTAAGAAGTAAAGAAGATATTGGTAAGCATGTAGTTGTACAGGGTGGTACTTTCTATAACGAAGCAGTACTACGTGCATTTGAAAAAGAAACAGGTATTGAAGTAGTCAGACCAGATATTGCAGGATTAATGGGTGCTTATGGTATGGCTCGTATTGCGATTGAAAATGATGACAATGAACCTTCTACTATTCTTTCATTAGAAGAAATAGAAGCACTCACTTATGATACAAAGATTAGAAATTGTGGTAAGTGTACAAACAACTGTATGTTGACTATTACATCATTTAATGATGGTAGAGAATATATTTCAGGTAATAGATGTGAAAGAGGGGCTAATCTTCCAATGACATCTAAGAAGTTACCTAACCTTTATGATTATAAATATGGTCGTATCTTTGGTTATAAATCACTTTCTAAAGATGATGCTAAAAGAGGAGAAGTGGGTATTCCTAGAGTACTTAATATGTATGAGAACTATCCATTCTGGCATACATTCTTTACTCAGTTAGGATTTAGAGTTGTTTTATCAGCAAGATCTTCTAAGAAGATTTATGAAAAGGGTATTGAATCTATTCCATCAGAAAATGCCTGCTATCCAGCTAAAATCTCTCATGGACATATTGAAAACCTGATTGAAAGAGGCATTCCTTTTATCTTCTATCCATCAGTGGCTTATGAAAGAAAAGAATATGAAGATGCAGGTAATAACTATAACTGTCCAGTTGTTGCTTCTTATCCAGAAGTTATTAGAAACAATGTAGACAGCTTAGAAGAACACAACGTGAAATATAAGAACCCATTCTTATCTTTAAATAACCCTAAGACATTATTTAAGGTAATGAAGGAATCTTTAGCTGAATATGATATTTCAGATAAAGAAATGCATAATGCGATTGATAAAGCCTATAAGGAATTAGCACGTGCAAGAAAAGATATTGAAGTAAAGGGTCAGGAAGCATTGGAATGGATGCATAAAAACAATAAGAAGGGTATTGTCCTTGCAGGACGTCCTTATCATGTGGATCCAGAAATCAACCATGGTATTGCCAGCTTAATTACAAGTGAAGGCTTCTGTGTATTAACAGAAGATTCTGTATGTAATTTAAATAAAGAAAACTTAGATTTACGTGTAGTAGACCAGTGGACATATCATTCTAGACTTTATCGTGCTGCAGAATTCGTAACAACTCAGCCAGATCTAGAACTTATCCAGTTAACATCATTTGGATGTGGACTAGATGCAGTTACAAGTGATCAGGTGGCTGAATTATTACAGGCAAGAGGTAAGATTTATACACTTATTAAGATTGATGAAGCCTCTAACTTAGGACCAATCAGAATCCGTATTAGATCACTTAAAGCAACAGTCAAGAAGAAAGACAATACTGTACACTTAGAAAATAAATATGAATCTAAAAAAGTCTCATTCACACAAGAAATGAAGGATGATAGATGGACTATTCTATGTCCTCAGATGTCTCCTATTCATTTCCAGTTTGTAGAAACTGCAATGAATTCAGAAGGTTATAACTTCGTGGTATTACCTTCAGTAGATAAAGAAGCTGTAGACCAGGGATTAAAGTATGTCAATAATGATGCATGTTATCCAAGTATCTTAGTAACAGGTCAGATGATGAATGCCTTGAATTCAGGTAAGTATGATCCTCATAAAGTAGCATTAATCATTTCACAGACAGGTGGAGGATGCCGTGCAACAAACTATATTGCGTTTATTAGAAAAGCATTAAAGGATGCACATATGGATTATGTACCTGTTATTTCCGCAAACTTACAGGGATTAGAATCTAACCCAGGCTTTAAAATCACTTATAAGGTGGCTAAGAAGGTTATTATTGGGGCTATGTATGGTGACTTATTCATGAGAGTCTTATATCGTGTAAGACCTTATGAAAAGGTCAAAGGTTCAGCCAATGAATTATATGAATCATGGGTAGAAAAGTGTAAAGAAAACGTTGAAAATGGTTCTATGAAGGAATTCAAGAAGAACGTTTATCAGATTGTAAAGGAATTTGATGAATTACCACTTCTAGATATTAAGAAACCTAGAGTAGGTCTTGTAGGAGAAATCCTTGTAAAATTCCACCCTACTGCCAATAATGAGATTGTAAAGATTATTGAAGAAGAAGGTGCAGAAGCAGTTATGCCAGATCTCATTGACTTCTTCCAGTATTGTTTCTACAATACTCAGTATGAACATGAACATTATGATGCAAGCTGGAAATCAGCTAAGTTATGTAATGTAGCGATTAAACTCGTAGACTTCTTAAGAAAAGATATGATTAAGGCATTAGAAGCATCAAATCGTTTTGATGCACCCCATCCTATTGATCAAATTGCGAAGAAAGCAAGTGAAGTTGTTTCTATTGGTAACCAGACAGGTGAAGGATGGTTCTTAACTGGTGAAATGATTGAACTCATTGATGAAGGTGCACCAAATATCGTATGTATGCAGCCATTTGCCTGCTTACCTAACCATGTAACAGGTAAGGGTGTTATTAAGGCATTAAGAAGAAAATATCCACAGTCTAACATCGTTGCGATTGATTACGATCCAGGGGCTAGTGAAACTAACCAGCTTAACCGTATTAAATTGATGTTATCAACAGCATTTAAGAACATGGAATCATCTAAATAGTGGAGGAAGATATGGAAGATGGACATTCCACCCCGCCCTCGCGAGGTAGGGCTATTCTAGGCTTTATAAGATCAAAACTGAATTATAACAAGATTTCTGTATTAAAGAAATTAGCCTGTAAGGATAACCCTGTAATATATAGACGTGTATTACAAGAATTAGGCGACTACAAGTATAAAAAGAAACCTGTGAAGGGTATAACCCTTTCACAGGCTGATTATGATACATGCTGCCTTATATTAACTGTAATGGTTGAGAAAGATTTTGATTATTATTATGATCAGGGAGATGTCAAACGTACAATAGAGCGTATGATTGACTTACTGAGTTAGGAGACTATTGTGAGAAAGATTAAAGAAGTTGTTGTCGTAGAAGGTAAAACAGATACTGCAACACTTAAACAGTTGTTTGATGTAGATACAATTGAAACATCTGGGTCAGGAATTAACGAAGATATTCTATCTCTCATTAAGACTGCTGCTTCAACACGTGGTGTCATTGTCTTAACAGATCCTGATTATCCTGGTACACAGATTAGAAATAAAGTCATTCAAGCTGTTCCTAATGCGAAGCATGCCTTTGTCGCAAAAAAGGATGCCAAGGGGGTTAAGAAACTTGGTATTGCGGAAGCAAGACATGATGCGATTATTGAAGCATTAGAGAATGCAGTCACATTTAGTGATACAGAAGAATCTATTTCCTGGGATGAATTTATTGATTTAGATGTATTAGGAAATAAGAAGAGAAGACTACAGGTCTATGATGCCTTTCATTTAGGTTATGGTAATGCGAAAGCACTATTTAAGAGACTGAATATGATGGGTATTACAAAAGAAGAAGTACTTAAAGCACTAAAGAGTCAGTAGACATAGCATCTACTGACTCTTTTTTACTGATCCGTTACTATATATTCTATTTCTTCTACACCTGAATATTTTGAATTTCTGTAGACATCATACCAAAGAAGACCAAACCATATCGCAAGTAATGTACAAAGGATACAAAGAAAAATAATGAACTTCTGGAATACTTCTCTTAGTCTCATTCTTTGAATCAAATAATTTTCATCACTATTCTGGATATATTCAACTACTATATCTTTTGGTTCACCAAAATGATCTACGATATCTTCATACGAACAATCAGGATGATCATCCATGAATTCTTTTAGATGTTTCTTTAAATCAAGGAGATAGAATTTCTCTTTATCTGTATGCATGGGCATCATAGTCCAAATATTGTGAATATATTGTTCTGTATTATTCATAAGATTCTCCTAAAGATTCCTTAATCACATTATGGATTCCATCCACTGCTTGATTAAATTCATTAATCATTTCTAATAGCTTTTCTTTACCTTCTTCTTCTATATGATAATAGACTCTTATTTTGCGTTCTATTACCTTCTCATAACTAGAAATATAGTGCGCATCCTGTAATTTATAGAGAATAGGATACATAGTGCCTTCTTTAATATCTATGAGTTCATGAGAGTAAGTTTTAATCTGTTTTGTTATTTCATACCCATAACAATCCTGCTTCGCAATAATACATAGAAGAAGCATATCCAGTTTGAAAAATTGATTCTTTTTGGCCATATTAATCGATCCTCAACATTCATATACTTATATTATACTTTGTGTTTTAAAACTAGCAATACATAGATATACTATGTACAAAGAGTAACATTCATGATATTATATGTATGTGGAAACGTTTTCAATAAAATCATATTTATACTAATCGGAGGAATTATTTATGCTCAGTACTAAAGAGAAGAAGTTTATTATTTGTTTTGTGATTTATGTCGCATTATTTATTGCATCGGCTTTTTACCCTGATGGAGTTACTCTTTATTTCGGTTTAGGCAGTATTCATATTGTGATTTCTTCACTACCTACAATATTCTGTTCTAATTTAGTTTTACCATTTATCGGAAACACATTATTACTCATCTATTTCTTTAAAGATGAAATCAAAAACTTCTTCACGATATAATAAAAAGGCTGTTCACCACAGCCTTATTTTAATAATATATGCTTTTCATCCAGTGCTTCTTTAATACGTTCTAATGTCTCTTCATCAGGTACTGTAATTGTATGTAAATGAACACCATCGGTTAATAGAGAAAGAGGTGTAACATCATGATCCTTTACTGCAGACATGAACTTAGATACATCATAACGTGAATATATATGTAGATTACCTTTGATTTCGCCATAAAGAGGATGTTCTACCATCACATCTTCTACCTTACCACCTATATCTACAATAGTATTTAATTCTTCTTCTAGTTGATCATTATTATGCTTTACTGCAATCGTATAATGATTACTTCTATTTGTTTCTAATATATATCCTCTAGGTGTTGCAGTAATATCTTCTCCCGATGCTCTTAGTAATGCTACATCTCCTACAATAATCTGTCTAGAAACACCTAATTCTTTCGCAATTTTACTTGCTGAAACAGGTTTATCACTACTACTGATTATTTCCATTATCTTTGTTTTTCTATCCATATACATCACCTTTTCGACCATTATAGAAGAATTTTTCAGGGAACTCAATGGTCTTTTGTTTACATATCCTATATAATAAATGATATGGAAAATATCGCAAAAAAATCAAATACAGAATTTATATTAAATACATTTAACTTAAAGCCTTCTAAGAAATATGGACAGAACTTCTTAGTAGATCCAGGTATTATTCAAAGTATCGCAGATCATGCTTCGCTGGATAAGGAGACAGCAGTTATTGAAATAGGACCTGGTATAGGCGCTCTTACAGAACAGCTCTCTAATAAAGCTGGTAAAGTATTATGTTTTGAAATAGATGAACGTTTAAAGGAAGTATTATCATTCTCTTTAGAAGGACATGATAATGTAGAAATCATCTTCCAGGACTTTATGAAAGCTGATCTAGAAGAAGCATGTAATAAGTTAAAGGACTATAAGGATATCTGTGTTGTCACAAATCTTCCTTATTATATTACATCTAAAATCATCACAAAGATTGTATCTTCTTCTACACCTATTAAACGTTTAGTCGCTATGGTACAAAAGGAAGTAGCACTCAAGCTTTGTTCGGAAGAAAAGAGTCCTTTAAAGATGATGATTGATTATGTAGGAGATGTTCAATATGAATTGAATGTTCCTAGACATGTATTCATGCCAGCACCTCATGTAGATAGTGCTGTTATTTCTATTCATAAAGAACGTGTTATATCACAGGAATTGATTGATCTGATTGAAGCAAGTTATACTGCAAAAAGAAAAACACTCTATAATAACTTAAAGCCTTTATATCATGATCAAACAAAAGAAGTATTAGAATCATGTGGTATTCCTGCCAATAAACGTGCTGAGGAATTAAACATTGATGACTATATAAGAATACTAGAAAGGAGTCATACACTATGAAGATTCGTGCTTATGCGAAAATAAACCTTGCATTAGATGTAGTAAGTGAAAGAGAAGATGGATACCATGAATTAAATATGATTATGGCCCCTATTGGTCTTCATGATTTAATTCTTATTGATCCTATCGAAAAAGGTATAGAAATTACTACTAACACATACCGTGTACCTACTGATGAACGTAATATCATGTATAAGGTGGCAGATGCATTAATTAAGAAGTTTGATATAAAAAGTGGTGTAAGAATCCACTGTTTTAAGCATATTCCATCACAAGCTGGAATGGGTGGAGGAAGTGCCGATGGTGCTGCCATCTTCCGTGCAATGAATAGCTTATTCCATTTACGTATGTCTTATCAGGATATGTGTGAAATGGGTAAAGAGATTGGTGCTGATATTCCATTTTGTGTATGGAATCGTATTGCGGTTGTAGGTGGTATAGGTGAAAACCTTCACTTTATTGATCGTTCACGTTTTAATTGTCATTTATTAATTGTGAAACCTAAGAAAGGTGTTTCTACTAAGAGATGTTTTGATGATCTAGATATAGAAACAGCTGTTCATCCAGATATTGATTTAATGAAGCATGCGATTGAAAAGAATGATTATCAGGGTGTTGTCAATTGTTTAGGTAATACTTTAGAAGCCCCTTCTATTAAGATGGTGCAGGATATCCAGTCTATTAAGGATGATATGATGAACTTTGGTTTTGATGGTGCTCTTATGTCAGGTAGTGGTTCATCTGTTTTTGGTATGACTCAAGATCCTGAATTAATTGATAAAGTGCTTCCATATTTTAAAAAGAAATATAGTTTTGCAGTAAAAACACAGATTTACTATCCAGAGAAAAGGAAAAAGGGATAACTTGCGCCTTTTCTCTTTTATTTTGAATTGAATTTTGCTAGAATGTAGGGGAAAAAAAGGAGATATGTCGATGAAAGTTTATGCAGTTGTCTTAGCTGCGGGTAAAGGTACTCGTATGAAGTCAGACGCACCTAAGGTTGTTCATGAAGTTTTATATAAACCAATGATCAATCATGTGGTGGATGAATTAAAGAAGTTAGATATCGCAGAAACAGTCGTTGTTGTTGGACATGGGGCTGACCAGGTCAAGGCTTTGTTAGATAACGACGTCACTACTGTCTTACAGGAAGAGCAGAAAGGCTCTGGACATGCTGTCATGATGGCAGAAAGTGTTCTAGGGGATAAAGAAGGAATCACTCTTGTATTAAATGGTGATGCACCTTTAATTACTGCGGAGACATTACAGGGACTTATTGATTATCATATGAATGGTAAGAATAGTGGTACTGTAATGACATGTGATTGTGACTTGTCACTTCCATTTGGTCGTATTATTAAGGAAGATGGCCAGGTAACAGGAATTGTAGAATTCAAAGATTTACAGGAATCTCAGATGGATATCACTGAGATGAACGTAGGTGAATATTGTTTTGATAACAAATCAATGTTTGAAGCTTTAAAGAAAGTAACAAACAACAATGCTCAGGGTGAGTATTATATTACAGACTTAATTGGAATTATGAATGAAGAAGGCAAGAAGGTTGATGGCTATAAGATTCAGGATTTCAGTGAAGTAGGTGGCATTAATGACCGTGTTCAGCTTGCTGAAGCAACTAAGTTACTTCAGAAGAGAGTAAATAAGAACTGGTTATTAAATGGCGTAACTATTGTAGATACTGATAACACATATATTGGTACTGATGTAGTGATTGGTAAAGATACAATCATTGAACCAGGTTGTATTATCAAGGGACATACTACTATAGGGGCACACTGTCATATTGGTCCTTATTGTGAATTTACAGACGTAGATATTAAGGATAATGTGGAAATCAAGTTCTCAGTATTAAGCGATTCTGTTGTAGAAAGCGGTACTGATATTGGTCCTTATGCAAGACTAAGAACTAATTGTCATATTAGAGAGAATGTACACATTGGTAACTTTGTGGAAATGAAGAAAGCTGATTTTGGTAAGGGAAGCAAGTCTGCTCATCTTACTTATATCGGTGATGCTAAAGTAGGCGATGGCGTTAATATTGGTTGTGGTACTATCACAAGCAATTATGACGGTAAGAATAAGTCAATGACTGTTATTGGAAACAATGCATTTATTGGATGTAATTCAAATTTAGTTGCACCAGTGACTGTTGGTGAAGGCGCATTTGTTGCTGCTGGATCTACTGTAACAGAAACTGTAGAAGATGGTGCAATGTCTATCGCACGTGCTAGACAGGTAAATAAACCTGGCTATGCAAAAGTTTTAGAAGAAAAACGTATGAAGATTTATAACGAAAGAAACAAGAAATAAAAAAAGGGGACACATATGAAAAACAAAATTACAGTATTTTCTTTATCTTCAAGCAAGAAATTAGCTCAGGATATCGCAAGCATTTTAGGTACTAAGGTTGGAGACTGCAAAGTTCATCACTTCGCAGATGGTGAAATCTTATGTGAAATCGGTGAATCTGTTCGTGGTAAGGACGTATTCATTGTTCAGTCTACTTCTAATCCAGTAACTGAAAACTTAATGGAAATCTTAGTATTAACTGATGCTTTAAAACGTGCTTCTGCTCGTGAAATTACTGCAGTTATTCCATATTTCGGATATGCAAGACAGGATCGTAAAGCTAAACCTAGACAGCCAATCACTTCTAAGTTAGTTGCAGACTTATTAACTACAGCTGGTGTTAACCGTGTTGTAACTGTTGACTTACATGCTGCTCAGATCCAGGGATTCTTTGATATTCCAGTTGATGAAATGCAGGCTTTACCACTATTAATCAAATACTTCCGTAAGAAGAAGGTTCAGGATTTATGTGTTGTTTCTCCTGACCACGGAGGAGCTACTAGAGCTCGTAAGATGTCTGAAGCATTTGACTGCCCTATCGCTATCATCGATAAGAGAAGACCTAAACCAAACGTTGCTGAAGTTATGGGTATCATCGGTAATGTTGAAGGTAAGAACTGTATCTTAATTGACGATATGATCGATACAGCTGGTACTATTACAGCTGGTGTTGATATGTTAAAACAGAAAGGTGCTAAGGATGTATATATTGCATGTACTCATGGTGTACTTTCTGGACCTGCTATTGAAAGATTATCTACTTGTGCTGCAAAAGAAGTTGTTATTACTAACACTATCGAAATCCCACAAGAAAAGAAATTTGATAAACTTGTTTCTGTATCTGTTGCAGGATTACTTGCACATACAATTGAAAATATCGAAAACGATTTACCAGTTAGTGACGTATTCACTCAGTATGATTGTTAATGTAGAGGACTCATTACGAGTCCTTTTTTAGACCAAATATAAGATTGCATATATGAAGTGAAATAAGTAAACTATGCTAGTTTCTATATGTGACGACTTGATTATATTGAGGTTAAGTGTTAAACTTCAATTGAATTCAAAAAACAAACTGCATCAAACGAAAAGGTAAGGATCGGCATATCATTATTTTTTCTAACTTTTAGAGTGGTTTAGAACTAGGCTAGTTATCGTTTGAAAAATTCGTCTAACCATTTGCAGATGTAGTAGGTAAGAACACCCACCATGACGGTTATGAAAAAGTCGAACATCAAACTATAAGCATATGAAAATGAAGTGAAATAATTACTTATATCGTTTTTATCCTACGACGACTTGACTATGAAGTGGTTAAGTGTTAAACTTCAATTGAATTCAAAAAACAAAAAGCATCAAACGAAAAGGTAAGGATCGGCTAATCCTTACCTTTTCTAACTTTTATAGTGGTTTAACACTAGGCTAGTTATCGTTTAAAAAAATCGTCTAACCATTTGCAGATGTAATAAGTAAGAACACCCGCCATGACGGTTAACATAAAATCAAAAAACAAAAAGCATCACCCCCTTTCAAGGAGGACGATAACAAAGATATTATATCAAACTAGATCTAAAACAAGTAGTGAATTGGGAAAAGTGCATTAAAAACATAGTACGTAAAAATATCCTCTTGGTTTATATACATAGAGGATATTTTCTAATTAAGTGATTTTTTATTTAATGTCCTTAAAAGGGGGTCCACTTTACAAAATAAATCTACTTTTCTATAGTGTCCATTCAACAGGGTCCATTTTAAAAAATACTGGGTAATAAAACAGTCTATTAATTCTTCACTTTTTCTAGAAAGCGTATACATAATTATTCATAACATGATAAAATATAGTAAGTAATAGGTATGAATTATCTATGTTTCCGAAGATGAGGTGAACAAATGTGATAGAAGTAATAGAAAAAATTGGAAATATTGAAAATTTATCATTAAAGAACGATGAGATGGAAGTTGTTGTCTCAACATTTGGTTGTACTATTATTAAGATGATTGTTGAAGATAAGAATGGAGTTAAAGGTGATGTTGTATTAGGCTATGATGACTTTACTCAATATCAGACTCTAGATGCTTATCTAGGTGCATTAGTAGGTAGAGTTGCGAATAGAATTGGTAAAGGAACATTTGAATTAAATGGTGAAACATATCATTTACCTATTAATAATGGTCCTAATAGCTTACATGGTGGTATTAAAGGATTTAGTTATCAGATCTTTGATTATGAAATCTTAGATGACTATACTATTAAGTTTACTTATCATGCAAAGGATGGAGAAGAAGGTTATCCAGGTAATATGGATTTTAGTGCTACTTATCATTTAGAGGGTACTACATTAACTATTTCTTATCATGCTACGAGTGATAAGGATACTTTAATTAATATTACTAACCACTCATATTTCAACTTATCAGGACATAAACATAATATCTATGATCATACTTTAAAGATTGATGCTGATTATTATGAACATGTAGATGCAGATGGTCTTGCTACAGGAGAAAAGGAAGCTGTAGAAGGTACTCCATTTGACTTTAGAACACCTGTAAAGATTGGTGAACGTGTAGAAGTAGATCATCCACAATTAAAGCTTGGTAATGGTTTTGACCATCATTTCTTCTTTACTACAGATAAGAACCAGGTTGTATTAGAAGATGAAGAAAGTGGTAGAAGATTAACAGTATCTACTACTTTACCAGGAGCACAGATCTATACCGCAAACTATCTAGATGGACGTATTGGTAAGAATGGTGAACCTTATAATGCGAGAGATGCAGTATGTATTGAAACACAGAACTTACCAGACGCTATTCATATTGAAAAGAATCCAAGCACTATTTTAAGAAAGGGAGAAACATTTGATGCACAGACATCTTATTGTTTAGAGGTAATTAAGTAATGAAACTTGCAACACAGATTATTGAAGATATTAGAAATGGTCAGGCAGACGCTTTATTAACTGATATTTATGTAGATGAATCTTTATTAGATACTCAGAAAGAAAGATATATTGCAGCTATTGAAAAGTTCATCTCACTTTATGGTGATAAGGAAGTAGAAGTATTCTCAGCACCAGGAAGAAGTGAAGTATCTGGTAACCATACAGACCACCAGCATGGTGAAGTATTAGCTGCTGCAATTAACTTAGATATTATTGCGATTACAGCACCTAGAGATGGTGAAATTAAGGTATTATCTGATGATTATGACTTAAAGGCTGTAGCTTTAGATGACTTAGAAAAGAAAGCTGAAGAAGAAGGTACTTCAGAAGGATT
>ERZ1026844.386-NODE-386-length-34161-cov-12.206708_pt1 | contig 34161 bp, 27 predicted proteins | sample MGYA00380152_ERZ1026844 | MGnify/ENA primary metagenome ERZ1026844 (study PRJEB33269, sample SAMEA4719788) | human gut metagenome | biome: human-associated habitat; feature: organic feature; material: feces | place: Cameroon | collected 2013-10 ... | reverse complement strand
CAGCAGGGTCACGGTCAGGCCGGGCAGGGTGGAGCGGGAGATGAGGGTGAGCAGGGCGCAGAGGGCAAAGGGTGCTCCGGCGGGAGCAAAAAAGATGAGACTGCGCTGTTCCGTCCGGGCCAGAAGGTCCGGCGGCATCCGAAATTCGGGCAGAAGCTCCCGGAAAAGCGCTTCCTCCCCGGAACGGTAAACGAAGAGCGGCAGCTCCGGGGAGCAGCTGCCCGCCGTCACGAAGACCGGCCAGCGCCGCATCAGCCGGGCAAAGGGGGAAAGGCGGACGTCGGCAAAGCTGATCTGGTCGCTCTTCACCCGGAACTCGAACCGGTCCAGCCAGCCGCCGCGGCTGCCGATCTGGGTGCTGGTGTGCCAGACCTCGTAGTGCACCGTTTGCACAAAGCTGCGCAGCAGGCTCAGCCCCAGCAGAAAGCCGGAGAAGGCCAGCAGCCAGGCCGCACCGGCGGGCAGCCACCGCGCCGCCAGCCCGGCCAGAAAGTTGATCTGCGCAAAGGCCAGCTCATAGCGGTCCGGGCCTTGCTGCGTCTGCCGGATGGCCAGCAGAAAGAGCGCCAGCGTGGAAAGGCTGTTGGCCCCCAGCAGCCCCAGCGCAGCCCGCTCGCCGCCTTTGGGCCGGTGCAGGCTGGGGGCCTCGATGGGGAGCAGCTGGTCGGCCAGATGCTGCGCATCGGCCCGGCGGAGGCAGAGGATCAGGGTGCGCTGTTTCGGTTCACCCACGGGATAGAGCGTCACCCGGCTGGCCCCGGCCAGCCGGTAATAAAACGGCCGCTCGATGGTCAGTGCTGCCAGCGAAGCGCCCCGCACCGTCCGGTCGAACCGGAACAGCAGCTTCCAGTGGAGGCAGAAGGTGCCGCTTTCATCCAAAGACCAGCTGCTCGCGTGGAGGATGACCCAGCTCAGCGTACAGACCAGCAGAAAGAGGATGAGATCCTGCCGGAGCGCTGCCCGCAGCGCCGCCCAGTTGCGCTCAAACAGCACGCGGAGGAGCGGCACCAGATAGAGCACCAGCGTTTTGCGGAGGACCCGCAGGGCGGCAAAGGGGTGCAGACGATGTTCGGTCATGGGGCGTCCTCCGCAAGGGCACAGGCCAGCGCCGCCGCCTGTGCGGCGGGCACGGCGGGCACCAGCACCCGTGCGCCGGGAGCCGAGATGACCAGCACCGTGGCTCCGGCCAGCCGCAGCAGCGGCGAGCGGAACTGCTGGACGCCGGTCACGGCCCGGCGGGGCACCACCCGCCGCACCGGAAAGGTGATGCCGGCATAGATGGTCAGGGTGTGTTCCCCCAGCACGGCAGCATAGCTGCAGGCCCGCGCCCGCAGCAGGGCCGTGAGCATGGCCCAGAGCAGGCAGAAGACCGCCCCGGCGGGGATGCTCTGCCAGAAGGCGAACGGCGCAAGGAACAGCCCGGCGGCTGCTGCCCAGATGCAGAGCACCGCCCGGCCCTTGGGCGGGATGACCAGCGCCGTGCGGCGCAGCTCCCGCTCGGTCATTTGCCGCTGAGCCCCCACGCCTCGGTCAGCAGGTGGAGGGTGTCATCCTGTGTCAGGAGCAGGATGCGGTCCCACGGCAGCAGGGTGGTGTTGCCGTGGGGGATGATGAGCTCGGTGTCGCGGGTGATGCTGACCAGGATGGCATCGCCGGGGATGGGGATGTCCATGATGGCCTTGCCCGCGTAGAGGAAGTTCTCCGGCAGCAGGATCTCGTTCAGGCTGGCCGTGCCGCCGCCCAGCGAGAGCAGCTGGCGGATGGTGTCGGTCTCGATCTCCCGCTCCAGGATGTGGCTCAGGTTGTCGGTGCCGCAGACCACGGTGTCCACGCCGAGGGTGTGGAGCAGTTCCCGGTTCTTGGGATTGGAGGCACGGGCCACGGTGCGGTCGACGCCGAACTCCCGCTTCGCGATCTGGCAGGCGATGAGGTTGTCCTCATCCGAGCCGGTCACGGCCACAAAGGCGTCGCAGCTGGCCGCGTCGGCGCTGCGCAGGGTATCCATATTGATGGAATCGCCGCAGATGACCGGGATGTCCAGCTGGTCGGCCAGCATCCGGCACTGCGCTTCCACCGGTTCGATGATGACAACGGAATGGTGGTTGGCCAGCAGGCTCTGGGCCAGATACCGCCCCACACGCCCGCCGCCGGCAATACAAACTTTCATACAAAACCTCGATATTACTTAAAGTTTATCTTTTTGCCGCCGCAAAGCGGCCGGAGAGGCCTTACTTTGCCAGTGCCCGGAACACGGCCTGTTCTGTGAGGATGGTGGGGCAGATGGTCTCCAGCCCGTAGACCTTGTGGTAGAGCACTTGCAGATGCGGGTCCGAGACGCGGCAGATGACCTTTTCGCGCTGGAAGATGCTTTTGGCGATCTGTGCCGCCATCAGGTTCACCGAGTCGTCCTCGCTGACGGCAGCCACGGCGTCGCAGTTCTCGATGCCGCCCTGCTTGAGGACGTCGGGGTCGGTGGGGTCGCCCACCAGAGCCGTGCCGCCAAAGTTGTAATCGTCGAAGCTGTCCAGCCGCTTGAGCTGCTCGGAGTCCTTCTCGATCAGGGAGATGTCGTGGCCGATGTGTTCCAGGTCGCGCACCAGGGCGGCACCCACCTGGTCGCAGCCGATGACAAGAATGTTCATGGATGATACCTCGCTGTTTTCAGAACGCAGAAGATCCTGCGTCAAAATGTTCCACAAAGGGGGAATGGAGCTGCCCCCAGTATAGCATATTTCCCGGCACAGATAAATAGAGAAGCTGTCACCGGGGCAGAACTGTAAAAATTTGAAAATTTCCGTGCGGAAGACCGCATAGTATGGTATACTGAACGGAGAGTCCGAAATCGACAAAAGACCAGCGCATCGTTTTGCGCTGCACAGGAGGAACCAAATGTTTTTTGAAATATTGAAAGCCATCCTGATGGGCATCGTGGAGGGCATCACCGAGTGGCTGCCCATCTCGTCCACCGGCCATATGATCCTGGTGGAACAGCTCATCCATTTCAACGCCAGCGAAGAGTTCATGTCCATGTTCCGCGTGGTCATCCAGCTGGGTGCCATCCTTGCGGTGGTGGTGCTGTTCTGGAACAAGCTCTGGCCCTTCGGCATCCGGCGCGGCCGGGTGGCGTCCAAGCCGGAAGTCTGGCAGCTCTGGTTCAAGGTGGTGGCCGCCACCCTGCCTGTGCTGGTCATCAGCCCGCTGGACGACTGGTTCGAGGCGCACTTCTACAATTACATCACCGTGGCCGCCATGCTGATCCTGTACGGCGTCCTCTTCATCGTGGTGGAGAACCGCCGCACCGCGCCCCATGTGGCCAAGCTGGAACAGATCACCTACCGGGAAGCCTTCCTCATCGGCGTGTGGCAGATGCTGGCCATCATCCCCGGCACCTCCCGCTCCGGTGCCACCATCGTGGGCGGCCTGCTGCTGGGCCTCTCCCGCGCCTGCGTGGCCGAGTTCACCTTCTATCTGGCCATCCCGGTCATGGCAGGTGCTTCGCTGCTGAAGGTGGTCAAGTTCGCCCTTTCCGGCGCAGCCATCACCGGGTCGGAGATCGCCGTCCTCATCACGGGCTGCGTCGTGGCCTTCGTGGTCAGCCTGGCCGCGATCCGCTTCCTGATGGATTACGTCAAGCGCCACAACTTCAAGTTCTTCGGCCTGTACCGCATCGTCCTGGGCGTCATCGTCCTGGCTGTTGCTGCGGTCAGCGCCATTGCATAAGAAAACCGGATCGTTTCAGACAAAGGAGGTCTTCTGGTGAGCAGGATGAAAAAATGGGGTCTTCTGGCGGTGCTGCTGCTTTCGCTGTTTGTGTTTACAGCATGCGAGGGACTGCCGCCGGAAATAGATACGACGCATATTCCCTATGCAAACAGCCGGACAGCAGCTGTTTTTAGTGGGCTTCGAAATGGGCGGTTCAAGATTACCTATACGTCGGATATCTGGTGGAAGGTGATCCAGGGAGAACTCTATGCAGACCTGGGTTCCAACCGGGTACAGATCCATGCGGTGAGAAATTCGTATGATTTCTATCAGCGGGAAGAGGGAATGACCTGCTACACACTGGACGTGAATGAAAAGACCTATACCGAGGAAATGTCCAGTGGAGCAGGCATGCTTTATGTGGCTAAGATTCTGACGACCGGCGGAAGCGGAACGGTGACGCTGACACGAGAAATGATTGACGACTGGTACGAGAACTGTGAGCAGCTCTACGACGGAGATCAGCTTGTCGCGACCTGCATCTTCGACGGAGCGGAGCTAAAGTACATCCGCACAACGCTCATGGGAAACGAGGTCGTTCTCCGCATCGACAGCATGAGCAGCTCGTTCGATTCCGGCGAGATGAACATCGCCGGGTTCCCGGAGCAGTACACCAAGGTCGCAGAACTAAAGCGGCTGAAAGAACTGCAGGAGCGTTATTGAGGCAATAAAGCAATGTCCCCGCAGAGCTCCATGGCGGGGATCTTTGTTGTACAGAATTGCACCCATCCACCGGCTGTGCTATACTGAGAACATAAGAGAGACCCCGGCGGCGGGGAAGCGCCGCAGGATTCAACCAAAACAAAAGGAGACTGCAATGGAAGGATCGACTGTTTACTTTACGGATTTCCGCTGTCCGGTGGGCACCAGCCTGACGGATAAGCTGCGCCGTCTGTGCCTTGCGGCGGGCATCAAAACCATCGACATGGATGGCAGGTTCGTTGCCATCAAGATGCACTTTGGCGAGCTGGGCAACCTGGCGTTCCTCCGCCCCAACTACGCCAAGGTGGTGGCAGACCTGTGCCGGGAGCAGGGCGGTCTGCCCTTCCTGACCGACTGCAACACGCTGTATCCGGGCAGCCGCAAGAATGCGCTGGAGCATCTGGCCTGTGCGCAGGAGAACGGCTTCTGGCCCATGACCACCGGCTGTCAGATCCTCATCGGCGACGGCCTGCGCGGCACCGATGAAGTCGAGGTGCCGGTGCCCAACGGCGAATACTGCAAGACAGCCAAGATCGGCCGCGCCATCATGGATGCGGACGTCTTCATCAGCCTGACCCACTTCAAGGGCCACGAGTCCACCGGCTTCGGCGGTGCCATCAAGAACATCGGCATGGGCTGCGGCTCCCGCGCGGGCAAGATGGAGCAGCACGCTTCCGGCCACCCGGCCGTGCAGGAGAGCCTGTGCCGCGGCTGCCACCGCTGCGCCAAGGAGTGCGGCTCCGACGCCATTGCATACAACGAGCAGAACAAGGCTGTCATCGACCAGGACAAGTGCAAGGGCTGCGGCCGCTGCATCGGTGCCTGCAACTTCGACGCCATCTATTCCCAGTGCGACAGCGCCAATGAGATGCTGGACCGCAAGATGGCCGAATACGCCGCCGCAGTCTGCTATGACCGCCCGACCTTCCACATCAGCCTTGTGCAGGACATCAGCCCCAACTGCGACTGCCACGGCGAGAACGATGCGCCCATCCTGCCGGATATCGGCATGTTCGCCTCGTTTGACCCGGTGGCGCTGGACCAGGCCTGCGCAGATGCCTGCCTTGCCGCTGCGCCGCTGCCCAACAGCCAGCTGGGCCAGAACCTTGCAAAGCCGGGCTGGAACTGCTACCACGATAACTTCAAGGACTCCAACCCGAACATCGAGTGGAAGGCAACGCTGGAACAGGCCGAAAAGATCGGCATGGGCACCCGCCGGTACACCCTGAAAAAGGTCTGAGATAACGCAAACGAGCCACGGCGTTTCGCCGTGGCTCGTTCTGTTTGCTGGACTTAGTATTCGCTGGATGCCGGGACGAGGGCGTCGATGACGTCCTGCAGGGCCTGCCAGTTCTCTTCCGAGCAGTCGGGCAGCTCTTTGGCGTTCAGGCCGGCATCCTCGATGCGGCCGGTCATGCTGGACGTGTCGGTCAGCAGGGCGTTGGCGTCCTCCTTGATGAGGGGCCAGGCGTCTGCAAAGCTGTCCTGCTCATCGGTGGAGAGGCTGTCGTACCACTCGGTATAGGCGTCTTCGATGACATCGGTGGTCTGCATGGCCAGATTGCCGTTCTCGGCCCAGCTCAGCAGGGAATCCGCCGCGATGACCGACTTCAGCGAGCAGCCCGAAACGCCGGGGCCCCAGCCCAGGCAGGGCGCAAAGGCATCCTGCGTGGAGGCGGGGGAGAAGATGGAGTTGTCGCTCTCATCCAGATTCGGGGTCAGCTTGCCGGTGTTGGCTTGCGTCGTGGAAGAAGGGATGCTCTCGCTGGACGCAGCGGAGCTGGACGACGAAGCGGCCTCGCCGCCGTCGGTTCCGGACGAAGTGCTGCATCCGGCCAGCAGGCAGGCGAGCAGGGCTGCACACACCAGCAGGGAAAGGATACGGTTGCGGATCATAGCGTGTTCCTCCTTTTATCGGTTCCCGGCCAAAGCCGGGGGAGTCTCTGGGTACAGTTCTAGTATACTGTTCCGCTGCGCGGTTGTCAATTGTCGTGTGCAGGACGAATTTCAACCCGCCCTGTGCAAATTGTACAAACTTTGACAGTAATTTTTGCCTTCGGGCAGGATTGACAATTTTTGCGCTGTCTCGTATAATTCATTCGTAAAATAAAATGGGCTGGCCGGTGTGCCGTGCCGGAAAGGAGGACAAACAAGTGCAGAAATTCCTGCAAAAGCTCGAAGGAGTCTCGCAGGCGCTTCTGGACCCGCTGTCTTATCTGACGGCGGCGGGCCTGCTGCTGGTGGTGGGGGCACTGCTCACCAGCAGCCCGCTGCGCCAGCTGCTCCCGGTGCTGAACTGGACGCCGATCCGCCTTGCGGGCGGGCTGCTGTACAACAGCATGATGGTGATCGTCAACAACCTCAGCATCTTCCTCTGCGTGGGCATCGCCGCTGCGCGCACCCGCACCGAAAAGCAGGAGGCCGCACTGCTGGCCCTCATGGCCTATCTCGTCTTCCTGACGGCCAACCACACGACGCTGGAGCTCCTGGGCCGCCTGGCCGAGGCCGACGGCCTGACCGGCCTTGCCGCCACGGGTCAGACGAGTATCCTGGGCATCCAGGTCATGGACACCGGTGTGACGGGCGGCATCCTGCTGGGCTTTGCCGCTGCGAAGATCTTTGACAGAACCTGCGAAACGCAGTTCACCGGGCTTGTCACGCAGGTGTATTCGGGTCTGCGGTGGTCGTTCCTGTGCATCGCGGCTTTTGCGGCGGCGTTCGGGATGGCGGTCTGCTTTGTCTGGCCGCCCCTGCAGGAGGGCATCCGCGCCATGACAGGCTGGATCGCAGCTTCGGGCTATGCGGGCATTTTTCTGTATGGCTTCCTCGAACGGCTGCTCATCCCCACCGGCCTGCACCATCTCATCTATATGCCGTTCCAGTTCTCGGCGCTGGGCGGCTCCATGACGGTGGGTTCGGTGACCTACACGGGAGCCTATATGGTCACGATGGCGGAATACTCCTACGGCCTGCCCCTGACCGATGACGTCGTCTGGATGTACACCGGCTTCACCAAAACGTTCGGCTATCTGGGCATCGCGGCGGCGTTCATCCTCACTGCCAAGAAGGAGCGCCGGAAGCGCACGGCTGCGGCCATCCTGCCGCTGGCGGTCACAGCATCGCTGGCGTCCATCACCGAACCGGTCGATTTCCTGTTCTGCTTCGTCTCGCCCGTGCTGTGGGTGCTCCATGCGGCTCTTGCAGGCGGCTTCATGGTCCTGCTGAATGCGCTGCAGGTCCGGGCGTTCACCTCCAACCTGCTGGGTTCACTGGTGTTCAACCTGAGTGCCGCCCCGCAGCAGATGCATCGCGTCCCGCTGCTCTACCTGCTGGGCGTTCTGGAGATCCTGACCTATGCGGTGGTCTTTTCGGTCATCATCCGTGTGTTCGACCTGCCCACGCCCGGCCGGGCACCGGAGCGGGAAACAGCCGCGCGGCAGATCGACCCGGAAGGCATCCGGCGGCTCCTGGCGGCGCTGGGCGGGCCGGGGAACATCTGCACGGTGGACAACTGCTTCACCCGGCTGCGCATCACCGTGAAAGATCCCGACCGGCTGGATACGGCGGCGCTGCTGGCCATGCCCCATAAAGGGCTGGTGCAGGACGGCCCCTATTTGCAGCTGGTCTGCGGCTTGCAGGCAGCACAGGTGCGCCGGGCCGTGGACCGGGAGCTGGAACAGTGTGCGGCGGTCTGAGTTGCTTTTTGGAAACGGAGCGGCTATAATTGGAGCAGACTTCTCCGGCATCGCCGCGCGATGCGGGGAACGGCGGAGAGGTCGAAGTGTAAAAGAAACAGAAGGAGAACCCAAGATGCAGAAGTTTGAACTAGAGGGTCTGTTTGATTTTTTGAATAAAGGCGTCAGTGCCTTTCACTCTGCCGCCGCAGCAGCGGCCATTCTGGAGGCCAACGGCTATGAGGAGCGCCCCGAAAGCGCAGCCTGGGAGCTGGTGCCCGGCGGAAAATACTACACCACCCGCAACGGTTCGGCAGTGCTGGCCTGGCGGATGCCCAAAGGGGAGCTGACCGGCTGGCATGTCACGGCCAGCCACAGCGATTCCCCCACCTGGAAGATCAAGGAGCTGGACGGCGGCAAGGACGCCGTGTTTGCCCGCGCCGAGACGGAGGGCTACGGCGGCATGATCATGCCCACCTGGCTGGACCGTCCCCTGAGCGTGGCGGGCCGCATCCTTGTCCGGACGGAGAACGGCGTGAAGAGCATTCTCGTCCATCCGGAACGTGCGCTGGCCTGCATCCCGAACCTTTGCATCCACTTTGACCACGAGGTCAACAAGGGGAAGAACTACAACCCGCAGGTCGATCTGCAGCCCATCTTCGGTGCGGCGGGCACCACCCTGCGGCAGGTGCTGGCCGAGGAGGCCGGCGTCCGGGCCGAAGACATCCTCGACAGCGACCTCATGCTCTGCACCTGTGAGCAGGCCGTGCGCGTGGGACTGAAGGGCGAGTATTTCATGTCCGGCCGCATCGACGACCTGGAGTGTGCCTACACCACTCTGTGGGGCTTTTTGCAGGGCCGCGGCGAAGAGGAAGGCCGCGGCGACATCTGGGTCATGTTCGACAACGAAGAGGTCGGTTCTTCCAGCCGTCAGGGCGCACAGGGCACCCTCATGGCCGATGTGCTGGCCCGCATCGAAGAAAAGCTGGGCGTCACCCGTGAGCAGAGCATCCGTGCCTGCACCAACAGCCTGCTGCTGAGCGCCGACAACGGCCACGCCACCCATCCCAACCACCCCGAAAAGAGCGACCCGGCCCATCCGGCCACGCTGGGCGGCGGCGTCCTGCTGAAATCCAACGCCCGCCAGACCTACACCACCAGCGGCCTGACCGGTGCAGCCTTCAGCGCCATCTGCCAGAAGGCCGGTGTGCCGGTGCAGTTCGCGTCCAACCGCGCCGATGTTCCCGGCGGCTCCACGCTGGGCAACCTGCTGGGCCACCAGATTTTGATCCCGATGGTGGACATCGGTCTGGCCCAGCTGGCGATGCACTCTTCCATGGAGACCGCCAGCTGCATCGACGCCGAGTACATGGCTAAGGCCGTGGCCGAATTCTATAACACCCCCATCTCTCAGCCGAAGGATGGCGAGTGGAAGCTGGGCCTGTGAGCCCGGTCGTCGGGCGGTTTGCCCCCAGCCCCAGCGGGCGGCTGCATCTGGGCAACCTTGCGTGCAGCCTGCTGGCCTGGCTGAGCGCCAGACATGCGGGCGGGCGCATCGTCCTCCGCATCGAGGATCTGGACGCGGAGCGCTGCCCCCGGAAATACGCAGACCTGCTGGAAGAAGACCTAGCCTGGCTGGGCCTCGTCTGGGACGAGGGCGGGAGCCGGGGCGGCCCCCACGGCCCCTATTACCAGAGCGAATGCGCAGAGATCTACACCCGCGCGTATCAGATGCTCGAAGCGCAGGGGCTGGTCTACCCCTGCTTCTGCTCCCGCGCACAGCTCCATGCGGCCAGTGCACCCCACACCTCGGACGGCAATGTCGTCTATCCCGGCACCTGCCGGGATCTGACGCCTGCCCAGATCGCGGAAAAGCGCCGGGTCAAGGCACCGGCCTACCGGCTCAGAGTGCCCGATGAGGTCATCACCTTCCGGGATGGCTGCATGGGCCTCCACAGCGAGAACCTGCTGCGGGACTGCGGCGACTTCTACCTTCGCCGGGCGGACGGCGTCTTCGCCTACCAGCTGGCCGTCGTCGTGGACGATGCCCGGATGGGCGTCACCGAAGTTGTGCGCGGGGCAGACCTGCTCTCCTCCACGGCGCGGCAGCTCTATCTGTACCGTCTGCTGGGCCTGACGGCCCCGCGGTTTGCCCACTGCCCGCTGCTGCTGGCCCCGGATGGGCGGCGGCTGTCCAAGCGGGACGGCGACCAGAGTCTGGAGAACCTCCGGGCAAAATACACCGCCGAAGAGATCGTGGGAAAACTGGCCTACGCCTACGGCTTGCAAAAAGAACCAGCCCCCCGCACACCGGAGAGCCTCGTGGCAGACTTTTCATGGGAAAAAGTCCCCCGGCACGACATCTGCCTGCCGGAAGGATTGTTTTAAGCAGCAAAAAAAAGCACCTGCGGCGCAGGTGCTTTTTTTGCTGTATGAAGCTCAGGGATTCTGCAAAATGCGGGACTCGCTCCGCTCCAGCGAGGAGGCGGCGCTGTCCACTGCCATGGCCAGCAGGATGCCCATGACCACATCGATGCAGCTGTGCTGTTTGAGCAGCACGGTGGAGGCGATGATGGACAGGCACAGCACCGCAGACGCCGGGCGCATCCAGCGGCGGCGGGGGCTCTCAAAAATGCGGCTGCGGTAGTAGGCCATCATCAGAGTGACCGAGTTGAAGACATGGATGGACGGGCAGACATTGGTGGCAGTGTCGGTGGAGTAGAGCAGGCGGACGATCCGGGCGAAGATGTCCGAACCGTAGACGCGGTAGGGGCGGAGGTCCAGCCCGTTGGGGAGGATGACATAGACCGCCAGCGCGATGGTCATGCCCGCAAAGAGCGGCAGGCAGAGCCGCCAGAAGTCCGCGCGCGGGGCCTTCCACAGCAGATAGAACAGGGTGAACGGGATCCAGATGAACCACGCCAGATAGGGGATGACGGCATACTTGCAGAAGGGGATGAGGTCATCCAGATGGCAGTGGACCCAGACTTCCGGCACGGTGATGTTGACTTCGAGCCAGTGGAACACCGAGAGATAAAACACAAGATAGAACGCCATGAACCAGATGGGATGGCGGGAAAACCAGTTTCGCATGGAACACACTTCCTTTGTTTGGAGTTGGAAGGCAGAGCCTTCTTAAAGTTCTTAGCAGCGTATCATTATACGCCGGTCATCGCGCAAAAACAAGCCCTAAACAGGACAACTTCTCTAAAATATCTGTGAAAAATTTGTGCGACATGGGAAATTCGAGGGGGAGAACGGCTCCGGAACCGCCCTCTCTGAAAGGAATACGATCCAGAACCGGATTTTCCTGCAAAAGGGTACAAAAAAACCAGCCGCTTGCGCGGCTGGCTGGGAAAACAGATATTACCAGGGGATGGCAACGACTTCGGTCTCAGCGGGGTCGAACCCGATATCGCTGGCGTGGGAAATGAAGAAAGAGCTTTCCTTTCCGGATGGAATGGGAGTCGTAAGCAGGACAAAGTCAGAAGAAACGACTTTGCCGTTCTTTTTCAGAATGACCGATACACGGGTGCGGTTGCAGGTGTATTTGCTCAGATTGCGCACCGTGCCGGAAATGACCGTATAATTCAGCCCGGAAGTCGTGGAATGGCCCGTTACGACAGCATGAAGGTCGGAAGAACGGACATCCTCCGCAGAAGGCTGGAAGCTGGAAGCGGTCGTGCTGGGCTGTGTGTGTGCCGCACTGGCCGGAACGCCCTTCTTGCATTTGTAGGTATAGGCAAAGCGGACCGTATCGCCCGGTGCGATGGTCTGAAGCATGAAATACGTGGTCTCCTGCACATTTCCGGCAGCATCCTTCAGGGTGAGGTCGACACGTGCACGGGAAACGCTGTATGCCGTATTGGGGTTGGTCGCCCGGAAAACACAACGCGCAACGTCCTCACCGGCTGCATCGTGATAGGCACTGAACGATTCCATCACAATGGACGGCTGCAATTTCGGGGCGGAGACTCCGCCGCTGTTTGAGTCATCGGGTTCGGTGCCGGAGTTGGTGCTGCCCGAAGAAGAGCCGTTGCTGCCTTCGCTGCCGCCCGGAACATCGGGCGTCGGGCCGCAGCCGGTCAGCAGGCAGCAGAACAGTGCCAGCGTGAGCAAAAGTGCGGTCAGAGAATGTTTCATCAGAGCGCCTCCTTTTCATCCAATCGTTTCCTGCTTTCTATTCTACATGTTTTCGGGCAGGAAAGCAATCCGGAAGCACCGGCTCAGATGACTTTCTTTTCCAGCCAGCTCCCCTTGAAGAAGCGGATGGCAAAGAAGAGGGAGCGGAACAGCCAGTCCAGGAACATGCCGCCCCAGATGCTGAGCAGATTGCCCTGATGCAGGCCCAGGACCATCAGGTAGCAGAAGCCCACCCGGAACACCCACATGGAGAAGACGCTGACCGTCATCGTGAAGGTGGCGTCGCCGGCGGCGCGGAGGATGTTGGGCAGGGTGAAGCTGGACGGCCAGATGAACAGCGAGATGATGTTGAACCAGACCATCACCTGCAGCGCCATGGCGTTGGACTCCGGGGAGAGGTTGAACCAGGACAGGGTGATGCGGTTCAGGAAGAAGAAGGCCGACAGGTTCATGATCCAGGCGCCTGCATAGGCCACCAGCAGGAAGCGGCGGGCATAGTGTTTGGCCTGCTCTTTTTCGCCTGCACCCAGGCACTGGCCGATGACGGTGAGCACCGCCATGCCGACCGCGTTGGCCGGAACATTCAGGAAGGTGGTGATGTTGCCCGCCACGGCGTTGGCCGCAATGGCCGAGGTGCCGAGGGTGGACGTCAGGCTGGAGACCGACAGTTTGCCGATCTGGAACATGCCGTTCTCGATGCCGGCCGGGATGCCCACCCGCAGGATGCGGCGGATGAGGGGCAGGTCGGGCTTCAGGTCGGTCAGGTGCTCGATGCGGAGCAGGCAGCCGGGCTTTTCCAGCAGGTAGATGACCGCAAAGCAGGCGATCATCCGGGAGACAAGGCTGGCCAGCGCGGCACCCATGACGCCCATCTTAAAGTAGAAGATGAGCACGGCGTTGCCGCCGATGTTCACCACGTTCATCACCAGACTGGACAGCATGCTGATCTTGCTGTTGCCCTGTGCGCGGAAGAGCGCCGCTCCGGCGTTGTACACACCGATGAAGGGATAGCTCAGCGCCGAGAGCAGGAAATACGTCTCGGCGTAGCGCATGACGTCGGCGTCAATGGAGCCGAAGATGCCCCGCAGGATGCCGTGCCGCCCCACCGCTACCACGACGGCGACCACGACGCTGAGCGAGATCATGATGAACAGGATCTGGGCGGCGGCGGCCTTGGCGTTCTTCGGCTCCCGGTGGCCGATGTACTGGCTGGCGACGACGGCGCCGCCGGTGGCAAGCGCGCTGAGCAGCTGGATCATCAGCACGTTGAACGAGTCCACCAGGCTGACGCCCGACACGGCCGCTTCGCCGACCGAGGAGACCATCAGGGTATCGGCCAGACCAATGGTCACGCTGAGCGCCTGCTCGGCGATCAGCGGCAGCAGCAGGGCGATGAGCTGTTTGCGGGTAAACAGCGGCTTGGTTGTTGTGGTTGTCATAGTTCCTCCTCTTGCTCCGGAATGTCATAGAACTAAGCATAACGCGGAATCGCAGGAAAATCAAGATGTTGTATCCAAGAATCTCGCAAAATTTTAAGAAACAAAGTGCCGTCGGTTCCCTTTACCCCTGCGGTGGGATGTGATAGAATGAAACCGGACTTCTGTGTGCAGCACAGAAGAAGGTAAATGAAGGAACGATTCCATAGAGAGAGGAAAGATTATGCCAAAGGCAGCCCATAAAGTCGTGGTCATCGGGCACCGCAACCCGGACACCGACTCCATCTGCTCCGCCATTGCGTATGCGGAATTGAAAAACAAGACCAGCGACCTTGTCTGCGAGGCGCGCCGCGCGGGCCGGATGAACCAGGAGACCGAGTTCGTCCTGAAAAAGTTCGGCGTGACCCCGCCCCGCATGTGCACCGACGTCAACCCGAAGATCCGGGATGTGGATTACCGCGAGATGCCCGGCATCCCCGGTGCCACCAGCCTGCGCCGTGCGTGGGAGATCATGCGCGACCAGAAGATCGACACCCTGCCCATCACCAGCGAAGAAAACGATCTGGAGGGCATCATCACGGTCAAGGACATCGCGACCGCCAACATGGACGTCTTCGACACCGGCGTTCTGGCCAAGAGCCAGACCAGCTTCCGGAATATCCTCGAAACGCTGGGCGGCACCATGGTGGTGGGCGACGAGAACGCTGTCTGCACCACCGGCCACATCAAGATCGGCACCGCCACCCCCGAAATGCTGGAAAGCAGTGTGGAAAAGGGCGACATCGTCATCCTGACCAACCGGTACGAGAGCCAGCTGTGCGCCATTGAGAAGGAGGCCTCCCTCCTCATCATCTGCAACGGCTCCAAGGTGGGCCACACCATCCAGCGCATTGCCGACGAAATGGGCGTCGCCATCATGACGACCCCCTACGATACCTACGCGGCTGGCAAGCTCATCAGCCAGTGCGCCCCCATCTCCTATTATATGACCCGCGAAGACATCCTGAAGTTCACCCTCGTCACGCCGGTGGCGGATGTCATGCGCGTCATGGCCAAGGTGCGCCACCGCTATTTCCCCATCCTCGATGAAGAGGGCAAATACTGCGGCATGGTCAGCCGCCGCAACATCATCGCCCTGCGCAAGCGCCGCATCATCCTGGTGGACCACAACGAGGCCACCCAGGCCGTGGAGGGCTTCGACCAGGCGGAGATCTTGGAGATCATCGACCACCACCGCATCGGCAGTCTGGAGACCAGCGGCCCGGTCTACTTCCGCAATCAGCCGGTGGGCTGCACCGCCACCATCATCACCCAGATGTACGACGAGAACGGCGTGGAGATCCCGGCCCAGACCGCCGGTCTGCTGCTGGCGGCCATCCTGTCGGATACGCTGGTCTTCCGCAGCCCCACCTGCACCCCGGTGGATGTGGCGGCGGCCAAGCGTCTGGCCCAGATCGCCGGTGTGGACATCGACGAGTTTTCCACCGAAATGTTCGAAGCCGGTGAAAAACTGGACGGCAAGACCCCCGAAGAGGTCTTTTTGCAGGACTTCAAGGTCTTCATGTGCGGCGATATCCGCTTCGGCGTGGCGCAGGGCAGCTACATGACCCGCAAGAACCTGCTGGCCGCCGAAAAATTGCTCAAACCCTACCTCGAAGAGGCCCGCAACAAGCAGAATGTGGAGGATATCTATATGCTGCTGACCGATGTGCCCAAGGAGGAGAGCGTCGTCATCTGCGAAGGACGCTATGCCGCCGAGGTGCTGTCGGACGGCTTTGAGACCCAGCCCGCCGAAGACGGCAGCTGGACCCTGCCCGGCGTTGTCAGCCGCAAAAAGCAGTTCATCCCCGCCATGATGAGCGCATATCAGGAACTGTAAAGCCCCGAATAAACACGAAGCCCCCCGGAAGCCTGCATTCCGGGGGGCATTGTGTTGAGTGGGAGTTCAGCCTGCGATGCCTTTTCCATTTCTTTATAAGAAGCATAACACAAAATCGTGGTGAAATTGTGTAAATTCGGGACGAATTTTCACAGCCTGCGGCGGCTCGTGCGCAGATCGTTCCGGAAGATGCGCCCGGCCACCGGTTGAGAGGGCCTGTTTTTTGTGGTACAATAGAGGCGGAAATTTGCGAAAGAAAGGATCTTTTGATGCAGCTGTTTGAACTGGTCTCCCCGCGTCTGTTCCGCCCGCTGGCGGGGCCGAACCGGGCGTTTTATGCCGAGCTGCTCCTGCTGCTGTGGGAGGAGTGCCGCCACACGGCGGATTACAGCATCTCCCGCGCCGAAGCCGTCTCCCGCGCGGAGGATTACTTTGCGGCGCTGGCAAAGCCGCTGGCGCTGGACGCCGACGACGCCGGAGACGAGGCCGAGCAGCCTACCCGCGACCCGCATCTGCTGGCGCTGGGCTTTCTGCTGCGGCTGCGGCGCACCGGCTGGCTGGAAGAGCAGCCCGGCAGCTATGAGGAGGAACCTTCGCTGGCCTTTGTGCCAGAGGTGACGCCTCTGCTGGAAGCGCTGGAAGAGATCCTGAACCCGCGCGTCGTCACCTATACCGGCAAGCTGTACAAGGCCTGGCAGCTGCTGCGGGGCATCGGGGAGGAGAAGAGCCCCTACGAGAACGTCCTGCGGGAGGTCGCGTCCGACCTCGAAGCGCTGAACAAGTCGCTCCGTGCGCTCAATGCCTCCATCGGCCACTACATCGACCGGCTCACCCGCAACCGCACCCCGCAGGAGGTGCTGGAACTGTTCGACCAGTACGAGGAAAAGGTCGTTGCGGCAGCGTACCACCGGTTCAAGACCAGCGACAACCTGTTCAACTACCGCGCCTACCTCGAAGAGGGGCTGGACGACTGCGAGGCAAACTATCTGCCGCAGCTGGCGCTGGATTATGCCCGCGTGGAGCGCTGTGCGCCGAACGAGGCCGCCCCGGCGGTGCGGGCCCTCATCCAGAAGCAGCGGGATGCGCTGGAAGAGATGAGCGGCCTGATGAAGCAGATCGACGCCAGCCACATCCGCTACCGCAAGCGTGCCGTGCAGCGGGCGCAGTTTCTGCTGCTGAGCGACCGCTCGGCGCAGGGCAGCGTCACGGCGCTGCTCCGCCGCTATGCCGAGGAGATCAAGACGCCGGACCAGCTGTTCGAACCGGATGACGGCCCGGTGGCAAAGCATCTGCACCTTTACCCGGTGCAGGTCTTCGGCGAAAAGCCGCTCTACCCGCCCGCCGCGCCCCGCAGCGAGGTGCCGCTCAGGCCGGTGGAGACCGGAACGCTGGACCCGGAACAGCTGCAAAAGGAGCAGCAGCTCCTGCTGGAATACGCCCGGATGGCCGTGACCGAAGAGAACGTGGCCCTGCTGGCACAGCAGGCCCTTGCCGCCCGCAGGCAGGTGGCGGCGTCCACGCTGGCCGACGAATATCCCAGCGACTTTGCCCGCATCATCGGCCTGCACACCTACTCGCAGTCGCCGCGGCGGGACTATGACATCGAACGGACCGGGAAGTGGGTCGAGCGGGGCGGCTTCCGGTTCGAAGAATTTATCCTGATGCCCCGCAAGGAGGAACCCCATGGCCGAAACGAATAAACTGCTGGAAGAGACCGCAAACTATCTGCTCAGCCACTGCTTTCTGCTGGGCGGCGTGGAGGACCAGCGGTCGAAGTATCTCTATGTGCAGGACCACCTGAACGAGGTGCGGGCCGTGTTCGCGCCGCTGGGCTATGCGGTCCTGCTCTACCCGGCCCCGCTGCAGGCGGCGGCGCTCGTCAACGAGCACGAGGGCAGCCAGGCCCGGCTGCTGAAATACGAGAGCATCCTGCTGCTGGTGCTGCGCCTGCTCTATCTGCAAAAGCGGGAGAGCCTCTCGGCCAGTGCAGACCAGGTTCTGGTCACGGTGGAAGAAGTGCAGGCCGAACTGCAAAAAATGAACCTGCCCCGGCGGCTGGACCAGCTCACGCTGGAAAAGCTGCTGCGCACCCTGCGCCGGTACAATCTGGCCCGGCCCGTGGGCCGTCTGACCGGGCTGGACAGCCGCATCGAGGTCTTCCCGACCGTGCTGCTGGCGCTGCCGGATGCCGACCTCGCCGATGCCGCTGCCGAGAGCAGCCGTACCCGGAACGAGCTGGCCCTGTACGAACGCCCGGAGGGCGAATCCAGTGCGGAGGATGAAGAATGATCGAATTAAAACGCCTGAAACTCATCAACTGGCACAACTTTGAGAACGTCACCTTCGACTGTGCCCGCCTGACCTATATGATCGGCGTCAACGCCGTGGGCAAGACCACCATCCTGGACGCCATCCGCTACTGCCTGACCACCAACCGCAATTTCAATGCCCTGGGCAATAAAAAGAGCGGCCGCACCCTGCAAGGCTCCGTCCACGCCAAGCAGCGCGGCGAGAACGCCTACCGCCGCCCCGGCCGGACGGTGGCCTATATCGGTGCTGAGTTCTGGGACAGCGCCAAGCGGACGCCCTTCGTCATCGCGGTGCGCGTCGAGTCCGAGGGCCCCATGCAGGAGCTTCACCCCGGCGACCAGACCTGGTACATCTCCGAGGACGGCATCACGCTGGAAAAGCTGCCCTTCCTCGACCCGCGCACCGGGGCCCCCAGCGCCAGAGAGGATTTCAAGCCCGCTGTGGGCCGGCTCTCCTATACCCGCAGCCCCAGCGAGGCGCGGGACCGCATCTGCCGTGCGCTGGGCATCGGCCGCGCATCCAGCCCGCTGGGCAAAAAGTTCAATGAGGTGTTCCAGATGGGCACCAGCATGGACGAGATCCCGAACTTCCGGGAATTTCTGTATCAATACATCCTGCCCCAGCCGGAACTGGATCTGGACGCGCTGCAGGGCGACCGGGTGGAGCTGGAAAACCTCCACGCCGTGCTGGCCGAGGCGCAGACCCGCGCCGCCGCGCTGGAACAGATCGTGGAATACGGCCGGGAAGCCGCATCCAGAGAGACGGACGCCCTGGTCAACCGGGGCGCGGCCCTGCTGGCCCGCGCCGAGGCCGACGCCGGAGAAGACGCCGTCTGGCAGGGGCATCTTGACGCCGGACGCCGCCAGCTGGCCGAGCGGAACGCCGCCTATGAAGCGGCCAAGAACGCCGAGGCCGAGGCCCGCCGGGCCTATCTGGCCGCCCATGGGGCAGCTTCGGCCAGCGGCGAGGGCCGTGCGCTGGACGCCATGACCGAGGAACTGGCCCGCAGGAAGACCGCACTGGATGCCGCCGCCCGGAAGGTGGCGGCGCTGGAACAGACGGCGGATGCCGTCACGAACCTGCTGACGGTGCTGGCCCGCAGCGGCTTCGGGGTCGAAAAAGCGCTCTGGCCGGTTGCTCTGACCGCGGAACAGCTGCCCGCGCTGACCGAAGCGCTGGACCGGCTCGAAAAGCCGCTGGAAGAGCAGTATTTTGCCGCGCGACAGAACGCCGCCGACCTGGCCCGCGCGCAGGAAGAAAAGCGCGCCGAGCTGGACGCGGTTTCGGGCGGCAAGTGGGTCTATCCCCACGGCGATGCTGCCACCAGAGTCCGCGATGCCGTCAACGCCGAGCTGAAGAGCCGGGGCATGACGCCGGACGCAAAGATCTTCTGTGAGCTGCTGAACGTGGCCGACGAGAGCTGGCAGGACTGCGTGGAAGCCTGCCTCGGCGACCGCCGGTTCGATATCCTTGTCCCGCCCAACCACTACGCCGCCGCCAAGAGCGCCTTTGTGGCGCTGGGCGAAACGGTCGGGCCCATCAGCCTGCTGGATACGCCGGGCATCCGCACTGCCAACCGCCGCGCGGAGACCCGCCCGGCTGACAGCCTTGCCGCTCAGGTGGAGAGCGAGAACCCGCTGGCCGCGCAGTATGCGGACAGCATCCTCCGCCGCATCGTCTGCTGCGAGACGCCGGACACGCTGGAACACTTCCCGGACAGCGCCACCCGCGACCTGCTGCGCCACCATCCGTTCCGGCTGGAACGCCTGCGCCGACCCCAGCGGTACATCGGTCTGGACGCCCGCCGCGCCCGCGCCGGTGCGCTGGAAGAGGAGCTGACGGCCCTCGGTGAACGCCGCCGCGAGGCCGTGCAGACCGAACGGTCGCTGAAGACGGCCTACGACCAGTACCAGAACATCCTGCGCGGCCGCGCACTGGAAACGCTGGCCGGGCTGTGGGAGGGCCGGGACGCCCTTGCTGCCGCCAAAGCTGACTATGCGGCACAGGCCCAGAAGCTGGCCGACTGCCGGGAGAACCCGCTGCTGCAGGAGCTGTATCGGGAAGAGGAGACCCGCGAAGCCGCCTGGGAAGCGGCCCGCAAGGCAGTGGAACAGGCAGGCGGCGATATCCGCGTCTGTGAAAAGCAGCTGGCTTCCTGCGCGGCAGAGCAGGGCCGGGCCGTGGCCGCAGCGCAGCAGAGCGCTGGGGCGGCCCAGACCTTCTTTGAAAAATATCCGCTGCTGGAGCCGCTGGCGCAGGAGCGCAAAAAGGGCCTCATGACCGGGGACCGCACAGCCCGCGCCGCTGCCCAGGCGGCCGAAAAAGCGCAGACCAAACTGGACGACACCCTGCAAAGCTACCTCACCGCCACGCTGGAACCGGCCCAGAAGGCGTACAACGAGCGGTATGTCTGCGATTATCCGCTGGGCCTTGCGGGCATCGAGCAGTACCGCGCCCAGCACGAGAGCCTCGTCCGCATCGACCTGGAGCGCTACGCCGCCCGCCTGGACCAGGCCCAGCGCGACTGCAAGGACCGCTTCCGGAAGGACATCCTCTTCCGGATGAAGGACGACATCTTCAACGCCCGCCGCCAGTTCCGGGAGCTGAACAAGGTGATGGAGCAGCTGACCTACGGCGAAGAGGTCTACCGCTTCGAGCTGGAACCCAGCCGCGACCCGCAGCTGGCCGCGTTCTATCAGGTCATCGTGGACAAGGGCAACCAGCAGATGACCGACACCGACTCGCTGGACAACCTCGCCGCCACGGCCGACCCCGTCTATGAGCGGCAGGTGGATGAGCTGATGGAAAAGATCATGGCCGACGTGGACGAGAACACCCGCGCCCGGCAGGAGGGCCGCAGCACCTCCGGTGCCACCCTGTCCGACTATGTGGATTACCGCACCTATCTGGACTACGACATCAAGGTCACGAACACGGTCTCCGGCCAGCAGGCGTATCTGTCCCGCGTCAGCCGCGATTCCTCCGGCGGCGAGAATCAGGCACCCTTCTATGTGGCCATCTGCGCCAGCCTTCTGCAGATCTACCAGAAGAGCGAAAACAGCATCCGTCTGGTGCTGCTGGACGAAGCCTTCAGCAAGATGACCAGCGACCGCATCCGCCCCATGATGGAGCTGTTCCGCCGCCTGCAATTGCAGGTCCTGCTCATCTCCACCGTCGAGAAGAGCACGGCCATCCAGCCCTATTGCGACATCACCTATTCCATCGTGCGCCATGGCGACGCCAACGCCATCGCGCCGTTTTACCGGCTGACGGCCCCGCAGCCCGCGCCGGAGAAGGAGACTGAACCATGAGCGATACCCTTGCAAAATTCTGGCTGTTTGCCACCCACTGGATCAAGCTCGACACCTTTGACAACGAGGACGAGCTGAACGACGAACTGGAGCTGCTCCAGCGCCAGAGCCTGCCCACCAAGGTCCGCACGATGAAAAACAAAGAGGGTAAGGAAGAACTCGTCCTCTACGTCAAGCAGGCCGACCGCGATTATGCCCGCTACTGCACCGGCTGGCGCCCCGGCGGGATGATGTGAAAAAGGAGATCTCATGCCAAAGCACCCCATCCAATTGTCCGATCACTTTACCTATTCCCGGCTGATCCGGTTCGTGCTGCCCTGCATCGGCACCATGCTGTTCACCTCCATCTACGGCATCGTGGACGGCCTGTGCGTCTCGAACTTCGTGGGCAAGACGGCCTTTGCGGCGGTCAACCTCATCATGCCGCTGCCCATGCTCATCGGCAGCGTCGGCTTTATGCTGGGCACCGGCGGCAGCGCCATCGTGGGCATCACGCTGGGCGAGGGCGATGGAAAAAAGGCGGACGAACTTTTCAGCCTCTTCCTCAGTTCGGCCCTTGCGGCGGGCATCGTGTTCAGCGCCGTTGGCCTGGTCATCATTGAGCCGGTGGCGGAGCTGCTGGGCGCAAAGGGGGAGATGCTGGACTATGCGCTGCGGTATGGCCGCATCCTGCTGGTCAGCCTGCCGACTTTTATCTTGCAGAACATGTTCCAAAGCTTTTTCGTTACGGCCGAAAAGCCCCACCTGGGCTTCGCTTTCACCGTGGGCGCGGGCTGCACCAACATGGTGCTGGACGTCGTGCTGGTGGGGGTGCTCCGCTGGGGCGTTGAGGGTGCCGCTGTCGCGACCTTCCTCAGCCAGATCGTCGGCGGCCTGCTGCCGGTGTTCTATTTCCTGGACCGGAACAACACCAGCCGCCTGCACCTGAGCCGGACGAAGTTCCATGGCCGCGTCCTGCGGAATGCCTGCATCAACGGCTCGTCGGAGCTGATGACCAACCTCTCCATGTCGCTGGTCAACATCCTCTACAATTACCAGCTCCTCCGCTTTGCGGGCGAGGACGGCGTGGCGGCCTACGGTGTCATCATGTATGCCGCCTTCCTCTTTGTGGCCGTCTTCGTGGGCTATGCCGTTGGCAGCGCCCCCATCGTCAGCTACCACTACGGTGCCCGCAATCACCGGGAGGTCCACAACCTTTATTTCATGAGCTTCCGCCTCATCGGCGTGGTGGCCGTCGGCATGACCATTGGTTCGATGTTCCTCATCCCGCATGTGGCCCGCATCTTCGTGGGCTACGATGCCGGGCTGCTGACACTGACCACCCATGCCTTCCGGCTCTATGCGCTGAGCTTCCTCATCATGGGCTTCAACGTCTATGCGTCGTCGTTCTTTACCGCGCTGGGCGACGGTGTGACGAGCGCCCTCATCTCTTTTCTGCGCACCCTGTTGTTTCAGGTGGCGGCGGTCTTTGCACTGCCGGCGCTCATGGGGATGGATGGCATCTGGCTGGCCGTCACGGCCGCCGAGCTTGCCGCACTGGGGGTGAGCGTGTATATGTTCGTGACAAAAGATCGGAAATTCCATTACCGTCATGTGTGACGCGCCAGGACAAAGAAAGCCGCCGGGGCCACCGGCGGCTTTCTTTGTCATTCAAATGTATACTCGACGAACTCGCAGTTCCGGATGCCGAAGGCGGCATACTCCTCGTTGGTCATATCGTAAAAGTAAGACCGCACCACGCGGGCGATGCCATTGTGGGCGACCAGCAGATAGGTCTTGCCTTCGTCGGCCCGCAGCTCGTCCAGCAGGTCGTAGATGCGCTGGGCCAATTGCAGCATACTCTCGCCGCCGGAGTAGCGGTCGGCGAAGTGGGTCTTGGAGACTTTGAACTCGGCCCCATCGCGGGGCGTTCCCTCGTAGCGGCCAAAGCACTGCTCCCGCAGGCGGGGTTCCGGGCGGGCCGGGATGCCGGTGGCCTCGGCGATGGCCAGTGCGGTGTCGGCAGCGCGGGACAGGGGAGAATACAGGATCTCGTCAATGTGGACTCCGCTGTCCCGGACATGGGCCCCCAGCGCAGCGGCCTGCGCCCGGCCGCGGGCGGTCAGCGGGCTGTCGGTCATGCCGCAGATCTTGTTTTCAACGTTCCAGACGGTCTCGCCGTGGCGGGTAAAATATAAGTTGTGCATAGAGGCTCCTTCAGAGTTTGATGAGGGTATGGTGGTCGAGCCGGACGGTGTCGCCCTCGTCGATGCCAAGGCGGGTCAGCTCAGCGTCCGGGTAGGCGATGACCCGGCGCTCGCCGGTCTCGTCCTCCAATAAGACATCGCAGCAAACGGGCTGCCCTTCCGGCAGCTCCTCGCAGCCGTACAGCTGCTCGTCGATGCGCAAAACGCGGTATGTCATACGATCTTCCTCGAAAAATACAGTGTTCTCGTTTTACAGATGATTCTCCCGGCAGGGGAGAACGTGGTATTCTTATTATAAAGCCCCGATGCGCTGCCGTCAACTTGACAGCCCGGCGCCGGGGCTGATACAATAGGACAAAATGGTTCCACACGACGCCAAAAGGAGAGAAGAGCTTGAACATTACAGAATTGCGCTATCTGGTCGCCATCATGCAGTGGGGGTCGGTGAGCGCTGCGGCAAAGCAGCTGTATGCGGCCCAGCCCAACATCAGCAAGGCGCTGAAAAATCTGGAAGAGGAGTATCACATCCGCATCTTTGAGCGCTCCTCCACCGGCATGATCCCCACCGAGCAGGGGCGGCGGTTCATCGAGCAGGCCGAGCGGGTGCTGGAAGATGTGGACCGCCTGAGCCGGAGCGTCGAGGAAGAGCAGGAGCGCTGCGCGGAGCTGCGGGTGATGCTGCCCCATGCGACCTATGCGTCCTATGCGGCGGTGGATTATCTGGAACAGGCGGTGCATCTGGAGCGGGTGCACATCCACATCCGGGAGGGCGGCTCGATGGAGGCGCTGGATTTCGTGCTGCGGCGGGGCTATCACCTGGCGCTGCTGCGCTATGCGGTGGAGGACGATGAACACTACACCCACTACTGCGCCCGGCGGGGGCTGAAGATGGAGCCGGTGATGGACTTCGAATATCAGCTGCTCACCAACCGGGACGGCCCGCTGGCCCGGCACGAGGTGCGCGACCTGACCGAACTGAACCAGTATATGGAGATCCGGCACGACGACTTTCAGCTGCCCGGCGAGGAGGGTGGAGACGGTGTGCGCTGGCATGTGAACCAAGCCCGGCGTATCCATGTGTATGAGCGGTGCAGCCAGTTTTCAATCTTGCAGCGGCTCCCGTCTGCGTATATGTGGGCGTCACCCATGCCCCGCAAGGCGCTGGAACAGTATCATCTGGTGCTGAAGAAATGCCCGGCCCAGCGCCAGCAGATGCGGGATATCCTGGTCTATCCGGACAAGGGTGGCCTGCGGGCGGAGGAACAGGCGTTTGTCGATCTGCTCCACAAACAGGCGGCCCAGACCATGAAATGAGAAGCCGCCGGCAAAGAAGCGGCTAAAGTTTTGGCTCCGGAATTGATAAAAATAGAGAAATGTGGCAAAGAAACGAAACCGAAAATTCGGTTTCGTTTCTTTTTTGCTGGCTTTTCGACAAAAAACGGACCGGACAACGGTAAAAATTCTTAGCAGGTATATCGGATACGATATACCCCTATGCTGGAAAAATATTGTGCAGATGATGAAAAATATGTTACCATGAGGCCAGAGATCGGGAGCTGCCCGGCGGCGGAATGGGGCCGCGGACAGCACCGAAAAAAGGAGGTTTCTGGTATGATCAGTTTCTTGCTCTGTCTGGCGCTCTTGATCGTGGGCTACTTCGTCTACGGTAAGATCGTAGACAACACCTTCGGCCCGGACGACCGCGAAACTCCGGCTGTGCGCATCAACGATGGCGTGGACTATGTCGTGATGCCGCAGTGGAAATTGTTCCTCGTCCAGCTGCTGAACATCGCGGGCCTCGGCCCCATCTTCGGCGCCATGCAGGGCGCTCTGTGGGGGCCGGTGGTCTTCCTGTGGATCACCTTCGGCACGATCTTTGCGGGCGGTGTCCATGACTACTTCTCCGGCATGATGAGCGAGCGCAACGACGGCGCTTCCATCGCCGAGATCACCGGCAAATACCTTGGCCCGGTGATGCAGAACGTGATGCGTGTCTTCTCCGTGGTTCTGCTCATCATGGTGGGCACGGTGTTTGCGGTCGGCCCTGCGGGCCTGATCGTGGAGCTGTGCAGCCAGAGCGGTGCATCCGGCGTGTTCACTTCGCTGCTGTTCTGGCTCATCCTCATCCTGGTGTATTACTTCATCGCAACCTTTATCTCCATTGACGCGGTCATCGGCAAGATCTACCCCATCTTCGGCATCTGCCTCATCATCATGGCCATCGGCGTCATCTTCGGTATCTTCACCAACCCTGCCTATACGATCCCGGAGATCTGGGATCACTTCGGCAGCATGCACCCGTCGGGCACCCCGATCTGGAGCTTCATGTTCATCACAGTCGCCTGCGGCGCGATCTCCGGCTTCCACTCCACCCAGTCGCCTCTGATGGCGCGCTGCATGAAGAGTGAGAAGCAGGGCCACTTCGTTTTCTACGGTGCCATGGTCTGTGAGGGCGTCATCGCTCTGATCTGGGCCGCAGCCGGCTGCTCTCTGTACGAAGTCACCGGCGGCCTGAACACCGGTCTGGCACAGGCGCTGGCCATGGGCCAGTCCAAGGCCATCTACGATGTCTGCTCCAAGACCATGGGCGGCGTGGGCATTGCGCTGGCCATGGTGGGCGTCGTCGTCTGCCCCATCACTTCTGGTGATACCGCCTTCCGTTCCGCGCGTCTGACGCTGGCCGACTGGTTCAAGATCGACCAGGACGGCTACGCGAACCGCCTGAAGCTCTGCATCCCCGTTCTGGGCGTGGGTGCGTTCCTGGGCATCGGCAACGCGTTGGGCTTCATCAACTACACGGTCATCTGGCGTTACTTCAGCTGGACCAACCAGACGCTGGCCATGATCGTTCTGTGGGCTGCATCCATGTACCTGTTCAAGGAGAAGAAGAACTACTGGATCACCGCTGTGCCCGCTACCTTCATGAGCGCTGTGTCCTGCACCTACTTCGTGCTGGCTCCGGAGTGCCTGGGCGGCCTGCTGAACAGCAAGACTGCGGAAGGTGCCACTATCTACAATACGGCGGTCGCATACCCTGTGGGTATCGTCTTTGCCGCTGCGATGCTGGCCCTGTTTATCCACGCCACCAAAAAGGCTGGCGTCAGGAAAGCCGCATGATCCGATGCGATCCTGAGTTCCTCTTCTAATATTTGCCCATTCACAGAAGACCGGCCGCCGGGAAGTCCCCGGACGGCCGGTCTTCGTTTGCAACGGGAGAAACCCGGCTGAATAACACGAAAAAACACTGAAAATCGCGAAAAAATTGCAGGCGTAGTCAAACTGCACAAAAAACAGGCGGAAAGTTTGGGAGCTGCAACTTTTGGCGGTCAAAATCGCACAAAGAACGTTTTGGGAAAAGAAAATTTGCCGAGGAGACGCTAAAAATCTTTGCCAAAAGAAACGCCGGGAGCCTCACCATATACTTTTTGATATGAGGGCTATGCGGGAAAGATATTGTTCGAGTTATGAAAAATGTGTTAACATGAAGCCAGACATGGACCACGCACGGCAGAATGGGGCCGTGGGCGTGGATCTGAAAAAGGAGGTTTCTGGTATGATTAGTTTCTTACTCTGTCTGGCGCTCCTGATCGTAGGCTATTTTGTCTATGGCAAGATCGTGGACAACACGTTTGGACCGGACGACCGTGAAACTCCCGCTGTGCGCATCAACGATGGCGTTGACTACGTCGTGATGCCGCAGTGGAAGCTGTTCCTCGTCCAGCTGCTGAACATTGCGGGCCTCGGCCCCATCTTTGGTGCACTGCAGGGTGCTCTGTGGGGCCCTGTGGTGTTCCTGTGGATCACCTTCGGCACCATCTTTGCAGGCGGCGTCCACGACTACTTCTCCGGTATGATGAGCGAGCGCAACGAAGGCGCTTCCATCGCAGAAGTTACCGGCAAGTATCTGGGACCTGTGATGCAGAACATCATGCGTGTGTTCTCTGTCGTGCTGCTGATCATGGTCGGCACGGTGTTCGCAGTCGGCCCTGCTGGCCTGATCGTGACCCTGTGCAAGAACAGCGGGATGAGCGGTGTGCTCACCACCACCCTGTTCTGGCTGATCATCATCCTGGTCTATTACTTCATCGCGACCTTTATCTCCATTGATGCCATCATCGGCAAGATCTACCCGGTCTTCGGCATCTGCCTGATCATCATGGCAGTGGGCGTTATCTTTGGCATCTTCACCAACCCCGCCTACACCATCCCCGAACTGTGGGATCACTTCGGCAGCATGCACCCGTCGGGCACCCCGATCTGGAGCTTCATGTTCATCACAGTCGCCTGCGGCGCGATCTCCGGCTTCCACTCCACCCAGTCGCCTCTGATGGCGCGCTGCATGAAGAGTGAGAAGCAGGGCCACTTCGTCTTCTACGGCGCAATGGTCTGCGAAGGCATCATCGCTCTGATCTGGGCTGCTGCCGGCTGCTCTCTGTACGAAGTCACCGGTGGTCTGAACACCGGTCTGGCCGCTGCTCTGGCCGAAGGTCAGTCTGCCGCCATCTACGACGTCTGCTCCAAGACCATGGGCGGTGTCGGCATTGCCCTGGCAATGATCGGCGTCGTCATCTGCCCCATCACCTCTGGTGATACCGCGTTCCGTTCCGCTCGTCTGACTCTGGCCGACTGGCTGAAGCTGGACCAGGACAGCTACGGAAACCGCCTGAAGCTCTGCATCCCCGTTCTGGGTGTCGGCGCCTTCCTGGGCATCGGCAACGCACTGGGCTTCATCAACTACACCGTGATCTGGCGTTACTTCAGCTGGACCAACCAGACGCTGGCCATGATCGTCCTGTGGGCTGCTTCCATGTACCTGTTCAAGGAGAAGAAGAACTACTGGATCACCGCTGTGCCCGCTACCTTCATGAGCGCTGTGTCCTGCACCTACTTCGTGCTGGCTCCGGAGTGCCTGGGCGGCCTGCTGAACAGCAAGACTGCTGAGGGTGCCACCATCTACAATACGGCAATCGCATACCCTGTGGGCATCGTCTTCGCCGTTGCAATGCTGGCCCTGTTTATCCATGCTACCAAGAAGCACACGGAGAAGAAAGCCGCATAACCCATTCAAGGCGGCATAACCCCCTGTGATCTCAAGACCGGCCGCTGCCCACACCAGCGGCCGGTCTTGCTTTTGGCTAAGAGTGGAAAAGACTCTTGCATTTTGCGAAAGACAGTGGGACAATGGGTACAAACAAAACGCAAAAGAGGGATACACTATGCTGTTCAAACCTGCACAACTGGGTCTGGCAAAACTCGGCGCTGCCGAGCTGGAAGCAGACAAAAAAGCCTGCAAAAAGATCGGCCCCTGCGGCGTCGGCAAAAAGGCGCTGTACCTCAACAGCTTTTACATCGACCGCTGCTATTATCTGCCTTACGGCAGCATCACCCGCGCGTTCAAGCGGGTTGCCATGAGCCAGGGCGGCTTTACCGGCAAAGGGATGTTCGCCTCCATGGCCTATCTGGTGGTGGAGTACGACGGCGGCAAGCAGAAGCAGTGCAACTTCAAGGATGAGCGGGACGTGGACGCCCTGCTGGACGTTCTGGCCAAAGAGCAGCCGCAGATCAAGCGGCTGAGCGCGGCAGGCGAGCAGACCGTGCAGAAGAAGGAGGCCGAAAAGGCCGCCCGCAAGCTGCCGGAGCTGACGAAAGACGCCGAGCACAGCCTGACGGTGCTGCGCCGGGCAAAAGAGTATCTGGAAGCCAAGCCGGAGATCTCGGACGAGCTGAGCGCCGCCGAGCGCCGCAAGCGCGCCCAGCTGCAGAGCAAGCCGGTGTACCGCTATGTCGCATTGGTCATCTTCCTGTTCGGCCTTGTGGCCGCAGCCTACGGCCTCTATGCCATCACGAACCATGTGGGCAATTACGGCATCTACTTTGCGCTGTTCGGCTTTGCGGCCATCTTCCTCTTTTCCAGCTACAACATGCTGCCCACCGCCCGCAACAACCACAGCGCCATCATGAAGCGGGCCGACCGGGCCGAGCAGGCCGCAGCAGACTATGTGAAGCGCTACCCGAACGGTGCGTTCCCGGTGCCGAGCTATTACGCACACCCGACTGTCCTCAAGCAGATGATGGACGCCATCGAAGAGGGCCGCGCCGTCACCGTGCCGGAGGCGCTGGAGGCTGTCAAGGCCCGCCTGAAGGCGCTGAACGCCGACGTTCAGGTCGAGCAGGAGGAATACGACGAGGTCGTCCTCATCAAGGCGATGTTCCTGAACCACCAATACGCATAAGAGAACCAACGAAAGCTCCTCGTTTCCGGGGAGCTTTTGTTGTGCCAAACTTCGGTCTGGATACGCCCGCGCTGCTGGCCCGCAACTACGAGGACTATCAGCGGGTGCTGGCGGGAGAAGTAAAGGTATAACGAACCACAAAAAAGGCAGATGCCGCATCGAACGGCATCTGCCTTTTCTTATGTCTGAATGGTTTACAGCGACGCAGGGACCGGTTCCCGGAAGATCTTCATGGCCTGCTTATAGCAGTGGATGAAGTAGACGATCTCCGCCAGAGCGGTCAGCGTCCAGGAGCAGGGGTAGAGCAGATAAAGCGAGGGAATGGTGTGGAAGTGGGCAAAGATGGTGTACACCCAGATGACGCGGAAGACGCAGGAGCCCAGGATGACGATGACGGTGGGCACGACGGTCTTGCCCAGGCCGCGGGAGGCGGCGATGGTGCAGTCCATAAAGGCCGAGATGCAGTAGGCCAGACCCATGACGCCCACACGCTTCATGCCGGCGTCGATGACGGCAGGCTCGGTGGTGAAGAAGGCCAGGAACTCGCGGCCGAACACGAACAGGCTGCCGCCCAGCAGCAGGCCCACACCAAAGGAATAGCCCAGCGCGATGAAGTAGCTCTTCTTCACGCGGTCCGGCTTGCCCGCGCCGTAGTTCTGGCTCATGAAGCTGGCACAGGCCATGTAGAAGGCGGCCATGCAGTCGTAGATGAGGTTGTCGGCATTGGCGGCGGCGGAGTTGCCCTTGACCATGAGGGAGTCGAAGGAGTTGACGCCCGCCTGAATGAAGAGGTTGGCGATGGCGAAGACGGCGTTCTGGAACCCGGCGGGCAGGCCCAGCGCCAGAATGCTCCGGGTCATGGCCGGGTCGAGCCGGGCTTCCCGGAAATGCAGGGTGTAGCAGTCCTGCACCTGCGTCAGCGCGTGGAGGATGAGCCCGGCGGAAACGCATTGCGAAATGGCACTGGCCAGTGCCACGCCCGCCACATCCAGCTTGCAGACGATGACGAAGAAGAGGTTGAGCAGGATGTTCAGCACACCCGCGATGCTCAGGAAGTACAGCGGCTTTTTGGTGTCGCCGATGGCGCTGAAGATGGCGTTGCCAAAGTTGTAGAGCGCCAGCGCGGGCATACCGAGGAAGTAGACCCGCAGGTAGAGGATGGCACCGGGCAGCAGGTCTTCCTTGGTGTTCAGCAGCCGCAGCAGGGCAGGGGAGCCCAGCAGGCCCACGAACAGCAGCACCACACCGGCGATGAGGCTGACCACCAGCGCCGAGTGAACGGTGCGGCGGACGTCATCGGTGTGCCTGGCCCCATAGAAGCGGGCCACCAGCACGTTGATGCCGTTGCTCAGGCCGATGAGAAAACCGGTGAACAGGGTGACAAAGATGCTCGTGGAGCCCACCGCACCCAGCGCCGTGGAACCGGCGAACCGGCCCACGACCGCGACGTCCGACATGTTGAACAGCACCTGCAGCAGGTTGGACAGTGCCAGCGGCAGGCTGACCAGAAGGATCTGCTTAGCCAGAGGGCCTTCCGTCAGCGATTTGGTGTTTGACTTCATAACGTGATGATTCCTTTTCCTGATCCGAAACTGTGCCCGCGCACACCGGGGCACAAGCTCTATTATAAGGCCCGGCGGCGCTTTTGCAAGATGGAAAACCCAAAAAGCAGAGGTGAAATTTTTACGCGCCGCCCGATGATTTTTCAGAAGGATGCTCCGGATGCAGAAATTGGGCTGACAAGGACGAAGATTTCTATTTGCAATTTCTGTCCGGCTGTGCTATACTACCTTATACTGAATCCATTCAGAAGATATGCGATCGTAGCTCAGCTGGATAGAGCGTTCGGCTCCGACCCGGAAGGCCAGAGGTTCGAATCCTCCCGGTCGCATAAAATCCCCAGTACACTTTCGTGTGCTGGGGATTTTTATTTGCGACCGGGAGGATTCGAACAGCACGGCCCCGCCGGAGGCGGGGTAAGCAATCAGCCCAGCGGGCTGTTGCTTAGTGCGGGGTTCCTGGACCCATAGGAATGTCGAACAAGAGGACTGGCGTTAAATTTGCGACCGGGAGGATTCCAATCTCATTTCAAATTCTCCATCAGTTTTGCCGCCAGCGTCTCGGCTTCTTTGGCCGGGACCCAGATATCCGGAGAAAAGCCACGCATTTCTTCAAAATAATCGGAGCCATCCGGGGGCAGATAGACCGTGGAGAAAGTCATATCCACCGAACACTTGCTGTTGGGCAATTCGATATGGCCGCTGTTGCTGATCATGCTTCCATTTGTGTTCTCTCCAACAATCAAGCTGTTCTCTACGTTATAGGAGAGGTCCAGCGTGATCTCTGCGGAAGAGGCCGAGCACTTTCCACTCAAAAGGATCAGGATGTTGTCGTTATTTGCACGAGATGCTTTTTGTGCAGAGGGTGAAGCGGAGAGAACGGAATAGCGAACCCCATTGCCAAACACCCTTTGGCGGCTGTACCGGTTGATCCACTGATGTGCAACTTCTTCATAGCCGCCAACATTGGAGCGTAGATCCAGCATGGAGATCGCAGCATCACTCATTTGTGCCGCTGCATCATTGGTCTCCTCCAGGAAGGACGGGTCAAAATGGTTGAACTGGAACACCGGGATCCCGTCGGTCTGGCGCAAGTCGGTATTCTGCCCTTTGGGGAGATCTTTGTAATACTGGCTCCAAGTGTCTGCCGTCAATACATCCGTACTGCCATCGGCATAGTGCACGGTCAATTGCTCGTCGCACACATGCTTATCCCACTCGGTTCCATCAAATTTTGCTTCTTTCAGCAGCACAGGATAGTACACAAGATATCCTTCTTTGGAAATGGAGCGTTTGAACAGTGCATCCAAGTCTGGATGGCCGTCTACCGATACGACCGTCTTACCTTTGGAATCCTGATATCCGCTGTCGGTTTTAACGAACATCACCTGCCGGAAAAAGAAGGGGACATCCTTTTCCGCCGGGAAGTTCTGATTGATATTGAAATGGCCGTCCTTGATAAAGGTGAGGTGTTTCACCAAAATCTCCTGTAAGTCTTTGCAGGCCAGGCTGTCTTTTGCTTGAAGCTCTTGTAAAATCTCTGCTTTTGCCTGATCGAATACAGTGTGCCCGCCAAAATAGTCATAGAAGGCAAAATCATAATAGAAGGCATCGAAGAGATAGTTCACATCTTCTTCGGCTTCTTCCAGACTTAATTCTTTGGCGGCATCGTATTCGCTGTAGGTGTCGGTGAGATAATCGGTTGATTTCTGTGCATCGGCGGGGTCATCGTAATGTCGCAGATAGGGTGTCGGGTCGGCGGCAGGTGCCGCTGACCAACGCTGATGCTCTTCGTTGATTTCTGCGAGCAGTTCTGCTTTGGTTGGTTGATTGTCTTTTACAAGCTGTGTGACCTTGGTACAGCCGGAAAAGCTCACGAGCACGATCAGACAGCAGAACAGAGATGCGAGTTTGGACTTCATGGTGTAGGACTCCTTTTGGTTTTGATATTACCCTTTCCGGTTCTTCTGCCAGATGCGGTACAAGCCATCGGTGATGAGGGTCTCGCGGTAGAGAATGTTCGTGTGGCAGGCTTCGCGGATGGTGCGGGGCAGATTGCCGGTGGCGTAGAATCTGAGCTCCGGGCCGAGTTCGGCGCGGAAGCGCTCAGCCAGTCCGTCCAGCAGGCTGGCGGTGCCCAGTACGAAGCCGTTCTGCAAACAGGCGGCGGTGTTCTTGCCCAGAATGGAGGCTGAAGCCGGAGCCGAAAGGTCGATCTGGGGCAGCTGAGCGGTCTTCTGGACCAGCGCCGCCTGCGACAGCTGCGGGCCGGGCAGGATGACGCCGCCCACAAGCTCTTGCTTCTCGTTCACAGCCATGATGGAGATGGCCGTGTCGGCGGAGATGACGGCCAGCGGGCCGGGCGTCTCTGCCAGCGCGGCAACGGCACCGCACAAAAGTTCTGCACCCAGCTGGGCCGGGTTATCCAGCCGCAGCTTGATGCCGCTCTTCAGGCCCGGACCAACGGTCAGAAAGCGGGCGGAGCAGAGCATCCGCAGCGCCGCCAGGACGCGGCCCGTCAGCGCGGGCACGACACTGCCCAGAATGCCCCCCTCGATGCGCTCGGTCTGGACGTGGTACAGAGAGAGCAGATTCAGCAGATCCATGGCATATTCGTCAATGGTCGCTGCTGCGTCGGAGTGCAGACGCCCGCTGAATTGCAGGGTGTCGTGTTCGTATCCGGCGATGGTGATGTGTGTGTTGCCGATGTTGACCGTCAGGATCATGGTCGGGGCCTCCTCTGCCTCTATAATGTAATTATATAATATAACAGCGCCTGCAAAACTGCAAGCTCCCCTTGGAAAAGGGGAGCCGGGACGGCCGTGGCCGTCCCGGAGGGGTCCGACTTCCTGCCCGGACGCAGCAACTTGAAGTTTTTTGAAAAAACTTGTAAAAAAGTGTTGACATCCACCCCGGTGTGTGGTATTATACTTGAGCGCCAAGCGCTGAGACAAAAGAATGACTTC
>ERZ1026844.377-NODE-377-length-34704-cov-9.606020_pt1 | contig 34704 bp, 25 predicted proteins | sample MGYA00380152_ERZ1026844 | MGnify/ENA primary metagenome ERZ1026844 (study PRJEB33269, sample SAMEA4719788) | human gut metagenome | biome: human-associated habitat; feature: organic feature; material: feces | place: Cameroon | collected 2013-10 ... | reverse complement strand
GTCATCGATATATTCCGGCAGAATCGGCAAACACAATTTGTAGAGAGCTTCTGCTGTCTGCTTCGATATGATTTCCCGGTTCAGAACTTCCTGCTGCGCCTCTGCACGATATCTGGCCAGACGCTTGGCCGCTTTATTCTTTTTTCCCATAAAACTCCTCCTCACAAGAAAAGTTTGACAAATTCTGCAGTCTGATTGGTTCCGGCATGTTTGACCGACCGTTTTCACTGCGGCATAATTTGGTAGTCAAAAAATGGAATATATCATTTCGTTTCTATATTTACAATTATTTCATGGTAATTCCCTCAAGACTGCGATGCCATTTATGTTGAGTATACGGCAGTTCGGCGAATCAGGATGCAGTAATTTCCGCCAGTTTCACAGTCAGCCGAATACCATCTATTTTGCGAACCATTTCCATTTGCATCATTTCATACAATTCCCGTAACGGCTCTGCGGAACATATCGTAATGATCCCGTATTCACATTCAAAAACAAGGTTCAGGAAGTCCGGTGTTGCCCGAATTTTCCGGATTGTCTCCCAACTGATCAATAAATTTCCTTCCGGCAACGCGAGCCACAGGCGCGGCGCACGTCCGTTTCTCATTTCATACCACGGTTTCTCATTCATAATTTCACCTCTATTCCGTTTTGTCAGCGCTCCATGCCGCGTGACTGTTTCTGATTCGGCAATTTCCGTTCCGGAGCGATCTTCTCGCAATGAAGCCGTTGTAAATCAGGAGCAGCTTGCTTTTGCCGTTCTTCTTTATGTTCAGAAGAGTGAATTGCCTCTGCCGGAGAAACTTTCTCATGCTTTTTCTGCTCCGAAATCCGGCGGGCAACCTCATCCCTTAAATCTGGAGAATCCCCGGGGTACTGTAAAACAGCCGATTCCGGTTTCTGAATCTTCTTCAATGCCGTTTTTACCTTCAATTTCCAGATGCTTTCCTGTGCATCAATTTTCTTTTCAATTGATTCCGCTTCCTGTTCTTCAACAACTTTCGATATCCATTCCAACAGGTTCTCATTTGGTGGCAAATTCTCACTCTCCCGCAATCCCGTCTGCTGAACAGGAGTGTTTATTTGTTCTTCCAACCATTCGCGGGCTTCTGCCAGCAAACGTTCATCTTCCGTTATGGAAACGGCGGAATCCGTAACATCAATCTGACTTTCCAGCCATACCTGGGCTTCAGCCAGCAAACGTTCATCTTCTGTCAGGGAAACTTCAGAAAGAGATGCAACCTTCGGCACTGCTGGTAAACGAACCGGCTTCGGAATTTGGAGCGCAGCTTTCCTCTGTGTTTTCTTTCCGGTAAACAGTGAATCGAGAACAAAGATCGCATGTTCCCGCTCTGCAAAATCATGAATTTCTTCCCGGTTATTGTCTGTATCCTGAGCGGTATTCAGAAATTCCTGCAACTCATTAAACAGATTCCAGCCAGGAGAATCGTTGCCGGTTTGCCGGCGTTCCTCGTCCTGCCGTTTCCGCTTCATAATCTTTTCTGTGTCTATTGCGGCATTCCGCTTGATTTCAAACGCACTGTCCCCGGTGATGATTTCCAACCCGTACCTGGCATTTCGTCCGCGCCGGGCAGCGACTTGGGCCCCGAAATGCCGAATACTCTGCGCCAATTTCTTCAGCTTATCCGCCAGCTTGCCGAGGCGCCCTTTGACGGATTTATACCGGGTATTTGGAAGTGTCCGCTCTTTCGCCGCCTGAGCTTCCTTTGACAGTGCCAAAATTCTTCCCGCCGGTACTTCACGGTCACGGACCAGATCATGGATACTCCGACGATTCCCATGGCGGAAACTCAGTTGCTCTTTCAAAAAGGCCTTCTCCGGACAATGCAGCGCCATATGTTTCCGCCCCCGGCTCAATGACACGTAAAATGCTTTGCAGTCAAGACTCTGTGCCGCAACCACCACATTCTCCGCCGTTCGCCCCTGGGATTTATGAGAAGTCGTCACCCAGCCGTATTTGAATGCCGCATACCCTTTGGGCATCTCCACCAGTTCCCGCTCTCTTCCATCGGAATACAGCAGCATCACTTTTTCCGGATCATCCATGCCCCGGGCAAGGCTGCCGTTATAGATTTTTCGCTCCCGCAAATTTACATTGAATTGAATCAGATCGCCCGCACATAGTTCGAGCTCGCGCAATTCACCGACTTCGATGAAATCCGCCGCAGTCTTGAGATGAAGAAGTTTGCCGTTATCCAGATGAAGCATTCCGTCTTTCACATATTCCACACAGGCTGTTTCTCCGGCCTTTGCAACCCCTTTCATAGTTCGGACAAACGAAATAGCATATCCCGGAGAATAATGTTTTTCTTCCTTCCGGCGTGTCTTTTCCCAATTCCAGGAACAAAACACCACTGTTGTCCGCCCCTCTTTCGCCACGATTCCGTGATCCTTCAGTTTTCGCCTCACGGCATCGGTCAGTCGGTCTCCTTCGTCATGGGTCGGCGCCACCAGAATCACCCGATCAATCCGCTGCCCATTGTTCGTGTAGTCCATGTAACTTTGCGCCGCGTCTTCCAAATACTTCGCTTTCCCCTCGTGGATGAAATGGTTTCTGTCAAAGCGATCGAAAGCCTGCTCAAACTGCCCCAGAGCACATTCCATGATTCCCCGGCGGTATTCTTCATGCTGCTGGCGATGAATATCCGTCAGCGAAAACTGCCGAATTTCCGAATGTTCCTCCAAAAGCCGGAAGAAATCGCCGGACTCCACTGCCGTATGTTGCCGTGCATCGCCGACAAACAGAACCCGGTAATTGTTTTCCCGCGCGGTGCGGATGATCTCCACCCCCTCGCGCAGCGAATTCAGGCCGCTCTCGTCGATAATGACATAACTTCCTGAAGGCGGTTTCTCCGAACGTTGCAGAAAACTTGCGGCAGTTTGCGATTGTTCAAAACCCTCCTGCTTCAATACGTCTACCGCCGAATTGGTCGGCGCGATCAGATGGATGCTTGCCACTCCACCGGAACGCAAGCCCCGGCAGAACTCCTGCAATGTAGAGGTTTTCCCGGCTCCCGCCACGCCCCGGAACAGATTGAAACGATCCCGGGAATTCAGCAAGCCGCGAATCAGCTCTGCCTGGCTTGTCCGGGACTCTTCCCCCGCAAATGCTGTAAATTCCGGTGCGATCGCTTCAAACACTCCACGTTGATTTTCCACCGCTTCGATTGCATAAAGTTCCCGATCTATGATTTCCTGAGGCGCTACCCACGGATTTACGTCCAGCCCTCCTAATTTTTTTAGCTCCGGCAGTTCTCCGGCTTCTTCTTTCAACATTTCCAGAGGATAAGCACCAAGGTTCTGATTCATTGCCTCCGCCAGAACTTTGTCCAATTTTACAACGCTTTCCCGTTCGAATATCAGATGTACCGCTTCCCGAAGGGCTTTTTGCACCAATTCCGGATCAATCCACTCCTTTTCCGGTTGGCTCCATTTTACTTGATCTGCTTTCCGAAACAGCAGCCGTTTCTGTTCGGCTGTCAATTGCGACAACTGGTACTCGCGAACCTCTGCGCTTGTCGCAGTTTTCATTTTCGACGCCCGGCTTGACATCGACAATTGATTGTTTTCCGTCAACGTCGGTTTCCGGCCATGTTCCGCTATGAACGCCTCCTCCAACTTTTCAATCTCATGGCGCCGCTTGGAATACAGCTCCATAACTTCCGTAGGAATCCCCTTGATGTCCTTCCACAGAATCCGTCCTTTTTCATCATAATGATTTTCAAGTTCATAACCAAGTTGCCGGCAAAGTTCCGACAGCTTATTGTGATAAACCTTTCCCGCGTATCGAATCGCACGGCACATCTCCAGACTCTCCAAAGCCTTGTATTTCCCATCGGAATCCTGCGTCACATTCACGACCACATTATGAGTATGCAGTTGAGGATCCAAAGCACGGCTGGCATCGTGATGAAACTGAACATAAATGATCTGCCCGGTTATTTCATAATTATTCGTGAATACATGATCTCCGGTTCGTAAACGTACTGCCGCAAGACTTTCCAGTTCCCGCATTGCCTCATCCACCGCCTCGCGATGTGCCTCTATCAGACGTGCATCAAAAAGACTCATAATCGATACGGACTTCGGTGCCGCCACCTGAAAATCAAAAAATCTCGGTCCGCCACTCACACGGCGTTGAGTCAATTTCCCGCCGCTCAACGGATTGATCCCCTTTTGAAACAAAGAAAACGCATTCAGATCGACTTTTTCTCCCAATAAGCCGAAATTATATGTCAGAAACCCTTTCCAGCAACCAACGACCTTCTCCGATTCCGAATAATAATCATTGGCGGCAAGATGGTTCGCATAGAACGATTTTCCCGCTCCATTCGTTGCCCTGATTTTGGTCATATTGAACATTCAAAGCCCTCACGAAAATATCGATAAGCATTTGCACAATCCAATATCTCGTAAGGAATCCAACTTTGCAAACAAATCCCCAAACCACCCTGCTGAACCTGTTCAAGTTCGACAGGTTGAAGAGTAAAAACGCAATACTCCTAACTGCGTTAGGCCGGCAGAAAAAAGCGTTAAATTGCGTTAACTGATTTAACGCTTAAGTGCGGACGTGCGCAACAGCATTAAATATTTTAATGCTTATATGGCGTAATCATCTAATCATAAACGAAAAATGACGGAACTTGAAATCCGAAAATCAGCCTGTATAGTATGAAGGTTGAGGGAGAAAACAGCTATGCCGGGAAAAGAAAGCACACCACCATTCCAAAGTAAACTGACGCCATACCGGAACGAGATTCTGAAGGCATGGTTTCGGCGCCAGACCTTGAAAGAAATTCAGGCCATGCTGCAGAAGCACGGCGTCACAATCTCTCTGCCGGGGATTTCCCTTTTCATCAAGCGGCACAAGAGCAAATATGATCCGAAAGCAGAACCGCAAAAGAAACGGACGCAATCAGCAAAAGCCTCACGTTCATCGGAAAAACTGAATGCACGGTTACAGGCATTGGAGAAGGTACTGGTTCGCGATTCCTCCGAAGTAGCCCGTGAATATGACCAGAAACGTAGCCAGCAGAAAAGTACCCATAAATTCACAGAAACCAAATGACAACAGATCATATGATACAATCAGAAAATTCTCTCGGATATGTCCGGGTAAAACACGCAGAATCCCCGAAATATTTGATTGAAGAATTCAGTGTTACAGAAGCGGACTCTTTCTACTTCAACCAAAGATGTCAGGCACAGAATCTTTCTGCCCAATGCATCAGGCCGGGGATTTACGTACACCTTCTGGATAAGCAGAAGGATGAAGTCGTCATGAGCAATATCCCGGCGGAAATCTATGATCACACAGAAATCTGTCAGAAAAGTTATGGCCGGGTATTGATTTGCGGGTTGGGCCTGGGAATGATTCTTCATCAGCTATGCCGCAATGACCATATTTCTGAAATCGTAGTAGTTGAAAAAGAACCTGAGATTATCAATATGATCGCCCCGGCGTTTCCGGAGGGCAAAGTAACCATCCTTCAGGGAGACGCTTTTCTTCCTGAAGAGTGCGGTATCACAGGCCAGTTCGATACCATATTCTTTGATATTTGGAACAACATTACTTCACAGACCTATTCCGAAATGCAGACATTATCTGCTCTCTGGAAGAATTGGCAGTCGCCGCGAATCCAGATTCTCCACCGGAGAGAAAAATCAGCCCAAGAAGCGAAGAGACAGCAGAAGTTCAATTGTACGGAAAAAGAGATGAGGAAAAGTAATAAATGCCGTTTGTAATTTAGGAATTATTGATTATACTATCAGTAGAGAACTATAAATTGGTATCGTAACTTCTTTGTATTGCTGATAAATAAAATAGCGCAATGAGCTTTCATTGCGATGAAGAGGAGAAACACCGCCAAGCGTTACTTCCAACGCTTGGCGGCGATTTTCCATGTGATTGTCGAGTTTACAACGCTGCGGCTGGAGTATTTTCACCTCTGCACTCAATGAAATCATATGAGGTTTTGCATCGCTTTTCCGGACACAACTGCCAGGCATTACAAGTACGTCGGTAAAGACAACGGTTACTGATCCGTCTAGACGCTCCCTTTTCGCTCGGTTGATGGTGTTTCAAGACTTCGCGTGCAATAGTTGTACGCGATTTGCCCAGTTCAGGGCAAGCCGCTGGTACGACATTCCTTGCCGAAGACCGTATTCGATTCTCTGACGGTCCAATTCCGTTAAATGCGACATTTCCTGCCTCCTGCTGATCTGTGGGACATCATTGCATTGTCAAACTAAACGCCCCCCCGGGGAGAGGGGAGGACAAAGTTTCCGACATTTCTCACAATATCAGAAGTGCGATTATCTGCAACAGCCTTCAGAAAGACTAAATGCAACTCCTCTGTTTTGGCAAACTAAACGCCCCCCTTTCTTTGGCAAACTAAATGCAACTGGTCCGACTCAAGGGGGGGGCGTTTACTTTTTCAATTCTCATTGGGAAAATATTTCAAAAAAATATATAAATGCTATTGCTATTTACCTTCATCTGGAGTATAATTAATGCAAACTTATATTGAACATATACCAAAGTTACAATATACATATTATGAAAAATCATCCTGCTAGCGATTTAAAGTACGATACCGTCATTAACCACATTATTCGGGGAATTCGCCTTGGAATTTATCCGGATCAGTCCAAAATTCCGTCGGAAAAAATGCTGGCGGAGCAAATTAATGTCAGCGTCACCTCGGTACGCGAAGGTTTAAAGCAACTTTGTGCAAAGAACATCATCATCAAGCAGCAAGGTCGTCGTAGCATCGTCAATGCCTCGGCCCTTTGTAACGGCAATCGCACCATGCACATCGGCTGGATCGGGCGTAGCGATTTCGAGCAGATGAATCCAGTCTATTTTGAAACGTATTCACGAACGTTGAGCCATTTATTGAAAACGAACTGTCACCTTTCATTCTTACCGTTCCGCATGGAACGTGATGAAATAAATATTCTGCGGATGTTCGATTCGTTCGACGGTTTTCTGCTGGCAGGAATCCGAATGCAGCACGTCAGCTCCGAATTGGCCGCTCGGCTACGTGCACTTCACAATGTCATAGAAATTGACGATATCGGTGTTACGCCGGCTAATTATATGATCTGTACGAACGGTTATCTGGGCGGCGTAATGATGGGTGAATATCTGGCGGAACAGAAGCGCAAGTGTCCGGTGCTGTTTCTAAGTGACTACGCTGATTTTTACCCGGCGTTCAACATGCGAAACCGCGGGATTATCGACGGACTGTCCGCACGCCGCATTCCGTTCGTGTTGGCTCCCGGCAATACCCGGCAGAGCACTCCGCAGGAATTCACTGCACAAGTGGCGGAATTATTGAAGAAATATCCTGAAATTGATACGATCTGGCATCCTCATGACGCCGCCGCAATCAAAATTCGCAAGGTATTTGAAATGCAGTCTCCACGCGAACCGGGTTTTTACCGCTCCTGCGGAGTGGACGGTCTGCCTGAAACCGTGGAAAACGAACCGTTTCACGCCTCAATCGCCCATCCTTTCGACGAACTTGCACGCCTCTGCGTCGAAACCATGCTGAATTTCTTTTCCGGTCATTATCCGGATAGGAATGTTCGTAAAATATCTCCCATTCTGATCCCCTGGAGATAACAGTGGATTTCATTGGATAACATCAAAACGAGGTTGAAGGAAATGTACAAAATCACAAATGGAATTCTATTCCATGACCAGCTCCCCCTCTTTGCTCTGGGCCAGTCGTATTACAGCTCATTCAATAGGAAAAAAGTACCGATCGCTCCCGGTGAGAACCGACGCGAACAAATGGAACTGGATCTGAGAGAGATGGTCGATTGCGGATTCAACCTCTTGCGGACTGCTGCGGCGGAACCGGTTGCATTGCGGGAAGATGGAACCGTTTCCTGTTATTATCCATGGACAGATGAAATGCTTGATTTCATTCACAACGAACTGGACATCCCGGCACTGGTTCGTCTGCAGGGTTACGGCGTGAATTTCAGCGGCCAGAGTGATTTCATGATGCTTGATCAGTATGACAACCCAATGCCGGAGCCGCCAAATTCCACTTTTCTGCCGTTCTGCCTCCATCATCCAGTCTGCCGGCAGGAAAATGGAGACATGACCGAAGCGGCTGCCAGGTATTTTCGTCATAACCCGGCGGTAGTTGCCAATCTGATTTTCAATGAACCGCATTACGCCTGGATGGATCCGGAGAAAAATTCTCCATTTTACGACTTCAATCCTCATGCAATCCAGGCATGGCGCAAATGGATGACGGCAAAAGGATATTGCAAAGAATCCGAAGCTCAAAAGTTGAATCCGCTTCGCCGCATGCCGCTCTCCTGTTCTCCGGAAGAAGTCGAACTTTTCACACATTGGCTGTTGTTCCGTATGGAGAGTGTCAACCAGTTCCTCGGCGATATGGGCGACCGGGCGGCGGCGGGCAATCCCGCTGCATCCAATACTACATGTCAAATTGCATGGATTCACCGTCCCGGTTCGGCGATGTTGGGAATAGAATATTTTACTTTAGCCGAACGCCTGGATTTTCTCGGCATCACCGATTATCTCCCCAATGCGGGACCGGCGCGCTTTTTCTCTGGTATGACGCTTGATGCTGCGGAGTCAGCGGCGGCGACCTTTGCCAAACACGCCTGGCTGATCGAATATAATTGCCGTACCAACATGACAGGCAATGAATGGATTCGTGAAACAGTCGCAGCGACTACCAGTGGTATCAAGGGGATTATTTACTATAATTTCCGTGCCGACTATCCGATTCCGGGCACTCCGGAGCCAGAACAATACGGTTTGATTTTCAGCGATCGGCGCCATACAGAAAAATATGAGACAGTAAAGCAAATGAACGCGCTGGTCACCCGTCTCTCGCATTTCTTTGTAACAGCGGAAAAAGAACGCGGCGGCATCGCAATTCTCGATTCTGCCCATGCCCGTGCCATGGGGTTCGCTGCCGCCGGTTGTTTTGCGCCCTGCATCATCAATACGAGGCATATCTATGCCGATTTGATTCAGGCCGGCTATCAGGTGGATTTCACAAGAGCGTGCGATCTCGTTTCCAATCCGCTGAAAATAAAAGCACTGTTTCTGCCGTTTTTCGACCATCTTTCAGAAGAGGAGAAAACGCAAGTCCGGGCATTTGAGGCAAAGGGCGGCAAACTGATCAGCTTCGACTGGGGATTCTACGGCGGCTATTACCCTTCGGAACCTCCGGCATATTCCCGCGACTTCGAGTTGCACCGGGATATCTTTCAGGATGCGGCGGGGGTACTTGAACGTCTGAACCTGCTGCCAGTCTATGAAAATTCCTCCCGCCATCTCGGAGTTCGCATTCTGCGGGCAAACGACAATTCGTACCTGACGGTTGGACTGATCAATACTGACCCGCTGGAAAAAGTGATTTCTCCATCCCCATTGACGCTGCGCCTGCCGGACACCGGCGCCTTTGTGCGGGCAGAGTTATATACGCTTGACGGGGTTGAACAGCTGTGTATGACAAAAAAAGCCGATCAGCTCATTATTGACTTGCCGCAATTGAAAGTCGGCGGATATCTGATCATTCAATGAGGAAAGAAACCATGCATAAATTCAGTATCATCCTTCTCATCATATGTGCAGGTTTCGGTCTGAACGGCATTGATCGCATCTCCACTTATATTCCCGGCGACATTCCACTGCCGGAACGGACACGGCCGCTTCAGAAGGCGGAAGAGGTCGAAATTTTTATTCCGGGCATCGGTCTTTTTCCGGCTGGCCGGCAATTGCAGAAAACAAGTCTGGCGGGAATGTGGAAGTTCTCCGGTCTGGAAAGTTCGGAAACACCTTTTTCTTCAGCAGTGGGAAACGAAGCGCACTTCATCCAGCCGGAATTCGACGATTCCGACTGGAAGCCGATCAAAGTACCCACTAATTGGTGGACCGTTCCCGATTACGCCTACAGCAGAATTTTCCGGAAAAGCCGCAAAACCAATCTCAAAGGGCAAGCTTATAAACAGCGCACCGAGAATCCTTATTGTAAAGGCTACTATCGCAAAGAACTCATATTGCCGGAAAAGCTCACCGGCCGAACGCTGCTGGAATTTCATGCAATCGGTTACGAGGCTGAACTTTTTGTCAACGGTCGTTCCGTCGGCCGCCACCATGGAGATTTTCACACCTGGACGCCGGATATCACGGAATTTGTGAAACCCGGACGCAACATGATTGCGCTCAGAGTCCTGGCGGATGTCGGGCCCCACGATGAGATCTATCGCCATGTCTATGGCGCGGCATGGCGGGATGTGGACATTAAGGGGGGCTTGTGGGATCATGTTTTCCTGTTGAACGACCAATCCGCAAGCAGGATAGAACGAATGCTCCTGACTTCCGACTCCACAGGAAAACTTCGGATTGACTACCGAATCATTCATTCCGGTTCTACTCCAATTACCGTCATTCCCGGCATTGCCGTCAATTTGGCCGAAACGGGAGAACCGGCGCCAACCGCACTTGAGTTTCCCGCCGTCAGCCTGAATCCCGGTGTCAACGAGGGGGTGCTTGAAACATCTTATCATAATGTGAAACAATGGGCTACCGATCAACCGAACCTCTACTTCGCTACTCTTTATTTCCGTGAAGGAACTCAGATTCATGCCGCCCGCGTGGAACGTTTCGGCTTCCGGGATTTTGCCGCCCGCAATAATCAGTTTTACCTGAACGGGAAACCGGTTTTTCTGAGGATGGAGACGGTTCAATCAATGGGATTCAGCGGTGACCGCGGCGATCCATACGCCCGAGTCACAGGATTCAAGAAAAAAGGAATCAATATCCTACGGACGGCACACCAGCCTGTTACCCCACGCGTTTATGATGTCGCCGATGAAGTCGGCATGATGATTTATGACGAATGGGCGCTGGCATTTCTGCCGAAAATTGATCCGGAGGTATTTCCTCAGAATACACTGGAGGAGTTGACGCAGTTTATTTTGCGTGATTACAACCGTCCCTCCGTCGTGATGTGGGTACTCGGAAACGAAGTCAACCATCGCAATGATCCGCAATTACGCAAACTTCTCAATGACCAGGTGGCAGTCGTGCGAAAACTCGACCTTCAAAAGCGTCCAATTGCAGTTTTCGCCGGTGTCGGAAACGTATTCTCCTACGGCAGCACCAAACTGGATACCGATATCATCGATTTCCACCTTTATACCGGCATCACCCGCCCCTGGTCCCAGTGGGATAAGGACTTTCAGCGTTGCTATGATGCCGCCGCCAAGGTTTACGGCACGAACGGGAAGCTGGGAAAGCCGATTATCATTTCCGAGTCGATCGGCGGCGGCTGGGGACTCCAGCCAGATCCCGGCTACCATCATGGCAATATCGATGAATATCTTGAACGCATCAACCGTTCTTTCTACTGGGGCAATCCCGGTGCTGCCGGTTACTCCGGCGCAATCGGCATCAAGGCCGCGCTCGATCCGGCCAGAAATTGGCGTTATATTCAGAACCTGAATGGAATGCGGATAGTCGAAATGGCGCGTCAGGATCCCAGGATTGCGGGATTCGGTACTTGGATTGCAGAAATCGGTACCAAGCAATTTCCACGCTGGAATCAGCCGGTCTATGCCGGGGTGCGCATTTCTCCGGAACACCGGCTTATGCCGCTGCACTATCTGGTGCCGTCGTCGCATAAATTGGATCTCTTTCTTCTCAATCAGGGGTTCCGTGATTTGAAAAACGCCATCGTCAAAGCCGAATTGCAAATGGGCGGAACTCTCTCGCTGCTGGCGGAACTCTCCTTCGGCGACATGCCGATCGGAGCACGAATGCATCTTCCGTTCCAATTGAATCTGCCGCAGACCGAGCTTGCGAAAGCAGAGCTGCGCCTGACTGTCTCCGATGCTTCCGGCGAATGCGGCAGAAACAGTTACGCCTTGACTCTGCACTCCGCCGAAGAAATTCTTCAACCTTTGCAAAGCGCCTGCAGGGTTCTGCTTCTGGCACCTCATACTCCTTTGGAAAACATGCTGAAAGATTTGCAGATACCGTATGAAACTGCCGAAAACAATACTCAGTTCGACGCTTACCGGCTCCTGATCCTCCCGCCGGCCGCATCCGTGCCGGTCAAACGGGCCAACGCCATCCGGAACCGGATCGAAAACGGCGGAACTCTGCTCATCATGGAACAGCCCTGCGGAAAACTACCGATCTTCAATGAATATCAAGTAACAGCCGACAGCAACAGTATGGTCGAAATTGTTGCCGAATCGCATCCGCTGTTTCACAAACTGAGCGATGCCGATTTTGACATCTGGGCCGAAAACGAAGACGGCAATGTCATCACTAAAGTTCTTTTGCCGCTGGACGATACCGCCCTTGCCGTCAAGGGGCGTTTTCTCGATGAACGCACTTGCGGCACGGCGATTGGCGAAGCGAAGTTCGGTCTGGGTCATGTTCTTTTCTCCCAGCTCGACGCCCTTGGCCTTTGGAAGCGCAACGGTGCGGCTTCACGCTATTTGCGCAACCTCATCGCTTATGCGACAGGCAATGAATTACGCCAGGACACCAGACCGTTGACGGCGAAGATCCGCTCAAACTATCCGATCGCACATGAGAGAATTCATTTTATCGATTTGAAACGCCACGTCAACCGTGCCTTTGCCGACGAAATCGCCGGAGACGGCAAAGGCGGCTGGACCGACCAGGGAGACAATGATTTCAAAGAGATGCCGCTCGGCACTCAGGAAGGAGCCGGAATTCCTTTTCAGATCATCAATCCGGCCGAAAACCACGGCAATTCCTGTATTGTCCTGCGAAGCCGTTATTCTCCCACTTGTCCGGCCGCAGCCAGGGGCATCCCGGTCAATGCCAAACTCACCATGATCGCCTTTCTGCACACTGCGGGCTATGGCGGCAGCGATGGTGTCTACGGAACCTACCGCATGCGTTATACCGACGGGACATATTCAGACTGTCGGCTGCTCGGCAACGACAATATCGCGAACTGGTGGAATCCCCGGCTGCTGCCGAATGCAATACCGGCTTTTGTGCGGAAAAATGCAATGGGTCATAACATAGGACTTTTCGTAACACAATGGAAAAATCCCCGGCCGGAAAAAGAAATCGCGACTCTGGATTTCTTCACTGACGGCAGACAGGGACCGATGCCGATTCTGGTCGCCGCCACCGGAGAACTCGTTCACCCGGAACCTCTGTCGCTTTACAGTTCCGGCACCAGTAAGCCGCATTGGGGGTGTACTGCCGACAACGGTGGAGACAAAAGCCGCTGGGAGCTTTTGAAAATCAATGATCCGGCCATCGGAAAATTCGCGTCACGCATACATTTTCCAGCAACGAAACACTTTGGTTACGCGGCCGCAATACTTTTTTGTTTCCCAGACCCGAATCGTCTGCTCAATAACAACTATGATTATCTCAGCATCGTTTACCGCAGCAGCGATTCCGGCATGCTGGAACTCACCGTACCGCAGGCAGAGCATCGTTCTCGCCTGACATACAGTATCAACCTCGGAAATTCCAGGGGGAAATGGGTCAAGCTCCGTCTGAATCTGAAGGAAGATTTCAAATTGGAAGGAGAACCGTTCGACATTCATGATATGCGCAAGGAGATCATTTTCTACAATGGACGTGACAAATCCGCAGGATTCCCCCGCGGTTCCGCAACAATTGACATCGCCGATATCCGTTTGGAATGAAAAAACTATTTTCCCCAGGCAAATATAAGGAGACACATGGAATGTATCAGGTAAACAGAAAAGAATCCGTACACTTCAGATCACCAAAATTCCGCTTTTTTACATTGATTGAGCTGCTCGTCGTAATAGCAATCATCGCAATTCTGGCGGCAATGCTGCTGCCGGTATTGAATGCAGCGCGCGATCGTGCCAAATCGATCACTTGTACCAACAACTTGAAAAATATGGGAACACAAAACCTGTTTTACGCCGACAGTTATGATGGATATCTGGTTGGCGTAAATCTGCCTGGAATCGGCTGGTGGACAGAAAACCGTGCTTTCCGCACTTCCCTGGGAGGGGAGCTGTGGGATAGCGATTCCCCCTTGAAATGCCGGGAATGGGCATCAACACGCATTGTCTGTCCCAAAGCCATGCGTGCCTTGACTCCGGCATTGTGGGGAGTGACCGGGGACCGTGCATCTCTGCATTATTCTTATGGAATGACCCCGGAAGAATCCGCAAATCTATCCGCCGCGTGGAAGCAATTCGGCAGTTCGCTGAATGTGCTGGCCTACAAACTGGCACGAATCCGCAATGCCTCGGCACGTCTGATGTTTGCCGATTCAAATGGAGTTGTCGTTCAAAATGGCGGTTCAACACTATTGAATACGATACGCCGAATGAACGACAACGCCGAATCCAATGTTGTAATGTTTCGTCATAGTCGGAAAGGCAACATCGTAATGATGGATGGTCATGTGGAAGCTCTCTCCGAAGCCGACGTTCGGGTCGGTTCCGACAACAATCGGAAACTCTGGTACGGCTTTTACGAATAAATCGGGCATTGGGCTTTCCCGACAATCCCCGATTTGCTTCGGGGATTCAATCGCCATATACGCCTGCATTGCCGTGAACCGCTCCTCGTCAGAACAGGCGATCATGATGGTCGCTCAAAAATCCGGGCAGTCTGCCTTCTGAATAAACTACTGATCATATAAACTTTGAATCATGCTGAAATATATTCCCTCTGGTGCCGATGAAACGACACCGTCACGTTCTGAATACTTCTCGTGGATCAATAACACCAATGAAGGTGCAACCGAAGCGATGACGCTTGCAAACTTGAATTTTTTTGCATTTCTGCGGGAAACTTTCAGTATGCAGTTGGACATTTACGCATTTGACGCCGGAGCAATCGACGGAAAAGGTTTCTACGGCCGCACGGACTCGCCGCGTTTCCGCAAACAGTTTCCGCACGGCCTGGCACTGCCGGCCGGCATCGCGGCTGAAACCGGCACGCGTCTCGGCGTATGGGGCGGTCCGGATGGCTTCGGTACTACTGATGAAGAGGCGCAGAGCCGTATTGATCAGATGGTTGAGCTCTGCCGGAAATTTCATTTCGCATTATTCAAATTCGACTCGGTCTGCGGTACGCTTCGACCGGAAAAAGAAAAATACTTTATCCGCATGATGCAGGAATGCCGCCGTTATTCGCCCGACCTGATCTTGCTCAACCATCGGCTGGAGCTTCAGGAAGGACTGCCCTACGCTACAACTTTCCTCTGGGAAGGCGCGGAAAGTTACATTGATGTGCATTGTGCCAATCCGGTTACCGCGCCACACCACCGTGCCGGCGCTCTGATGCGCGGAGTCACACCGGGGCTGAAACGCCTGGTGGAAGATCACGGAGTCTGTCTCTCATCCTGTATGGACGGTTGGGAAGACGATCTGGTGCTTCACGCATTCAACCGCAGTCTAATCCTGGCACCGGAAATCTACGGCAATCCGTGGCTGTTGCGTGACGATGAATTACCGAAACTTGCCCGTTATTTTAATTTGCATCGGAAATTCCGGGAGATTCTGATTTCCGGTATGGAACTTCCCGCTTCGCAATATGGTCCGCATGCCATTTCGCGCGGGAATGCCGGACAACGTCTCATCACTTTGCGCAATTTGGACTGGAAACCATGCCGTTACCGCCTTTCGGCAGATGAATCAATCGGCCTCGCTCCGCTGGAGGATCTGGAGATACGGCTTTTTCACCCGTATGAATTTCGTTTTTCACCAATTCGTTACGGAGAGAGCATTGAAATTCCGGTGGAACCGTTCCGGGTGGTGCTCATTTACGTCGGCAGCACTCTTCAAGATGAACCGCAAATTACCGGAATTCCATACAGAGTCCGCAAACACAACTCCGAAAAAATCGAACTGGAACTTCTTCTGGAACCTGGTTCACGTCAGAAACTCGCAATCGAAAACGCCGGAAAATTCGCAGAAATCCGTCTGGACGGCGTTTCTGTCGAAGCGACGGTACAGCACCCGGCGATGCTGGTTGGATCGCCAAAGACGTTCCTGAATATGGAACGCTGCCTCAGGCTTCCGCCGTTCCAGATTCAGCCTGCCGTACCAGTGGGTTTGCAGCGCGCCGGTTATGAGGCGGCGGTCTTCAGCGCCGATAACAATGCATTGGAAGTTCGTTCTCTGAAGCGCGCCGGAGCGACTCGCTATCCGGCAGTGCAGGCGGCCCGTGACGCATTCTTCAACCAGCCTGATTTTCGGGGGCGCGGTTTGTGGGACCGCTTTCTGTTTGACGGGGATTCCGCAACCGGCTTTTGGCCCAGTCACCGTTTTCACCGAACTCCGCTGTCAGATGCGTGTCTGAGGATTGATCTCGGAAAATCTGTTTTTCTTGGCACTTTGCAGCTCGATTGCGGTGACCGCCGGGGATTGGAGCCGCTGCTGGCGGAAGAAGCCGCCACTCTTTGGATTTCAGAAGATTTTCACCGCTGGGAAAAGGTGGAGTTCATCACCGCACCGCAAATGGCAATTGCCGTCAACCGACAGACGCGATATTTGAAGATACCCGATTGTCCGGGATTTCTCCGCTCACTCAGCGGAACTTCACCTGCCGGAGAAGCGCTGGACACCTCCGCATGGCGCGTCAGCAATCTTTTCAGTGTGCACAAACAGATTCACAAACTCTGGACTCAAGAAATTGACCTCGGAGAATTCCGTGATGACTCATATCTTGCCGTGGCATTGAATGGAACACATGGCATAGAAGGAGCTTACGTCATTTTTGATTGTGACGGGGTGCTTTTCGGGTGTCCAGACCGCGCGCCTTCATTTCCGGCTAATCCATGGGAATTTCCCCCGGTGGAATGTGATTCCAATTACACATATTACTTCCCGCTTTCTCAATGCCGCGGTTATCGGAAAATGCAAATCCTCGTATTGGGCTGTGACACAGAGCATCTGGAATTTGAACCGGCTGCCTATCTTTGCTGCCCGCCGGACAGTGGATTTGAACGCAGACAATTGACCCTGAAATGGAATTGAAATTGATGAAACAAATGATGAAAGCATCGGGCTGTTCCAATTCCGGGAACCAGTATGCCTGGTTTCGGGCGGAATTTCCGGCGAATGCAGAAATCCAGATTTATGCGGATGATTTTTATGAACTTTGGAATAATGGAAAGTTCCTTGCCTACGGTCCGGCGCGGAGCGGGGAGCCGTTACTCTATTTTGATCGTTTCCAACTTTCCGGTTCCCGCAATCATGTCACAGTGAAAGTGCATGGACGCAAACGTGTTCCGCAACTTTTCTGCAATTCGCCCGGAGTTGTTGCGTATTGGCGCGCCAAACGTTCCAATGCTTACGACTCCAATGCTCCGTATACCATCGGCGATGCCGGTTTCACCGAATTTTGCAATCTGGATGTCGAAGAAGCGGACTATGTACTTGCCGCTTTCGATGATTCGGACTGGCTTCCTGCCGTCGAAGGCAGGGTCCTTCAGGCTTCCCATCTTCTGCCGCGCCCTATTCCGCTTTTTCGGGAAACCGAACGCAAGCCGTTGCGCATAACAAGGAAAAATGGTGAAACTCTGGCGGATTTCGGGGAAATGGTTTTCGGGCGCCTTGAAATTGCCGGACATAAATCCGCCAATGCTGAAATCACGATTGAATATATCGAAGATCTGAAGTCCGGATGGGCTCATGCGGAAGGACGACGTGCCATGTATGCCGACCGCTTGACGGGGCATGTGACGGATTTCCATTGGAAAAGCTTCAATAAACGCGGATTCCGTTATATTGCAGTCTGCGGGAATTTGGAATCAGTACCTTCGATCCGCTTGCTGGAATATGCATATCCTCTTCAAGAGAACGGTACGTTCCTATGTTCGGATTCCGCTCTCAACAATCTCTGGAAGATTTCGGAACGTACATTGCGTATTTGCATGGACGATCTTTTCAATGACTGCCCGCACCGCGACCAGGCGCAATGGATGGATGCCTTCGTCTCCTCAAAAGCAGCACTTTCTCTTTTCGGCATCACCGACCTGACGCGTAAATGCATTCTGCAGCATGCTGTCTGTTCGTTCCGCCACGGGAAATTGCTTTCTCCCAGTATTCACGGCTGGTCTTTCATGCCGGATTACGCGATGATTCAAATTCTGTTTATCCGCTGGTATTTTCTGGTCACAAACGACATGCAGTTATTGGCGGAACTGTGGAGCAATTGCGCTGCAGGTGTTGCCCACATGCATGTTTACCGCCAAAGTGACGGGTTGCTTGACAACGTTGAAGGAGCATATCTTGACAACGCTTTCGAACTTTGCCGCTTGGGAAAATCTGCTGCCATGAATGCGCTCTATTATGCCGCCTTGAACGCCATGGCCGAATTGGCTGCCGTTCTCGGCAAAACATGCGAAAGCACCGCCTATTACAAGGAAGCGGAGGTGGTAAAGCAAGCCTTCCACCGGGTTTTCGATAGACCGGACGGAACCGGCACATTGCGCGATTCCTCCGACAGACCGGAGCGGAGCTTTTACAATTACAATTTCTCCTGTGAATTCGGCGGCAGGTTTCAAGGAAAAACCGCACGGGCTGTATTTCAAATCTCACCTCCCGTTTCCGGATGCACTACTCTTTACAGTGCCGCCTTCGGTCCATACCGGATTTTTTGTAATGGCGTAAAAGTTCTGGACGATAACCGTCCTGCTGCTTGGACGCGCCCCCTGCCTGCCTATGAACCTCATGCGACTGATTTGGAATTGCATAACGATATCAATACAATTATCTTCGAAGTTGACTGCAATTTTCTGAACTGGGATCTTTTCTTCGATGCAGAGGGGGTCGAATGGGGAGAAGGAACACTTTGGGAATTCGATCCTGCCGACGGTTCGATTCTCTCGCCACCGCATCAAGCCGTGCCACGTTACTGGGAACCGCCAACATTCTCGCAGGCCACGCACGGTTACGCCGCTTATGCCGGTCTAATCGGCAATTTCGCATTACGTGCGGTTCTGCCCAATGAATATTTCCGTAATTACATCAGTATCCGGGTTCCCCTCTTTTCAACGGAAACAGTCGATCCGGCAAAGTTGTCGAGTTGGATTCTCCCCCCCAATACACCGTGGACGATGTTTTATTTTCTTAGTGCTCTTTTTGAAAATGATCTTGCCGATGAAGCCTTTGCATTGTTACGACGTGCTTGGGGGGTCATGCTTGACCGCAACGCAGTCAATACTTGGGAAGAATGGAATAACAATTCCAGCCTTTGCCACGCTTGGGGAGCCTCACCTTGCTGGTTCTTTCATAGGGAGATTCTCGGTGTCAAGCATGAGTTTTTGCATCGCAATGAAGTGGTAATTCGCCCTGCGCTTTTCAATCTGGAATTTGCCCGAGGCCGCGTTATGCTCGGCCCCAAGGAATGGGTCGAGGTGGAACTACAACGCAAAACCGACTATATTCAGGTTGTTATTACCCCAAACACTCGGCGTCAAATCATCACCGATTTTACCAAACTTCATCGGTTCGAATCAGTGATAAAACAGCCTGCCATGGAGTTGTACAACGGGACAATCAGGTGATCGAGATTTCGACGGAATCTGTTGTGTGATTCATAGATATTATTTCAATTCTATGCTATATTATTTGCATGGAAAAAGAGATAAAACAACGGTTCTTATGGGTCAAGCTTTTTGAAATATAAAGAAAATGGAGTCTACTTGCTCCAGTATACGACAAAGGATCACAAACGCAAGGCAATGATCCTGCGGGATGAAAGCGGAGCGAAAATCACGGAGGAACGGCGTGCGGAAGCCGCCGCCCGTGATTTCTTGGAACGGCAGAAACAACTTCGGGATATCGAAACCCGTGAAGAGTATCTGGAAGAAAAAGCCAAGCTGAAAAAGCTGAAAGCCCGTTTGACGATCACTCTGGATGATGCGTTCGAGCTGGCCCAGCAGAAACCGCACAGTCGCTCCGCTTCGGAACAGGTCTTACGAGTATCTCAACGCTATTGGATCGACTTTGTATCTTTTTTGAAAGACAACTATCAGTTGAAAACACTGGACGAAGTGGAACGCGCACACGCGGAGGCGTATATTTCCCATATCCGGAAGAACGGGCGCTGGAATCGGACAATCAGTTATAACAAGAAACGCTGTCCGCAACGGAAGAAGTTCAAAGATTATGAGTTCGGCGGAAACTTGAGCGCCACCACGTTGAACCGTTACCAGATGACCTGCAAAGCGGTTTTTACATTTCTGCTTCCTGACCTGGGATATTCGTTGGAAGAAAATCCATTTTACTTCATCAAACCACTGAAACTGGCCCCGGCGGAACGAGAAATTTTCTCAGAAGAGGAACTGGAACTGATTTTCAAAAATCCCTCGCCGCTGATGCGGGGCCTGTTCACGATCGGTATCACCTGCGGTCTGAGGCTTGGAGATGTCGCCACACTCCGCTGGCAGGAAATCGAAGGGTATTCCCCCAACCTGTGTGAGCCGGATTTCTATCATCATGAGATCAATCGGATCACTCGCAAAACCAAAACAGAAGTTCATATTCCGATTGAACGGGAACTTGCCGACTATCTGCGGGAACAATATGAAGTTTCCGGTCAAGGAGAATATATCCTGCCGGAAGCCGCGAAGATGTATCTGGAACACCAAAATGTATTGAATTGCAGGATTCTCAGTTATCTCCATTCTTTAGGCATCCAGACACAACGTTCAATTCCGGGACGAACCCGGAAACAGAGCGTGAAGGATTTTCATTCACTTCGGCATTGCTTCTGTTATTATGCCGGGATGCGTGGGGTTCCACTTCCAGTGGTACAGAGTATCGTCGGACACCTGACCGCCAGCATGACGCGACATTACCAGAGTCATGCGGACAAAAAGGCCAGAATGCAGGGGCTTGCCTTAATGAGAGGATTGACGACCGGAGGAAACGACTCTTTTGGAACTTCAAACGGAATTGAAACCGGAAATATCCTGCGTCAACGGCTGCTGGAATATATTCATACGGCTTCAGACATGGAAATCCTGAAACTGAATGTACTGATAGCTCAGCTCGCGGACTCCACCAAAGCTTCGCAGCAGCAAGTGAGGTTGCTTGAAACAGCCGTCAATCATTAAATTTCCAATCAAAGAAAATACAACTTGAAAACCTAACGGTAGGATATATATTATCCTCAGGGAATCTGTGAGATACAATGCCCGTAATATTCTATTACAAGAACTTTATAATCAAGTTCTGGAGTTCAGAAGAAAAGCGTCCGCATGTCCATGCTCTGAACGATACATGCCAAGTGAAATTCTGGCTTGATGAGGATGGAGTTCACTTAGCAGATGTTAAAGGAGCAGTTACAAAAAAGCTTATCAATGAGCTGTTACAGGAGATCAGAAAACATGAACAGGAATGCAAAAGCAAATGGCGCGAGTATTTTGGCGATTGATCATCTCGGTTTTATCTTAAATGTCAATGGAAAGGACTATCGCCTCAATTTTTCGGATTATCCCTGGTTTGAATATTGTACAATTCATGAAATTGTAAATGTCCATTCAGACCAGTGGGGAGTTTATTGGGAAGAAGCTGGAATTGAGCTCGAATTGGAATCTCTTGAGCACCCGAACAATTACCCATTAAAACGGTCTGTTGACAAATGGCTTGAAGATCGCCGCCGAAAAGCTGCGGCTGTTTTAGGACAAACGACGACTCCCAGAAAGGCGGCAGCCAGTCGTAAGAACGGTAGCAAAGGAGGACGGCCTCGCAAAAGCACCAAAATACTGCAGACAATCTGAACTTATATTCAGCTCTTATCATCGAAAAATATTTTTGAGACTTGATTTTCTCCGGAAATGATGTACAGTTTTTATGTACAGAAAGGAGTTCTTATGACCACATTGACTTATACAGCAGCACGGGCGGATCTGGCAGCTACAATCGATAAAGTCGTCCGGGACCGAACGACAGTCATAATCCGTAAGAAGAAAGATGCTGTTGTAATGATGAATCTTGAGGATTATGAAGCCTGGGCGGAAACGGTCTATTTGCTTCGGAGTCCTAAAAATGCTAAACGCCTTATGGAATCGATTGCCTCTTTGGAGAAGGGCGATGCAATCGAAAAAGATTTGGAGTCTTTCGTCCATGGCTAATCTGAAATTCTCATCAGCAGCCTGGGAGGATTACCTTTATTGGCAGTCACACGATAAAAAAACATTAAGACGAGTTAATGAGCTGATCAAAGTAAGTCTTCGCACTCCTTATGAGGGAATCGGTAAACCGGAACCACTGAAAGGGAACCTTTCTGGCTGGTGGTCTCGGCGGATTACAGAAACAGATCGCTTTGTCTATAAATGGGAAGCAGAGACTTTGTTGATTGCTCAGCTACGATATCATTATTAAACAGTTAAGCAGGAGAACTCGATTATGCTGAATTTACCACAAGATTTTCGAGACTTGCTTCAGATACTTGAAGCGAACAATGTTCAATATCTGATTGTCGGTGGCTACGCATTGTCATTGTATGCAACTCCGCGTACAACAGGCGATATAGATATCTTTGTGAAAATAGATCCAGAAAATGCGACTCGTATTCTCCAATCATTGAATGAATTCGGTTTCGGTGGAATTGGAATTACTCAAGAAGATTTATTGACCCCTTCGCAAGTTTTTCAACTGGGTTATCCTCCGAACCGCATTGATTTTTTAACAGGTATTGAAGGAGTGTCCTGGGAGGAAGCATTTTCCAACCGCCAATACACCGTACAAAATGGAATACGTATTCCGGTAATAGGTCAAGAGGAACTGATCAAGAATAAACTCTCCACAGGGCGTCAGAAGGATTTCGCTGATGTGGAAAGTATTCGCCATAAAATGAATATGCAGGAAAAAGAAAAAGCAGAGGGCTTGATTTATGATTGTCAAAGTCCTGCGTAAAAATTCGTTGAAGGACGATACCGATGCCTTAGATGCAGCTTACTGGGCTACGAAAACTCCGGAGGAGCGATGGCAGGCGGTACAATACCTGCGCGAGCAGTTCTATGGAAAGAACGACCGAGTCGAACGTGTGCTGAAAGTACGCAAACTCGGACAATCCCCGGAAGAGGCACTGTCCTTGGAGGAATTTCACAGGAAGTACCCCAAATAACTTTCTGGTATTTTTAAGCTTTACCATGTATCATGCAGGGCGTTTACTTTCCTGCCTCCGAAACAGACACCAGCTTATCCTTTTCAGGTATAGGTATAACTCTTATTTTCCTCTTTTACAAGCTATCCGCTATGGGCAATACGGTTCTGACTTCTACAGGACGCTAGTCGGGCAAAGGTGGAATAGCAAACTTCCGAAAGGCAATGATGCTCATGGGAGTTGGAGGGGTGGGCATCCTCCTAGACAGTGTCGTCAATAGTTAAATTGGCTATTGAAGACTCCCGGACATAAAGCAACTCGCGGAGTTTTCCCCCGTGAGTCTCGTTTAGGAAACTTGCATACGCCGTTATTTCTTTATTTCAGAGCTTTTCAATGGCCGGGATTGTCGGTGCGGCAGGCGGCGCGGAAACGGCGCGGGGTAGTGTCGAGCCGTTCCCGAAAGAGATGGCCGATGTAATTGCCGTCGCAGAATCCACAGCGCAACGCCACTTCGCCGATCGGCAAATCCGAGTGCCGCAGCAGCTCCATCGCGCTCGCCAAGCGCAACTCCTTGAGATATTCCGCCGGGGTTTTCCCCGTCGCATTGCGGAAATGCCGGAAGAAATTGCGGCGAGACATATTCACCAGCCCGGCGAGCGCCTCCATCCGGATGGTATCCGGCAAGTGGTTGTGCATGTAACGAATCGCCTCACCGACCAGATACTCCATATCGGTATGCGTCGCCGTCGCGGTTTCGCTGCGGCACAGTTCGGTAATCAACTCCATGAAGAGCGCCAGCCCGAAAAACATCCGCCCCGGCCGCTCGGACCCGATTTCCGCCGCCAGACGGCGAATTCGGCTTGCCGCGCGCCGCTGTTCCGTGCGCGTCAGGTGCAGCAGCGGTTGAACGACCTGTTCCGGCGCGGATGGTGTGCGCGGCACCATGAATCGCTGAAAGAGCGGCATTCTGTTGCCGTCGAGCAACGGAAGTGCGAGGTATTGGGGATCGTAAACCAGATTGACCAGCCCCAGCGTTTCCGTCCGGTCGTACCCGTGTAAAATCCCCGGATAAACCAACAGCACGTCCCCGGCGGAAATTTCCGCGGCCGCTTCGCCCGCCAGATGGACGCCTTTGCCCGCCAGCACCAGCACGATCTCCATAAATGTATGCCCGTGAACCTGTCGAGCCGGATGGCAGCCGGGCTTCACCTCCTCGACATAAAGCGGGATGGTATGCGGCGGCAGGTATCGCTCCAAATTATAAATCAGCACATTGCCCATTCCGTCCCGTCCTTTCCCTTGCTCTCCCAATATAATACAGCCCGCCGTGCCATTTGCAACTGATTTTTCATCCACTGGCACAAAAAAAACGATTTTTGTCACTTTCGGACAAGTTTTTTCCGGCGGTCTGCTGTATAATATAGATACAAACAACTGATTGCGTTTTTTCATGGAGGTATTATGAAAAGATAATGTCCCAAATTTTGTGATGGGATGTGTTGTTTGACAAGGTTGCATCTGTCTTTTATTTTGAATAACTCAAAATCTCAACATAAAAGGAAAGGCAGATACAAGGTAAAATTAGCATGGATTTGTCGTTTTGTCAATCAGAAGAAGGTTTTTCTTTGGATGAACTTGTGTCCAAACTGGCGGATGTGTATGAACGCAAGGCCTTCTCCGAGCTGTTAAAAATGATCTTACAGATGGTTCAGGAGATTCAGATGTATCGAGTTTTACATGGCAAAGCGGATGCCATGAAGTGCTGTTCCTACGGCCATCTCCGACTCAACGGCAGCTTCGAGCGTCGCATTCGAACCAGTTTGGGCGAGTTCAAAATGACGTTCTGGCGTGTGAGTTTTTCCGCATGCGGAAAAACCTTTTCGCCATTGCAGCGGTTCATTCACCTGGGACGTTATCAGACGAAAACCAATGAACTGGAAAAGCTGATTGTTGAAGCTGCGAGCGAGACGAATTACCGTCGTGCAGTTCAAGAATTAGCTCGTGACGGAAAACTGCCGGTGTCATTTCATACCGCGCATGGCTGGGTGTTGCGCACGGATTGTGATGAAATAGACATTTCAAAACGGGTGATCGGTTCCGCTCCGATTCAGATTATGCCTGACGGAATCGGATTCAAAGGAGAAGGTCGCAATGGCGAGGCGCGTAAAGGCGATTTGAAAGTGGTTATCGGCATTACCACCAGCGGAGAAATCTTTCCGCTGGGAAGTTGGGCAGGAACCAGTTGGGATGCGATTAATAAACAGTGGAAAGAACAAGAGATGAAGTTTCCGGATGGCAGTATTTTGATCTGTGATGGCGAACTTGGATTGTCCGAAGCATTTGCCGAATACGCCTCGGAACAACAACGCTGCCACTGGCACATTAATCGGGATTTGTATCACGCGATGTACCAGGATGGCGGGCGCAAAGCTGATTCAAAACCGATACAGGATGCCTTGGCCGGAGCGTTGGCGATTGAACTGCCACAAGAAGATTTCAAGTACGTATCCGAGAAAGAGAAAGACGACATTGAGGAACGAATGGAGAAAACGGAATCGGCGATAGACCAGTTGATTGGCTACCTTGACGGACATGGATATGAAGCGGCGGCAACTTACATGCGGCGGGCGAAGATCGGAATGTTCGGCTATATTCGCCGTTGGCTGAAATGGGGATTGATTTCTCCGCGAGCTTCGTCGATGGTCGAACGGATCATGCGCGAACTGGGGCGCCGAATCAAAAAAATTGCCTATGGATGGAGCGACAAAGGTGTAACGAAAGTTGCACGGATCATATTGAAACGGTTTGCAAACGCTACAGCATGGGAGGAATACTGGCAAAAACGTATGGAGATTATCGGCAACGTCGTCATCGGCGTTGGAAATTACAAGTGTGTTTCACAAAATTTGGGACAATAACTATGAAAAATGTTCGTTTTCAACAAGCTCCCGCATGGGCAAAAAGTCAATTTACTCTCATCGAACAGCCCGCCCTTCTTTCTTTTCACGGAGAAAAGAAAGAATACAAAGAAAAGCGGAGTCCCGGTATGTACGTCGCTTTGCTCCTACTTATGCCGCTGGGGGGTTCTACCTTCCCGCCCCTCCGTCGTTGTCGGTATTTTACCCTCATCGAACTGCTCGTAGTGATCGCCATCATCGTCATTTTGGCGGCAATGTTACTGCCCGCGCTGAATAAGGCACGCTCCACAGCGCAATGCATCAGCTGCATGAACAATATAAAGACAGTTGGTAACGGCGTCTCTTTCTATACCAATGACAACAACGACTTTCTGCCGCGTCGATACAAGCGCTGGTCCTGGGGGTATGCCATTGGCAATTCACTGGATATCAAACGTCCGGGAGCCTCCGTTTCCGGCGCGGACCCGGATCTTAATGTAAACAATATTCCTGTCAGTTCCGTTCTTCGCTGCCCGGTTACGGTCAACAACATCAGCACATCCAAGCCGGTGAGACTATATCCCAATTATGTTCCGTTGGTTGCCGATACTTTCAGTCCCCTCAATGGGAAAACCGCCGGTGGCGCTAATTACAATGTCCCCGACGGCGCGGATGGAAACAGTACTCCGCTGGCACACAAAAAAATACAACGGGTCATCGATGGTTCCGTCCTGATGTTTGAGGCGGTCTCTTATCAGCCGTACGATGCCGGAAGTTACATCGCTCTGTCGCCATCAAGCAGTTCTCCTCTCATCAGCATCTTCAATAAATATCTTCAGGACCCCACCGAACAAAACGGCGCGGACTGGAGTCGCCACGTCAGACGCTCCAATGTCTTGTTCAAAGACGGCCATGCGGAAACGCTTTCCTATGGAAAAACCTTGAGCAATTATGGCATTCCACAGTAATCAAAAAAAAAAGAATTAATCAATGTTTTATTTTCCCAAATTTCTGTTGCCCGCCCTTCTGATTTGCGGTCCCCTTCTCCATGCATCGGACTCCGCAGTCACCCGGTATATTCAGCAAAAGAGCAGCGTGGCTTTTCGAGGCGACAATCTCGCGTTGAAATATTACAGGTCCGGCGGGCAAAACTTTCTCTCGGCAGATCAAAAGCGGCAATATGGCTGGTGTATCGTGGAAGCCAACGGAAAAACGGTAGATGGTCTTCGACGCGCACCACAAAAAAATATCGTGCAATTCGATTATTCGTCGTTTCCCGGATTGACGCAACGCTTTGCTTTACAGGAAGACGGCACCGTCCGCGCGACCCTCTCCGCCCCGGACGGCATCGGTTCATGTCGGCTTCAAATGCGTTTTTTCGGGGAGCATTTCGGCAAGGCGCAACTATTGGTTGACCACCGGAATTTCCGGCTTCCTCCCTACCGCGAAAAGGCGGCGTTCCTTCATGCGCTGTATCGGGGAAAAGCGCAAAAAATCGTCTTTTTTGCAGACTTGCCGGATAAACGGTTCGAATTTGTCTTCGATATTCCGGTTGAGATTAAATTGGATTCCATCGGGGGGCGTTGGGGAATTGGACTGACCATCATTCCGCCGCCGGATGCCAAAAGTCTTTCCTATCGGGTGATTCTTCAGCGCGAAAAAAACGTTTGCCCAGACACACCACCCAAAGAATATGCAACCCGCGTCGGCGCATACGATTTCTGGCGGGAAGACCATTTGCGTCTGCCTGACCGTTCGGCTAAAAATTTTTTAGCCAACAGTTCTTTTGAACAAGGATTTGCCTCGCTCTGCGCCCCACCGACCGGCGGCGGTGTTGTCAGTCGTGCGGTTTGGGAAAAAAAGCCGATTCGCATAGATACGCGGGAAGCTTTTGACGGCGCTGCTTCTCTCAGCATTCTCTCGGATCATCGTATGGCCGGTTTGACACAGCAGATTGCCACCCATCCGGTTATTCTGGAGCCGGGAACTTATACGGTTAGTTTTTATGCCAAAACCGATTCCCCCGGCAAACAGGAAATACACTTCGGCAGTCCCAAACTGCCCCCCGGAGCCAATATCTGGGATGCGAAAACCCGCGACAATCGAATCTTTTCGCTGACTGGCCAATGGGAGCGCTATACCCATACGTTTCGGATTGACGCGACACAGCCGCATTTTTTTGTTTTTGGCGCAAACTCTCCGTCTCCGGCACTCTGTCACATTGATGCCATGCAGTTGGAAAAAGGAGCTGTCGCTACCGCCTACGAACCCGCCGCCGCTGAAGGACGGTTGATCACCTCCGCGCCCGATAATTTCTTGGAAGCCGGAAAACCGGTCGAAGCCCGGTTGGAAATTACGACGGCGCATCCCGGTGACAGCGGTACGGTGGAGACGCTGGTGCGCAATTTTCAGGGAACCGAGGTTCGCGCAGAAAAACACGATTTTCGTGCAGGAGACAATCGCAAAGCATTTGTTTCGTTGAACTTGGAATCGCTGCCGCCGGGAATTTTCACCATTGAAAATCGTTATCGACTTGCCAATGGCGCATCCCGTTATGAATTTTACCGCTTTTCGGTTATGCATTTTCTGAAAAATCTCCATCGCCATCGCTTTCTCTTCGCCAACGTTTACATCGATCCCTACTGCATCCGCCAATATTATCCGGAATTGCTGAACCGTTACCGTCAAATCGGCATCGCTTCCCGCGGCGCCTTTGTCAACACCGAACGGCTGGTTGCGGAGGAAGATGCCAAATATGGTGTGATGCCGTTTTCGACGGCATTGTTGCGCCGCGATCGGAGTTTGGAAAAAAATCTCCCCGCCCCCTGCGCCGGTTTTTCTGTTTTAAGTAATGTGATCTGGTATGAAACTCTCTCAACCGAATTCCGCAAAACAGTGTATGGTTCCATCGTCCTGCCGTATTCTTCGCCGGATGCGCTCCAATCAATTACGCGAGCGGCGGAACGTCGGAGCCGGGAATGCCCGTGGGTACGTATCTGGTGCGCACTGAACGAACCGGAATTGAACTCCCCGGAATTTGCGCTGGACCGGGTTGCTTCCGAGTCGAATTTTAAACAATATGCCGAACTGGAACTTGCTGTCGCACGCGGTGTCCGATCCGGCAACCCCAAGGCGTTGGTCGGCAGCAGTTCGACCGCGGTTTTGAATCGGGATCGTCTGCGTTCGGTGGATCGTCTCCTAACGGTTCTGGGGGATCGGCTGCGTTATGACTGTTTCGTTTTTCACATTTACCGCGAGGCGCCGGAATATCCCGATCTGGACGCCGATTTGCAAGCAGCGTTCGCCATGTTGAAAAAACACGGCTACCACAATACTCCAATTTACTGCTCGGAAGGTATGCATTGGAAACCTTACCGGATGCGGGGGCTGATTTCCTCAAACTGGGTCGATGTCCCCTGGGGGCCGCTATCCTACGATATGGGGCAGCAGGAACGAATTGCCGCCGCCAAGCGGGCGCGCACATGGCTGGTCGGGCTGAAAAACATTGATCGGGTCAAGCAGATGAATTCCAGCACCAATTTTTGGGGATTTGAGATGGATTTCAATTTGACCCCCTACGCGAATCAAAAAATATCCAATACGCTGGGACGGCTGCTGGGAAACGCCGTTTTCAAAAAAGAGATTCATTTTTCCGCAAAAACCCGTTGTTATCTCTTCGAGGACGAGAGCCATCGCCCGGTCGCGGCACTGTGGAGCTGCGATCCTGCGGTGGACAATGGCAACATCCAAGGCCCGGAACTGACATTTCACAAGCTGCCGGACGCGGAGCTTTTTGACCTGATGGAAGCGCCGCAAACGTTTGGGAAAAATATGCGACTCTCCTCCTTTCCTGTTTTCTTCCGCGGCAAACCGGGCAAAACCGCCGAACTTCTTGCCGCGTTGGAGGCGGCGGAACTAGCCGACAATAGCGAACTCGCCGTCAGTGCCGTGTTTGAAACACGGCTGCCGTCGGATTACCGGCTGACCTTTACCAACGACCGCAAGCGCCTCTTTTCCGGCACCGTGAAAATCTTTGATGTTTCGCACAAAATCTCTTTGCCGCCGGGCAAACAGTGGTCGCTACGGGGCGAACTTCCCGCAATTCTCTCCGATACACGGCTTTGTACGGAATTGCTGCGGGCAGAGGTACGGCAGGAGCAACCGTTCCCGGGAATGTTCACCGTACAGAACGAGTTTGCCGCGGTGCTTGCCCGCAAGGCAAAAATCAGCGTAGACGGCGAAGTCGACGATTGGCGCGGCATTCCCGCGCTCCCGATTGATCAGCGAATCACCGAGCGCGGCGCACAGCGTCTCGCAGGCACCCACCGCGCGACTCTCCGGCTTGCATGGTCGCCGGAGCGACTTTATCTGCTCTGCGAGGTCGTTGACGATGTTCTCAAATCCAATCCCCGGCTTCAGCCGTTCGATGGTTGGCGCAGCGATTCCATGCAGGTTTTTTTCGACGCGGCGGCAGATGGCAGGACCAACCCAAGACCGGAATTAGGCAATGACGATTGGTCGTATGGCATCTATCTTACCCCCGGGACGTTCGCGCCGTATGTTTACCGCCATGCGGTGCCGGACATCCAGCTGACGGAAGGTATCGGCGGCCTGCGCCAGAATACGGTCGCAGACGATGTCGAATGCGCATTCCGCAGAACCGCAAACGGATATCGGTTTGAATTGGGGTTCCCGGTGCGTGCACTTTTGCCGTTCCGTCCGGCGGTTGGACGTGCATTGGGGATCGGCATTTTGCTGAACAACCAAAATAGCGACGCCAAGACACCGCAATCCCGGTTGGTGTGGGGACTTCGCGCTGAACTTTACAACCAACTGCCTGCGCGTTGGCCTCTGGTCATTTTGACGGACGGCAGTTCCGGGGACACGACGAAATGAACGCATTTTACCAAGCGGCGCTGCATATCGCCGAGCGCAAACTTTTCCGCGATTCGGAGCCTACAAAACTTGCTTCGCCGCGCCTCGGAACCGGGGGGAAGTTTGTCGATATTTTTCTTTGGGATACCGCTTTTTCGACGTTTTGGGCACGCTATCACGCCGACCGTTTTCCGGTGGCGGAAAGTCTGGATAATTTTTACCATTGCCAAACCCCGGAAGGTTTTATCAGCCGCCAGATCTGTCCAAATGGTATCAGCAAGTGGGCGGCAGATTCCACCATTGGTTTCGCTCCTCCACTGCTGGCGTGGGCGGAATTGGAGTTGGAACCCTATGTGCCGGGGCGACTGGCAAAAGTATTTGAGCCTTTGTTGCGTCAGCATCGGTTCAATCTGGAGCACTTCCGGCGTCCGGACGGTCTTTTTTTCAGCGACTGCTGGGGATGCGGCATGGATAATCTGCCGCGTTGGGATTCGCGGAGCGAAGTGGTTTGTGCGGGCGGAATTCCGTTCACTCGCCATGCAATTACCGCGCCGGGGGAAGCTGGCGACGCTCTATTTGAATGGATGAACAGCCAATCCGAAATGCCGTTTTTCTGGAATCGTCAGCTTGGCTGGTGCGACACCAGTTGCCAAATGGCGTTCAACGCACTGAATCTCGCTGAAATTGCCCGACGGCTCGGACGTACACCGGAAGAACGCGAATTGCGCGCCCAGCACCGGCAAATCGCAGATACCGTCAACGCGTTGTGTTTCAATGAAAAAACGGGCTTCTATTCCGATTTTCTGAATGGACATCCTCTTGCCCGTCGTACCATTTGCGGCTTTTGGCCGCTGCTTGCCGAAGTTGCCACGCCGGAACGTGCGGCAAAACTTGTCGCGGCACTGTGCGATCCTGCCGGTTTCGGGCGTTCCTGCGGCATACCGACACTGCCAGCCGACGATCCAGATTACCGCCCGGAAAGCGGCTATGCGCGCGGTCCCGCATGGGCTCACACCAACTATATGGTATTGGCTGGATTGCGAAAATACGGAGAAACAAAGTTGGCGCGCACGCTTGCCGAGCGTTTTTACCGGGCAGCGGAAGCGATTTGGCAGACGACCGGCACGATTTGGGAGAATTATTCCCCCGATCAATGTGATCGGCCGCCGGAACATTCCGGTCGGGATTTTTGCGGATGGTCTGCGTTGATCCCCATTACTTTTTACCGCGAATTTCTTTGTTGAGCAGAGAATCACCACTAATGGTACAGGAATTTTCACAAATGTCAAATAAACGCTGGATGCGCCCGGAGGAGCGGGCGGTGGAGGCACCGTTTCTTGCCGTGTTCAGAAACCGTTTCCACGCGGGATCGGGCGCGGTATTGAAGTTCCGTTACAGCGCGGACGAACGCGCCGCTTTTTTCCTCGACGGCGAAAAGATCGCCGACGGGCCCGAACGCGGCACCCCGCAACGCTGGTTCTTCCACTCCGTCGAAGTGCCGCTCGCGCCGGGCGCGCATGTCCTCACCTGTCGGTTGCTGGTGCTGGGGGGGCAATACTCCGCTTACGCCCAGCTCTCCGTACGTCCCGGCGTTTGCGTGGACGAGGAATCCGATTTGCTCGGCGATTGGGAGTGCCAAACCATGATGGGTTGCACCTTCGCCCGGGCGCCGATGTGCAACTTCAGCTACGCCTTCCTGCTCACGGACGAGCAGTTCAACTGGCTTGCCCTCGAAGGACAAGGGGGCAAATGGGCGCCGCCCGCCTTTTTTGAGGACGACCGCCCGCTGTTTCCCGCCGGGCTGCCGCCGATGGACTGCGGCGAAATCACCGCATATCGTCGCGACGGGGCATTTTTCCTCTTTGACGACTACGTCTGCGCCTATGGCGATTATCGCTTCTCCGGCACCGGCGAAGTGCGGCTGCGCTGGGCGGAACCGGGCTGCGACGGCCGTCCCGTGGACGAACGTTTCCGCAACGGACACAAACCGGGCGACCCCTATCCCTATTTTTGCGGGCCGGGCTTCCGTTTCCGGCTGACGGGCGGAGAAACCGTTCGCTGGCAGGATTTCTGGTGGAATGCGGGACGCACGCTGGAAATGACGCTCTACGGCGATGTCAAGCTCGAATCCGTCCACTTTTACCGCACGGGATACCCGTGGCGGCTGACCCGTCCACTCGAAATCGCGGACGACAGGCGTATGACCCGTTTGCTGGCGCGTTCGTGGGCGACGCTGCGCGCCTGTACCCACGAGACATTTATGGACTGCCCCTATTACGAACAGCTGCAATATATTTCCGACAGCCGCTTCGATATGTTGGCGCTGTACGAAATCACCGGCGACGACCGGCTCACGCGCAAGGCTTTGCGGCAATTCGCGGAAGGGCAGTATGATTCCGGGATGATGAACTGCCGCTACCCCAGCCGCGTTGACGCGGCGTATCGCGCCCGATTGGGGGAGGTGTACACCATGCACATCCCGTCGTTCACGGCGTTTTACATCCAAATGCTGCATGATTTCGCCCGCCGCCGCACGGACGACGCGCTGGCGACGGAATTGCTGCCGTCGGCGGAACGCGCCGCGGCGTACCTTGCTTCGACCATCGGCGACGACGGACTGCTACATACGCCGGGATGGAATTTCATCGACTGGCTGGACAGCTGGGAAGCGGGGGTGCCGCCGGGATGTCTGGCGACGGGAGGCGGTACGACACTGCAACTGATTTTCATCCTTTCGCTGCGGCAGTTGGCGGATTTGGAGCGCCATTTCGGGACGGCGGTGGCAGCGGAACGCGCCGACGCGTTGGCGGAGCAGCTGGGGGCGCGGGTGCGGGCGCGCTATTACCGTCCGGAGAGCGGCTGTTTCGCGGAAAATGACGATGGCTATTGCTCCGAACATGCGCAGGTGTTCGCGTTGCTGGCGCTGGGGGAGAGGTCGGTGATACCGGCGCTGCGTGCCGGGGAATTGGATGAATGCGGGATTGCGTTTTCATTTTATTACTTGGAGGCGTGCCGGATTTTCGGGTTGCAGGATCTGTTTGCGGCGCGTCGGGAGCGGTATTACGAGACGGCGGATCTGCCGGGATTGCGGACGATGCCGGAACTCTTCCCGAACGGCTGGTGGATGCGCTCCGACTGCCACGCATGGGGGGCGCATTTCCTGTACCACCAGTTTGCCACAGGCAATATTCTGGACCCGATCCCGTAATCTGCACGCTATATCGCGACTCTCTTCTTCCCGCCAAACGGGATGCGGTGAATTTCAGCGGAATTTGATGAACTTTAATGTTCACCAGATTCCGCTTGTTTTTTTGATGAAAAGTACGTTTTTTTTCGCATTTAGCCCTTGACATCGGTAAGCGCCCAGCCAGCTCCATGGTGATGGTGGATCGAGGGGAGATTTTTTCGAAAGGGGAAATGGCCACAAAATGAATGCCGTCAGACGACGATGACCGCCCGACGACATTTCCTCTTCATAATACGAGCCCGAGCTCATTGACTACGTTGTTTCGCCCCGGGGATCAGCGAATCAATCTGTCCTGCCGGAGTGGAATTCAAACGCGGCAGAACGTCTTCGAGCCATTCGCGAAAGCAGATGCCGTTCGCTTTGCATGTTGCGGCGAATGAATACAGGAGAGCGAGACGCTGTCCTCCTGCCTCACTTCCGGCAAAAAGACAGTTCTTTCGGATGATCGCAATTCCCCGGTTGAGCCGTTCGGCCGGATATTCTAATGTTAGAATATCCGGCCTTATCCTCATCATCTGGCTACTCTCAGGATTTGGCGATTCCTGCTTAAT
>ERZ1026844.375-NODE-375-length-34760-cov-13.855612_pt1 | contig 34760 bp, 34 predicted proteins | sample MGYA00380152_ERZ1026844 | MGnify/ENA primary metagenome ERZ1026844 (study PRJEB33269, sample SAMEA4719788) | human gut metagenome | biome: human-associated habitat; feature: organic feature; material: feces | place: Cameroon | collected 2013-10 ... | reverse complement strand
TGATGCGCCTTACTCCAAGCCGCAGACGGTCGGAGAATGGGGCAAGCTCAACAAGGCGAATATACCTGTACTGGAAGCTGAACCTGTTGATGGCAATCTGATGCTGTACACCACGCAGACATTCAACGTTAGTGACACCATGCACCTGCTCCACTTTGATGACCCTGATCAGTGGTTTAAGGATGAGACAGGTAATTACACAGGTGCTGCTACCAGATCCTATTATGCCTTCAGCACGAATATAACGAAATTTGGCACAGGTGGGCTTCAATATCAAGATCCCAATGGCACATCGGAGTATAAGACCAGAAGCTTTAATATTGCCAGCATCAGCCCGCTTAAAGGCCCCCAAGATGCTGTCACGTTGGAGTTCTGGTTTTACATAGATCAATCTTGTATTTTTGAAATACCTGATATCATGGCCAAGAAAGGTACCGCTGTGGAGCATTGGAATTTTCATCTGGTTAATAAAATGATCTATCCGGATGATATTGCTACTCCTGTTAAAGACGTTGCGGTACTTTCATACCATGATTTTGATGAGGTGTCTACATATACGAAAGTAGAGACGCCTTGGAGCCGGCCTACCATTTCCGAAGGGTGGCATCATTTTGCGTTCTGCCGAGACAGTGCATATAATCACTATGTGTTCTTAGATGGAGCTATGTTGCTTAAGGTACTCGGCAGTCAATTCGGAAGCAGTCCGTACCTTTGCCCGATAGTGCCAGATGCAACGACATCGAGTATTGGTTGTGATCTGTCTTTCGATACGCAAGTATTGTGCTACCAGGATGAGCTGCGCTATTCGTCCGTGTGTCTGTACACGAAAAATTTCGTACCGCCCAGTGAACCTTTTACATACGATGCCGAGGCAGCGAATAAGGATGTTACTGGATGGTTTCCGGCCTCTCCTGGCGTGATCGGATTGATTACAGGGATCAACAATTTGATACCGTCTGCATCTGGACAGTTGACCATACCAGAAGCTTCGAAAACCTTTCCTGGGTTGATGTCCGCCACTGATAAGGGGAAGCTGGACAGTTTTAATATCACGGAATCCAAAGCCCGGCCCGGCTACTTCAAACTGCCCGGCGGAATGATTGTACAGTGGGGAGCTGTGTTGAATATAACCGCTGACGGTACAACGAGTGCCACTTTACCGATTGCATTCCCGAATTCAGCGTTCGTAGCCACTGCCACCGCCACCGGTTCGGGATTGATCGCATCGGCGGCGTTTGATGGGAACAGCAAACTGAATGTGATTGTAAAAGGATATCCCGGCTCAGGGAGCTTTGCAATTTACTGGATTGCTATTGGCTATTAAGGAGGAGAAATACCATGAAATACTATTGGAAAGACGGCTTTTATATCGATGAGGTTCATTTCCCATTTGATCCGGAAACGGGGGAATGCACCGTCCCGGATGGATATACCGAAATCACCGAAGAACTCTACCGCAACCTGCTCGACGGACAGGCGGCGGGAAAGCGAATCGTGACCGGTGCGGACGGTCTGCCGGAGCTGGCGGACCCGCCGCAACCCTCCCTCGACGAACGCAAAACCGCCGCCGTCGCGACGCTCTGGGGCAACTACAAGCGCCACCAGCAAAAGTACGTCGACCCGGAGGACCTGACGCTAGCGGTCGTCTGCGCCTCGAAGGGCAGCGCGAAAGGCGCGGCGGTGCAGGTGTGGGTGCTGGCGCTCTGGGCTGAATACTATCAGGTCAAGGACGCGATCGGAGCTGCGACTTCCGCCGAAGCTCTCGCCGCGATCACGCTGGCCCCGGACGCGGAGAACGTGCCGCCTTACACCATTCGCGAACTGAACGAGGAAGCCGCCGCCGCACGGCAGGAGTAATCCACATGTACACCGATGACGAAATCAGAGGAAAACAACTTCTGGCCCGCGCGGCTGGGCTTTCCGGCGCGGAGCTGCTGGATGACGTGGAAGCGGTCAAAAAAGACTGTAACGGCATCGGCGCGGCGTGGATGCCGGACAGGCTGCGGGATTTGCTCGGCGAACGCTACCCGGAGCTGGTGGTCGTCGCTGACATCCACGACCGCCGGTACGCGCTCGGCGGCGGAATCCTCGCGCGCTGGCGGGCGGACTGGGAGTTTCTGCGGAACGGCCTCAAGATGGCGCGCCACTGCCGCCGGATCGGCATCGCATGGGCGGTAATAAGAATGTGGGTACTGTTGCGGCTCGGTGGCGCTGCGGCGTTCAACTATCACAAGAAAGGGAAAAACTGATGCAGATATCAGCGGAAATCGTGGTGACGGTCTTACTGGCGCTGTTCGGCTTCATTTTTGGTGCCTTATGGGGGCATCACGGAGCTATCGCCCGGCGCGTCACCTACGCAGATTGCAGTCAAAAGAGGCACGAGTGCCCATGTCACAAAGAAATCGAAGAACTCAAAGGAGAAAAGAAAAAATGAAAAAGTTTGTCCTGTTTTTGTCCGTGTGCGTGTCCGTATTCGTTCTGACCGGTTGCACCGCCCTTGAAAACAAGGCCGTCGCCATTGGTTCAGGAGTGGACGCTTTCAAGCTCGAAACCACCGGCAGCACCAGCAGCGGTACGATCCTGCCCAACCTGATCGCGGGCGGAGCGGTGAACACGCTGGCGACCGCCCCGGCCATTCAGGAGGGAACGCAAACGCAGGTAGTGTTTGTGAAATCGCGCCGGAACAGCTTTTTTGGAGAGCTGTTCGGAATCGATGCCAGCACCGAAAGCATCAGTTACATCGGTGCGCCCAACGAAACCCCGGAGGCCACCGCCGCCCGCTTCGAGGCGTTTGCAAAAGTGATGAAGACACGGACGGGCACGGACGAGAGCCGGAGTGAAACGGAGGCTCACGGCCTCAAAGAGGATGAGAGCCGAAGCGCAGCGAAGGTTCACGGCCTTCAAGAGGAAGCCGCAGCCGAATAGCTTTTATTCTCCGCGAAGCAATACGAAACGTGCGTGACGGTGACGCGAACAGCTTCCGGATTCGCGGAGAAAAGCCCAATCAGGAAGCTGTGCCGACACAAACCGGGCCGGGCCGGTGATTATCACTGTCTCCCGGCAAAAACAAATTGGACAGCCGACACCGCAACCATCCGAGGCCGGAGTATGTTATTTCAAAACGAAAAGGAATTCATACCGCATGAAAATCTCCATTGAAAAATTCTCCGGGCTGGCGCCGCGATATTCGCCGGAACTGTTGAACAATGAATTTGCCGTGGTCGCGGAAAATCTCTCCATCAAATCCGGCAAGATTCATCCAGAACGGAAATTCCATTTCAGCAAGCCGGACCGCGATTACGTCCCCGGGCAGATCAACGACGACCAGTACAACCGCATCTATTCGATCGATGCGGAACGCAATCTGGTTGTGCATGGCTTTTTCCCGGACGGCAGCGGAGAGATTTCAGACAAGATTTCCGAACGTTCCGCCGATATGCCGCACCCGGAAGCGCCTGTATTGACGCAGCGGGAAAGCAAGGTCTTTTCCGATATCCTCGGCGACGGCGAAGGCACGATGTATTTTCAATATGGCTCCAAGCTGGCGGCGGGGGACGACGAAGGGAGACGGCTTTTGTATGCCGAACGCATCCTCCCGCCGTTGACCGGATGGAAAGATACGGGAAACGGATGGAGCCGCGATTATTCATTCCGCAATAAAAACATTACCGAATGGGGACTGAACGGCGCCGGGCCGTTCTATGAAGTCAATTCCTGCTCCTACGTAATGGATAACGGGGGGATGCTGGTATTCAACGGCATTGAATACAGTACGCAGATCAATTCCCGGTCCGTGACCAACCACCGCGGCGAAGAGGTGGGGACCGCCCGCTTCTATCACCGCGACATCGCCGTCGAAAAACAGGCGACCAGCCCCGGAATCGAAACATGGTTCGACAGCATTCTCAACGGAAACGACGAAGAAGAGGGCGTAACGACCGGTGGACGCTATTCCGGTACTGCCGTCGTCTATCCGGCCAAGGATTTGCGCATGTTCGTCGAAGTGAATTACATCGACATTACCCGCAATTTCTATTACGTCGCCCGGTTCGTGGACGATTCCGGAGCCGAAGGTCCCCCCTCCGAACTGTCGGAACTCATGGAACGCAAACCGGATGAACGGCTGAATATCACCGTCAGCTTTGACGCTTCGGTCGCCGCATCCTACCGGATCAAGAAAATCCGGCTCTACCGGTCCGCCGGAGGCACTGACGGCAGCGATTATTTTTACCTGGGAGAGCAGGAAATTACAGCCGGAGCAAGTTCCGTCGTTTTTCAGGACGATATGCCTGATTCCGAACTCTCCGAGCCGATGCCGGAATACGGCAACCCGCCGAAACTGGACGGCATCGCCGCTCTGACCGGCGGATTCATGGCCGGATTCGAGGGGAAAAACATCTGGTTTTCCGAACCGTACCTGCCGCATGTGTGGCCGAGCAAATACAACCAGTCCGTACAATTCGACGTGATCGGGATCGCGGTGCGCAGCAATTACCTCTATGTGATGACCAAAGGGCAGCTTTACGCATTCGTCGGCGACGCCCCGGAACAGATGACGCCGCTGACGCTGCGGTTTGACATGCCGTGCATTTCGCGCACCTCCATCGCGTATGTTTCCGGCTCCATCGTCTACGCCGGGACGACCGGACTGGTGGTGATCTCCAATGAGGGGCCGCGCATATTCTCCAACGCCTATTTCACGACCGAACAGTACAAGGCACTCGGCTTTGAAAATTGTCTGGCCGCCGGTGAGTACGACGGAAAATATTTCGCCGTCTTTGAAAAGGAAACGCTGCTCTTCGATTTTGTCGAAAATACCTTGACCACATTGAATCAGGCCGGGTTCGAGCTGTTGGAGTATCGGGCCGACGACGGCAGTTGGCCGCAGAAGAAATTTTTAAATTCGCCTTACGGCAGCGTACTGGTTGAACAGATATTCGAGCAGGAGCCGGAAGAAGAGAAGCAAGCCGCGCCGGAAGAAACCGGACCGGAGGAACTGACTGCCCGGTGGCACAGTAAAACCTATGTTTTCCCGCGCCCGGTCGCGTTTTCCACGGTCCGCATCCGCAGTTACGGCGAAGCGGAGCACAGCGTCATCCTGCGGCTGTTCGCCGAAAACGTGATGGTGAAAGAACTGAAAATCAAGCCGGGCAAGGCGGTTCGGCTGCCGCTCCTGCGCCGGGAACGGCGTTGGTCGTTCGAGCTGGAAACCGATTGCGATCTGGAAGCGTTTGAAATCGCCGAATCGATGGCGGAGCTGTAAGGAGGCGTCATGTACCCGGAAAACAAATCCCAGATGCGCAAAAACGCCGGTCTGCCGGATACCGGAAGCATCTCCGACCCGAGCCTCCGGCTGTTCCTGGACCGGATCAGGCAGCGGTTTACGGAAATGGAAAACAAGCTGGCCTATTATGAGTCCGATGCTTTCATTCAGAAAATGGTATCGGCGATTCTCAATTCTCAAAACTTCCAGACGCAGCTCAAACAGGTCATAAACAATACGACCATTGAAAACGAGAACAACGTCGGCGGCTCCGGAAACAAAAATCGCGGCAGTTTGAATATCTACATCGATTCTTCATTGTCCGCCCTGATCGGAGTGCGCAACAACGGGACCAGCGCAACGCTGTTCGCCAATGCTCCCGCCGACGAAGAGAAAGTCGGCGTACTGGGCGGCTCCGGCGGCTCCGTACACTGGCTCGAAACCGATGAATGCTGAGGCGGAAACATGGCCGAAGAAAAAAAAGCATGGAAAAAAGACGGCGGCAAGAAGATCATCGTCAACAAGGGTGAGAACGGCGCTACCCGCGTGGTTCTATGTGATAATTGCCCCTGCAAAAACTACCTGATCGTGGTGCGCTGCGATCTCTCCTGGGAGGGGCCGCCGGAATGTTCCTGCAATCCGGTTGACGTATTCCGGTATAAAATTTCCATCGTGCAGGCCGCACAGGATGAAAACGGCGTAGTGGTGATTTACCCGGAGGGCGAGCAGCACGGCAACAGGCTCGGCGCAACCTTTGAGGATGAGGCGTATGGCCATGTCTATCACGCCATCGACTCCAATGATGACAATCCTACGCTCTACGGCTCCTACGAACAAGCCCTGAAAGCAATGACAGGAGTTGCGATTCCCCCCGGCATGGAGTATGATACCCGCTATCCGGCCTACTACACCTATTGGGGGCTGCGCGGGATCGAAGCGTGTCCCTGTCCATGCCAATATACCCGGGTTCTCGCCTGCGGAGTGCTTGAGGACGGTTCCAGCGAGAATATTCCGTATGGCATCCTGAACTGGAATCGGCAGGATTATGTTGTCCGGGTGTCGGAATGGAACGATTCCATCTGGCTGGAAAATCCGTTCTACGGAAGTTACAAGAAAGCGCCAACCCAAACGGGGGTGGTGCGCAAATGGCTGAAGGATTGTTCCAGCTATCCGGCGGAAGAGGTGTACGGCTCTGACTATCTTTACAACAACCGCCTTTCCAGCGAACACAAACGGCAGTCGATCAAGGTTGTCCAGCTTTCCGAAGTCTTTGAAACAAGCAGCGAAGCCTCCAACTGGGGCAGCGAATGGAGTTCGCATCAATGGGCGATGCTGATTTGCGCGACCTGCGAATGCCGTTGCGAGGGAAGAGGGCTGATGTGCGTTCCAGCCGGATATCGGGTCAGCATGAGTTACGAGGCGACCATTACAAGTTCGTCTGACTATGACGGCAATAAATACACCGTGACGACAACCTATAAGGGACATAGCGCAGCGACCATTCAGAAATATATCCATCCGGACATCGGCGACTGTTACCCTCACGGCGGGGTTATTACCGTAGGATTTCCGCAGTATCTGGAGGACGGTTCCGCCGGATTCCCGGTGGAGGTTACGAAAAAAGAACACTCCTCCGGCGGGTCGACAAGCGACGATTCCTGGATGGAAGCCCCCAACTGGGTTGACGTCAGTTTCGGAACCACCGCAGATTGCGGCAGGTGGCTTCCGGCTTCCGCCGGTTATCTGCCGGGGTTGCATGACCTCAACATGTACAACGGATGGCCCGATGGTAAGAACCCGTTCAGCCAGAACGGCGACGAATACGATTACACCAGTTACTGGGATTTGCCGGATTACGACAAGGATCACCCGTGGCCGCACGGAAGCTGGGATATGAATTACAACGAAACGGAAACCACTTCTTACGATAACGGGAACGGCGGCATAAACAAAACGACCGTCAAAGTGGAGGCGAAACTGCATGTATCCGTTTCTGTGTATTTCGATGAGGATTACCCGGGAACGCCACCCGCTTCCGCCGCAGGGTGCAGCGCCGGAGCGGCAACCGCCGCCGCCGCTCCGTTTCTGATATCGGCCAACTACCGCAAATTCTACAACCAGCTTTCGGAGGATCTCAAATGAGCTGTTCCTGTTCGCGCACACATCGGGTAAAGCCGTATGAAACTTGCATTTTCTGCGCCCATAAGCATATCGCCGCCGCGCTGGCGCTGCGGGATGAATCCAGCCTGGTCGGGCAACTGATTCTGGCGAGCTGGCATTACCGGGATGATTTCCCGGAGATGGAAGCGGCCTGTATCGAATGCGCGGAGCGGATCGAGCGCGCGGAACCGTACCGCGATTCGCTGGCCGCCCTCTGCATCCGGGCGTGGCAAATGGTATTGGACAATCAAGAGAGCAAGGCCGTCTATGCCGCCAAAAGCGCCGATGATCCGATGCCGTTCGCTCCGGATGCGGTCGCGGCACATCGGGCCGTCGCCGCGGCCAACGCTCTGCACCATGAGCTGAATTACCGCGACACCAATGCCAGTGTAACCATCGGTCAACTGATCATCGCCGCATGGCATTTCGACGAAGGACATCACGAACTGGCAGTGAAGTGCCGGGAATGCTGGCAGAAGATCGAACGGCTGAAATCCTGCCGGGAAGAACTCGAAGCGTTGCAGCGTGCCGCGTGGGAAGCGGTGAAAATAAAATGGACAACCGGCGACACAAAGCGTTGATTCGGACATATCTTATTCCCAAAAAGGAGGCAGGAACATGGCATATTTCGCGGACTATTCCAGAGTAAATTCCGCCGTCAACGGACAGGCGGGGTATGCCGGACGGCTCAGCGGGCTTTCCGGCACGTTCTCCGGCAATATGAACCGGTTGAACGGTATCGCATTCGACAATCTCGAAAAGTACGGCACCGTCAGTGAAAACGATATGGTCGATCAGGCCGTAACCGACACCACCCTTTCGTATCAGAAAGCCTACGATACGAATCTGCGCAATATGGAGCGCATGGGGATCAACCCGAACTCCGGGCGGTTTCAGGGGATGAACCAGCAGTATGACCTTGCCCGCGCCGCCGCCGAAGCCGGAGCGCGCAATCAAGCGCGGCTCAGCGCCCGCGAGCAGAACTACATGCGCGGTTTGCAGATCGGCGGGCTGGGTGCGCAATACGGGCAAATGGCGCTCGGCGCCGCTTCCGCAGCCGCAAGCGCGTATGACGCTTATGTCGGCAGCCGGGCGTCGCTGGCGGATTCGATGGAACTGGCCGATTACCGCAGAAATGGCGGCAACGGCGGCGGCTACGGATATACCCGGACCGGCACGGACAACAGCGGCTACAGCGCCGTCGAAAACCGCAACAGCTTTCTGACCAACAACAGCAGTTGGAAGCCCAGCGGCAGCCAGTGGCAGCAGAACGGCGGAACCGCGAAAGTCTTTACCGGAACCAGCTTTTACGGCCCGGCACGAGGGCGGCAGATGAATTACGGGCAGTTGGGATATTGAAAACCGGAGGTGAAATATGGCGCATTTTTTAATCGGAGGTGCGGCGGCGCAATTGGAGGCCCGCGACCGGGATCGCGCATTGCAGCAGTATCAGTATGAACGCAATATGGACCGGTTGCTTGCAAATGACGCGTACCGGCGCGAACAGGACGCATATGCCCGGCAGGCGGACGAGGAACGGTGGAATTACAACCGCATGAACAACGACCGGCAATACCGGTTCGACCGGGACAAATTCAACTGGGCCAGACAGAACGCCGACCGCTCGTATGCCCTGAATAAGCGGAACATGGATTTCAATTATGAGCGTGGGGTCAAGCAGGATGCGCGCGAAGAGGCCGACCGGTGGGCGCTCGGCCTGAACCAGGGCGAATATCAGCGGGCGCTCGCGGCGGCGGATGGAACCGCACCTCCCGGCACGTATACCGAATTTCGCCGGATGAATGACTTGCCGGAAGGTCCCGTCAACTATGCCGGACTGTATTCGCAAGATCCGCAACGGCGGCAGCAGGCCGTTGGCGAGATAACGCGGCAGATCGCTGGAGGTATCTACAACAGAATGCCGACAGCGGAACAAGCTGTAAATTATCAATCCGCTCACCCGGAGCTGCGGATCAATCCGTATCAGCGCGAGGCGGTACGGTTGCGCCGGGTGGGCGAGGAACAGACCGCATTGAATTATGAGCGCCAGCAGCAGGCCGCACAGCAGAAGCATGACTGGGCGATGGAAGCGGCAACCGGCGCGGCCCGGCGGCAGGCGCAGAGCGCCGAAGCGAAAGCACAGGAGCAAAGGCGGTACAACCAGACCGTTCTCGAAATTCAGTCCGAACTCGGCAAGTACGAGCTGGGAGAAGGCGTCAAACCGGAAACCGCGGTAAAAGTCATCTACGATATCGCCGTGCAGAACAATATGTCTCCTGCCGAAGCCGTGCGGCAAGTCGCCAAGGTTTACGGATGGGGAGCCAACTTGCTGAGTCGGACGAGTGCCGCCGCGCAGAAGAATCAGGGCGGCGGCCCGCCGGTCGGACCGGGCATTCCGCTGAACTCAAAGGCCGGAACCGCGGACGGCGGCGCGGGAGCACGGGAGTACAAGCGGGCAGAAGAGGCAGTGGCGGACAACATCAGGCTTATAGAGGGCTATCAGGCTCAACTTAAGCAAATGAAAGAGCGTGGAGAAGACAGCTATGACAGACCGGGGGCGTTTCATAGAAATCATACCGTCAAAGTAAAATCAAGAAAATATGAACAAATTGAAAACGCCTTGCGGGAAATTGAAAAACGGAATGCACAATTACTTGAACAATATCCGGAGATCAGAAACTCCATTGCAGGAGACACGGTTTGGGTGTCGCCGGAAACAGCCGGGGGATTGAAATAATGACGACTGGAATTTATGAACGGAATGAATATGAACGGACAGCTCCGCCTGTCGACGCCTCCACGGAAGCGCCCGTCTATAGCCGCGACGACAACCGTTCCCGGATGATACTGCGCGCACAGCTCGGCATTGCCCCGAAAGAATATATGAGGCAAATTCAAAATGATCCGAACTATGACACTCTCGGCAATTACACCGGGCCGGACCGGGTGGCGGTGAGCCGGTCGGAGCTACTTAAAAAGCTCGACCCGGACGGACGGATCGCACGGCAGATTCAGGCCCCGGAAACCGTCCATTTTACCGCGCCTCCGGAGGAGGAACGCGGATTCTTCGGCAACCAGGCGGAAAGTTACCGGCGCGGACGGGACGATATGGCCCCGACGCTGCTGCGCCTCTATCAGGGCATGGGCGGCGAAACCATTGAAGGCGTGGACATCGACAGATTCAACCGCATTTACCGGCGGCACGTCGAAGACCGCGAAACCGTCGATCCGGTCAAAGGCGACAACTGGTTCAGCAATACGCTGCACGCCGTCGCCAATATGGCACCGCGCATGGCGACGACGCTCGGCATGAATTATCTGGCGCCCGGAAGCGGATTCCTGTACGGCGCCGCCGAAGGGTATGAACAGATTTACGGCGAATTGGAGGATGCCGGATATGATCCGGAGAAGGCCCACTTGTACGCGCTCGGCGGCGGTGCGCTTTACGGCGCCGTCGAACAGGTGCAGGTCGGCAAGATCCCCGGCGTCCAGAAGCTGCTCAAAGGACGGATGCTGCAACCGGTCGTACAGAAAATGGCGCAGTCCGGCACGCTGGCGCAGCTCGGCCGACTGGCGAAATATACGCCCGGAAATGCAATTGAGCGCGGTTTCCAGTGGGCGGCGAAAAAAGCCTATCAGGCCGGAGAGGGCGCTCACCGCATCCCGTTCTACCTGACGAAATGGGCCGGAAGCACCATCGGCGAAGCCTACGAGGAAGGATTGCAGGCGGTTATCACCGGAGCCACCCGCGATATCGCCTTCCGGCTCAGCGAGGACCCGGAAATCCGGGCGATGGCGGACGCCTCCGGCGTGGGGACGGACGCCATCAACGAGTTCGCGCAGTCGCTCGGCCCGATGGCGGTATTGGCCGCACTCGGCATGGGCGGCGCCGCAATGGCCCGGCGCAATCGCGGTCCGGCACTGCACGGATTTCAGGGCAACGAGCCTGAAAATGCCAATCGATCGATTTTCGAGGGAGAGCCAGCCGCACCGGGTTCGGCGGCGTTGCAGGATATCGCCGCCAGCCGGGAGGCCGGGACGATCATGCCGGAAGTGGCTGGCGAACCGGCTTCCGGTCAAGCGCCGGAGAATGAAAATACCTATACGCGCACCATTCACCCGGAAACCGTCGTGATGCCGGATGGTTCGGTCAACGTTGATCTCGGAGCGGAGGCTGGCAATATCCCGGAACAGGTCGGGAACGCATGGAATCAGGCCACGGCGGCGGAGCTGGAAGCCAAAGCCGACGAACTCGCGATTCCCGGCTGGGAAAACATGCCGGAAAGTACGTTGCGCAATGAAATCATCCAGCGGGAAGCCGCCCGGTCCATGATGGACTCCGGCATGATTCCATACGAGCGCCGCCAACCGGAAGCGGAAAGTGTTTATGAACGCATTCCGCAGGCTGTTGCCCCGGCGGAAGAACCCGGGCTGCCTGCTGGGGAAAACGGACAAGCACAGACGGGTACGGAAGGCATGGACGGGCCGGTCGGGGAACTGGGCGGAGACAGCCTCTTTAAGGATGAGGCGGAAGCGCCCGGCAACGCCATCAGGCAGGAAAGACAGCCGCTCACTATCGAAGCGATCAATTCTAATCTGCGGTTCCGGCAGGATCAGAAAGCCGCCGATGCTCTCGGCAGGGCCATCGGCGGAGTACGGCTCGCGGTTGTCGATCCCCGGAAACAGGTCACGCCAGACCCGGAGAAACGGGCCGGAATGGCGTTGATCGAACGCCTCGGACGGCTTTTCAAGACCAGACCGGTACTGGTGACCGGCAATTCTCCGACCGGGTTCGACGGCGCGGTTTACAGGAATCGGGTGTTTATCGATGTGAACTCCCGTTCGTTGCCGGAACAGGCTTTGCTGACCTGCAACCATGAAATCGTTCACGAGCTGAAAACGCAATTCCCGGAGGCCTATCGCAGACTGCGCGGTCAACTGGAGGAACTGGTCGAGGACCGGGACGCATACCATGAACGCCTGGAGCGTTACCGCCGGGAACGTCTGGAATTCAACCGGGAAAATCCGCAGGGCAAGGCCAAAGCGAATCTCACCAGCGCCGCCATGCGGGAAGAATTTGACGCGGATTTCATCGGCGAAGAGATGGCGAAGCCGACTTTCTGGAAGAAACTCTCCGCCCGGGATTTGCCGCTGGCAAAGAAAATGCTCGCCATGCTGGAGGATATTTATCGGCGTTTCATCGGCAGTTTCAGAGGTGAGAACCGCAGCGAAGCCGACCGGATTTTCGGAAGCAATCTCGAACGGGCCATTGATGCGGCGCGGGAGTTCGTCGCCCAAAGTCAGCAAAAGACGCAAGCTATCGCCGGTGAGGGAAAAACCGGGCGGGCGCTTTTTACGCAGGCGGAATTGGAGCGGTTTGACCAGGCCGGAATCAACGTTTCCAAAGTGAAGCCGCAATATCGTGCCGAGGCGCTTCAACAACTGGAAGCCCGCGAACAGAACCGGCGGGAATTGGACAGTCCGCAGTATAATGAACTGGTAAGAACGCGTAAGAAGTGGGTTGCGGATCAGCAAAAGAAACCGGATGCCGCCGTGCCGTATCCAACGCTGGAAACGGTTGCCGCTGAAAACGGTCCCCAACCGGAAAAGCAAACGCCGGACGCCGGGAATATCTATATGCGGATGCCGTTGGAGCGCGTCAGGAAAGATGCGGCCAATGGCGTGAAACTCGCGCAGGAGGCTTTGAAGGAGCGGGAAGCGCGGGAAACGGCAGCAGAACCGGAGCCTGCGGCGGAGGGACACGGACAAACACGGACTGGTACGGAAGCACGGAAGAGTACGGGAACCACGACCGCGCTGTCCGATGTTTCCAAGCTGAAAGTCGGAGATTTCGCCGCATTCGGGCAAAGCGCGGAATATCCGGCGCTTTACACCGGTGAAGTCGTTTCCATCGGACGCCGGAACGTCAAGCTGAAAACGCAAAGCGACATGTACGGCGAACAGATCATTACGCTGCCGCTTGATACATACAAGGTGCATTATCCGGCGGAAGAACTTCATCTGCGCGAAGAGCGCGAACAGATAAATCGCAGCAGGATGGGCGCGGACAATGCCGCTGCTCCCGATATGGCCGGTTCCGGTGAAAAAGCAAGGCCGCGCAATCTTTTCCAGAAAGCAGCGCAGCATCAACTGCGGATCGAAAGGATCAATGAACTGGCAGGAAGAGCCGCAGAGAAAAACCGGGGATTTACTTTCGACCCCGGCACCGATCTGGCGAGCGGCCTTGAACCGGATATTCAGAATCCCGATACGGTTATGAAGCTCGGACTGCGCGCCGGAGATCGTTTTTCCACGCCTGAACACCGGTATGAAGTGCTTGAAAACAACTATCTGAAAAACGGTAAAATCCGGGTAAGAATCAACGGCGTTCCGCAGACGTTCACTCTTGTCACGCAGGAAAAGAACGCCACAAGAAAAAAACAGTACCGGGAATTGCGGCAGGCCGTTGAGGACGGTTTGAGCGAAGAGCTGGCGCGCGGCGGCCGCCTAGAGCAGACGCCGCTTTTGGATATTGCAGAACGCATGTGGCACGAGCTGGCAGAAAATGAGCTGCCGCAGCAGACGGTTGCCGAGGCAGACGCGGAGATTTCTGCGGAAAAAGTGGACGCGCCTGTTGAAAATCCGCCGGAAAACGCTAAAGTAAACACGGACGGAAACAACCGACAGGAGCAGGAAAATGACGCAGACGGAAAAAATCGAAATGGCGCTGGAAGGGCAGTACGGAATCGCCCGCGCCCAGTTTCTGAAGGATTACCACAAGGAGTATCTGATCCAACTGCTGGAAACGAAGAAGCTGGTGGATCACATGATCGACACGGAGAACCGGGCGCTGGATCTGAAAGCGGAATACGAGAACCTGCCGCCGGGCGGGGCCGAGGAGATCATTCAGGAAACTCTGATCGCGCCGACCGGGGACGGAGAGGAGGCGACGTACACGCTGCCGGAAATGAAACACCTTCGGGAGCTGTGGAGGGAGAACTTTCCGGAGTACGAACTGGACGACTTCCTCAACTGACCAACCATCGCATCGCCCCGGATGACGTGCTGATTCCGGGCGGCGACGTCAGCAAGACCAAAGCGAATATCGCCGCGATCAAACTCCTGAAAGAGCTGGAGCGTGACGACCGCGCGGCCACCCCGGAAGAGAAGAAGATTCTTGCGCAGTATGTCGGCTGGGGCGGCCTGCCCAACGTATTCAAGCCGGGAGACCGTTTCCATCAGCAGATTTCGGAGTTGCTCACGCCGGAAGAGCTGGCGGCGGCCAGAGCAAGCACCATCAATGCGCACTATACGGAGCGTTCGGTCATTTCCTCGATGTGGAAATTGGCGGAGCGCCTCGGATTCCACGGCGGGAAAGTCGGGGAGTTCGGCGCCGGCGTGGGGCATTTCCTCGGACTGATCCCGGATTCGCTGGCGGATCAGACGAAATTCCGCGCGGTGGAACTGGATTCCGTATCCGGCCGCATTCTGCAAAAACTCTATCCCGCCGCGAATGTGACGGTAGGCGGTCTGGAAAAGACCAGAATCGCCAACAATTCGCTGGATATGGTGATCGGAAACTTTCCGTTCGGTCAGAACGGCCCGTATGATTCCCGCTATCCGCGTCTGAGCTTGCACAACTATTTCTTCGCCCGCGCCGTCGACGCGGTGAAACCCGGCGGCCTGATCGTCGCGGTGACGAGCAACAGCACACTGGACAATGCCGTTTCCCGAAAGGCGCGGGAGTGGATGGCCGAACGTGCCGACCTGGTCGGAGCAATCCGGCTGCCGGACAATGCGTTTCTGAAAAATGCCGGAACGCAGGTGGTGACCGATATCGTGATCCTCCGCAAAAAGGGGAACGGCGACTTTGCCGGAGAATCGTTCCGGGATACGGTCAGCGTTCCGACCGGCGATAACTCCGGCGATATCGAAATCAATGAATATTACGCCCGGAACCCGGAAATGCTGCTCGGCACCTTGTCCAATACCGGCAGCATGTACCGGGAAAATATGCCGACCCTGACGGCCCGAACGGGGCAGGACACGGCCGCCGAATTGGAACAGGCGGTCGCCCGGCTGCCGGAAAATATCGCCGGTGCCATTGAATCGAACCTTGAGTCGGAGGCCGTCGAAAATGCTGCGGAAGAACTTCGCGAAGGCGAACATTTCATCCGGAACAACATCGTCTATGTGATGCAGGATGGAAAGCCGGTCAGGAAGATGAACGGCGACAAGATGATTTCCGAACGTGACAAGGGGAAAATCCGCAGTTTCATCAATCTGACCGGAGCCTTTAACCGGACCGTCCAGGCCATGACGGAGGACCGCCCCGATGCCGAGATTCGCGAACGGCAGCACGAATTGGAGCGCGCCTACGATGAGCATGTCAGGAAGTACGGACATATCAGCAATTCGCGTTCCAACACGATCCTGCGGCAGGACCCGAACTACCTGCGTATCTCCGGTCTGGAATACCGGACCACCGAAGTCGGAGAAAACGGCGTCAGAAACAAAGTCGTTTACCACAAGAGCGATATCTTCTCCAAGCGTACCATGTTCAAGGCGGAAGAACCGCAGAGCGCGGCTTCCGCTTCGGATGCCGCGACGGTGAGCCTGAATTATCGCGGGAAAATCGATCTGCCGTTTATCGCCAAATTGATCGGCAAGGATGTGGAACAGACGAAAAAGGAGCTGCTTTCCTCCGAACGCTTCTATGAGAATCCGGAAAACGGCAATGTCGAAACGGCGGGCCGCTACCTCTCCGGCAATGTGGTGGAGAAGCTGAAAGTCGCGGAACGGGAAGCGGAACTTAACCCGGATTTGCGGCGCAACGTGACCGCTTTGGAAAAAGTCCGTCCCCGGCGGAAGAACATCGACCGGATCGGATTCACGCTGCAAAGTACGTGGATGCCGCCGGAGGTGATCGAACGATGGGCTTCGGCTGAATTTAAAATTCCGGTTAAGATACGGTACAACAAGCTCGCCGACAAGTGGAGCGTGGAGGCTCCGCAGCGGCACAGCATCACCGCGTTTCAGGTCGGCAATGCCGACGCCATCGACATTCTGGAAGGCGCCTTGAACCTTTCCAATGTCACGATCTATAAGAAAAACGCCGAAAATAAACCGGTCGTGGATCACGACGCCAGCGTCGTCGCGCGGCAATACCGGGCCAAGCTCGAAGAGCTGTACCACAACTTCGTGATGACCACTCCGGAGGTCGCCAAACTGGCCGAGGATGCGTTTCACGAGAAGGTGAACGTCTTTGTCCCCCGTCATTACGATCTGCCGGACCTGCCGCATTATCCGGGGGCCGCCCGGATCGTGAACGGCAAAGAGTTCAAGCTCATGGACCATCAGCGCAAGGTGGTGGCGCGCGGTCTGGAGGACGGCAACGCTTTGATCGCTCACTGTGTCGGAGCCGGGAAAACCTACGCGATGATTACTCTGGCGCAGGAATTGAAACGCCTGAAGCTGGCGCATAAGAGCCTGATTGTCGTTCAGAACGCCACGCTCCAGCAGTTCGGCGAGAGCGTGATGGCGCTTTATCCCAACGCCAAAGTGCTGATCGCCGACAAGCGGGACCTCGAAGGGAGCAAACGCAAAAACTTCATGAGCCGGGTAGCAACCGGGGATTGGGATATCGTTGTGATGGCCCATTCCTCTTTCGATATGATTCCGGACAAGCCGGAACTGGTCAGAAGCCGCTTCAAGGAGGAGATCGACACGCTCGAAGAGGCGATTCGCGAAACCGGCAGCGGCGACAAAGTGACGGTCAAGCAGCTCGAGCAGGCCAAGAAACGGCTGGAAGCGCGGATGGAAAAGCTGAACGACCGCCGCAAAGACAACGTCCTTTACTTCGATGAACTGGGCATTGATGCACTGTTCATCGACGAAGCGCACGAGTACAAGAAGAACTTCTTCGTCACGAAAATGCCGAACGTGAAAGGGCTGGACAAAGGCAGCAGTGAAAAGGCGTTTTCATTGTCGATGAAGATTGAGGCGGTCCGGCAGAAAACCGGCGGACGGAATATTTTCCTCGCAACCGGGACGCCCGTGACGAACACACTGACCGAACTCTGGACGATGGTGCGGTATGTGTCGCCGCAAACGCTGCGGGATTTCAATGTGGAATCCTTCGACGCATTCGCCGCACTGTTCACCGAAACGGTTCAGGCCGTGGAAATCGATTCGACGGGCCGGTTGCGGCAGGTGGAACGGTTCAGCAAATACAACAATATCGAAGAACTCGGCAAATTCTTCGGCGCTGTTGCCGACGTGGTGCTGCCGGAACAGCTCAAAGGGGTGAAACGTCCGCCGATCAAGGGAGGAAAGCCGCAGAACGTCGTGGTGCCGCGCAGCGAGATGCTCGGCAAACTGATGAATTATCTAGTCGACACCTATTCATGGTACGAAGGGCTGAGCGGCAATGAAAAGCGGGAAAACAGCCATATCCCGCTGGTGATTTACACTCAGGCCAAGAAGGCCAGCATCGATTTGCGCCTGATCGACTCCTCCATGCCGGACGATCCGCACTCCAAGCTCAACCGCGCGGTGAAAATGGTTGCGGAAAAGTACCGCGAATATGAGGCGCAAAAGGGAGCGCAGGTCATTTTCTGCGACATGTACCAGTCATCGGACGGGAAATTCAACGTCTATCAGGAGATCAAAAAGAAACTGACAGCGCTCGGCATTCCCGAACATGAGATCGCGGTGATCACGGATTACACCACCGACCGGCAGCGGTCGGAGCTTTTCGACTCCGTGAACGCCGGGGACGTGCGCGTCGTGATCGGTTCCACCGCGAAACTCGGAGTCGGCGTGAACATGCAGCGCCGCCTGGCCTGCGCCCATCACCTCGACGCCCCGATTCGCCCCTCCGACATGGAGCAACGCAATGGACGCATTATCCGGCAGGGGAACGAAATCCCGGAACCGGAGATTTTCAACTACGCCATCGACCGGACGCTGGATGCCGCCGCCTATCAGACGCTCGCCCGCAAAGACAAGTTCATCAAGCAGGCGATGACCGGCGCGGCCGAAACCGGCGTATTGACCGACGAGGACGCCGAAAGCAGCGATTACGCCACATTCGCGGCCACGATCAGCGGCAACCCCAAAGCGATCCGCAAGGTTGAACTGGATGCGGAATTGCGGAAGCTCAAATCCATGCAGGAACAGCATCACCGCGACGTATTCAATGCCAAACAGCAGATTCCCGCGCTGGAACGCGCCGTGGAGTACAGCCAGAAGGATATCGCCGTCATCGATCAGGTCGTCAAAGAGTATGGGAATACCGATTTTACCAACTTGACGCTCGAATACGGCGACAGGAAAATTACCGGAGAACGCAAGGAGGTTCTGCCGGAGCTGGATTCCCTGCTGGAACGGATCGCCGCAAACAAGGGGGCGGACGTTTCTGCCAGGCTGAACGGGATTCCGCTGCATTTCTGGTTCGATGAATCCATTTTCAACGAAGAGGGGCCGCGTGTCGCCTATTCGATCGAAGGACTGGAAAAATCCAGGGTTTCCCACGGCGGCACCTGCCGGAAGGGAAGCGGGTTGATTTCCAGCCTCCGCAGCGTACTTGCCAACAAGGAGGCGGAAAAGGAGCGGGCGGAATCCTCTATCGAGCGCAACCGCAAGATGATCGAAGAATACCGGACCATCAGCCGCAGCAGTTTTGCCCAGCAGGAGAAACTGGATGAGTTCACTGCGGAAAATGATGAAATCATGCGGGAACTGGGGCCGGGACAGCAGGAGGAAAAACTCATTTTAGAGCGGCCGGTGTTGTCGAATTATCTCTCCGGCTTTTCTTCGGAGCTGGAACGGGGGGTGGAATTTTCCGACGAAGCGGAAACGGAGGATATCCGGCTTTCGCTTCCGCCAGTGCCGCCGGGCACGGCCCGCAAGGAGAAGCTGACCAGAGCGGAAGTGGAAAAGCTCGTCGCCGAGAAGAAAAACTATCTCGCGCCGGACGACAAGCAGGTCCGGAACGTGACGGTTTCCACTGACCGGCATCTGAAAACCAGCGAGGCGGAGGAAATGCTGAAAAGAATTGCGGCAAATCCGATGTTGCGGATTACCTCCAACATGGATACCGGCATCATCGGCATCATTACTTCGGAAACCGCCCGCAAATCCCGCAGCGGGAAAGCGGTTCAGGCTTCTTCCGTGCCTCCGTATGTCCATGCGACGGCGATGGCGAATCTGAAAACGCTGTTCCGTAATGCTGCGCTGGGAGTGATACATCAAGGTCAATATGAAAAAGACCGAACTCTAGCAGCCATGTATCGCTTTTATTGCGGAATGTTGTATGAGGGGCAACAATACGGAGTAAAAATTACAGCCAGGGGATATGTTGACGGTAATAACTTTATTTATACTGTCGAAGCGCATGACATTGAGATAATTTCTGAAAATAAAAATCCGAACTCATTTAAGAGTTCGGGGGTGAGCGACGGTATCGTTTCCGATAGCGATGCTCTCACTGAAAAATTTAATGCTTTTTCCGAAAAAATCAAGTCGCAGACAGAAAAAAAGCCTCTCCAGTCACCCGGAGAGGCCCGGATTGCGAACTTTCCGGAAAACTCACAACCCGTTGCTCCTGCCGATATCTCGGAAGGAGGGGGGCGACAGTCTTCTCATGAAGAGAATCTCCCGCCAAACACTCTTCAATTTAGTGCTTTCTTTGAAAAATTCAAGCCTCATGACGAGATTATCGGCGAAAAATACCGGGACAATCCCAAAGCGCAACGCGGCGGGGCGGATGAGGAAATCAAACTTTCCGTAACGCCCAGCGGCGAACAGGGCCAGCGTACCGCCCTGCAATACATCAAGGATACGGCGGAACTTGCCGTCAATTCGATCAAAAACATGAAAAGGCCGGATGTCAACGGCAAACCGGACCTGCGTTTTTACGATACGGCGCTGCGCACGATGTTGTATTATGCGGAGCGGGTCCCGGCCCTGAACCGGATTTTTGAAGCGGGACGGCTGTATGCCGACAATAAGGTCCGTTACACCAACTACATTTTCCGGCAGGACAACGGCGACGGCAGGAGCGATCTTGTGACCGTGGAAACCCTGGCAAAAAAGAACAAGCCGGAATACCGGAAGCTGAGCGATTACCTGCACCGGCAGGACGTCAACGCCGAAGGATACCGCGCCGTCAGGCGGAAAAATGGATTTGAGATTCTCGATCCCGCCGGGAAAAGCACCGGCCTTAAATTCGACAATGAGGATGTGGCGTGGGATGAGGCGCATAAGCTCGAAGCAGACGGCCTGCTCCGGCGGGGATGGAATCCCGATACCGTCGAAGCATTGCTCGCCGTCCGGCGCATCAACGACCGCGTCTATAAGGTGATGCGCGACGGCGTCGAGCAAATGGCGCGCGAAGCTGGGGAACTCGGATTGAAAGTAAATGACTTCAACGGCGTCGATATCTTCGAGCTGCTGCGGGAAATGGGCGACCGGCGCGGCTACTATATGCCGCGCATCCGGCACGGGGAATATATCCTGTTCGCCTATAAGGACGGGGAAAATCCGCGCTGCGAAATTTTCGACACCAGACTTGGACGGTCGAAACGTGCCGCCGAGCTGGAAAAGCAGGGATACACCACGGAATTCAAACGCTCCGAAACTCCGAGCGAAGAAGCGTTTTCCGGCGTTTCGCCGATGGCGTTGAATGACGTGATCAACAATGCGCTCCAGCGTATGGGAAGCGGGAAAGACAAGGCACTCACCCTTGCCGATCTCGGATTGAAGGCGGAAAGGCGCAGCAAAGACGGGGATGCGATTCTGGTCGTCGCCGGAGAAAAAGCCGATCAGTCCGCCCGGATGATGAAGGAACTGGGCGGCGAACGCAACGGGGACGGCTGGCATTTCACCAACCCTCCCGCCGGATTTGAAAAGACGCTGGCCGCCGCCGTGGCCACTCAATCCGGAATCGAACTTTACAAGGGGCAGTTTCTGGCGCAGGAGCTTGCCAGGCAGATCGCAATCATCATCCATGAACGCGGCTCGCGCTCCCCGAAAATCGGGCGGAGCGACGCCAGAGGCGAAGAGGTCTATCTCGGTTACGAAGAGGACGCCTTGAAGCGGACCGTGCTGTCCGGCAGGGCTGTCGCCGCCGGGACCGCCAAGTCGCAGGCCGCCAAGTCTATGATGAAGGCATTCACCGGAACCGATCTGGAGTGGCGCGATTACAAGCGCGAAAACATGCCGGAGAATATCATCCCCGGAACGCCGGAGTATTTCAAGGAGCTGGCCCGCATCCGCCGCGATTATGACGCGGAGGTGAATGAGCGCCGGATCGATTCTTCCAAACAGCCGCGCGCCTACAAGGAAGCGCTCAGTTTCATGAACGAAACGTTGCGCAATTCCGAGGCTTCGGAGCGCATCATCGGCAGAATCCGGGGAATCACCGCGATCAAGTATCTGTCGCGCCCGTCCTCGGCGGCGATCAACCTGACGGCGATGGCAACCAATGTTCCGGCGGCGATGAACGGCCTCGGCCATATCCCGCTGCATCAGACGGCAAGTCTGCTGGCAACCACAAGCACGAAATATCTGAGATTCGTCACCGGCAAAACCGGTCAGCTTACCGCGAACGACCAGTGGCTTTTCAATGAAATCCAGAAAAACGGCTGGGACGAATCGCAGGTCAACGAAGAGGCGCTGCGGGTCGGCAATACTTTTGCCGGAAACGGGATGCGGGCGCTTTCCAAGTGGAGCATGATCGCATTCAGCGCAACCGAACGCTTCAACCGGGCGGTGACCATCGCCGCCACGTATCGCGGCCTTGCCGCGCAATACCAGACTGCCGAACTGACCGCGCCGAAAAAACGCGAACTGCTGCGTCAGGCCAAGGATATCAGCGACAAGGCCCACGGCGTTTACGGCAGGGAGAATCTGCCCGCCTGGGCGCGCGGCAGCGGTTCGCTCGCTCAGGCCGCCCGGTCGTTCTATATGTTCAAGACCTTTACCCACAATTATATCCAGTTGGCAATGCACCTGCTCGGAAGCCGGAACTACAAGGCTTTCGCCTGGCTGATGCTCTCCCCGGCAATCGTCGGCGGCATGAGTTCCAGCCCGGCGTGGCTGATCCTGAAAGCCGCCGGGATGCTCGGCCTGACCGGAGGAGGCGGAGAAGATCCGCTGGAAGCCTTCTACCGCTGGCTGGAACGCGCCTTCGGGCATGAAGCATCGCGTTTCGGAAGATACGGGCTGGCGGGGCTGGGCGGGATCAATATTTCCGGTTCCACCGGGATTGACATTGAGCTGCCAAAAGATTGGCAGGAATTGCTTGGCGCCCCCTGGTCGGCAATCAAGGACGTTGGTCAGGGAAGCGCGGAACTTGCCAAAGGCAATCTGCTCAAGGGAATGGAAAAAATCCTGCCCGCCGCGCTCGCTTCGCCGGTCAAGGCATACCGGGAGGCGACGGAGGGAATCACCAATACCCGGAATGCTCCGGTATTCTTCGGCCGGGAACAGTTGAAGCTGTCGCCCGCCGGAGCGGTGATTCGCGGTTTGGGCTTCAATCCCGCCGATATCTCCGAAAAACGGGAAATCATCTGGCAGGACAAGAAAGGCGCGGCCCGTTTCGCCGACCGGCGCAGCGATATCTACGCCAGATACCGGCTCTGGATTCTCAATGGACGCCCGCAGGATGAAGCGGATAAACTCATCGAGGAAATCATCGCCTACAATCAGGCCGTGAAAGCCAGCGGACGCCGCGATTTGCCACAAATTACCGGCAAATCGCTGAAAGCCGCGATTTCCCGCTCTTTCTCCCCGTCCCGGCGGGAAAAGGAACGGGCGCGCAGCTATAACGGGGCGGGATATTGATCCGGCGGAGGCCGCTTCCACCGAAATGGGGAAGCGGCCCCGCTTATCATGGAATAAAGCACTTTATTTGTAGTGGTAACGGAGCATTACGATCACCAGTAAGTCCTGCTCCACCCGGTAAACCATCCGGTCGGCCAGCGTGATTCGGCGCGACCAGTGCCCGGAAAGCGCATGTTTCAGCGGTTCCGGCTTGCCGAGTCCCGTAAACGGATGCCGTTGGCAATCACGAATCAACTCCCGGATTTTTTTGACGTTTTCCGGCGATTCGTCCAGCCAGTATTCCCAATCCTCCCATGCCTCCGGCGTGAACAGCAGATTTTTCATCGACCGGCCTCTTCAAATTCCTCCATGCTCATACGTCTGCCTTCACCGCGCCGGGAAGCCTCGATTGATTTGCGCAGCCGTTCGGCATTGGCCGGATTTCGCAGCAGGTAGTCTGTTTCCATCAAAGAAGAATAGTCAGCCAGCGAAATCATCACCACTGCGCAATCTCTGTTCTTGGTGATAATCACCGGAGCATTATCCCGGCAAACCGTTTCCATTGTCTGCGCCAGCTCTTTGCGGGCCGTCGTATAATTCAACGCATTCATAAATGCCCCCTTTCTGTACAGGATAATGTACAATGTTCCGGCAAAATATCAAGACCGGAACATGAAATATGTCACAAATACCCGTTCCAGCCGTTGCCGCCGGGAAGCGGCGGGGCGGTAAAGCCGTTCATCCGGTCCCGCTGTTCGCGCAATGCGGGCATGACGGTTTTCAGCGCGGCGTATTGCAGCGCGTCATGGATGTGGCTGTACTGATTTTTCTCCGGCGTATCTTTGAACAGGGTACCGTCCGAACCCGGCTTGCGGTTGAACCGGTAGCCGGAAATAAAACCCTTGCGCAATCGTTCGCAGCTCGGATCAAGCATCAGATTCGGAACGCCGCCCGGCCCCAACTGCCCCAGCAGGTCAAGCACCGCCTGCCGCCGCGGCTGGAAGTCATTCGTCGGCGCCGGTCTGGCCGGAATGCCATGCATGGCCAGAATGCCGAAGCAACTCAACGTGTCGTCGGCCTGCGCCCGCTGGATTCCCGCCGGATCTCCGACCGCCTCCACCGGCAGGCCCGCAAACTCCGGGGAACGCAGCAGCGGAATCACATCCGACAACAGGAATTGTTTCAGGCCGGAATCATCGCTGAACCGCTCCCGCAGCACCCGGAGTTGTCCGCCGAGCTGCTGGCAGAATACGCAGGCCGGGGTCAGCCCGAAGTCGAATCCAAGCAACAGCGGCAGGTTCCGGTGAATTTCCAGCGGCCTTGCGGCCACGTGGATATTTTCCTTGAACGTCGTGTAGACCGGGCGGTCCGCCGACAACGTTCCGTATTGCGCCATCAGCATCACGCGGATGTAGTTCGGATCGACGCCCGGCTTCGCCTGGCGCAGGTAGTAGTCGTAGCCGAGCGGCAGATTCTCGATGTTTTCGGCCTCCGGGTTCGGCGCGTAGACACCTTCGGCGACTTCGAGGATGCCGCCCGGCTGGCGGTAGAAGCTGTACCCCTCCGGCTTGTCCACCTCCGCCATTTTGTAATACCAGTGGTCGGTGTCCGGCGGGTTCGTATCCATGATCAGCCCCGCCCAGGTGGTGGGAGCATCGGCTTTCGGCGGGAAACGGCCCGTCCGGCCGAGAATGCCGTTCACGATGGTCAACGGCACTTCGCGCGCTTCGTTGATCCACGCGCCGGTACACTCCAGCGAAAGCAGCTTCTTCACGTCGTCAGGGCGGTCCAGCGCCAGAAACAGAAATTCCGCCTCATAGGTGGTGCCGTCATCCATCGGCCCCCATGCCGTGCCGCTGTACGGCGCTTCGGAACGGATCGGGCAGCATTCGGAAGGGACCCATTCGGAAAACGTCTTGATCGTCGTTTCCTTGAGTTCCGGGTAGGTGTTGCGGATGATCACCCAGCGCGACCGGCGCACTCCCTCCCGGTTCGGAGCCTGCTCACGCATCCGGAACAGCAGTTCAAAGATGCAGGCTACCGATTTCCCGGAACCGATCGGCCCCATCAGACCTTTCACAATGGCGCGTTTGTCGGCGTGAAACTTCGCACCGGTCGGCGACGGAACGTAAATTTTGTGGATGTCCATAGTCATTTTACTCCTAAAACCTTGCTCAAGGGATCAACACTTTTGCGCACGGCGGGCGCGGGTTGCTTTTTTTCCTCGATCAGCAGCTTCATTCCCTTGCGTTTTTTGTCATCGTCTTTCGGTGCCGTCGCCGCTTTGATCCCGGCGATGTCGGCGGCGACTTTCAGCATATCCACCAGCGCCACCGGTTCGACGGATACGATGTTTCCGTGGTTGCCGTATACGATCCGTTTGATCTTGTCGGTCTGCGTCGGCGCGAGGGTAGCCAGATAATCTGGATCGTTGCAGCGGGAGAGGTCCAGCGCGGAATCGACGGCGGCCATCAGGCGGCGTAACGCCCAGCGCCGGACTGTATCGGGATCATATTTGCCGGTCGCGGGGGATGTTTTCTCTTTGGCGGTCATGGTCAGCATCCTTTCTTCGGCGACAGTTCCCCGGATTTCAGGCGGGCGGCCAGCTCAGGCAGCGGCAGATTCAGCAGCCGCGCCAGATGGCGGACGGAACGGCTTCGGGCGGCGTCCATATCCGGCAGGCGGGAGAATTGGGCGACGATGTTTCCGTCATGGTGGATCTCATAGGTGTAGGCGTTGTTGCGCAGGCCGATGTAAACGGTATGATCGGCGGCGACAAGACGGGCTTTCACCAGTTCGTTGAGATTGTACTCCCACGGCAGCGAAGCCGCCTTGAGCCGGAACCGCACGGTACGTGGCGCTCCCCGGAAGCTGACCGGCGGGCGCGGCTGCAATTGACTGGCCCGGAGTTGTTCGCAGCGGGAACAGTACACCTGATCTGCCGGGACGTAGACGGTATGGCAGCGGGCGCATTTTGAAAAAAATGTGATTTTCTGCATGGAACCTCCTTGACTTGAATTTTCATGGCGATACTTTCAGTCCAGAGGTCTGCAAAATGCGTGTGGAACTCCTGTTTTTCCTGAATGCTCCGGTTCGCGGCCGGAGCATTTTCTTTGATCAGACGTTGCCGTCCGCTTTCAGTAATTCCCGGCAGCGCCCGCACGTGACGCGTTCACGGCGTTCGGTCAGCAATGGCGCATGGCCGTGGAATCCGGCGCATAACGGGCGGCCTTCTTCCGTTTCAAAATGAATACGGCGGCTTGGGGAATGTTTTTCCCGCTTCCTGTAGTTGCGAATCATTGTCTTTTCTCCTTGATTTTGCGTTTGGCAACTGTGATGATATTCTGATCGACCAGGCTTTGAACCACAAAATAGAGTTCGTCGTCAAAGCGCATTCTGTATTTTACGGACTTCCGGCCCGGATACAGCAGCCGCTTGCCGTAGCGGACCGTCAGCCATACCCGTTCCGGCGCCAGACCGCGTTCTTCAATCCGGCGGATTGCGTGGGAGGTCAATTGCATGTGACTGCCCCTTTGAAAAGTGTTCAAGCTCCGTTTCGCCCAACCACAGGGTTTGGTTGGACCCCGCCGCAAACCAGCTCAGCCGGTAAAGCGGTTCCCCGCCGGAGAATTGTACCGCCGTCACCAAAGCCCGGATGTCCCCGGCGATGGTGATTTGGTCATGCAGGCCGTATTTACTGGAAAATCTCATCGCTTCTCATCCTCGTGAATGTTGCCGACGACCTCCAGCGAATCCCGGTCACGGGAATAATCCATGAACTCGTATTCCTGATCCTCCGGCAGCCTGATGCCAAAACCTCCGAGAGTGATTTCGCTGGGCACCTCTTCCGGTGTCCAGACGACAATACCCTTGAAGAAGAGGCCGCGCGATTGGAATGACACGATATCCCCCTCGTAGATCAGCTTGCCGTTACGGTCCTTGAGGCCGGTACATTGTTCAACAACAGTACTGTCATCAGGGTCGGCTAAATCAGATGCGCAAAAAACGGAAGCCGGATAATACTGGTCGTCGATTTTATCCCATACCCGGAACTTGAATCTATCACGGTTCATTCTTTTCCTCCTGAATCAGATTCCACAGGTCCTCGAAGTTTTTGCCGGAGCGCTTGACGCCATTTTCTGTCCAATCGAACGTTTCGCCCTCGTCAAGGTGTTCCAGCGCCCATGAGAGCGTGGTCAGGTTATGCGCAAATACCGGCAATTTCAGTTCCTTTTCGCACTGTTTCACAATCTGCTCACGAATCTTCCACAATGCTTCGGTTCGTTTGGAATTGATGCCGATACCGAACTCGATCCAGACATCAGCCTCTTTCTGAAGCTCCGCCCGGATGCCGAGCAGAAACAGGAACATTTCCTTATTCATCGCTATTCCCCTTCACTTTGAGCCACAGCCGGAGCGCGGCGGCGGTCACGTCATTATCGTTTATAGCGGTTTCAGAAAGCATCTCCTCCGGATTGATCTTACATGACACCGTTATGGTTCCGTCAATTACGTGCACCGATAAATTCCGCAATTCTCTACGAATTTCCGCCAGCGTCGGGGCGGAAATCATTGGAGGTCGATTGATCCAGTTGCCAACTCCGCATTTCGCAAACGACATTATAGTATCTTCGACGAACTCACGATTTTCAACATAAAAAAATCTGTCGTCCTCGTTCGTTTCCGGGAAATATTTCCTCGCCTTCTGGTGATCGAACACCCACACCAGCACGGAATCTTCAAACGCCCCCGCCGGGATACGCTTGCACAGCTCCAGCGGCGGGACGATTGACTCAAGCTTGCTCATAGCGTCACTCCTTTCCAGCTTTCAACCGTAGCCGGGTCAACATACTCAAACTCGACTGCGATCATATCGTTCAGACACCGATCACAGAAAGTATGACTCCTGATCTCTCCATCGAGCTTGGAGGTCATGCTGCGGGCCCGTTCTCCGGCTTTAATCATCCGCCGGCAGAAACTGCACGGCCGTTCTTTCCTGATCGTGACGATCTTGTTTTTCAGCACTGCGTCCGTAGAGTCGCCGTAGTCACCTTCAAACGGATCGACCTCCAAAGCCTGTTCTTCGTTTTTAATCATGCCTCACCCCTCGCTTTCTTTAAGAGTTTGTCAATCGCTTCAACCGTTCGGCAAAAACGCCCATCCTTTTCCATAACGTCCCGAATTTCTTTCAACCCTTCGTACATCTCCGGTGCGGCGGCGATGAAAACGGCAATTCCAAGGTTTTCCGGCGTGTCGGCAAGCGCAATGCTACTGCCGCCCATATTGATCTCGATACGTCCGCCTTTACGCATAACACGCCAGTCGGTAAATTTTTGATTACTCATGATTATTCCTCACTTTCCGCCGGGCTGTTCAGCCAGTCGAGCCAACATGTCGCACACGGATAAGTTATCGAACGTGAACATTCCGTCCCCGGAGGGCACTTACATTGCATAATTTCTGCCAGTTCCTCGTTGCTCATGCCGCGGATACGATCTCTATTTGTCGGTGCGTGATCGCTGTAATAATCGCACCCTTCAGCCTCAATCTCTTGCCGAAGTGGCGCAGATTTCCCAAGCTGACACGTTTGCTCCCGATAACACCCTTTACATGATTCAGGACTATTCATTCTCCTGCTCCTTTCATGAACACCAGCCAATGGGTTTTCCCGCCACGCTGACCGAACAGCGGCTGAACAGGGAACAGCTTGGCCGCTTCCGTTACCTTGATTTGGTCTTCATTCCATTTGAAGATCAGGAAACCGCCCGGTTCCAGTACACGGAAGCATTCGTTGAAGCCTTGCCTCAGGTCGTTACGCCATGTTTCCTTGTTGAGCTTGCCATATTTTTGCGCCAGCCACGAACTTTCCCCGGCGCGGAGTAAATGCGGCGGATCGAACACCACCATCCGGAACGATTCATCCGCAAACGGGATGTTGCGGAAATCGCCGATCACGTCAGGATCCACATTGATATTTCTGCCGTCACATGCTTTCCCGATCCAACGCCGAATATCCATAAAAACGGCGCGTGGATCCTTTTTATTAAACCAAAACATCCTGCTTCCGCAACAGGCGTCAAGAATCTTTTTCGACATCTTCCGCTCCTTTCAACGCTTCTTCGCACTTTTTCCACAGCAGCGCCTCGTGAGGAGTCAAACAACCGTCCACGGCCTGCATCAGTCCCCGCAGTGCTTTCCGCAGCTGGTCACGTTCTGCTTTCAACTCTGCGATCCGGGCGAGCAACGCAGGATCAACCCAACGCCTGTTCCAGTCATCAACCAGATCAGCGATCGCGAAATCTTCGGAAGAATGACGCATACAAGTTTCCGCCACTTCTCCACAATCCGGACACTCGAATCTTGCCGTATATGTTCCGGTATCGGTTTGTGTAACTTCAATCCCATCTGAAGACACATATAGACCGCAACGGCGGCACGGTTTCAATTCTTCGCTCATCTCAGTCACCTTCCGAGCTTTCTGTTAGTTTGCGGGCTTCCACTAATGCCTTGTCCCAATATCGATTGCTTTCATCCAGAGACTCCTGAAGTCGTCGTGCCAGTTCACAATAGCCAAGCGCGACTGTCCTCATTTGTTCCAATTCCTTTTCCAGCTCCGCGATCCGGGCGGCCTGCTTCATGATTTTTGCATCGCGTTCCGAAAAAGTTCTTTTGCAATCTTTACAATACAGAAGATTATTCCCTGTATGGTAATATGCAACGCTTGTTGTTCCCTCACAAAACGGACACTTCTCTTCGCTCATCTCATCTTCCTTTCGACGTTTTCGATCCTCATTCCTATCCATCGCATGACGTTCACGCACATGGAGTTCCCGCAAGCCTTGTAACGCGGGCTGTCGGGACACTCCTCTGCCTGTTTGCCACGCCACGGAATCTGGATCCAATCATCCGGAAACCCCATCAGGCGTTCACATTCGCGCGGCGTCAGGCGGCGGACGGTCGCGGATTGAAGAACATCCGGGACCCGATTGCTTCCGCTCATCGCTGCTTTCAGTGTCGGCGCCGCCGATTCGCTGAACGCTATTCCTCCGGCCCGGCTTCCCTGTCCGCCCATAAACGACGCAACCAGCGACAGATTGTTACCTCCTGTTCCTGCCTTGGCCGAGATTACCGGAGAGCAGTCGATCCTCCTGATCCGGCTGTCCTGAGCGTGGTTCTCGTAGCACAAAACAGCTTGCTGATCGTGCATGCAATGGAGCGTCTGGGCAACACTGTCATTGGCACACCCAAGTTCACCTGCCTGACCGTTGCCGATACTCATTGCGCGAAAGCCTGCCGCCTGAGCGCCTCTTCCAGCACCGCCGGGAGTTTCTTCCCCCGCTTCGCGGCGCGGCGGAGAATCCCGGTGCAGGCACCCTTGCTCAAAAAGTACCGAGGCGGGATATCGCCACTCTCCAAGATATCCGACAACGAACACACGCCTTCTTCTTTGCGGAACGGCACGAGGGTATCCGTCCACTCGCACGTATTGAGCGTCCAGCACTCGCCATGCGCAAGAATACCCGATTTCATCAATTTTCCGGAGGAACGCTTTGAAGTCCTCTCCTCCGTTGGTGCTAAAGACGCCGGGCACATTTTCCCAGACGAACCACCCGGGGCGCATAGTTTCAAGAATTCGGCAATAGGCGAGGCAGAGGGCGCTTCGGGGATCGCCGAGGCCGCCCTGCTTTCCCGCGACGCTGAATCCCTGACAGGGAGTTCCTCCAACCAGAAGGTCAACTGTTCCAGCATATTTTTCTCCATCGATTTTCGTCATGTCCCCCAAGTTCCGCACTCCGGGGAAGCGTTCCTTCAGCACCGCGTATGGAAACGGTTCAATCTCACTGAACCAGACCGGTTCCCAGCCGAGCGGCATCCACGCAAGGGAAGCCGCCTCGACTCCGGAGCAAACGCTGGCGTATCTCATTTCACCGCCTTCTTTTGAGGAGTGAGCGGCATGATCAACGCGATCATATTTCCCTTGCTCAGTACGATCGGAGTACGCAATCCGTTCACAGCCAATTCGACTTCATCGTCGAAAACAGACGTAGCCAGACGAAACAGGGAGCTTCGGGCCATAAACTCGAAATCCACAATTTCGCCGTTGATAAGTTCATAGTAGACATCCAGCTTCGCTTCCCGCGAATCTTTGCCAGACATGCTGATTTGAGCGCCGGATGCAGAGAAACGGATCTTCATTTCCTTGCCGTCCTCACGCCCGGTAACGCCCTCCGCCGACGCGATGGCGCGAAGCCATTCCCGGCCGAATATTTTAATCCGTCCGGTTGCCCCCTCCGGAATGATCCGCCGGTAGTTCGGATACTCTCCGTCGATCGCTCTGGAACAGATGCTCACTCCGTCCGAGGCGAACACAGTGAAGCGTTTTCCAATGGCAACATCAAGTGTTTTGGCGTTCTTGAACATCCGAACGACGTGAAGCGCCGCCGGAACCGGCATGATCGCGCCCTCGAACGCCTCTTCCATCGCATCGGACGGCAATTCCGCCACTGCCAGTACCGTACCACCATGAAGCGCCGCCAGTTCCATTGTCCGGTTCTTTGCGTGAATCCTGATGCCGTGCAGAAACTTGCGCCCTTCACTGGTGTCCGGAATCGGCGTCAGCCGGGAAAGCGCGTCGATGAATCCGGGCGCATCTTGAATCGTGAAACAGGCCGCGCCTCCCTCCTGATCCATCTGCTGGGGGAATGATTTGATTTCCAGTGGCGCGAATGCGCTTTCAAAACCGTCAGTCAGCACTTCGATCCGGTTGGAGTTGTCCTCATACTCGAAACGCACATCCTCGCCGCCGATTTTGTCCAATACTCCGGCGTAATGACCGGGCAGCAGAAAAGCAGCACCGCCAGTTCCTTGCAGTCCGACTTCGTCCACTTCGACTTTAATGACCGCGTGATTGTGGATGTCGGACGCTTCCATGGTGAGCATCTTGCCGTCCAGCGTCATTTTGATGCAGTTGAACTCTGGAATAAACGAGTTTCCGCGCAGCATCGGGACGATTCCGCCGGTCAGCCGGGTCAGGCGGTTGCGGGAAATGCGGAAAATCAATCCGTTGTTATCGATATTCATGGTATGATCCTTTCAGTTCAGTTGTTCGATTACCTTTTCCAATACCTGCTTCTCGCGGTAGCTGATTGAGCGCAGATTTTTCAACACAAAGCCGCCGCATTTATTCGATTCGATTCTCGCTCTGGCGAACATTTCGCGCAAAATCGCGATCTCGAACTTGTCCAATTTGATATTTTCGCTCATTTTGCCCTCCCTGCCAGCTCGCGGATTCCCTCCGCACGGCACCATGCTTCCAGTTCCCTGAAACGGCGGCGGCGGGCGGCGGCACGCGCCTCCTCTTGTGCCCGCTGCTTTCGCTTCTCCGCTGCGGCTGCCGGGTCGCACCGTTTCGCCTCCGGATGCTTCTTGTGGTACCATTCGAGGGAAAGCGTTGCGCGGCACTCGCGGCAGTAGGCCTGCTTCGGGATTCGGGGACGTACTCCGCATCGTGAACAAAGCGGGTTTCTTTCTCTGCTCATTTCGCCGCCAGCTCCTTCAGCAGCGTCTTGACCTTATCCGCCGCCGCTTCCGCTTCTTGGCTGGTGCGAAAGAAGTTGCCAATTTCTTTCAGATTATAGTCAAACTCCCTTTCCTCAAAACAAGTACTATCGACTTTCCCACGTTCTGATACGAAAAAGTATCTGTCATCCCATTGTGGCCACGGCTTTTCGTAACCTTTTCCATTGGTGGTATTGTACTCGCTGACGGCTTCACTGATCCGGGCGAACTCTGAGGTGGTGCAAACAATCTCGATGTTATCTTTGTTAGAGAAAAATCCGCGACAGAACAACAGGGAGTTGTCGCCTATCCATTCCGGGATGTTCCTAGACCCAAGTTTAATCTCATTGGAGGCTTTGAAAATACTGTGGTCGATCTGCTGGCAAAACTTTTTTCCTTGGTGCGTCTGTTCAATGATCTTGAACGTTACGTTGTCGCCTTCGACCTTCACCACGCCAAGCTCGAGGTGGCGCGGCGTTTCTTTGACCTCCTTGAGGATGACGCTATTGGTGTTGCAATCCTCTTGGATAGGGCAAGATGGAGCGTCACCGAAAACACAGCCTCTGCAACCTCTCTTTGGGAGTTCCGATTCCACCCGGTACTTCTTGCCGTTGAACTCGATCACGTCGCCAACTTTCAATATCTTCTGTTCCATTTTTCGTTTCCTTTTCGGTCATACCCTGTAAATACTCATTCGCTCATCGTCGATCAGGCGGTCGAAGCGGCTGATTACCGCATCGCCGGTGTCGCCGTTCTCGAACCGCTGGAGAAGCGGGGCAAGGTCCTTGTTCGATGTGATCCACAGCCGAGTCGCCGCTCCTTCGTACACCGCATTGACCAGCCGGTACAGCAGCTCTCCGCCGGTTTCGTTGAGCTTCCGCTTGGCGATATCGTCGATCAGCAGAATATCGCTCTGGCGCAACAGGTCGCGCACGAAATCCAGCCCTTCCTGGGCCGATTTCTGCATCGCGGCGGCGTATTCGAGCGCCAGTTCCGGATAATCACAGAACCGGCAACGTTTCCCCCCTTTCGCTTCCAGCAGCAGGTTATACGCGGCAGCGCGGGTTTTACACTTGCCGTTTTCACCGATGATCAGCAGATTTCGGTCGCGGTGATCGCGGATGAACCGCGCCAGCGTACCGTTGCCTTTCGCGGCGTCCCACTGCCGGAACTCCGGCGGAACTCCGGCGCTCTCGATCCGTCGCATCGCTTCCCGGCGGTCCGCCTCCTGTTGATTGCGCTGCCGGATCTTCTCCGAACATGCCGCACACAGGCCGGGCGTTTTGTCCCGGAAAATATCCAGCATCCAGCGCGGAAACGAACCCGGGACCTTCTCCTCCGCGCCGCATTGCGGGCAGCGGCAGGTCACTTCCGTGCTGACCTCAGTGTCGCGGAACATAGCGTTTTGCATCGGTTTTATCCTCTCGTTTTCCTGAACCGGGTGCACTTTCCCGGATGTCCTGAATGTTCTTCCACGTCCCGGCAATCGCCGCCCGGAGCGCGTCAACGCGGATCTCCGCCGGAAGCCGGAGCAGTCGCTCCAATTGTGCCTGACGCACAAGCACCGGCATCGGTTTGCCGTCGCCGTGGATTTCGCGCCAGACTTCGAGCCAGTTGGAAAACAATTGATTTTCCGATTCCGTCAATTCCGGCGCGGGCGCGTTATCACTCTCGAACGTAGTGAGAGAGTTATTCTGAATATGAATCTGAATATCCGGCGTTTTTTCGCCGTTTATTTTGCGTTTATTTTGCGTTTTCGCTTTCTCCTGAAAGCGTTTTTGCCGCGTTTTCGCCTTGACGGAAGCCTCGTGTTCCCGCTTCATGCGTCGGTTCACGATCGTATAAACGCCGTTGCGTTCCGTGATCTTTCCGACCTGGTTGGCGCGCAGCTCGTTCACGGCCTGGACAAACTCAACACACGAGCAACGACAGATACGTGCGATTTGATCGG
>ERZ1026844.352-NODE-352-length-35999-cov-10.399900_pt1 | contig 35999 bp, 34 predicted proteins | sample MGYA00380152_ERZ1026844 | MGnify/ENA primary metagenome ERZ1026844 (study PRJEB33269, sample SAMEA4719788) | human gut metagenome | biome: human-associated habitat; feature: organic feature; material: feces | place: Cameroon | collected 2013-10 ... | reverse complement strand
TTCCAGTCCGGACCGGAGCTCCGGGACCGGCGCCCTGCTCCCGGGAGAAGCGCAGTACCTTACCGGTATGCCGATGGATTCAGCAGGCGGGGAATCACCGATTTCCCGCTTTTTCGCTTTCCTGCAGGATCGTGCAGGATATTTCTCCGACGCGGTGATATATTATATGTATGCGAAAGGGAAATGACCATGTACCGTGAAATCAGAACCGCCCGGCGCGCTCCGGAGCAGAAGACCGCAATCGGCACCTTGCCGGAGGCCGGGCCATGACGTTCAGCCGGAACGCCGCCGGGCATCTCGCCGCGCTGCTGACCATCCTGATCTGGGGTACTACCTTCATTTCGACCAAGGTGCTGCTGCGCAGCTTCTCGCCGGTCGAAATCCTGTTCATCCGGTTCACCATCGGTTATCTGTCGCTGCTGGCCTTTTTCCCGAAATTCCTGCCGTTCCGGAATCTCCGGCACGAACTGTACTATGCCGGAGCCGGCCTCAGCGGCGTCACGCTCTATTTCCTGGTGGAAAACATCGCCCTGACCCATACGCTGACCTCCAACGTCGGCATCATGGTCTCCGCCGCTCCGCTCTTCACCGCCCTGCTCGCGTGGCTCTGGCTGAAGCGGAAACGGCCCGGCGGCCGGTTCTTCCTCGGCTTCGGAGCGGCGATCGCCGGCATCGCATTGATCGTATTCAACGGCAACACGGTCCTCAGACTCAATCCGCTCGGCGACCTGCTGGCGATACTGGCCGCGCTGATCTGGGCGGTTTATTCGATCCTGACCAAGCTGATCGCCGGTTTCAACCTGAATATGGTGCTGTGCACCCGGCGGATCTTCTTCTACGGCTGGCTGTTCATGATTCCGGCGCTTTTCCTCTTCGGCTTCCAACCGGAGACAGCGCGCTGCTTCGAATGGCTCAATCTCTTCAATCTGCTCTTTCTCGGCTTCGGAGCCACCGCCCTCTGCTTCGCGGTCTGGAACTGGACCGTCAAAGTACTCGGCCCCGTCGAAACCAGTCTCTATATCTATCTGGTTCCGGTAGTCACCGTACTCTCGTCAGCCCTGATCCTGCGGGAACGGCTCACGCCCGCCGCCATCGCAGGCACAATCCTGACGCTCGCCGGCCTGCTGATCTCCGAGGAACGCCTCCGGCTTCCCGGGATTCGCACATGGCGTTCCCTTCTGAAAAAACAGACAACCCGGCCGGAATAAACCGCCGGGCTGCCTTTGGGAAACCGCAACTGCAATCTATTTTTTATAGGGCTGCATGAAAACCCGGAATTTCTCGACGGTGGCGATAAAGCTGTCGCGGTCGGCAGCCGGAAGGGTCGCCAGAAACTCATTGGTCAGATTCTCGAAATTCTTTTCCCCTTCCGCAAAGCGCTTGCGGCAGGAGTCGGCCAGGCTGATTGCGACGGCACGGCGGTCCTGCGGATTGTGGTCGCGGCGCAGCACGTCTTTGCGTACCAGGGCGTCGACCATTTCAGAAGCGGCGGCGGGAGTGATCGCCAGCGATTCGGCCAGGACTTTCAGGGTTACGCCCTCCGGATAGTCGCGATTGAGGACATGAACGTTCTTGATCATTCTCAACTGGTTGAACGTCAGGGAAAAGAGCATTTCATCGGTGATCGAGATATTCATGTTGCGCATGATATCCGTCACCTCAAACATCTTACGCCACAGCGGAATGACTTCTTCACTATTCATTGATTGACATCCGGTTAAGTTTTTTTGAAATTAGGCCATCCTTAACATACTGCCTTCAATAATATTTTCAAGTCCTTAATGAAATAAAAACGGCGGTAAATTCATATTTCCGGTTGACATAAGACAAGTTGGAATTAAATTTACAGCATGGCAAAGCAATAGAATGGAAAGCTGGGGTTCATGCAGAGTTTGAGAGTGAAGGGCGGCGCGGAAATCCGCGGTTCGGTTACGGTAAGCGGCAACAAAAACGCGGCGCTGCCGATGATCGCGGCGCTGCTGCTGGCCGAGGAGGAGTGCGTACTGCGCAATGTGCCCGATATCCTCGACGTGCGCACCATGCTGGACATCGCCGGAGAGCTCGGGGCGGAATTCTCCTTTAAAAACCACGTGCTGAAATTCCGCTGCCGCGACATAAGGACCACCAAGGTATCGCGCGAAATGTGCTCCCGGAACCGGACCAGCATCCTTTTCGCCGCTCCGCTGATCGCCCGCTGCGGCGCCGCCGAGCTCTTCCCGCCCGGCGGCGACGTGATCGGCCGCCGCCGCCTGGACGGGCACTTCTACGGACTGATCAAGCTGGGTTCCGCGATGTCGGGCGATGAAACCTACCGCTTCCACGCTCCCGGCGGGCTTTTCGGCCGCGAGCTTTTCCTCGACGAAGCGAGCGTAACCGCGACCGAACAGATCCTGATCGCGGCGGTCACCGCCAAAGGCAAAACCACCTTGTACAACGCGGCGGGGGAACCTCACGTGCAGGACCTCGCCCAACTGCTCAACGCGATGGGCGGCAGGATCACCGGGGCCGGCAGCAACACCATCGAAATCGAAGGCGTCGAGAAACTGCACGGCTGCGACTACACGATCGCGGGCGACCATATCGAAGCGGGCAGCTTTCTCGCGCTGGCCGCGGCGACCGGCGGAGAACTCACGGTGCACGGCACCGCGCCCCGCCACAACTGGATGCTGCGCCGCGTGTTCGAGCGGCTCGGCGTCGCGATGGAGCTTTATTCGGACCGGATCATCCTGCCCGGCGGCCAGCAGCCGAAAATCCAATGCGATTTCGGCGGTCACATCCCGCAGATTTCGGATGGCCCGTGGCCGCAGTATCCGTCGGACATGATGAGCTGTTCGATCGTCGCGGCCACCCAGTGCACCGGCACGGTGATGTTCTTCGAGAAGATGTTCGAAAGCCGGATCTACTTCGCGGACCGGCTGATCAGCATGGGAGCCAACGCGATCGTCTGCGACCCGCACCGGGTGGTGATCACCGGCAAGGCGCAGCTCCACGCGGTCACGATGTCCAGCCCGGACATCCGCGCCGGAATGGCGATGGTGATCGCGGCGCTCTGCGCGAAGGGGACCAGCACGATCCATTCGGCGGAAGTGATCTACCGCGGCTACGAAAACCTCTGCGCCAAGCTCACCGCCATCGGAGCGGAAATCGAAGAACTTCGCCCCTGATCCCGCCGCGGCCCCCCTGCCCGCTCCCCTGCCGGAGCGGGCTTTCAGGTGATTTGCCTTCTCAAGTGATTGCACTCATTGCGATTTTCCGGATTTTTCTGATTTTTTCCCGAAAAACATTTGGAAATGATGCGGCTCTGACGGTCATTCCGCACCTTGCCGGCATCCTGCGCCCGGCTTGCAGGACACTGATGATGCAGGAGGGCATTTTTTTCCGAACGGCGGTATTTAACAATTGATTTTCCGGACAAACGGACTATATTAAGCGAGGTTTATCTTATTTGGGAAAAAGGATTATGTTTTCGGCTACAATATCTGCCTGTTTTTTTGATCGCGGGGAAAATGTGTCCGGGAACCGTAAACCGTTTCTGATTTGTTTCCACTGCCGTAAATTTCCAGATTGAATAGGATTTACGGTTATTTATTTTCAGGCGGCGCCGAAAAACAGCCGCCGTTGACACGGCATCCTTACTCGGTCGGGACGATCAAGTGAGGATGCCACTGCATGGGAAAAATCCGCCTCTCGGCCTTAAATCCGCATGGATAAAATCGATATCGTAAAACAGCCGGAACGTCACTGGGGATATGCTTATCTGCACCCCAGGACGGAGAAAATGGTTGCGCAAAAACTGCGGAATGCCGGGATCGCCTGCTATCTGCCGGTGGTTCCCCGCGCCTATATGATGCACTCCACCAAAGTGATTACGGAAGTGCCGATGTTCCCCGGCTATCTTTTTCTGTGCCTGGGGCGTTTTGAAGCCGCCGACCTGAAGATCCGGGAAAAGAAAATCGTCAAAATCGACCTGCAGTTCGACGAAGGCCGGGAAGCCCTGCTGATCGATGAACTTCATACGCTGCAGCGTTGTGAGGCGCTGGCGAAAACGGAGCCGATCCTGATCAATCCCGGCATCCGCCACGGGGATAAGGTGCTGATCACCTCCGGCTCTCTGGCGGGGCTGGTCACGGAGGTGGTCCGCCGGGACGACGCCCACGATGCGATCATCGTGAATGTAACGCTGCTGGGACAGCATATCGAATACCGGCTTCCCGCCGAAAAACTCAAGAAGTTGACGGAATAATCATTTGCAATCTCTACGAAGATAAAAATTAAAGCAGAAATAATATTTTAACAGGTCTATCAAAAATGATACTCGGAAAAATCAAAAACAACCAACTCAAATTAGCGGTGATCGGGCTTGGCTATGTAGGACTTCCGTTGGCAGTGGAATTCGGCCGCAAATTCGATACAATCGGTTTTGATATTAAGTCCGACCGGCTGAAACAATTGCGCGAAGGCACGGACATTACCCGTGAAACTTCCTCTGCTGATTTGAAGCAGGCACAATTTCTGCAATATACAAATGATCCAGAAAAATTGAAAGACCGTGATATCTTTATTGTAACAGTGCCGACACCAGTGGATCAATATAACCGACCGGATCTCACTCCGCTGCACAAAGCCAGTGAAACAGTCGGCAAAATGATGAAAACTGGGGCTATCGTAATTTATGAAAGTACGGTTTATCCCGGTTGTACGGAAGAGGAGTGTGTTCCGGTACTGGAAAAATTCAGCGGACTGAAATTCAATCGTGATTTCTTCTGTGGTTACAGTCCTGAGCGAATCAATCCCGGCGATAAAGAACATACTCTGACGAAAATCTTGAAAGTCACTTCAGGTTCGACTCCGGAAGCCGCGGAAATCGTGGACGCATTGTACAACAGCATCCTGACCGCCGGAACTCACAAAGCAAGCAGTCTGAAAGTCGCAGAGGCGGCCAAAGTAATTGAAAATTCGCAACGTGACCTCAATATCGCCTTTGTAAACGAACTGGCCAAAATATTTCATTTGATCGGCATTGATACCAACGAAGTTCTTGAGGCAGCGGGGACAAAGTGGAATTTCCTGAAGTTTCGCCCCGGGTTGGTCGGCGGACACTGTATCGGTGTTGATCCCTACTACCTGACTCACAAAGCGCAGGCGCTCGGCTACCTGCCGGAGGTGATTCTGGCTGGCCGACGGATCAATGACGGCATGGGGAAATACATAGCGGCGGAAATTATCAAGCTGATGATAAAGAAAGAACATAAGATACTCGGCGCAAAAGTACTGCAACTCGGAATCACCTTCAAGGAAAACTGCCCGGATATCCGCAATTCCCATGCCGTCGATGTCGTTCGCGGGTTGAATGAATTCGGCTGCAATGTGGATATTTTTGATCCCTGGGCAGCTCCGGAAGAGATTCAGCGGGAATACGGCCTAGCTGCCTGCCGGACATTTGAATCTCTGCAATCCGGTACTTATGACGCTGTAGTATTGGCTGTTGCGCACCGTGAATTCGCCACGCTGGAAATTAAACAATTCGGCAGGGAGAATGCGGTCTACTTCGATATCAAGGGACAACTGCCCAAAGAGCAAGTTGACGGAAGGTTGTAATATGCAGAATAAGTTGGAACATTCACGAGTGTTGGTAACCGGCGGTGCCGGTTTTATCGGTTCGAACCTGGTGGAAACACTGTTGAAGCAAGACAATGAAGTCACTGTGCTGGATAATTTTATGACCGGAAAGCGGGAGAATCTCGCCCCGTTTGCCGGTAATCCGGCGTTTCAGCTGCTTGAAGGCGATATCCGGGATATGGCCGCCTGCCGCAAGGCTGTCGCTGGTGTTGACTATGTATTGCATGAAGCAGCACTCGGTTCAGTGCCGCGTTCAATCAAAGATCCGATGACCTCAACAGAAGTCAATATTTCCGGATTTGTCAATATGTTATTTGCAGCGCAGGAGGCGAAAGTAAAACGTTTTGTTTATGCGGCTAGCAGTTCCACTTACGGAGACAGCAAAACCTTGCCGAAGGTGGAAGACAAAATCGGCAAACCGCTTTCACCGTATGCAATCACAAAATACGTAGATGAGTTGTTTGCCGAAAATTTCAGCGGGCTTTATGGGATTGAAACTATCGGTTTGCGCTATTTCAACGTGTTCGGCCGCCGTCAGGATCCGTTTGGAGCCTATGCTGCGGTGATCCCGAAGTTTGTAATGAGCCTGATGAAGCATGAGTCGCCTGTAATCAACGGCGACGGTAATTATTCACGCGATTTCACCTACATTGACAATGTGGTACAGGCTAATCAACTCGCACTGCTTGCGGAAAAAACAGAAGCAATCAACACGGTCTACAACGTTGCTTATGGCGAGCGAACCACGCTGAATGAGCTTTTTGGTTACCTTCGGGAAAATCTTGCCCGGTTCGATCCTGAAATTGCCCGGCTTGAACCGCAATATGGACCGAACCGCGCCGGTGATATTCCTCACTCACTCGCGGATATCAGCAAAGCGCAACGGCTTCTCGGGTACAAACCGCAATTCAGCGTGCGGCAGGGTATCATAGAAGCTACCGAATGGTATTTCCGGAATCTTCCCCGATGACGGTTGCTTCTTTGATCCGGAGGGAGTTTGGACAGTGTAAAGAGCGATTCGGTTCCGAACGCGGCAGACAGGTACTTATTCTGCTGAGTGCCAATATTCTGGTATTACCGATCGGTGTACTCACCAATATTCTCTGTGTCCGCTATCTCGGCGTAGTCGGCTACGGGAACTACTCTTTCATCAATGGAATATTCACATTCGCAATTGTAATATCCAATTTTGGGTTCTTTCAGGCGGGAAACCGAGCCTTAGTCGTGACGGAAGATTATTCAATCCGGCAGGAATATTACGCAGCTACATTCATCTGCCTGCTGTTGTTATTTGCGGCAATGAGTATCTTGTTGTTTCTGTATGGTTTTCTGGACCCGAATTTGAAACAAAAGCGGCTGAGTACTTTTTTTCTGCTGACGATTCCAAGCGGATTCGCTTATCTGTGGGCGAAATATTTTGAAAGCATGCTGCAGGCTGATAATCGAATTACGGAACTGGCAGGAGTTTCACTGCTTCCCAAACTCCTATTCCTGCTGGCATGCCTGTCGTTATATTTGGGAACACAAGAATTTTCCGGCGGGCGCCTGGGCCTGATCTGGTGGGCGCACATCGCCACCCAACTTCTGGTATTCGCCTGGATATTTTACAGGCTCCGGCCCTCATTCCATCACCTGGGCAAACGTCTGCGGGAAATTCTGCACTTTAACCGTACTTACGGCTTCCATCTGTATCTAGGAGCTGTATTCGCCTTGGGAATGAGTTCGCTGGGAACGGTGCTGATCGGTTATTTCGGCAGCGACACCAGCGGAGTTGCGTTCTATTCATTGGCCATTATGTTCTCAACCCCTTTGTCCATTATCCCCAACACTATCGCCACCACACATTACCGGCAATTTTCACAATTGAAAAAAATTCCTTCGAAACTTACATGGCTCACTTTATTCATCAGTTTTTTGTCTCTGATTGCTCTGTGGATCCTCCTGCCGCCGTTTATTCATTTCTTCTACGGCGCCGAATTTGAAGAAGCCGTCCGCTTGAATCGCTGGACTTCCGCTGGAATGATGTTGTATGGAATTGCAGACTACTTCAACCGTTTTCTTGGAGCACACGGCTTGGGAAAAGCAATCCGCAACGGAGCGTTTTTCACCTCGCTGCTGTTATTTATCTTTAATCTGTTGCTGATTCCAAAATATCAGGCATTTGGAGCTGCGTGGGGAGTTTTGGCGGCCGGAATCGGTTACAGCCTGATCATGCTTTTCTACTATACTAGTTATAAAAAAGGAATAGGAACTTTATGAATATTCTTCTTTGTAGCAATGTACCTTTTCCCCATGGGTTTGGCGCATCAGTCTTTATGCTTACGCTGGCACGGGGAATGGCAGCGAATGGACATACTGTTCATTTCGTAAGTCCTTGGCCCACCGAATCTCCAGAAAATTGCCTCAATACCCAAAGTAAAGGAGAAGCATACGGAGTCCCTTTCTGCTATGTTTGCGGAAGAACAGCCTATCCTCGAGTGGGAAAATTGCTCATCTTCTATAAGATATGGATATATTTTTATGGCCTAATTAAATTGGCAAACTATATCACTAAATATTCGAGTTCAAATAAAATAGACTGGGTTATTACATGCGGAGGAACGGGATATTTCCTGATACCACTTTGGTTCTTTTGTCGATTTTTTAAAATATTTTTCATCCAATTCCGAGGAGAATATCCTTTTTTCGGTCAAATGATTCCCCGAAGTAAATATTTGCAATTCTGGATAGATCAGAAAATCACTTACCGTCTTGCAGATGGGATGCTGGTTGCCACCCGAATATTAGAAGATTATTATCGTCCTTTGGCCAAAAAAAATTGCCGTTTTGTTCAGATACCACTGATCACAGATACTGCCTGTTTTGATAAGATCCCCCAATGGACTGGTAATCGAAATTATATTACTTATTGTGGACATATGGGATTGAACAAAGATGGAGTAGAAATTCTGATCCAAGCTTTTTCCTTAATCAATTTGGAATTTCCGGAAATGAAACTGAAATTGATCGGGACTGCTTCTCCTCGGGAACTGCAAAAGCAAAAAGAATTGGTACAAACATTAAAAATACAGGATAAAGTCATATTTACCGGTCAATTATTACATGAGGAGGTGTTGGAACATCTGAAAAACTCCCGCCTTCTTGTCTTGGCCCGTCCAAACAATAAACAGGCCCAAGGAGGCTTCCCCAGTAAAGTAGGGGAATACCTTTCAACTGGCCTTCCGGTAGTCGTAACTGCCGTTGGAGAAGTTCCTTCCTATCTGCATGACGGGCAGAGTGCATTTCTGGCAGAACCAGGTAATGTAAAATCCCTTGCAGATAAACTGCAACAAGCTTTGAAAGAAAAGGAATTGGCTCGGACAATAGGAAAATACGGGCAACAATTGGCGCAAAAACATTTTCATTATCAGATTGTCTGTAGCAGAATCATAGATTGCTTTTGCTCACCCTCGGATAATTACCCACCCCATCATAGGTAGATTTAAAGAAATGAATATACTTTTTATAGGAGATTTTTACCCTTTGGGAAGAGTTCCTGATTGGCTGGTTGTGAAAAAATCTAAAGCCGGGCGAGTATGCCGCAAATGAGAGTTGTCTTATGATGGATATGGATTTGAAAGAAATATTTTTCAAGCTGAAGCAGAACATTTTTCGTCCTGAAGCCGCTCGCTTTGCTGTTTACTGGAACAAAGAGAAACAGATGAGTGATGAACAACGTCATGCAATCAGCTTGGAACGTCGAAAAACATTAATTCGGCACGCTTATTACCATACTACTTTTTACCGGAAAAAATATGATACAGCCGGAATGAAGCCGGAAGATATCAAGAATGATAATGATTTTGAAAAGATTCCACCGCTTACCCGCGAAGAGATACGTTCCTTCCTGACAGATATGATTGCGGACAATATCCCCCTTTCGCGCCTGAAAGAAACTTCAACCGGCGGCAGCTCCGGAATCCCCCTAAAAGCATATCACGATAAAGCCGCTTTCACCGATATTTTTACTTGGGGATTTCTGAATGATATTGGGATTAACATTTGGGATAATGTCGGTTATTTATTTCGATATGCTCCCCATAGGACTCATCCCATATTAAATCGCCTACAATGGTATCCCACAAAACGTTGTTTTCTTGATGTTTCATTTTTCACAGATGAAAATTGTGAGCACTTTTATTCTGAGTGCTGTAGCATTGCACCGACCTATCTTTGTGGATATGTGGGAGCTGTATGTCAATTTGCGAGCTGGATGGATCATAAAGGGTATAGTCTTCCTTCTTTAAAAGCAATTTGGACAACCTCCGCACCGATATCGCAAAGTCAGCGGCTTGAACTTCAAAGAATTTTCAACTGCAAGGCGTATACACAATATGGTTGTTGCGAAGTATTATGGCTCGCCGCTGAATGTAATCAGCAGCAGGGCCTACACTGGTATGATACCTATCGACATTTGGAAAGTGTCGATGAACGACTTCGACCAGTATCCTATGGTCATTATGGAGAAGCACTCGTGACAGATCTGCTCAACTTCGCATTCCCATTGATTCGTTATCGTAATGGAGATCGTATTTGCCTCCTAGATCGGAAGTGCACCTGCGGCAGCCAATGGCCGTTGATGGCGCCGGTACGAGGTAGAATGACGGACAATATTTATTTCCCGGATGGAGCCTGCATTGCGGGAGATTTTTTGACCACCCTTTTTGACGGCGATCCGGAAGCTGTTTCTTCTTTTCAAGTTATTCAGAAAAAAGACTTTTCTCTAGTTATCAACTATATCCCTACCACTGATAGCAGTAAAAGCCGAGTCGAAAGAATATGTCATAATTTATCTAAAAATATCAGTGAAAAAGTACCCGTTTCCTGTCATGCGGTGGATACTATCAATCACGATCGTGGTAAATTCCGCTTTATTATCCGTGAGTCAGAGCAGATATCAAATCCAGATCATATCCAATGATATTTGCAACCGGTTCAGATGATTGATCTTATTTTAATTATTTCCACAGGATTTTTATTATGTGGAATCATGCTCGAAACAGTCGGTAATAGGGATATTTTTTCTCCACTGAAGTTCTATTACCTCTATATTCTCTGCTTTTTCAATGATATCTATCTGAATTACAGCTACGATTACACAGCTTTCGTATACTGGGGATATTTGTTCTTTTGTCTGACCGGTTTTCTGATGACTGTATATGAATTATTCATTACTGCCGGTATCAGGAAGAAGTGGTATATAGAAAACAGTTCACTTGCTTTTACGCTTCAGAATCACAGCAGAGTTTTTCTGGTTATCTGGCTGCTCTCCCTGATTCCGCTTGGCTTGTTGTTTCATCTCATCAATTCCATGGGAGGCCTCAGCAATTATATCGCCCGGAATCGACTGGAATTCATTTTCAACAATGGAATTTCTAGTACAATAATCCGCTTTCTTCCTGCCCTGAATGTAGTTTATGCGTTGTGCCTTTTATTCTGCCGTCTTCCACATCGCCTTTTTTGGTGGGGAATCTATTTTTTCCATTTACTGCTCACTTGTCTGGTTGGTTTGAGCAGTGGCGGAAGAACCCGGACAATCCTTCCTGTCATTACTCTGATGATTCTGTATCATTACCTAGTTAAACGCCTCTCTTATAAAGTTGTCTTGCCAGTCCTGTTAATCGGTATTCCATTCCTGATTACATTCGGAGTGGTACGAGGCAGTATGTATGGTGGATTGGAATCACTGGTTGACTCCATAAAACATGTTTCAATTGAGGATATCCGTGACTTCGGTGTCAGCAAAGGCATGGGTTCATACGGAACGGAACCGCTGATGATCATTTCAGAAGACCACTTTTCTGATTATCAATACGGCAAGACCTATTTGAGCTGTATCACTAATTTTATTCCCCGTTCCATTTGGCCCGGCAAGCCGGACTCAGGCGGAGTCGTTTTGACGAAATTTTATCAGAAAGAAACCTATACGGGAACTTCCCACATTTCAACCGGAGCAATTGTGGAGGGAATTCTGAATTGGGGATATGCGGGAGGAGTCATCTTAGGAGGAGCCATCTTCATCACTATCGGCATTGCAACCTGCCATTTTTATCGTAGTTTTTTACAAACTTTATCGGCAAATTCTCCTCAACCGGGTAAGATATTCCGTTATTCTTTTTTTTATGTTGCCATTGGTCCATTTTGGGCTTCGCTTACTTCCGGAGAATTTACCACTTGCTTTTTCAGTACTGTACTAATTCCAATTCTTCTTTTTCAGTTTACCCTGATCTTTCTACACCCACAATTCCGCAGAGAATCTGAAAAATAAGTCTTTTGCTTCAGACCAACTCTTCGCGATATAAACTATCAGCGCATTGAACCTATAGTTCAAAGCCATACATCATACATGAGCATCCTGAATTTCTTTGAATTTTTGTTAAATAAGCTGACGGCAATTACCAAATACCGTTTTTTCAGCCAAATCAGCCTGTTGCTGATCCTGTTAATGGCTTTGACCTTACGTCTGTTCCGTCATTGGCAGGAACCGATGATTTCACGTGATGCTCAGCTGTATTTGCATCAGGGAACCCTTTGGGCTGACGGAAGCTTCACGGTACTTGCCGGCAGCGGAGCAGAGTGGATTCCGCCATTGCTGCCATGGAGCATTGGTTGCGGTATCCGTTGCGGTTCATCTGCCTATATGGCGGGGATCGCCATCAATATCATAGCCGGAATGCTGCTAGTCTCGGCATTGTTTCTGTTTGTACGCGAATTTTGCGGAAATAGTTTATGGGGAGTGTTAGGGGCATTATTTGGAGCAATCGTTCCGGAATTCATCCAGCTGTCAATTGAAATTCAACGGGAAATGCTATATCTGCTGTTCTTCACATTGACGCTCTGGCTGGCAACTCTAGCTCTTCATCGACAACGCCTCCGGTATTGGGGTGCCGCCGGTTTTTTGTTTTTTCCAGCCGTTCTTTCCCGTTATGAAGTTTTGGAGCTGTTGGTTTTCATTCCGTTGTTTCTTGCATATCGCTTTATTCTGGACCGGAAGGAGCGGAAAAACAGTTTGAAAGCTCTTGTCTATTTTGTCGGCGGGATCATCGCAGGCGGAATTTTTTTCTCCCTGATAATCGGAATTCCGCCGAATTACTATTTTGAAATATTGCCGGGACATCTAAAGGGAATATGACAATGACGATGGTGCTGGAAAACCTGAACCGGATTTTTGGAGCTTGCTTTCCGCCGCTGGTCATTCTTGGAGCAATCGGCGCCCTGTTGCATTTGTATCTAGTGTTCCGGAGCAGGAACCGGAGCAGGCTGACTGATCTTGGTTCTTTTTTAGCTCTGCTGTTACTCTTTATGATTCTGAACCGGATCTTCAATCCGGCGGTAATCAGTTATCGTTATGTAATCGGCATTGCGGTATTGACTTTGGGGTGGTCAGTTCGATTCATTCAGCAGGGTTGGGAGTATTGTCCGCCACATTTCCGGACATGGCGGCCGTTGATTCTATTCGCCTTGGTCTTCGGAATCTGCCTTGGTGGCATTTTGAAAGAGATGCGAATATCCAAGCGCACCCGTCGTGAGACTGAAATCATCCATTTCCTTCGCTCTGACCCAAACAGAAACAATGGTGCCAGCAAACTTCTGATTGCTCAGGACGGACGATGGGATCGTATCCTCGCTTCAGCGGAACGCGACGATTTACAAGTAGTGGTATTGGAAAAAGATATGGAGCCAGGCACTCTATTGAGGACAGTTTCCAGTGTTGCTGACGAGCTTTACTTGCAACTCCCCCCGAAATCGGAACGGTCTTTTTTATATCAGACAATCATTTCCGAAATTCCGGCAGAAAATTGGAAACTTTTGTGGTCAGGAAAGGCATATTCCATTCTTTCGACCGTATTGCCGGCCAAAAAGGAACAATTCCAGATGCCGCCTCGTACGCCAGAAGATATTCTTCATGAAGATTTTGAAAAATGGGAAGAAATACCGGATGCCACCTCATGGCTGAAAGAACTTCGACAGCGCGGGGTTGGATTTGCCAAAAACTCTCCAGTCGTTGTTCCTGTGGGCTGGAGGCCCAATCCTGCGGACGGTTACAGCGGAACAGGATTGCCGGAAATGAAATTGGGCAGAAACGAAAAGGGAATCGACAAAAATTCTTTACATTTTCGTGGCAAAACCAGAGCCGCCATCATGTATAATAAACCATTTCCTGCCCGTAGCGCCTATCGTTGTTCTTTTCTATTCCGAAACTTCGGTAATGGAAATTTGACCGTAGCCGCTTATCTCTATTCTGCGTCAGATCGCTTTTTGCATACAATACCTCTTGCTCTTTTTGCCACACAGGGACGACGTTATCCGGCGTATCTGACTTTTGTCTGGACCGGTCTTCCGCCGGAAGCGGAGTATTTCCGGCTAGTTTTGGCATTTGACGCAGGAGAAATAATGTTGGATAACCTGATCCTCAGTCAGATTTCCCCCTTAGCGGTTCCGAATGAGAGACAAGACAATCAGTCAGAAATAAGTTGGTAAATTATGAACGAACAAAAAAAAATTCGTATTACCGTCAATGGGTTTTCCGCCCGTCAAGGGGGAGGGCAGACGTATTTGATCAATCTGATCCGATACCTGCCGGAAGAAGCGGAGCTTACCCTGCTTTGCGGTTATTACAACCGCGACCTTTTGGCCAAGGCGGCGGAAGGCCGACGGAACGTGAATCTAGTTACTCCGAAGTTTGCCGGTCATAATCCGATCACGAGGACGCTGTGGGAATTATTTGCATTGCCTGGCTTCCTGCGTCGTAACCGCTCCGAAATCTATTATGCCGCCGGTGGACTGATGTTGACGCGAATGCCTCGGGGATGCCGCAGTGCGACGGCCCTGAGAAATATGCTTCCATTTGACGACCATGAACGAAAACGCTTCCCATTTTTTTCTTATCTTCGGTTTAAGCTATTACTCCTGCGTCCATTATTTTTGCTTTCGTATCACCTGGCTGACCGGGTTGTTTTTATTTCGGCACATTCGTTCGAATGTGTCAGGACACTCTACCCGGGGGTGGTTTCCAAGGCGGCGGTAATACCGCACGGTTTAAATGAGCAGTTTCACTCTGATACGCAGCCACCGTTTGATTTCAAAGCACATCAATTGGAGCAGGGCCAATTCTATCTTTATGTATCCATTCTTGATGCGTACAAGGCGCAAAAAGAGGTTGTGCGGGAATGGAAGACACTTGTTGACAACGGATTTCAATATCCGCTGGTTCTGGCCGGTCCTCGAAATAACCGATACGCCGAAGAAACGGCACAACTGATCCGTGAGCTGGAAATGGAAGACAAAGTCCGGTTGCTCGGTCCGGTGAAGTATGCTTCGATTCCGGGATTGTATGCGGGAGCGCGAGCATTGATTTTCGCCTCTTCCTGCGAATGTTGTCCTAACATTTTACTGGAAAAGATGTCGGCGGGTAAACCGCTCTATTGCTCCGATATTCCACCGATGCCCGAATTCGGAGGACCAGATGTTGTTTATTTTTCTCCATATCGTCCCGGAGCACTGGCACAGGCCGTCCAAGAGGGGGAAGAACATTTTGCTGTACGTCAGGAAGCCGGTCGACGGCTTCATCAGCGAAGTCTTGATTACGATTGGAGAAAATGCATTGCCCGTACATTGGCGTTTCTAACTGGAAACTAAAGTATGAGAACTGTTTTGGTATTTAAAAAAATCTTAAGGGAGGAACTATGTTCAAAGATAAAGTATTGCTGATTACGGGCGGGACGGGTTCGTTCGGGAATGCGGTGCTGCGGCGTTTTCTGAATTCGGATATCCGGGAGGTGCGGATCTTCAGCCGTGACGAGAAAAAGCAGGACGACATGCGGCATGAGCTTCAGAATCCGAAAGTGAAGTTCTATATCGGCAACGTCCGCGACCGGCAGAGCGTCGACGGGGTGATGGACGGAGTTGACTATATTTTCCATGCAGCGGCGTTGAAACAGGTGCCGAGCTGCGAATTTTTCCCGCTCCAGGCGGTCCAAACCAATGTGCTCGGCACCAATAACGTACTGGAGTCAGCCGTCGCCCACGGCGTTAAAAATATTGTGGTGCTTTCCACCGACAAAGCGGCCTATCCGATCAACGCGATGGGGATTTCCAAGGCGATGATGGAGAAAGTTGCGATCGCCAAAGGACGCGCACTGGGAAAGAGCGCGAAAACCACCGTCTGCTGTACACGGTACGGCAATGTGATGGCATCGCGCGGTTCGGTAATTCCGCTGTGGGTGGAGCAGATCAAGGCCGGCAAACCGATTACGATCACCGATCCGAATATGACCCGTTTCATGATGACCCTCGATGACGCGGTGGATCTGGTGATCTACGCATGGCAGCATGGCGAAAACGGCGACCTTTTCGTACAGAAGGCTCCGGCGGCTACCCTGACCACCCTCGCAACGGCGCTCAAAGAACTTTACCACTCCGACACCGAGGTCAGGGTAATCGGCACGCGGCATGGGGAAAAACTCTATGAAACGCTGGTGACCCGCGAAGAGATGGCGCGTTCGGTGGATATGGACAACTATTTCCGGATTCCGTGCGATACCCGTGACCTGAATTATGACAAATTTTTCGTGGAAGGTTCGGAGGATGTCGCTAAAATCGAGGATTATCATTCACACAATACCCGCCGGCTGGATGTGGACGGCATGAAGCAACTGCTGCTGAAGTTGAATTTCATCCGCGAAGATATGGAGAAACTCGGTCATGCTTAAGGTCGGTATCACCGGGCAGCCCGGTTTTGTCGGCTCCCATCTCTACAACCTGCTGGGGACTGAGCCGGATATACAGAGGATTCCATGCCGGGATGAGTTCTTTTCCGACGAAAAAGCCCTGCGGAACTTCGTAAAACAGTGTGATGTGATTGTGCATCTGGCAGCGATGAACCGTCATCCCGATCCGCAGGTGATCTACGACACCAATATCCGGCTGGTGAAACAGTTGATCGCGGCGATGGAGGCAGAGCAAGTCGCGCCTCATGTGCTTTTCTCCAGTTCGACCCAGGAGGAGCGCGACAATCTGTACGGCGCTTCCAAGCGGGAAGGCCGGCAACTGCTGGCGGAATGGGCTGAGCGTAACGGAGGAAAATTCACCGGCTGCGTGATTCCGAATGTATTCGGTCCTTTCGGGAAGCCGAATTACAACTCCGTGGTCGCCACCTTCTGTCACAAACTGACTCACGGCGAGGAGCCGGAAATTCAGGTTGATGGTTCAATCAGGCTGATCTATGTCGGCGATCTGTGCCGGGAGTTCATCAAAATCATGCGTACCGCGGAGACGGCGGTTCTCCGGCCGATCCCTTACGGCGCGGAAAGAAAAGTGTCGGAGCTGCTGGCGACCTTCCGCCGCTTCAAGGAACTCTACTTCGAGCAGGGCATCCTGCCGGAACTTCATGACCGGTTCGAGGTGCAGTTGTTTAATACCTTCTGCGGCTATCTGGATTACAAAACCTTTTATCCATTCGGCCTGAAAAACAACACCGACGCGCGCGGTACTTTCGTGGAGCTGGTGAAGCTGGACCATCTCGGCGGGCAGGTGTCGTTTTCAACGACCGTGCCGGGAGTGACCCGTGGAAATCATTACCACACCCGTAAAATCGAACGTTTCGCGGTCATCCGCGGCAAGGCCCGGATTGAACTGCGCCGGATCGGAACAACAGAGAAAATGGTGTTCGAGCTGGACGGTGACCACCCTGCTTTCGTGGATATGCCGGTCTGGCATACGCACAATATCACCAACATCGGGGATGATGACCTGTACACCGTTTTCTGGATCAATGAATTTTACAATCCGGAAGACCCGGATACTTTTTTTGAGGAAGCATGACCATGGAAAAATCCAAACTCAAAGTGATGTCGATCGTCGGAACCCGTCCGGAAATCATCCGGCTTGCGGCGGTCATCAAACTGCTGGAAGCCCATGTGGACCACAAGATGATCCACACCGGCCAGAACTACGATTACGAACTCAACCAGGTTTTCTTTGAGGAGCTGGAGCTGCGCAAGCCGGACTATTATCTGGGCGTGGACACCTCCAGCCTCGGCCATGTATTGGGTGAAACCCTGATCAAAGTGGAGGAGGTGTTCAACGCCGAGCAGCCTGACGCAGTGCTGATCCTCGGCGACACCAATGCCGCAATCGCCGGAATCATGGCCAAGCGCATGAAGATTCCGATCTTCCACATGGAAGCGGGCAACCGCTCCTTTGACCTGAACGTGCCGGAGGAGATCAACCGCCGGATCATCGATCACATCGCCGATTTCAATCTGGTCTACACTGAAAATTCCCGCCGTCACCTGCTTGCGGAGGGATTGCCGCACCGCCATATCTACGTGACCGGCTCCCCGATGTACGAAGTGCTGCACCAGTATATGGATAAAATCCGTTCCTCGAAAATCCTGGATACGCTCAAGCTGGAAAAGAACAGGTACTTCATCGTCAGCTGTCACCGCGAAGAAAACGTCGACTATCCGTCGAACCTGCGCAAGATCCTGACCATCCTGAACCGCCTCGCGGAAACCTATGACATGCCGGTCGTGGTTTCGACCCATCCGCGCACCCGCAAACGGATCGAAGCGTTGGAGGGCGTGGAGATTGATTCGCGCGTGCAGTTCCTGAAACCTTTCGGCTTCTTCGATTACAACGCCCTGCAGCTGAATGCCAGATGTGCGATCAGCGATTCCGGCACGATCAGCGAGGAATCCAGCATGCTGAACTTCCCGGCGGTCACGATCCGGCAGGCGCTGGAGCGGCCGGAAGCGATGGATGCCGGCACGATCATCCTGACCGGGCTTGATCCGGAGATCGTGCTGGATTCAGTCCGGCTGGTGATCGATGAATTCGAGCAGAACGGCGGCAAATATGAGAAAATCTGTCCGGAATATCAGGTTCCGAACACTTCATGGCGCGTACTGAAGCTGATCCTCGGCACCGCCAGACTTTCCAACCGCTGGCGCGGTATTGAACTGAAAAAGTAAACGATGAGAACTCTCTTTTTCTTTACGGAATATTACGAGCCGGCACCAAACTCGACGGCCTATTTCCTGACGCGGATTATCGGCGTAGCACGAAGATTCCATGGAAAAATTCAGGTAATTTGTGCAACACCCGGCCCGCAGACTCCATCGGAAGATACCGAAAATTTCAGTGTCTTCCGAGTTGCGGTGGGACACGGAGATAAAAACAACCTGAAGCAAAGGATTCAGAAATTTCTAGTTATCTCCTGGCATTTTTTCCGGTTGGCCTTTCTGCATGTTCGCCGAAATGATGTGGTGTTTGCGGTCACCAACCCGGCATTTATCATTTTCATACTGGCGGTGTTGCGCTCTTTCCGGCGTTTCGAATATATTCTGCTGGCTTATGATATTTTCCCGGAAAATCTGGTGGCAGCCGGTTTGGCACGTCAGAAAAGTTTCCATTATCGCGTGGTCAAGAAAATCTTCGACTGGTCGTATAGCCGGGCTGACCGGGTGATCGTGATTGGCCGGGATATGGCGAACATCCTGAAAAACAAGGGAGTTGAAAACAGACGGCTCCTGCTCATTCCGAACTGGAGTGACTGTAGTCGGATTCAACCGACTTCACCACGGAACAATCCTTACTTGTGCCAGTTGGGAATTCAAAACAAAAAGGTTTTTTTATTTGCCGGAAATATTGGCAGAGTCCAGGGGATCAACAATCTTCTGACCGCAATCACATTGGTCAAAAGCAAACAGGCGGTCTTTCTGTTCATTGGTTCCGGCGCAATGGCTGACACTGTCCGTATGCAACAGGCAGAATCGCGGTATCATAATATCTACTATCTGGAACCTCTTCCGCTGGAAAAGCAGCCGGAGTTTCTGAATGCGTGCGATGTGGCAATTGTAACACTCGGCACCAATATGCTCGGTCTCGGAGTCCCCAGCAAAAGCTACTTCTCAATGGCGGCGGGTAAGCCTTTGCTCTATATCGGAGAGCATGATTCTGAAATCGCCCAGGTAATTGCAGAGGAACAATGCGGCTGGCAGGTCGAGCCTCATGAACCGGCCCGGCTTGCTGAACTCATTGATTTGATCTGTGCTCTGCCGGAAGAAAAACTGACTGCAGCAGGACAGGCGGCGCGAAGAACAGCAGAAAAACGTTTTTCCGAAACTGTAATTCAGAACCGATACGGAGAGCTTTTCACTTCACTTAACCATCAGGAGAAAAAATAGTTGTCCATGCGTATTCTGTTGACCGGTTATCCCGGTTTTCTGAGCGGGGCGGTTCTGGAATATTTTTCAGCCCGCGGAGCTGTTGTAGACACCCTCGGTCTTACGACAGTCGAACGTAAGGAGCCGGCAAAGCATATCGTCTGCAACTTGGCAGAACAGATACCAGAGCTTGCAGGCTGTCACTATGATATGGTAATCCATGCTGCCGGAAAAGCGCACGTGATTCCGAGAACCGAGCAGGAAAAACAGCAGTTTTTTGAGGTTAATGTAAAAGGAACCGAACATTTGCTTATGGCTTTGCAAGCCGCACCACCGCGTGCCTTGCTGTTCATCAGCAGCGTAGCAGTATATGGACTGGAAGCGGGGGAACATATCCCGGAAACTGCTCCATTGCTCGCCAATACTCCCTACGGACGCAGTAAAATCCAGGCAGAACAACTGATCCGTGAAACAGCTTTTGCTTCACCGGTAGTACGCGGGATCGTTCGATTGCCACTGATTGCCGGCCCCGACGCGCCGGGTAATCTGGGCAGCATGTTCCGGGCAATGAAAAAGGGTGTGTATTTCAACATCGGCAATGGCGAGGCAAGACGCAGTGCAATTCTGCTGCGTGATGTAGCGCCGTTTTTGGAGGAACTGGCTGTCAGGGGAGGAACATACAACTTGACGGACGGGCATGACTTGTCATTTTCTGAATTGTATTCCGGCCTCTGCCGCCTGAACCGTTTTCCGCATCGTCCCAAACTTCCAGTCTGGTGCGCCGTTTTACTGGCTTATGCGGGCGAACTGATTCAGGGTGTTACGCACAAGACATTTATATTCAACAAAAAAAGGCTGCATCAGATGACGCAAACCCTTACATTTGACGGAAGCGCGGCACAACGCGATTTTTCGTGGCGTCCCCATCCTGTGACAGAACATCTCAGGGAATTGAGTTCCCGTAACTGAAACGGCTTGGTATTATGAAACGTTTTTTTGATATTATCTTAACAACATTCGCCGTGGTGATACTTTCACCATTGTTAATTCCGATCATGATCATCCTGAAACTGACTGGAGAACATTATATTTTCTACTGTCAGGAGCGGATAGGAAAAAATCGACAGCCATTCGGTCTGATGAAATTTGCTACCATGTTGAAGAACAGTCCGAATATCGGTACAGGTGATATCACGACCCGACACGATCCACGGGTGCTGCCATTCGGTCGTTTTCTGAGAAAAACCAAAATTAATGAACTGCCTCAGCTTTTCAATATTCTCAAAGGTGATATGAGCATTATCGGGCCGCGGCCGTTGACACCGCGGAATTTTGCGTACTACTCGCCGAAAATTCAACAGGTAATCGGAGAATTGCGCCCAGGTCTGAGCGGAATCGGTTCGGTGATTTTCCGTGATGAGGAAAAGTATCTTTCCGGAACGGAGAAGCCGGCGGAATTTTACCGGGAATTCATCGCGCCCTACAAGGGGGCGCTGGAGCTTTGGTATCAGGAACATGCCTCTCTGGCAGTAGATTTCAGGATTATTTTTCTGACAGCGTGGGTGATCATATTTCCGGAGAGCGAATTGCCGTACCGATGGTTCCGGGATCTGCCGTCCAAACCGGAATGGATGACGAAAAAATAACATTCAGGAGATCGAATATGTTCCATGTAAATAAATTCATCGCGGAGGCGGTCACGCAACGGAATGCCAGCATGTTCCGGGAGGACCTGACGGCCAATCAAGAACACCTGATACGCGAAATCGCCGGGAAAAAGGTGCTGGTGATCGGCGGCGCCGGAACCATCGGCAGTTCTTACATCCGCGCCCTGCTGCCGTTCCGTCCTGCAAAACTTGTGGTCGTGGACCTCAGCGAAAACGGCCTGACCGAACTGACCCGCGACTTGCGTTCGACCTTCGGCATGTATGTACCGCCGGATTACCGGACTTATCCGCTCAGTTTCGCGGACCCGATTTTTGAAAAAATTTTCCGGACGGAAAACGGTTTTGATATCGTCGCAAACTTTTCGGCCCACAAGCATGTCCGCAGCGAGAAGGATGTCTATTCCGTACAGGCGCTGCTGGAAAACAATGTGCTGAAAGCGCGTCGCCTGCTGGAACTGCTGGCGGAGTTTCCGCCGGAACACTTTTTCTGTGTCTCCACCGATAAAGCCGCCAATCCGGTGAACATCATGGGGGCCAGCAAGCGGGTCATGGAAGACATGATCATGGCATATGCGGATCGCTTCAAGGTAACCACCGCCCGATTTGCGAATGTCGCCTTTTCCAACGGCAGTCTGCCCGCCGGCTTTCTGGAACGGCTGATGAAGCGGCAGCCTCTGAGTTCTCCCGCCGACGTGAAACGCTATTTCGTGTCACCGGAAGAGAGCGGCCAGATCTGTTTGATGGCCTGCATTCTGGGCCGGAACCGGGAGATTTTCTTCCCGAAGCTCGGTGAAGAACAGATGATGACCTTTGCCGCAATCTCCGACCGTCTGCTGCGGGCGCTGGGTTACGAACCGTTCCGGTGTGCCTCCGAAGAGGAGGCTCGCCGGTTCGCTGCGGAGATGCCGGAAGATTCCAGACGGTATCCGGTCTACTACTTCACTTCCGACACCACCGGCGAAAAGAGCTTCGAAGAGTTCTATGTGGCGGGAGAAACGATTGATCAGGAACGATTCCGGGCCCTGGGGGTAATCACCGGTGGCACAAGCCGCCCGCTGGCCGAAGTGGAGGCGTTTCTGCAAGAACTCGCGGCGCTGCTGTCCCGGCCGGAAGTAACCAAGGCGGAAATCGTCGCCGCGCTGAAACGTTTCCTGCCCAATTTTGAGCATCATGAGACCGGAAAAAACCTCGACCAGAAGATGTAATGCAAATAAACGAAAAACACCCGGATGAACTTTCGCGGTTGCTGGAAACGGCGGGGGAGTTCATTTTCCGTTCCCGGGCGGAAGAGTATTGGGCCGGGTGTGCGGCGGAGGTGCGCGAAGAACTTTGCCGCAGTGCGGTTCAATACCGCCTGGAGCCTTTTTTCTACTATTATCTGTGGAAAGTGCTGCCTCCGGAACGGAAAACGGAGTTTCAGAAAGCCGGGCGGGCGGTGTCGCAGAACTCCCTGCCCCTCTTCCATCAGTTCGATTCCATCCGAAAGCTGCTGAATGAAAACAGCATCCGGTTTGTGCCGTTCAAGGGTGCGGAGCTGGCACGCGAAGTCTATCCCGATCTTTCGCTGCGGCTGATGGGCGATCTGGATATCCTGATCCATCCCGGCGACATCGATCAAGCCATCGCCCTGTTGCGGGCCGACGGCTGGACCGGAGACGAATTCCGTTACGATCACCATTTCGCCCCGCTGGAACGAAAGGGAGTGAATGTCGAAATCCATTTCGATCTTCCCGGTTTTCATTCGGAAGAACCGGCGCAGTTCTGGAAGGAGTGCCGAAAAACCGGCAATGCCGAAGAACATCGCCTCTCCCCCGAACTGAATCTTCTTCTGCAGGTCGCCCATGCCGCCGGCCACGAATGGCACAACGGCATGAAACTGCTGCTGGACCTCGCCTTCCTGATCCGGCGGGAAACCATCGATTGGAACCGCGTGGAGCTGCTGGCGAAACGGTTCGGAGTGTTATCGCCGGCACCGTTGTTTGCGGTCGTACCGGAACTGTTCCGGCACGCTCCGGGCCTTCCGGAATTCCGGGGAGAAATTCCGGAAGCGATCCGGAACGATTTTCTGGCGCTGCTCGGAGAAAATTGTGTGTTCCCGCAATCTTCATGGCTGATCCTGATGAACGAACCGGGCCGTTTTTCTCCGAAATGGTGGCGTACCCGCCTGAAAGGCCTGCGTCCGCAGGTGCTGTATGTGCGGTATCATCTGGAGAAAGGACATCCCTGGCAATTGTTCCTCTGCGCCTGCCGGGACGGAATGCGGAAGGCCGGTTTCGCCGTCCGCAGCCTGCGAAAGCGGCAGGAGCCTCAAATGCAGTCATATCTGAAACGCCGAACCCATATCAAACATTTCTTTGAAGGATTCAGGCAATAAGCCTCCTTGAACTCAATCCGCGATACCGCCTGAAGACATTCTACGCAATCACGGAGAACGGCTCCGGAATTTTCTGAAACGACATCGCCATAAACCGCGACTGAAAAGAGAAACAAAGCATTTTTTCTCTTTCAGTCGTTTTTTATTTGTTTTTTCACACTCCCCTCCCCTCCGCAGCCCTCAAAGCAGGGTTGAATCCAACAGTGCATCGAGGCGCCTCCGCGACAAGCCGCCGACTCTACAAAAAATAAAAAATTCTTCAGGAAAAGTGTAGAATCTGCAGAAAAACCGCATTCTTAAAGGTGGAGCGGCAAAGCTCCGGCACTTTTACAGCGACGACAACCAACAGGAGGAAAACAATTATGAACATCAATTTCGCTCAAAGCATCCTTGCGGTATGCATGGGCGCAGCCGTCGGCATGGGATTCGCGGCTTCCGCCGGAGAGGCCAAACTGCACAAATACAGCACCACCATCGAGAAAGAACGCCCGCAGTTGAATGAGGAAACGAAACGATTGATCTCCGCCTGGCGCCGCCATCCCACCGAGGCGAACTTGGCCGCACTGAAAAAGCAGGTGGCTGCCAATTACGACAAAGTCGTCGAGCGCAAGAAAGCGAAACTTGAAGAACTGAAGCGGACCGCCAAACATGCGTCCAAGGTTCAGGAAATGCAGGAGATTGTCGATGAGATGCTTCAGAACCGGGAGAAACGCATCGAACAGAGCCTGCGCCGCTTCACCGATCCGCGCCTCAAGCCCGGCTCCCGCGACAGGCAGGAAGAGTATCTGCCGGTGATCGGAGCCGCCCGGAACGTATCGATCGCCCGCACGCCGGTCACCAACGAAGAGTATTCCGAATTCCTGAAAGCGACGGGCAGAAAACCGCCGCAGGATTGGCGGAATGGCGCCATGCCCGCCGGAAAAGCGCGGCATCCCGTGGTGAATGTCTCCTATGCCGATGCCGCCGCGTACTGCCAATGGCTTTCCGACAAGGATCAAAGCGCCGTCTACCGCCTGCCGACCGCGGAGGAGTGGGAGTTCGCCGCCGGACACATGCCGAAAGATGCGAGTTTCAACTGTGGTGAAAATGATGGAACAACGCCGGTTGACGCCTATGCGGAAACCCTGGCGGCCTGCGGCGCGATCGACATGTGGGGGAATTGCCGGGAGTGGACTTCAACGCCGACGGCACGCGGCAAAACCGTCATGGCGGTAAAGGGAGGCTCCTGGAAGTCACGCCGGACGGAATGCCGTACCGAACAAAAGGAGGAAGGACGGGAAGCCTCCGTCAAAGCCGATGACGTCGGTTTCCGGGTCATCCGCGAGAGTAAGGGACGTACCGGCAGACAGGACGAACGGCGGTAAGAAGCAGTTGACCGGCATTTCCGCAGCTTCCGGACCTCACGACCCGGAAGCCCGTTTGATTTTCACTCCGTTCCGTGGTATATTGTATTAAAATCAGGCATAACACATTGAATGATAAACAAATATCGTTCAGGAGGATATCTTATGACAAAATGGCTGCTGGCCGGAGTCGCGATGATTTCCGCCGTAATCGCCGCTGAACCGCCGAACCGCCAATTCCGGTTCGGAAGTTTTGAAGTGACTGCCGTTCAGGATGCCTCCTCGGCAATGCGGGCCGAACTCTTCCCGGGAATCCCGGGAACCGAGTTCCGCAGGCTGGCCGGTGCGCAGCGGGCTCCCTCCTCCGTCAACGTCTTTGTGCTGAAGCGCGGCGGCAAGCTGATCCTGGTCGACGCCGGCAACGGCGGGAAGCGGGGCGCGATGCTCCGCAAACTTGAACAGGACGGCATTCCCCCGGAAAAAATCGACTGCATCCTGCTGACCCACATGCACGGCGACCACATCGGCGGATTGCTCGGCAGAGACGGAAAGGCCGCCTTCCCCAACGCTGTTGTATATGTTTCCGCGCCGGAACGGGAATACTGGCAAAGCGCCGCCGGAGCGCGCGGAGAACTGGCCCGGAAAGTGTTGCAGAGCTACGCCGGCCGGGTGAAGGAGTTCCGGTTCGGGGAAGAGGTGCTGTCCGGCGTCAGAGCCCTCGACGCTTCCGGCCACACGCCGGGGCACACCGTATTCGAAACCGATTCGCTGTTGATCGTCGGTGACCTGTTTCACGCCGCCGCAATCCAGATTCCGCGGCCGGAAATTTGCGCGGCCTACGATATGGAGCCGTCCAAAGCGGTACAGGCCCGGCGGCGTTTCTGCGATCTTGCCGCGGCCGCGTCGAAACCGGTCGCCGGAATGCACCTGCCGTATCCCGGTATCGGCCGGATCAGCCGGAATGCGGCGGGATATGTTTATTCGCCTGAAAAGTGAGGCCCTGCCGCAATGCCGCAACCTGATACAGAACAACCGGACCTCTGGGCAGGCCGTTTTCTCGAATACCGGGAGCGGCTGCTCGCGCTGGCCCGGCGAAACCTGAATCCCTTCCTCGCCCGGCGCGTTTCACCGGAGGATGTGGTTCAGGACACATTGTCGGCGGCCTGCGGAAAAATCGATTTCTTTGAAAACAAGCCGGAAATCCCGGTCTATTTCAAGCTGCGGCTCCTGTTGTTTCAGACCGTTGCCGCGCTGGAGCGCAGGCACCTGCAATGCCGGAAACGCGATGCCTGCAAGGAGGTGGAGGTGACGGAGGACGGCGATTGTTCCGCCGCCCGGCTGAACTGGAACCGGTTTGCGGATACCGTAACCGGACCGCTGACCCGGCTCGACCGGCTCGACCGCTATGCGCTGCTCCAGAAGGCGCTTGGCTCGCTGTCGGAAAACGACCGGCAGATTCTCGAACTGCGTCACTTCGACGGGATGTCCAATTCAGAGTGCGCCGAAGTTCTGCACATTGATCCGAAGGCCGCCAGCATCCGCCATGTGCGGGCGCTGCAGCGGCTTCAGAAACAGCTGACCGAATTTACCGAGTTCCGGCCATGACGGAAAACCGCTCTCTCGAAGAACTTGTCGAACAGTTTCTGGAACAGTGCCGTTCCGGGAACGCGCCGGAAGTTTCCGCTTTCGCCGCCGCGCATCCCGGACATGCGTCCGAACTGTTGAATCTCCTGCCGCTCGTTCTGGAAATGGAGGGCCTGAATGCCGAAATAACGCGGCGGCTTCCGCATCAGACGTCCGAGGTTCCCGAACTGCCGGATTCCGATTACCGGCTGATCCGCAGGCTCGGCAGCGGCGGAACGGGAGTGGTGTTTGAGGCGCTGCAATTGTCGCTCAACCGGAAAGTGGCCGTCAAGCTGTTGTCGCCGCTGCTGCTGAAGGATGCCGCCCGGCGCGTCCAGTTTGAAAACGAGGCGCGCGTCATCGCGATGCTCCACCATCCGAACATCGTCAAGGTGTTCGGCGCCGGATGCAGTGCGGAACGCTGTTACTATGCCATGGAGTTCATCGGAGGCAGGGGACTGGACCGGTGTGAATTCAGCGATCCGCGCGAGATCGCCCGGATCGGCCTCCAGGCCGCCCGGGCGCTCGCCTATGCCCACCACTGCGGCATCCTGCACCGGGACATCAAACCGGCGAACCTGCTGCTCGACGAGGCGCGTGAGGTGCATGTCAGCGACTTCGGACTCGCCTTTGTATTGCGCGGCGGCGGTGAAATCGTTGAAAAAGAGGAGGCCCGGAGCGGGACGCTGCGCTACATGTCCCCGGAACGGCTGGCGCACGGCGTCAACACCTTCGCCACCGATCAGTATTCGCTCGGAGCGACGCTTTATGAGCTGGTTGCGAAGTCTCCGCTGCTGCCGGAGCGGAATCCCGGGGAGCTGGCCAAACGAATCTGCCGTGAGCCGGTTCCGCCCCTGAGATGCAGCGCTCCGGATCTGGCCGCGATCATCAACAAATGCATCAGCTTCCGGCCGGAGGACCGCTATGCGGGCATGGATGATCTTGCGGCGGATCTGCAGCATTTCCTGAATCACGAGCCGGTCTGCGCCGCTGCGCCGTCCCCGGCCAGGCGGTTCCGGCTCTGGATCAAACGCAAACCGGCGGTCGCCACGCTGGGTTTTGCGGCGGCATTCTGCGCCGCCGCCTTCGTCGCCGCACTCGCGGCCGGTTACCTGCGCACGACTGCCGCACTGAATCAGGCGGAACGCAACGCCGCGGTTGCGGATGCAACCCTGTCGCAGGTGTTCGCCCGGCTTGCGGAGCAGCTGCCTTCGCAGAAGAACACGCAGCTGCTTTCAACCCTGCTGCCCTATTACCGGATGATCGCCGGGGAACGGAACCTGCCGGAGTCGAGAATCAGCGGGGCGAATGCCGTCATCGGCGAATGTGCGCTGCGCACCGGGAACTACGCACTTGCAGAGGAAGCGTTCCGCAACATGGTGAAATTGAGTCCGGACGCCTTTCCGGTCAATCAACTGGCGACGACATTGAAGAAGCAGGGGAAAAGCGCGGAAGCAACGGAACTCTCCCGACAGGTGGTCGCCCGTTTCGCAGATTCGAAGCAGCCGGAAGAGCGGTTTGAAGCGGTCCGGGCGCTGCTGGCCCTCTCCGAAGCACCGGAGAGCAAGGAACGTTCCCGGGCGTTCGGAATATTGGAAACATTGCTGGCAGACCACCCGGACAATCCGGAATACCGGTTTCAATACGCGCAGCTTCTGGCCGGAAATCCGCGATTATTCCGAAAAGAGCGCATTCCCGGCGTCGAGCCGAATGCGGTCGTACTGCTTCTGCAGCTCGCCGACGCCTGCCCCGAACAGCCGGAGTACGGCCTTGCGCTTGTCGAACTGATGCTGCGGCGTCTCCGGTATGCCCGGGGATTTCAGGAGCAGAACCGGCAGGAGCTGGCCGAGGCGGTGCAGCTCTCCGAACGGCTCCTCGGACGCTGGCCGAACGATCCGCAGATCGTTTCCGCCGTGGTGTCGCTGCACACGCGGTACATCGGCTTTCTGCGCCGCGACGGCAAGGAGCCACAGGCCCGGCGGGAGACCGACCGGCTGCTCAGCATCCTTGAGATCCTGTTTTACAATCCCGAAATTTCCGATGCGGTGAAGGAAAACCTGATCGGACTCCAGCTCCAACGGCTGGAGCTGCTCCGGCGTAGCGGAAAAAGCGGCGAAAGCGCATCACTGCGGGAAAAAATCAAGCGGGAACTGGACTATTATCATGGGCCGATGCTTCCGGAATTCCGGAAAAAGCTGGAAAAACCGGATCGCGCCATCGGTATTTTCCCGCCGCCGTAATTGAAATTTCCTGCAAGCGGCTTATATTTAAACAGAGCAGGAGGATATCATGTGCAAACTCGACGAACTCAGAGCCAAACGGAATGAAATCTACCGGATAGCGAAAGCGCACAAGGTGGAAAAGCTCTTCGTGTTCGGTTCCTGCGCCCGCAAAGAGGAGACGCCGGAAAGCGATGTGGACTTCCTCGTCGAGTTTGCCAAAGGTGCCACGCTGTTCAATCAGTTTGATTTCAAGGATGAAGTTTCTGAACTGATTAACAGGCCTGTTGACGTGGTTTCCATTCGCACTTTGAACAATGATACATTCAGCCGTGAAGTGAAGAAGGATATGGTGGCATTATGATGAGTGATGCGGAACGTTTGAACCATATTCTTGAGCGTATCGGCGAAATCGACGAATCCCTGAATGTGTCGTTTGAAGAATATTCCGGGAATAAGGACAAACAGGCGGCGCTTTTCGCGCATCTGGTCATCATTGGAGAAGCCGCCGGAAGACTGAGCAGGGAATTGAGGGATAAATATTCCGAGGTTTCCTGGAAAAATGCGGTTGGTCCCCGCAATATTCTGGTCCATGATTATGTTCGGGTTGACTATGAAGTTCTTTGGGAAACGGCCATGAATGATTTGCCGGTTCTGAAGAAACAGATACAAAAGATACTGGAGGATATATCGGAGAAATAACCGAATCTTACAATTGTATATGACAAGTCTATTTTGACTTTTCAGCAGACGTTCTTCTGAAAAACCGCCAAATTTTGCCGTAGAAACATTGCTGAAGCTGAAGGGATAATACCTCTCTGGTGTCCTCTTTTGCATTCTACGGCGGGCGCTTGGCGGTGCCTTCAGAAGGTGTAATTGGGGGCACCTCTTTTTTGCACAATTTCTCGTCTGCCGCGTAAGATTGCCGATAAATTCCGGCGTAAGGTATGAATAAATCGGCTTAAAATCCGATAAATCCATCTTAATTGAGTGTAAAAACGCTTAAAGCGGATGGATTTTTCGTTTTATCGTCTTCGGCTCCGATATATCGGTAATATATGGATATGTAATCGGTATTTCTCATTGTTGCTATTGAAATTTCCTGCAAGTGGCTTATATTTAAACGGAGCAGGAGGATATCATGTGCAAACTCGACGAACTCAGAGCCAAACGGAATGAAATCTACCGGATAGCGAAAGCGCACAAGGTGGAAAAGCTCTTCGTGTTCGGTTCCTGCGCCCGCAAAGAGGAGACGCCGGAAAGCGATGTGGACTTCCTCGTCGAGTTTGCCAAAGGTGCCACGCTGTTCAATCAGTTTGATTTCAAGGATGAAGTTTCTGAACTGATTAACAGGCCTGTTGACGTGGTTTCCATTCGCACTTTGAACAATGATACATTCAGCCGTGAAGTGAAGAAGGATATGGTGGCATTATGATGAGTGATGCGGAACGTTTGAACCATATTCTTGAGCGTATCGGCGAAATCGACGAATCCCTGAATGTGTCGTTTGAAGAATATTCCGGGAATAAGGACAAACAGGCGGCGCTTTTCGCGCATCTGGTCATCATTGGAGAAGCCGCCGGAAGACTGAGCAGGGAATTGAGGGATAAATATTCCGAGGTTTCCTGGAAAAATGCGGTTGGTCCCCGCAATATTCTGGTCCATGATTATGTTCGGGTTGACTATGAAGTTCTTTGGGAAACGGCCATGAATGATTTGCCGGTTCTGAAGAAACAGATACAAAAGATACTGGAGGATATATCGGAGAAATAACCGAATCTTACAATTGTATATGACAAGTCTATTTTGACTTTTCAGCAGACGTTCACCTGATAAACCGCCAATTTTTGATGAGAGAATCGTTGCTGAAGGGAAAGCACCATTGCTTTGGTGCTCCCTTTTGCATTCTCTCATGGGCGCTTGGCGGTGCCTTCAGGTGGTGTAATCGGGGGCACCTCTTTTTTTGCACATTTTTCCGTCTGCCGCGTAAGATTGCCGATAAACTCCGGTATAAGATGACAAAGGAGACGAAACCAATGAAAAGAGCATTACTTCTGCTGTTCGGAATTCTGCTGCTGACCGGATGCACCACCCATCCGCAGACACAGGATAAACTTTATCCCGACGTCAAAGTCTCCCGCCTCCTGCGTGTCATCGACGGCGATACGTTCCGGTGAGACATCGACGAACATTCTGCCATCGCCGGGAAAAACATCTCCATCCGCCTACGGGGAATCAACACTCCAGAACTGCGAAGCAAGAACCCGGAGGAGCGCAAATCCGCTGACCTCGAAAAACAACGTCTTTCCGAACTGCTCAACAATGCCCGTGTGATTGAACTCCGAAACATCGACCGTGACAAATATTTCCGAATCGACGCCGACGTCTATATCGACGGCGAACCTCTCCTGCCGAAACTCAATCAACAATATCTGACCGGAGGAAAATAATGTCCTTACTGCCACCGGTCCTGTGAGGTTGACGATGAGCCTTCTCCTGTTTTCACCTTTGAAGGAAAATACAATAGGAAACTATTTGTATATCCCGAAAAATTGGTATGGGAAAAGACAGGTGCGGAAAGACGTTGACAGACCTGGACACGAAAAAACCGCTCGGATTTGCAACTTGCGTGTCCTGAGCGGTTTTGAGCTTAAAAAATGGTGGAGCTGGTGGCTGTGTTCGGACACTCCGATTGCACCTCAAAATCCCGCGTTTTTAAGCATTCCCCGCTCACGTTTGGCACGTTATGACACTTCTTCCGCAGCTTTCCGACTTCTCATTTATGGGGAAAAAGTGGGGGAAAAACCGTTTCACGGGGAAGAAATGGGGAACTTCTGAAAGCCTCCAGACTGGGAACCAATCCGCTTCCTTGTCTGTTTGAGACTCGAAAATATGCCCTTTTTCCCGTTTTACGGGGAAGAAATGGGGAACTTTTGAATGCCAATCAGCCAATCTCCAAACCGGGAATCACACCGATTCCCTGATAGTCTGGGACTCGAAAATATACCGCTTTTTCTCCTCATTTTCAAGTCAAACGGGGAAGAAACGGGGAAGAAAAAACGGGATCGATAATCACTCCTCTCCAGCTTTGCTGTTCCGTGTTTCAGAATGAAGAAAATCATGGGCGCGATGAATCAGATATAACGGGACATTCAGCAGGCCATCATCCAATTTCAGGTTCTGCATGGAAAAGCGGAGTGCCTGTTTGGGACGATACTTTTCACGATAGCTTTTAAGGCTCTTGGCTTTGATGTTCAACCCGGACTTCACCTCAACAGGCAATACCTCGGTGGCATCCTGTATCACGAAATCCACTTCCGCCAGATTTCCGCTGGTCCAGTAATGAATGGGAAAAAATCGCATGGCAACCAGCTGCTGAAGGACGAAGTTCTCTGCCAACCGTCCCCGGTACTCCCGGAAAATATCCGGATTCACCAGAATGGAAGCTGCCGGTATCTCTGCCAGTTTCCGGAGCAATCCTACATCAGCAAGATAGAGTTTGAAGCTTTTGCGATCCTCGTAAGCACTCAATGGTATCTCCGGCTTCTCAATCCGGGTGATCCTGTAAATCAAGCTGGCGTTCTCCAGCCAACGCAACGCATCTTCCAAGTCTTTTGCACGTGCTCCATTTTTCACCTCTCCGTAAATGAACCGGGCGTTTTCACGCGCCAGCTGCTGCGGAATCGATTTCCACAACAAGAAGAGTTTTGGAATATCTCTGACCGGAGCATGTTTGGAAAAGTCCAGCTCATACGTTTTCAAAATATCTTCCAGAATATTCTCCGCTTGCGAAAGATCATGATTCGACAGGTAGGATTCAAGCACGGCAGGCATGCCGCCGATGGTCAGATATTCGTTCAAATGTTTTGCCAGACGCTCTTCGAATATTCCTGGAATCGGTTCGGGCGAAACAAGTGAATTGGTGTATTCAAACAACGATGAATCCACTGTCTGCAAATATTCTGCAAAGCAGCATGGCGTCAACTCCAGAAAATTTACCTTACCCACAGGGAAACCATCCGTTGCTGCAAGTGCGATTCCCAGCAGGGAGCCTGCGGCAGCGATGTGGTATTCCGGAGTCTCCTCACAAAAATATTTGAGTGAGGTCAACGCCCGGGGACATGCTTGAATCTCATCGAAAATGACCAACGTCCTGCCTGGCTCTATTTTCTGGTGCGCCAGCACACCGAGCTCAAGCAGAATTCGCTTAGGATCAAGCTCACCAGAAAAGACTTCTCCTAAACGATTCTGCCGCTCGAAATTGAAATAGGCAGTGTTTTCAAAATGTTGCCTGCCGAATTCTTGAAGAATCCAAGTCTTTCCACATTGCCGTACTCCTCGCAGAATCAATGGTTTTCGATAAGAAGAGCTTTTCCAAGCAATTAAATCTTTCAGAATGAATCGCTCAATCATTTCCATAATCTCCCGGTTTTCTTTTACGGCAATATAGTATCACACAATCTATTTTTCAAACGCAATACATATATAAAACGAGATTAATATTGCAAAATTGGCACGAATAACAAAAAGATCCAATACGTGAATCAAAAGAAAGAACATATAGACAGCGAAGTATATATTACGCTTTTCTATAACTTGAAGGAATGGATTTTTTAAGAATCAGTTATTTTGCAGACTGAAATTCGAGTTTCAGTTCATCCACAATATACTGATCGCTTCGGCAGTGCAGATCGGCAATTCCATCGCGCAGTTCCTGATAGGTTTCTGAACGATAGAAAAACTCCAGCGCCTCATCAAGGGTAAGCTGCATCTGTTCTGCGAACAACGCAACAATCCGGGCATATTTCTTCTGCAATAGAACGCTATTGGCTTCCATCAGACACCTCTTCGGATGATTGGAATACCAGAAGCCGATCCACTAAATCCTGACGACAGATGCAGATCTGGTGATTCGGCTTTTCAAACTTCAGTCGCCCCAATGCCTCTTCTTCGGAAATCAAACCATCGAAAAACAGTTCCAGCGTGTTGAATACCTTATCATTAGCCACTCCACCACGAACGATGTCGTAAGACTCCGATGCTTGTCCGCTCCGATTCTCCATAATGAAACGCAGCCAGGAAGAATCGTATTCGGGAAAATCCTTTACTCGAAGTTTCTCCAACGCATCGGAACTGTCATCGAAAACATATGTGTTGACGACGGCTTTCTTGCCACGTCGTTGCCAACGCAACGCCCATCTGACCGCCTGTTTCCGAAGTGGAGTGATATAAAAGCCTCTTCCGAAATCAAGGGTTTGCCGCGAAAACGAGATATCCGGCTTGCGGATTTCCATAAAAGAACCATGATACACTTCAATCACGATAACACCCCGCGTTCCCGCATCAATGACAGAATGTCATCGACTATATACTGCTTGCTCTGCGTATGAAGCACATCGAAAGAAGGAATCAGATAGGTATTCAAAATATCGGATTGCTTCGCAAGCATATCGTACACTCGGTTGCCGGGTAAGTGCAGTTTCTGCGCAACTGCCTCGATGCAGAAAATGGCAAATTCAAGAGCGGACTTACTCATGCGTTAAACCTCGATAGTTTCGTTTACTTAGCATCAATATAGCACACAGTTTGAAGAATGCAACATTGTAACCTCAACCTCTTTGATTCTTCATGTTTTATTGGGAAATAGGTAAATATGAATTAATTACATAATCGTGTCCTATATCCTATGTGGGGAATAATCCGGTCAAAGCATCATCTACACTGTGCTGGAGATCGCGGATCGAAAGCTCCTGCGTCAACAGGCAGGTTTCACATTATCAAAAGCAGGTTAATTGGTAGTACCTATACGAGCCCCCGGTGAGGGCTTCAGACATCACCGGGGGCTCGTTCCTACAGAAAGCAAAACAGAATAAACAGTAAACAAGAGAAAAACAGCATTATGAGAAACGAAAGAATCACCTACGAAGACCAGTACCAGGGACATCCCATCATGACGGATAAAGCCAAGCAGCTTGGATGTAAAGAATCAATATTGCAGAAGATCGATCAGATCATGACCAACATGAGCAACCGTCACAGTAAAGTTTACTTCATGCGGTTTGATATCAGATTCCCGCAAGGCTACGATTGTCCGAATGACAACGAACTCTTCAGCCGTTTTCAGGAGAGCTTCATCAAGAACCGTAAACGTGAGGGATATGATCCTGCATACATTGCAGTCCGGGAGTGTTCCAAAGAGAAACACCAGCACTACCACGTTGCCTTGATGCTGGACGGACACAAGACCCAGAACATCCACGATCATATCCAGACAGCGGAACGGTTATGGGAGAAGACGCTGAACCTGTCACCGAAGCATGATGACGCAGGACGGGCAACCAGCTACGGACTGATTGACGATTGTATGAGGAACCGGCAAGGGCAACCGCAGGAGAACGGCGTCATGCTCCGAAAGGATGATCCCGAATATGAATGCAAATACGATCAGTGTTTCCGACGTTGCAGCTACCTTGCCAAGGTCAACCAGAAAGACGCCTCCCCCAAACATCAGCGAGAAGTATTCTCATCCCGTATTCAAAAGAACCAATGAAAGGCAATCATCATGACCGAACAAGAACTGAACGTATTCCTCGATCTGGAATGGAACTGTGCAGCATTCACTCCGGACACGGAACACATCTCCGCTCCGCTCTCACCGAAGCAGTGGGCACGCATCATCTCACGACACCCGGAGCTTCAGGAGCTCTGCCCCTTCTCCGAGTTCACCCCTAACGAATGGACCATTGTTCTTGAAAAACAGCAGTCGCTTGCATGGCGGTGCTCCTGCTGGAAAGATTTCACCCCTGCTAAATGGCAGCGACTGTTACGGCACCAACCGACTTTGCACCATTATTGCGAAATACCTGATCATCCGGCTGTGCGGAGTGGGCTGCTGGCAAGTGGCTGGAGTTATGCAGGGGATATCGACACACATGATTTCACTTTGG
>ERZ1026844.349-NODE-349-length-36104-cov-6.585758_pt1 | contig 36104 bp, 32 predicted proteins | sample MGYA00380152_ERZ1026844 | MGnify/ENA primary metagenome ERZ1026844 (study PRJEB33269, sample SAMEA4719788) | human gut metagenome | biome: human-associated habitat; feature: organic feature; material: feces | place: Cameroon | collected 2013-10 ... | reverse complement strand
CGTGGGGTCACAGCGGAGGTAGCCCGCGTCCCCCGCCCGCTCCAGCAGGACGATGTCCGCCCCGGCGCGGGCCAGGATCACCAGGAGCTGCAATTCATAGCTGCTCACCGTGCCGTCGTATAGGATCTTCGGCAGCTCGTCCCCGCCCAGGCGGCCTAAGATGCGCTCGAACTTATAGTAGAGCCAGCACATGTACTTGATGTAGGCGTTGCGGAGCATGTTTTCGTTTTTCCCGTGGGCCTGCAAGTCCTGTAAGGTCGCCGTCATGGCGGTCACCACGGCCTCTCGCTGGGTCCCGGTCAGGCGGGGCAGCCAGCGGGTCAGCTTTTGGGTGAGAAAGCCCGCGTCCAGCTGAAAGTCGCTGCCCATCATCTCCGCCAGGTAGTCCAGCTGCTTGGGGTCCGGGTTGGGGATGCGCCCCTCGATGACCACGCCGTTGGTGCGGGCGGCCTGGTCATACTGGGTCAAAAAGGCCGCAACCTCCCCGCTGTACCCCGCCACGCGATAAAAAAAGACAGCTTGTTCCCGGCGGCGAGAACACGCACTGAAATAGTCATGCAGTTTTTCGATCCGTCCTAATTGAAACATGCCGTTGGTCATCCTGTTCACTTTTGATACTTTAACAGGATATAGTATACCATTTCTTTCCTCCGCTTTCAATACAAAATCCCTCGCTTGCGCGTGTTTCGCATTTTTCTGCTTGTCAATGCCACCGTGTGTGATACAATAGTATTTATCTCAGTCGGAAACGAGGTGCTTCCCCCATGCCCCAGGACATCAGCGGATACGACGTGGGCGCTCTGCTCTACTGCCCCGCCAACGCCCACCACACCGTCGCCCAGGCAGTGGCGGCGGAGCGCCTGCCGCGCCCCTTCTCCCTGGCCCTGTGCCTGGAGGACACGGTGCGGGCCGACGCCCTGGCGGCGGCAGAGCAGGCCGTGGAACAAACCCTGCACGACCTTACAGATGCCGCCCGGCAGGAGACGTTTTACCGCCCCCTGACTTTCGTCCGGGTGCGCTCGCCGGAGCAACTGGCCCGGCTGGGGCGGGCGTATGGGAAGTACCGTCCCCTGCTCACCGGGTTTATTCTGCCCAAATTTTTTATAGAAACATGCGGAGCCTACTGCGCCGTTATTCGAGACTTGCAGGCGGATGGGCTGGATTACTTCTATATGCCCGTCTTTGAGGCCCCGTCGATGCTCCCCCTCCACACCCGCCACGCGGCTTTGGCGGAGGTCAAGGCCCAGCTGGACGCGCTGCGCGAGTGCATCCTCAATATCCGGGTGGGCGGCAACGACCTCTGCCACGTCTTCGGCCTGCGCCGGGACCCAGGGCACACGATCTATGACCTGCGCCCGGTGGCAGACGTACTGACCGACCTGCTCACCACCTTTGCCCCGGACTATCTTGTGGCCGGGCCGGTCTGGGAGTATTATGACGGCCCCGGCTGGGCGGAGGGGTTGGCACAGGAGTGCGCCTTGGACCGGCTGAATGGTTTTGTCGGCAAGACGGTCATCCACCCCAAACAAATCCCCATCGTGAACCAATCCCTTCAGGTCTCCCCCGCCGACTATGCGGACGCGAACAGCATCCTCGCCTGGGACGACCCCTGTCTCGTGGCCCCCAGCGCAGAGGGCACGCGGATGAACGAGTATCAGACCCACTTCCGCTGGGCGCAGCGGGTGGCGGCGCTGGGCCGGCGCTACGGGGTCACAAAATAGAACAGCGCAGAGCAGCCCCGGAGCTTTTTTGATATACTCCGGGGCTGCTTGCATCCGTATCAAATTACTCGTAAACGGTGGTCCAGATCTCGCCGTTCTCGCAGTCGAAGGTCACGGCGTCGGAACAGGCGTCGTTGCCCATGGCATCCCGCATCACGATGACCATGGCGTAGCTGCCGTCGGGCAGCTCGGCTTCACCGAAGCTGGTGCTGTCGGTGACGGTCAGCTCCTCGGCGGTGTACATCTCAAAGTCGTCGTCGCCGCTGTAAGAGGCCGCCATCCAGATGGTGGTGATCTTGTCCCCGGCTTCCAGGAGGCGCAGCTCCTTGCTGGCCATGCCGGAGTCCGCGTCCAGGCCCTTGGCCGCACCCAGGATGCTCCAGGCCTCGTCGGTGAAGTTGTAGGCCACTTGCAGGTTATACTCCTCGTCGTTGAGCAGGATGGGCACGGAGTAGAGGTTGTAGTCGTCGCCCTCGTAGGACAGCTCCATGTAAACGATGTGCCCGTCGATGGCGCCCCAGACGCCGCGGAAGTTGTCGTAGAAGACGCCGTTGTCCCAGTCGGCGGTCATGTCGTTGTCGGTGCCCAGGTAGAGCATCTGGTCGTTTTCCTCGTCCACATACATCAGGGAGAAGCCGATGCTGGTCAGCACGTCGTTGGCCTGGGGGCCGAGGGTCAGAACGGCGTTGCCATCGTCGTTCAGGTCCAGGGGCGCATCGTCCCAGTTCATGTCCTTCAGGGTGACCACGTCCTGCAATTCCTGGATGCCGGGGAGGTCCTGGACCTCGCTCTCGTCCAGCTGGCCGGTCAGCTCGTAGGTATACAGGGACTTAAAGGCCTGGCCGGTGCCCACGCGGGTGTAGGCGTCCAGATCGTCCGTGTCACCGTTGTAGGAGTAGTAGCAGCTCAGGCCGGAGGCCTGGGCGCGGTAGATACCGCCCACCTGATACAGCACGCAGTCGCTCAGTGCATCGGTGACGGCCTGGGCGGAGTCCAGCAGATCGCTGCTCTTCCGGGCCAGGTCGCCCAGGTCCACCATGTTGGTGTAGCCCTGCTCACGGGTGTTGCCGCCGTAGTTCTCGCTCTGGGACGCGGCGCGGCCCAGCTCGGCGAAGAAGGCGGGGTCCTGGGCAGCCACGGTGAGGGCCTCCTGGCCGAAGGCCTCATAGGCGTCCAGCAGGGGGGTGAGCTGGGTCAGGTCGGTGAGGGACAGGGTGGTCTGGTCCTCGGTGCCGGCCTCCTGGCAGCCCTCATAATACGTGTCGCAGATGACGGTGCCCAGCTCCTGGCCGTCCATGGCGGGGTTCTCGGCCAGAGCGCCCGCCCAGCCGGAGTAGAGCCAGCCGTTGCCCGGCTCGGTCTCTTCCGAGGCCACCAGATACTTGGCAAAGTTCTGGAAGGTAGCCGCCACGTCCACGGTGGCCATCAGGCAGGTGTCAAAGCCCACCAGTTCCAAGGAGGGGTTCTCCTTGTCGGCCGGCCAGACGGCGTTGAAGGCCTGGTAAAGCTCCGTCAGATCCAGGGAGTCGTAGTCGTGCAGCTCGTCGAAAGCCGCACCGCTGACGGAGCCGCCGCCGTGGTTCCAGAAGGTGACGGCGGTCTTGTCGGCGGGATAGTTCTCGCTGGCAAATTCCAGGAAGTCCTGGAGGGTCTGGGCATCGCCCATGTCGGCGGTGTCCTGCTCGTCCACCAGCTCCAGGCCGTCGCTGGTATAGACCCAGCGCTGGAGCTTCGAGGCGTCCACCTGGTCGTTCTGCCACTCAGCCGCGCCGCCGGTCTCGATGACCACCGTGACGTTTTCGGGCAGCTGGACCTCCAGCAGCTCGTTCAGGTCGGTGGTGGCGCAGCCGTAGTTGGTCTCCAGGTCACTGCCGCAGAGGTACCAGTACACGGCCCAGCTGCCGTCCCCGGCGGGGGCTTTGCTGGGGACGTCTGTCGTCTCCGTCTCGCCGCAGGCGGCCAGGGACAGGCCCATCCCCAGGGCCAGGAGGAGGGATAACATGCGTTTTTTCATGGTGGGTTCTCTCCTTTTCTCTCGATTCATGATGATACGTCGCTGTTTCCCTTGTAGGGGCCGCAGACCTCTGCGGCCCGCGCGGGAAGGGTAGCTCCATGTAACGGCAAATCGTACAACGCAACCAGTTCGGGCCGCAGGGGTCTGCGGCCCCTACGGAAAAATCGTGGGGCGGTCAGATGCCCAGCAGCTGCCGCTTTTTGGCGGCGAACTCTTCCTCGGTGAGGACACCCTCTTCATACAGGCGCTTAAACTTCTGGATGGCCTCGATGGCGTCCTCCGACGTGGCGGGGGCAGCGGCAGCCGTGCGAGTCACGGCGGGCTGGCCGGGAGCTCCGGCGGCAGCTACCTGCTCCACTTTTGCGCCGGGGAAGGCGATGGCCATGAGGGCCGTTGCCAGCTGGTCCAGCGTCTGCACTTTTTCCCGGTAGGCGTTTAAGTAATCTCCGGCGTTTGGCTCGGTGCTGTCGAAGGTGGGGCCGGGGGTGTCGGCGGTGAAGGTCTTCCAGTAGGGGTGGTCGAACCGGATCTCGAGGATAAAGTTCTTAAACGGGGCCGCGATATCCACAAAGTCGTTATAGTAGCCCGTGCTGTGGTTCCTTTTGCCGTCGTCCAGCTGATCGACCAGGCGCTCCATGTTCCGCTGAAACTGCTTCTGGGACACGATCTGCTGGATCTGCGGGGCCATGGCCGCCACCTGCGCGGGGACGCCGCTCTCATGCTTGCGCAGGCCGTTGGCACTGCCCTCATAGAGGGGCATGCTGTCCTCCCGGATGACGAAGGACTTGATCTGGCCGCCCTCGAAGATGGTCTTCTTCAGGTGCTTGTCCATGCAGAGGTAGCGATGGGGCATGTCAAAGAGGAACTTCGTGTCCAACCAGCCGAAGTCGATCCGCTGGGTCTCCTGAAACTCCTGACGGAGCACGTCGTTTTCGTCCCGGAAGACCATGTACTGCTTGAACTCTTCGATGGACATGGTGTCGACCATCTTGTCCGGCAGGTCCACGAAGCCGTAGCAGTCGTCACAGACCTTTTCCCCGCCGACCTTCCAGGTCAGTAGGCCCTTGACTTTCCCGCCGCAAATGGGGCAGGGCGGGCGTTTTGCAAATAATCCCATGATACATTCACTCCTTGTGAGATAAAAATGGTGTCTGGCGGAGCCAGATGATTTCATTCGTGGTACCGCATAGTGCGGTGTCGCCTTAGTACACAACCGATTCCGTTCGGCCCGTTGCCCTCATCCGACCCGGGCTTCGCCCGGCCCACCTTCCCCCTCGGGGAAGGCTTTTTTCGTGGTCGATGAAAGGAACGTGATAACAAATTTGCACGGCGTCACCAGAGCCTTCCCCTGGGGGGAAGGTGGCCGCGAAGCGGACGAATGAGGGCTACGTTCCGCAAGCAGTCCGTAGTGTACCAACGTACCCACGCACCACGCGGAACCACTTATCCAATCCCGCCGCCTCCGGTGGCGCACCTTTACCGCGTGCCGCCCCCGCCGCCGCCGGAAAAGCCTCCGCCGCCGCCAAAGGACGCGCTGCCGCCGCTGCCGCCGGAGCGGGCTTCCTCGCGGCGCTGGCGTTCGCGCTCATAGGCGTTGTACATCACGCGGTTGTAGTACCCGGCCCAGGTCGCCTGCCGGGCGTACTGGTCGATCTCCGGCTGGAGGTCGGGGTAGAGCCGACGGAGCTGGGGGGCGACCTTGTCGGCAATGCCCAGGAGCAGGGCGTAGACCATATAGTCCTGCCAGATCAGCGTCTCCCGAAGCGCCCGCTCCCGGATGAGGGAAAAGTCCAGCAGGAAGTGCTTCAGGCCCAGGACCTCGTTCAGCGCCTGCTTGCCCTGGGCCGTCAGGCTGCGGATGCTGTCGCAGCCCACACCCTTGAGGCAGCCCTTCTGCACCAGGACTTGCATGGCGTCCTTCTTGCAGGAGGTCAGGAACCGGGAGAGGGGGACATAGTTGCGCTGGCAGAAAAGGGCCAGTTCTCTGGGCTGGAGGATGCCGTCAGCCCCGGCGGCCGCCTCCAGGATGGTGTAGAGGGCATCGTCATACCCTGCGCTGTTCCGGGGTGGACGGACCAGGCGGAGGCTGGCGTTTTTGTTCTTCTCGCTCAGAGCCTGCTGCACCGGCTCTAAGCAGCCGTCGCCGATGAGCCGCAGGAGATAGGCCCCCAGAATAGAACTCTCTTCACACTGCTTGCTGCACACGCCCAGGCGGTGGGTCACGTTCAGGTTGCCCCCGTTGGGTGCGTCCCGGAAATACGGGGCCTGCTTCACCAGGCGGGCCAGCTTGGCCTTGTGGATCCGGCGGGCAATGAGAATGACCGCCGCCACGACCGCACACAGGAGCACGACGCCTAAGATCGCATAGAAGATGTCTTTCGCGGTCAGAGGCTCGTCTTCATAGTCGCTGCCGTCAAAGGCCCGCTCCTTCACGGTCTCGAAGCTGCCCTCCTCCGTCCGTTCCGGGTGGAGGACCCCCTTGTGCAGGGCGACCATGACAGTCATGTTCTGGCTGTCTTCCAGGGGGGATTCGGTCCAGGCCCGGATGGTGTCGTCCACGAACTGGATCTGGCCCTGGTAGCCAAAGGTCCAGATGTCACAGTCCGCATCGGTGAGGGGCGTGCCGTCGGCCTTGGTCAGGGTCAGCTCCACGTCGGTGGGGAAGGTGCCCATCTCGTCGATGAAGCGATAATTAAATCCGTCGGCGTCGTCATAGGCCCCCACCAAGCCGTGGAGGGTGTAGCGCAGAGTGTAGGTGTGGGTGCCGTACTCGCTGATGCCCCAGCACAGTTCCACGCCCTCGCCGGTCTCCACCACGCCGCACTTGCGGGCCTTTTGGGTAAAGTCGGCGCCCACGTCCCAGCTGGCCAGAGGCTCATAGGTCCCCCGCTCGTCGGAGACGGTGAAGTCCGTGATGGACAGGTAGCCGTTGTCCCGGCAGGCGAGATAAAACTCGGTGCCCTCGTCGGTGGTGGCCGTCCAGGTCTGGGTGATGTCGGCCGAGCCGTCGTCCTGTAAGACGGCTTTGATCTGGATGTCTGCCACTTGGTTGGCGGCGGACGCCCTGGGGGCCACCAGCAGGGCCAGCACGCAGGCCAACGCCAGCAGCAGGGCAGAGCGCTTGATGATCGCAGGTTTCATAACAATTCTCCCAAACGGCTTGACGCGTTACTGCATGCTGGGCATGTCCGCCTTCTCCTCCACGGCCTCCAGATAGTCTCTGGCGTGGAAGCCGAAGGGCGCGGCCAGCAGGGAGACGGGGAACATGCGGATCTCCCGGTTGAGCTTGGTCACGCTGTCGTTGTAGATGAGACGGCTGGTGCGGACCATTTTCTCGTAGCTGTCCACGGCATTCATGCACTTGGTATAGTTCTCGTTGGCCTTGAGTTCGGGGTAGCGCTCGGCCACCATGGAGATGCGGCCCAGAGCCTCGGAAATGACACCCTCCTGCTTCAGCACGTCCTGGGGCGTGGAGGTGGCGGTGATGACGCTGCGGCGGGATTTGATGGTCTCGATGAGGGTGGTGGCCTCATGGGCAGCGTAGCCCTTGGTCAGGTCCAGCAGGGCCGTGAGCGCATCGAAGCGGGAGGAGAGCTGCACGCCGATCTGGCTCATGGCGTTGTTGATGTTTTCGTCCATGGCCACCAGTCTGCGCTGGACGGAGATGATCCAGGAGATCAAGACCACAACGATGATCGCAACAATAATGAGTGTCATAAAGCTGCCTTCCTTTCTGATGATTTCTCGCAGAATAGAGAACGACGGATGCGGAATCCCGCATCCGCCGTTCTGTTGTATCCCTAATACTATGGCTGAATATAGTATCGATCGGGCGCTTGGAATGAATTACTCGATGTTCAGCTCCGCCTTGACCTGATCGACCCAATCCTGGACCTGGCCGAACCACTCGGTCATCTTATCCAGGTCCTCCTGGGTGTACTCGTCGTCGCCGGAGAGCATCTGCTGATACTGGTTGAGCAGGTCGGACATCTGCTGCATGGTGTCGATCACATCGCTGTCAAAGGCGGAGGGATCGGCGTTGATGGCGTTGGCCACTTCGTTGAAGGCAGCGCTGGTGGCGTTGAACTCGTCAATGGCAGTCTGCTTGTCGCTGGTTGCGCTGGTGTCAGCGGACTCATCCGCGGTCGTGCTGGTGGTGGTGTCGTCGGCCGCAGCCTGTTCATCAGCGGAGGTGTCGCTGCCGCCGCAAGCGGCCAGGGCGAAGCACAGGGTCAGGGAAAGCAAGAGTAACGCAAACTTTTTCATGGGGAAAACATCCTTTCATCTCTTTGTCAATTCTGTGTTGGGGTGTGCTATGGGTATAGGATACCCCCTCTCCACAAAAAACGGGACGCTTTGGCACGAATCGCACCAAAAGCGTCCCGAATCGACAGTGCTCACAGAGACAGCCGCAGGGTGAATGTCCCGTCCTGGACGGAGAAATCGTACAGCCCGCCGTACTTGGCCACCACGGAGCAGATGCTCTGCACCCCCAGCCCGTGGCCCGGCTGGTCGGTCACGGGGATGCCTTTGACCAGGCGGACCTTCTCCTGCTGGCAGGGGTTCGTGATCTGGAGGAAAAATTTCTTGCCCCGCTCGTGAAAGTTCACGTCGATCACGCAGTCCTGCCCCGCCTCCACCAGGGGGGCGCAGGCGTGCAGGGCGTTTTCCAGGGCGTTGGACAGCAGCACGCACAGGTCGCTGTCCGAGGCCAGGATAAAGTCAGAGAGATAGCCCAGCACCTGCATGGTGACCCCGGCCTTTTTCGCCCGGCCCACAAAGGCGGAGAGGATGAGGTTCACGGCGTCGTTTTCGCAGTAGCGCTGGACCCTTTGGGCCTCGATCTCCTCGCAGATGGTGGAGATGTATTTTTTCGCCTCGTCCTCCTGGCCGTTCTCGATGCAGTTGAGGACGTATTGCAGGTGGTGGCGCAGGTCGTGGCGGTAGCGGCTGGCCAGGTCCTGGGACTCCCGCATGGCGTCGATCTGCCGCACGGCCTGGGCCAGCTGCATGCTCATGTTGTTCTGGACCTGCTCGGCCTGGATCTTGTCCCGCTCGACCTTGGAGTAATGCAGCAGGAAGACGAGATAGGCCACGCAGCACAGAAAGGGCATAAACTCCACCGCCACCGGCTCCCCGCGGATCAAGATGTCAGAATAGACCCGCGTGAGATAGTCGAAGGCATAGTACATGACGGGGACCGACCCGAAGAGGCACTGGGTCTTCGTGGGGTAGTTTCCCAGGTGGGCGATGGTGGGGGCCGCCCATTTCAGCAGGACCAGGAGCAGCGGCAGGGTCACCAGCAGCTCCACGCTGCACCGCATCAGCTCCCCGCCCCCCAGCAGCTGGATCACGAACAGCGCGATCCACCGCCGCAGCTGGCAGCAGAGGTAGGCCGTAAAAATGGAAATGAGGGGCCACAAGGCCCGGCGGGTCAAAAACAGCAGCACCAGAAACAGGGGGAGGTGGACCAGCAGAGGGTATATCTTCCGCAGGAAGCTCCCGTCCCACAGATAGTAGACCCAGCTCTGGGCCACGGGGATCAGGGTCATAGACACCCAGAAGATCCACTTGTTCCGCCGGGTGGTCAGGGCGCTGCAAAAATAGGCCGCCAGCACGCTGCCGAACAGGCCCACGGCCCAGTCGTTGCAAAATGAGATGAGTTCGCTCATACCGTCACCTGGCCCTTCTGAAAGGCATAGTCCAGGAAGGCGGACTTGACCTCGTTGTATTTCCCCCGCGGAATGGGGATCTCCGCCAGACAGGCTAAGGTGATGGCCCGGTAGGACAGGGTCTGGACATACTCCAAGTTGACCAGATAGGACCGGTGGGGGCGGTAGAAGCAGCCGTAGGGGGCCAGCTGGCGGCTCAGTTCATCTAAGCTCCCGCTGCTCTCCAACACCTTGCCGCTGTCCAGGTGGAGCAGGAGGGTCCTGTGGATGACCTCGCAGTATTCCAGCTGGTTCAGGGCCACGCGGGTGATGCCCGTCTTGCAGCGGAGGATCAAGCTGTCGCTCTGTTCCTTGTGGCAGGCTTCTAAGGCCGCGTCTATGATGCGGTAAAAGCTCTCCTCCCAGATGGGCTTGAGCTGGTAGAAATAGGCCCCCACGGCGTAGGACTGCACGGCAAACTCCGGGGAGGAGGTGAGGAAGATGATCTTCACGTTGTTGTCGTACTGCCGCAGCTCCCCGGCCACCTCGATGCCGTTCTGCCCCGGCATGAGGACATCCAGAAGCAGAACATCGTACCGGGTCCCCCGCTCCACCTCGGCCAGCAGGTCCCAGGCGTTTTGAAAGGCCGTGTATCGGATCTCCTGGTTCCGGGCCACGCGGTAGCGGTCCAGCAGGGTCTGGATGGTTTGCAGTTCGGAAAGGTCGTCGTCGCAGAAAGCCAATTGTAGCATGGCAAGTCTCGCCCCCAGTTTGGTCGTGGTTTTGGTCGTTGGTATTATCGTACCAGAAAATCCCCGCCAACGGAAGGGCTTTTTTGTTTCGCCTGGTTTTCTGTTCCGTGGCATTGCATTTTATAAAAATCGGACAACTAACGCAGGATAGGATGCTTCCTTCAATCTATGGTGGTACGGATTGCCGCCATAGCAAGAGGCAGTTCCATAAGCGAAATAGAACCATACCCCAGCAAGAACTGATTTGCCGGGCAACTGGCTGGCGTATTCCAATAGGGAGATAGCGGATAAATCTTCACCCTGTTTTCTGCAAATACCTGGATCGGGTCGCTGCCTCTAAAGTCATGTTGCAACGTCAGTATAAAATGAAGTCCGGCATCTGAACCTGACAGGACGGCCTGTCCCGAAAGATTCTCCCGAACGTAATTCAGAATGTAATCGTGCTTCTTCCGGCAATGGGTCCGTATGGCGTTGATGTGCTTCTGATACTCCCCGCTATGGAGAAATTGCATCAGGGCATCCTGAAGCAGCGATGGCACGGTACAGTTTGCACAAGGGAAAGCAGTGCGGTAGCGTCCAAGCAGTTGTTCCGGTAGGACGAGGTAAGCAATCCGCAGATCCGGCGACAGCGACTTAGAAAAAGTTCCCATATAGATCGTCCGATCATTGGTGTCGATGGATTGAAGGGAAGGAATGGGTAGGCTGTGATAGCGAAGCTCGCTGTCATAGTCATCCTCCAAAATATAGCTGTCGCTTTTCGCCGCCCACTGAAGCAACGCCAGCCGTTTCGTGATCGGCAGCACACTCCCCATGGGAAACTGATGGGAGGGCGTAATATACAAAAGTGTGTGGGAAAGACGCTCTGTTTCCGCTATAGAAACGCCATCCTTCTCCAAGGGAATCGGGATGGGAGAAAATCTATTCTGCTGCATGACGGTGCGCGTACCATCATAACCAGGTTCCTCCATGGCAAATTTCCAGTTTCCGCCAGAGAAAAGCCTTGCAACTAAGGAAAGAGAATATTGATGCCCGCTGGTTAATATGATCTGGTCTGCACAACAGCGAACGCCGCGGGAAAAATGCAGGTAGTTCGCCAGCTCCCGGCGCAGTTCGGGTAACCCCTGCGGGTCACAATAGGAAAGCGTGTTTTGATCTGCCATCCGGTCATAGGCGTCCAGCAGACAATGCCGCCATGCCTTTGATTGATAGCAGTTATAGTCCAGATTTCCATAATAAAAGTCAAAGAGGCTGTCACTCTTTTTTGATGGTGTGTGGGCCGTTCTTTCCGGCTGTTCACTATGATAGAAACCCTGAAAAAGGCTCAGATCCTCCACATAGTACCCTGATCCGGCTACGGAGCGCACATAGCCCTCTACCGCCAACTGCTGATAAGCCTGAATAACGGTGTTCCTGCTGATGTGGTATTCGGCAGCCAGGTCGCGGGTGGGAGGAAGGTTTCTTCCTCTGGGTAGGATTCCTTCCATGATTTGCTGACGAAGCTGTTCGTAAAGCTGCTGGTATAGCGGAGATGCAGCTTCCTTTTCAAAATAGAACATGGCGCAGCTCCTTTCCAAATTGGTTCTGATAAAAAAATGAAAATTGGCGCTTTTCTGAGAACCAATCTACTGCTATAATACAAGAGACCTCATTGAATTGCAAGAGGAGCCTGGCTAATGTTCACACAGGAACAGACCAAATAGTATTTACAAAGGAGAAATGCAAATGCAGTACAGAATGAAAACACATCAGCTTCCGCAAAGTGAAGTCCACGCCCTGCTGAACAGAAGTCTAACGGGATCGCTTTCGACGATTGACTCGGACGGCGCACCGTACAGCGTCCCTATCCATTTTGTGTTCTTGGATGGTGCGATTTACTTCCATGGTTTGCCTGCCGGTCAGAAACTGGATAATTTGAAAGCCGATCCCCGCGTGTGTTTTTCTGTGTACGAAATGCGGGCATTTTTGCTTGACCCCGATGGAAAGCCCTGTGATACCAATACGGCATATGTCAGTGCAGTGGTGCGGGGTACGGCAAAGCTGCTTGACATACAAGAGGAAAAACGAAGGGTGCTGTCGGCAATCGTTGCGAAATACACACCGCAGCTTGCAGGGCGGGAACTGCCGTCTAATATGGTAAAGGGTACGGCAGTGGTGCAAATCATCATTGAAAAGATGACAGGGAAATATTATCAATAATAAAATTCAAAAAACACAAAAAAGCACTCAAACTGTTACGTTTGAGTGCTAAAAAATTGCAGAGGCTTGCAGAAAAAGATGCTTTGGGAAAGCTGAAAATTTTTAAATTCTATGAATTTTTATTCTATCCAGAGATGGGTATCTTCTTGCTTGTAACCTCAGATTTTTCATGGTATTATAAAACCAAACTCGGAGACTTGGAAGGGGGCCATCGAGATGAATGATCTCAAGATCCCGGTTGGCATTTCCGACTTTGCTAAAATTCGGAACTACGATTACTATTATGTGGACAAGACTGGCCTTATTGCAGACCTGCTGGAAAAGGAAACGGCAGAAGTCACCCTCATCACCCGTCCTCGCCGTTTCGGAAAGACAATGGGCATGAGTATGCTGGCCAACTTCTTCGACATCCGCAAGGACAGTAAGGCGATGTTTGAGGGATTGGAGATAGCCAAAAACACAGCGCTGTGCAGCGAGTGGATGAATCAGTGGCCTACGTTATTTTTGTCATTCAAGAAAGTGGACGGGCTGAACTTTCAAGATGCCTATGACATGCTGACAGTCGTTCTCGCAAATCTATATAAAAACCATATGTATTTGCTAGAAAGTGACAAAATCAATCCATTTGACAAAGAAATTATTACGCACATCATGTCTGGAGATGCGTCCGTTAAAGAGATAAAGGATAGCTTAGCTTTATTGACCACTACAATGCAGGAATACTATGGGAAACCTGTGATTCTTTTGATCGATGAGTACGATGTTCCTATCGCCAAGGCCAGCGCCAAGGGGTACTATGCAGAGATGTTGGATGTGGTGAAGGGGCTGATGCAGGCATTGAAGGATAATGATGCCCTGCGTTTTGCCGTTGTCACTGGCTGCCTGCGGATTGCCAAAGAAAGCATCTTCACGGGCACCAACAACTTTGTTTCCGATACAATTTCGTCCTCTCACTTGAATGAGTACTTCGGTTTTACTCAGGAAGACGTGGAGCAAATTCTAAAAGATGCAGACTGCCTGGAATATGCTGCTGATATCAAAAACTGGTACGACGGGTATCACTTCGGAGACCTGGACGTCTACTGCCCTTGGGATGTGATGAACTATCTCCGTGACCTCCAACGAAATCCAAAGGCCAAGCCCGCCAGCTATTGGAAGAACACCAGCGATAACTCGATCATCCGGTCGTTTATTGACTATCGAGGCGCGAAAATTTCTCAAAAGTTAGAAACGCTTCTGTCTGGTGGGTACATCCTTCAGAAGATCGAAGAAGATCTGACCTATGACTATTTACACTCTTCCGAAGAAAACTTGTGGAGCATCCTGTATTTGACTGGTTACCTGACACAGGTTCGAGAGGACGATCTTCCGGCCCCGTTGCCAGAGGACACCTCTGCCCTGATCATTCCCAATGCAGAAGTCCGGGAAATTTTCGAGACGACCATTCAAAAGTGGTTTGACGAGAGCGCCCAGACCTGGAATTTGACCACCTTGTTTGACGCCATGTGGTCCGGTGACGCGGAAACGCTGACCGCAGAGATCAATAAATTGCTCTACAAGACCATCAGTTACCATGATTATAAGGAAGACTTTTACCATGCGTTCCTGACCGGTATCTTGGCCGGTTCCGGCTGCGCGGTAGAGTCCAACCGGGAACACGGCGAGGGGCGCAGCGACATCGTCATTTATCACCCAGACAGACCGCAGGTCGTTCTCTTCGAGGCGAAGTATGCCAAAACGCTTGGTGGTTTGCAAAAGAGCTGCGCCGAGGCTCTGCAACAAATCGAAGACCGGCAGTATGCGAAAGAGTTTGAGGATGACTATGACTCGGTCCTCTGCTATGGGATCGCATTCTATAAGAAACGGTGTCTGGTCCAGAACACTGCCTTGGAGATATGAGGATAATTGTGGCGTCACGCAACAGCCCGCTGGATGGGTTACTTTCCAGCGGGCTTGTTAGCATTTTATAGGGTAGAGAACGGGAGGTTTCTGTGTTGCGTCCAGAACTTGGACTTTTGAACCCGGATGACGTGATCTTTGATGTGTTCGATGTTCCATATAGACTATTCCACTCCACCGATTTTCCTGGAGGAAAGGCATCATCTCAGCCGATATTTCTTTGTCGGCCCTCTACCAACGATCTCGATCAATCCTTCCTCACTCATCTGGCGTGTCAATAGGTAAGCTCTTGTCTTTTTGATATTTAATAGCTCCTGCAAATCTTCATCGCATATTTCTCCATACTCTCGGAGGTAGTCCAACACGGTTCTCATCTGTGGGGTGACAGCTGGGGAAGTAGATTTCACATCTGCTTTGTGCTGTTCTTCTGTTGCAGCAAATGCATTCATATTTGGAAGCACCAATTTGAAAGTATTCGGAGTCACTTCAATACGGGGCTGTACCGAACAATTTTTATATAACGCGTATATTTTTCGGATCCCTGTACCATAGGATTCAATCAAACGCAGACGATGAAAAATCTCTGCCAGTTTCCTATTCCGTGGCTGGGAGATGCCGCTGCGGATGTCTTCCGCTGACAAACCGGGCAACAATCCGCCAATCGAAATAAATTCCATACATGCGTCGTTAACATTAATAATAATACTCCCACTAAAGCTATAATCTCTGTGAACAATAGCGTTTAGCAAAGCCTCACGGATAGCCTCCTCTGGATAGTCTTGCTTATCGATTCGCTCCAATCCCCGAAAGGTAGAGACAGTGCGATTACACAATGCAAGGTAGTCATAGCTTTCATCAAGCTGTTGGAAAACGGAGCCCCCAAACTCCTTAGCGTCCTTAAATGTAATATTTTCTGCATCTCCGAAGACAGCAATTTTTATGGTATGCTGGCACTGATCAGAAATAAGCAGCGCCAGATTCGTATACTGGTCGTCGTGGATATTTCGCAGTCCCAGTGTAATAAACTTCTCCTCTGAGAACTCCACCTTATAGCGTTTGAAAACAGCTTCTGCCTTTTCAAAGGTCAAATCCTGTTGCAAGGTACGCATTTCTTCAAACACATCACCGTCAGAATCTTTGATCATCTGACGAATCTGTTCAGGAGATGCCTGAACACTGGTAGCACCCTGCCGAACATAAACGCCGGTCGGCTTGAGTCCTTTTCCCTTTAGATAGTATGGCTTATATGTTCCCTCACCAACTTCAACGCGGATAACCTTATTGTCTTGCAACACGTAACGTACAAACATGGTCACATCTGGTGTAATAGCATCGCGGATACCATTGGTCAGGCGTGTATAGGTTTCGTCAACGTCATCAATACCTGTCACATTACCTCGATCGTCGATCCCGATGTAGATCATACCACCATCTGTATTGGCAAAAGCGATAACTTCTTTATAAACATCGTCAATCAATTGTGACTTATATTCTGTACGCTCATTTTCATACTGCACACACAGCACCTCCAATCGGTTTCATTATACACCAGATTTTCACTTTTTCAATAGAGTGGAGTGAAAATTCACTGAATATTCACTCTGTTATGAAATTCTATCTTTCCCTCGCGCACCTCGCTCTCTCCTCGGAACTTTACCTGTATCGTCTCCTCGTCCACCACCGTGATCTTCTCGATCACCTGCCGGACCAGCTCATCGTCAAACTCCGTGTATCCCTGGGCGTGCTCCTGGATACAGGACCACATCTCCTGCCGCTGTTCTTCCTGCTCCCGCAGGTCGCTCTCCTTCTGTTTCGCCTCCTCCAGTTTTTGTTTGAGCGCCTGCTTCTCTTCCGTCAGCGCTTTCATTTTGGCGTTAAGTTCTGGATCGTCCATATTCTCCAGCAGCAAGTCCAATAACTTCGTCTGTTTCTGTGTGACCTCTGTCAGCCGCTCCTGCCAGTCGCTCAGGCTGCGCCCGTCTGCGGACCGGGGTTGCCTGACCTTCTCTGCGATGCTCAGAACGGTCGGGCAGACCTCCTCCTGCACAGCGGCCAGCTCATTCATCGCAGACAAGATCGCCGCATGCAGCTTTCCTTCGTCCAGCGTTGGGGAGTGGTGGCAGTAGCGCGTCCCAAATTCCAGCCGAGACACACAGCGCCAGACGATCCGCTTCTTTCCCTTCTTGGCCCAGGTCACGCGCTTATAGGGTGTTCCACATTCCCCGCACACCAGCAACTCCGTCAGGGCATATTTGCCGGAATATTTTCCCCGCTCCGTCTTGCCGTGCTTCTGCATCACTTTCCGCTTGCTGGAGCGCCGCTTCATTTCTTCCTGCACCTGAGCAAAGATTTCTCGCGGGATGATCGCCGGGTGGTTGTTCTCCACATAGTACATAGGCAATTCCCCACGATTTTGCTTGACCCGCTTGCTGATGCAGTCTGTGATATAGGTTTTTTGCAGCAGGGCATCCCCAATGTACTTTTCGTTCCGAAGAATGTTCCTGATCCCTTGGTGCGACCATCGAAGCAAGCCATGGGTGGTCAGGATATGCTCTGCCTCCAGCTCTTGCTTGATCTGTGGCAAACTACACCCATCCAGGTAACGCTGATAGATTTTTCGGACGATCTTTGCTTCCTCCGGTACGATCTCCGGCTGTCCATCCGGGCCTTTCCGGTATCCCATCACATTCTGGAAATGAACCTTTCCAGACTCCATTCCCTTCCGGATACCCCAGGAAACATTCTTGCTAAGGGATTCCGACTCTGCCTGGGCAAAGCCACTGAATAATGTGATGAGAAATTCGCTGGATTCCGTCAGCGTGTTAATGTTCTCTTTTTCAAAGAATACCCCAATGCCCAGTCCCTTCAGCATCCGTACTGTCTCCAGACAGTCCACCGTGTTTCGGGCGAAGCGGGACAAGGACTTCGTGATGATCATGTCGATCCGTCCCCGCTTGCAGGCGGTCAGCATCTTGTTAAACTCCGTCCGCTTTTTTCGGCTGGTCCCTGAGATGCCCTCGTCCGCATACAGCCCCGCCATTTCCCAATCCGGTGTCTCTTCGATCTTTTGGAGGTAATATTCCTTCTGCGCTTCATAACTGTTGAGCTGCTCCTCACTGTCAGTGGACACCCGGCAGTACGCCGCTACGCGCTTCTTCTCTCCGGCAGCCTGGGCCGTTCCTGTGGTTCTTGTGGCTGGAATCACTCGTACCCGCCGTTCCAATGTTTCTGTTATCATACCTGTTCTCTCCATCAAAGCGTGATTTTAGAGCACACAGTCTCCGTGTCCTCCCACAAGAGCATATCACACCCACTTCCCAGCGGGAAGCACCCTCATTCCAGCGTAGGACAGCAAGCATATCTGGCTGAGATCGCTTGTAAGATCAAGGCCAAGATTTCCTCTGGGTCTTCTGGAGCTTCCATTGCTCGGTCGATTGCATTCTGTAAATAAGACACCCGTTCAAAGGGTTTATCCGTTTGATATTCCTGGAGATTTTGTCTACAAGCGGTTGCTCTTAGCCTTTGTCGAGAACGTGACTGACTGCCCCTGTGACTGCGTGCCGTCTTGTTTTTGATCTGCTCTTGTATTGCCTGAAATGTTCGCTGGTCGATCAATGGAGGGTAATCTTTCTCTCCTGTATAGCGTACTTCTTCTAATACCCGTTTGACCTTATGTTTATTCCAGCGTGGGGCTTCCAAGCTGAATGGTATTCCTTCCTGGTTCAGTTCCTCCGAAATGCTTTGATAGGAACCCCCAGCATGATACCTTTCAAACACTTGCTGAACGACAGCCTGTTCCTCTGCCACAATTTCTAAAACCCCGTTTTGGATCTGGTAGCCATATAATATACTTCGCTTATTCATCGTCCGATTCCTCCCAACTGTTCCGTCAGCTCGATTCCACCAGGTAGACAGAATCGAATACGCTGGGGTGTTTCTGCGACGATTTTTTCCACAAGGCTGTTGAAAAACTGTTCCTCTATCTCCTCTATCATCTCTGGCCCGTCTTGTAATAGCTCTGCTACTTTTCGCAAGGATTCCATTTTCTCCCAGATTATCTGACTCCTTTGATTTTGTTTACGCTGCTCTTGTAGCTTTGATAACTTTGCGCTGATCTCATTGGACCGAGCGATATAAGCATCTGCGTCCAGCAGATCAGAGGTATATAATTTACTGAGTTTATAGTTTTTCTCCATCAATTCAGCGATTTCTTGGTAAAGTTTCTTCTGCATAGGATCCGCCTGTTTTAGCGCCTCGTCTAAGTCATGTAGCTGTTTTTGCGCTGGTTCCAGAATTTCTTTTTCATGGCATTTCAGTTTTTGATACATCCGTTGAAACGCCTCATATAAGCAGCGCTCTTTAATCCTGCCCATCTCACAGAAGCTACTCTTTTTATCATGGTTCCTGCACACCCAGCAAGTATATCCTGACGCTGTACTCCTGCGTGTAAAAATCGAACCACACTTCCCGCAAATGATTTTTCGAGAGAACAAGTGTGGCCGATACGACCTCGTTTTGTTCTCTGCTCTGCGCTTGAACAGCTCCTGTACACGAGCAAAGTCCTCGCGTGAAACGATTCCCGGATGAGAATTTTCTACATAGTACTGCTCTCGCTGCCCGGAATTTTCCTTTCTGACAAATGGAAAACAATCCATAGAATACGTCTTCTGGCAGAGTGTATCCCCTACATTCTTCTCATTTTTCAAAATGTACTGCACAGAGTTATAGCTCCATGCTTCATTGCCTGCTCCAGACGGAACGCCCTTTCGGGTCAGTTCATCTGCAATCTTTCTACTACTCCACCCGGCTAGATATTTTCCAAAAATCCACTGAACCGTTTTAGCTTGCTCCGGATCTATTCTTAGTTCTTTTCCACACAGGGTATAGCCGTATGGTGCATGGCAAGTGATGAATTCTCCCTTTGCCATTCTTCGTTGGTAGCTCATTCTTTGGTTTTGGGAGATCGAAATGGATTCCTGCTGGGCCAGAGAACCAGAAACGCTCACCATGAGTTCCGTGGTGAGCGTTCCTGTGTCGATATTCTCTTTTTCAAACTTGACCGTAACACCCAACTTGGCAAGCTCCCGCAGGGCTGTCAGGCAATCTTTCGTGTTGCGGGAAAACCGAGAGATGGACTTGACCAAGATCCGGTCGATCTTTCCCTTTCGGCAGTCTGCCATCATCCGCTGAAACTCCGTGCGCTGCTCGATCCGGGTGCCGGTCAATCCCTCATCAGCGTAGATGTCTACCAACTCCCAGCCGTCTTGCTGGCTGATGTACTCTGTGTAGCTGCGAATCTGCGTCGCGTAAGAGTGCAGCTGATCCGCCGAATCGGAACTGACCCGACAGTACGCCGCCACACGGAGGCGTTCCAGCTGCTTTGTCCTGGGCGGGATGACTTTTACAGTCGCCATAGCTCACTTCTCCTTTTCATTGATTTGGCAACACCCAAGCTACCACAACCCAGGAGAAATAGCCAGCTCGATCCCCGAACAGCTAATCATTCAAGTTCGCCGGGTTAAATCGTTTTCTAAACTTTTCTGTTTAGCGGATTTGATACGGCGTTATTTTGATTTATACAGATTATACTTATAAGGGCCCCTCATCGGAATCTTCCTTATGCCACTTCTTCAGGACATTCTCCACCTGGGTAATCAGTTGATCCTTATTGGGCATATAGAGTACATACCGGGAAGCGAAGATATTGTTGGACAGACCACCCAGAGCATACTCGGCAGTAATACTGTCCTTGTCGCTGCACAGAATGATACCAATGGGAGGCTTGTCCTCCGGCAGCCCCAAAAATTCAAACACATAGGGGTCACGGATAATGTCCTCCGGCTGAGCAATTTCATTGCCCTTTGCAGCCAGCTCCAGGACTTTCTCTTTATTGACGTCGCCTTTGGACAACAGCAGCCGTTCAAACAGGGAGCTTGCAATCTGCCGCTTAAGCTCCCGGACAGACCAGTTGGAATTGACGGTTTCTTTTTCATAAAAGCTCCGTTTGTCTGGATCGGAGATGGACAGCAACTCGCAATAATGGGACCAGCTCAATTTGCCAGACAGTGTCTGGCATTTTTGATAGGTCAGATAAAACTGCTTTGAATGTCTCATAGACAATATTTCACTTCTATCAACTGCTTGGCATACTCCCCTTCTTGGGTCGTAAGCAACCCGGCCCGCACCAGTTCCTCCAGCAGCTTCAACGCCAGTTGATACTGTAGCCTCTCTTTTGCCCTTGTCACATCAACACCTCAAAGTAACTTTCCGGCTTCCAAGTCCGCAGGAATTTTGTGACCATCCGCAAGCTGCTGGTCGTCCGCATTTCTGGCAGGGCTTGTTTTGTCGCTTGCGCATAGCGTCTCCCCTGCCCAGCTCGGTCATCCAAGATCGCAATGACGCAGGTATCCTGCTCCGTGCGAATGGCCCGGCCAAACCCTTGCCGCAGTTTGATCTGCATTTCCGGCACAGCCACCGCCTCCAGAAAGGCGGGCAGAGAAGGATACTGTTCCTGTTCTTTCTCTTTCAAAGCATCCGGGTACGCAAACGGCAGGCGCGGGATGATGAGCAGCGAAACACCGTCCCCCGGAAAATCGATCCCCTCCCAGGCTGCTCCCGTTGCCAGGAGCACACTGCCCGGTGTTGCCCGAAACTCTTCCAGGATATGCACTGCGTTCCGCCCCAAAGTAAAGAGTGGGACCCGAAGTATCTCTTTTTGCAGCCGGTCTTTGACCGCTGACATCGCCGCATAAGATGTGAACAACACCAGTGCATGACCATACGACGCCTTGAGCAGGTCCATGATCTCTGCCGTCAGTTCATCGAAATACTCCTCCTCCTGTCCCGCCCGTTGTTTCGGCGGAAATAAGGGCAGATAGCGCAGGCAATGTTCGTGGTAGTCAAAGGGAGAACGGGCAACGGATTCCTGCACCCGACACTCTTCCCGCAGACCCACTTGGGTCCGATAGCGCTGAAAATCATTTCCTACCGCCAATGTCCCGGAGGTCAACACAAATGAACATTCTGTCCGCCATAACGTCTGGCGCAGTTTTGCTGTCAGGTCAGCAGGCGTCGCACAAAGCATCGTCCCGCCGCTCTCGTCTTCCGCTAGATAAAACAGCATCTCCGAATCGTTCCGGCTAAACAATGCCACCGCAGAGGCAAGGGTGTCCATCCGTTTCCGTCCTGGGCTTGGGAGAAGCTTCCCTACCTGCCGCTGCACGATGGGCATAGATCGGATCAGCGGGGCCAATAAGCGAAGGGATTCCTCCAAAGCTTCTGTCTCCTCCCTGGGCTGGGCCAGTTTTTCCAGCAGTGGCTTCGCCGTTTGCTCCAACGTCTCCGCTGCCAGCAGGTATTTTGCGTTTTGAAGCTCTTCGATCAATTCTTGGATCTGGCCAGCTGTCAGCATCACGCCAAACATCTGTCGTGCCGTTTCCGGCAGCTTGTGGGCCTCATCCAGGATGGCAATGGAATGGGGCGGAAAAATTGGACGCTTCCCCTGCTCCCGATGGATGGCATCCGCCAGGAACAGATTGTGATTGCAGATCTGAAACAGGAACTGCTCTGTCTCACAACCATGTAAAAAGCGTTGATAGCGGCAGTCCTCTCGATCACAATGACAGACCTGTGGCACACAGACCCGCTCCTTATTATAATGACTTAGATGCGCCACTCGGTCCATATCCATGGACTCCCGCAGTGCTTCCAATGCCGCCAGTGCTTTCGCATTTTTCTTTGCTCCGCTGACCTGATGTAGGCGTTTTTCCAGGAGTTTATCGCAGACATAGTGACTTTTTCCTTTTCGGACAACGGCTTGCAGCGGGGCATCGATAAGTCCGGCAAGCAGCAAAGCATGGGAGAGCTTTGGCAGATACTCTTCCTGTACTGCGCTTTGCAGGGCAATACTGGAGGTCGAGATCAGAATCGGTTGAAAAGGCTTTGTGCCGCGACACCGGTCCGCAACAGCCCCGGCCACTAAGTAGGCGTAGGTCTTGCCAATCCCGGTCCCGGCGTCACACAAGGCGATCTTGCCGCCCAACATGGCCTCTAACATCTCGTGACTGAGCTTGATCTGTGCCGGTCGTTCCGCCATGCCATAGTTGGGTAAGATCTCTTGAAAAATATGGTCGATCATTTCATGCGCTTCCTGTTCATGTTGATTGGTATTCATCCGTAACTTCCCTTCTTAATTTGATCCCCCACCGTATTTGCTGCACGCGCCCCGGTGGGGTCGGGAACAGTACGGACAAGGTCTGGCGGACCTTCACGGGCGTTTTCCCAAAGTCTCTACTGCTTTCAACTCAGGGGCAGCCCAGCCTTTTTAGTCGACTCATACATGGTGTTTCATAATCCGGAACAAGATCATTGCAGACAGCGCTGCCAACGCTGTCCCGCCGCAGGTGGTATCGCTCGCTAGGGCAGGGAAACTTCCCCGCTCCAGGTCGTGGCGCACGCTGCACGGATCGCTCGTTTGTTCCGGCGTGTGGTCCGTACTGCTGATATCTATTTTTCAAGGAGCCGTGAGGAGGAGCGCTCTACATCCCCTCACTTCTCTTCCCGAATTTACGAAGGATGGATAACAGATTTTCAAAAGTTTTAGTTTTGCCAAACTTTTGAGTGTTTCACGAACAGAAACTTAAAACCTTAGACACATGATCAAGGAGAGCTGCGAAACTTCGCAACTCTCCTTTCGTCTCTCCGTCAACGCGGAGGATATTCACTTAGGCCCAATGGTCGATCTTGAACTGCTCACTCGTGTTTCCATAGTTCTCCACCTGGCACTTGGGATGGTGCATGATCCATGCACGAGAGACTCTCGCCGTAGGGATTCCCCAGTCCGCGTCCCCTAACTTCAGGTTAGTGAATGCTCCACCAAGAATATACGTGCTGTCGTTCGTCTCAGTTGTCTCTGGATGGGGGACCAGGGATACAAAGCGGAAGAAGTTCGTCCACTGATATGCTTTGATCATTTCGATTTCCTGGTTTAATCCCTTCCCTAAATCCTTACCATTACTGTCCAGCCAAGTTACAGTAAGGTGGATAGTCCGTCCATCTGTACGAGGCTCCACTTCAATTCTTGCCTTTACAGTTCCTTCTGGAGCTGTGTTATCGGTGAAGTAGCGACCAACACTCTTATTATTGTTATCCAAGTAATAAGGATGCCAGCCAGACCCTTTATCACCGCCTCCATTCAGGCCCTTGTTGCAGATGCCAATGTCAATACCATGGGCGGAAGTTGCAACACCGAAGGAAATGTAGGCGTTTCTCCCATTCCCCGTACCTTTCAGTCTGATGTTGTTCGGTAAGATAATGAGGGCAGATGCCTTTTTATAGGTTGCAACTGCCTTATCAGGGCCGAAGACATAGTAGTGTGCTCCGGTCGTTGTTTCCGCAAAAAACGGCTCCCCCGTTTTCGGCTTCAGCATGGTGTAAGTTCCAATAGGCATATTGGTTCTTCCTTTCCAGTTTTCAAAATTTCTAAGAGATTTGTTGAGGCCCTCAATTTCTTAGATGACTAGAAAGACGCCTTTTCCGCCCAAATGTAAACGTGCTTCCGAAAATTTTTCAAAAATAATGCGGAGACCCGAAAAAACAGGTCCCCGCATCTGAATTTAGGTCAGGTCCGCTCTAGTATAGGTCTGCCGGCCCGTTTCTACATCCAGCGTCACTGTGTAGACACCCTTGGCGAAGAGCAGCTTGCCGTAAGTCCCATCTGGGTTGTAAGGGTAGACATCATTCTCCAAGGTGCTTTGGAAATAGACTTTACTGCCATCCTCAGACACCCACAGCTTTTGGATCCCGGCGTCTCCCATAGCGTTCTCATCCTGGCCAAAGAACGTGTTGTGCTCATACTTGATGATATTGCGGTATTCTTTCGCCTTCAAGTCCTTGTCCAACACCAGAATATAGGCCCGCTGCGGACCCATCGACCCGGCAAAGGCTCCGCTGTGTGCCACAGCCAGCGTCCCGCCCTGCTCGGCGGAAGTGACATAATACAGTCCAGCCGTCCACGCTTTGCCCATGGCTTGCTCTCGCTCGGTCATCACAAACGGGTTTGTCTGGTCCGGCGTTTTCCCCTGGCAAGTGGCTTCATACAGGCGTACCAGCGTGACCAAGCACTGCTCCACGCTATAAGAACCTTTGGGGGCAAACTTGTCCTCTCCCACACCGTTCATGATCCCCAAGTGGGTCATCAGCTGCACGTCGGTTTTGGCCCAGTCTGCAATTTCACCCTTGTCTGCGTAGGTCAGCGGCTCCGCGTCATCGTGAATCTCTCCAGAATACAACCGATAGGCCCGCGCCAGCATGACCGCCGCCTCCTGCCGGGTGATGGTCCCAAGCTGGTCCAAGTCACCATTCCCACGACCCTGTAAAATACCCAGCTGCGTATAGATCGGTGTCTGCGATTTCCCGGCCATCGCATCCCTGAGAGACACAAAATTCCAATACGTATCCAGGTCCGCGTCAAAGGCCAGGGCCACCAGCTTTGCAGCGCTCATCCCGAAGTTTCTCCGCTCGATCGGTTGGCGGTAGTCGCCGCTCTTCAGCCCACTCAGCAGGCCCAGCTCCAAGGCTTTCGCCACGTCCTTCTGCGCCCAAGCGGAGACCTGGTAGGTTCCTCCGTCCCCTGTCGGCACCTCTACCGCGCTGGCAACGGAGAGAAGCATCACCAGCGCCAAGGCAAAGGCGAGTCCTCGTTTCAACATGATCTTGTTCCTCCTATGTGATAGATTGAGGGAACCTTCCAAAATTTCTCCCCTCTATACTATTAAGACTACATCCCCGGAAAAGCGCAACCGAATTTTCAAAGTTTTTTCAAAACTTTTGTCGCAACTTCTCCAAGATCTTATCCCGCCAATACAAAACCGTCCGGTGGTAGACTCCAAGGCGTCTGGCATACTCACGGGCCGAGACGCCCTCCCAGTATAGCGCTTGGATCATTTGCCACTCTTCTTCCGTTAAGCTAGAAAGCGCTTCTGACAGCTGGCTCAACAGTTGCTCCTGCTGCTGCCATGCTTCGTATTGAAGGACAACGTCCTCCGCGCTGGGACTCATTTCCATTCCCAGTCTCTCCAAGGGCACGCCGTTTTTCAACAGCCTGTCCAAAGACAGCTTCTTATCCGCCTCCGCTTCCTCCATCAGATAGCGTTCCCGCCGGTCGAGCTGCGTATAGGCCAGGTAGACCTCGTCGCTCACTTCCACGTCGATCCCATCCACCGTGATGATGTTGGAGCGCACGTTCCCCGCTTCATCTCGGACGTGCTGATAGTTTCGTTTCTCTTGCCAGTGCTTCATATTTTTCCTCCAGTCTCAGAATTTTTTGACGTTCTGAGGCCGGTCTAGGGATACTTGGCCAGGTAGGGCAGCCACTGGAACACGCTCATCTGACCCCTTTCCAGAACCAAATGAGCAAAAAAGAGCCGCCTGCTTGACCGGCGAATACGATCGTCAGTCAAGCAGGCGGCTCCGCAGCACATTCCTGTTACCAGATTCACTTGTTTGGTTCTACACGATGCTTACGGAAATTTTTCTTCTTAGAAAAGGAGAGCTGCAAACCTTCGCAGCTCTCCTTGCTTTTCTCCGTCAATGTGGAGGATGTTTACTTATAGAATCATGCCATATCACAGAGAATTTGACGTGTCTCCCGTCGGCATTGGGAACGATCTCAAATCTCGCCTTTTCTGCCCAAATGTAAACGTGCTCCCGAAAATTTTTTCAAAAATAATGCGGAGGCCCGCAAAAACAGGTCTCCGCATTTGAATTTAGGTCAGATTTGCTCTGGTGTAGGTCTGTTTTCCCGTTGCCACATCCAGTGTCACGGTATAGACACCCTTGGCAAAGAGCAGCTTGCCACGGTTGCCGTTGTTATCGTAGAAATAGACATCGTCCTTCAGCGTACTCTGAAAATAGACCTTACTGCCGTCCTCAGCCAGCCAGAGCTTGTCGATCCCAGCTTCTCCTGTTCCCCGATAGGCGTTGGAGGACTTCTTGATGATATTCTGGTAACGATGACACGTTCCGTTCCGGTCCACTACCCAAATATAAACAGAAGTGGGGGCCATGTATCCAGTATCTCCATTGTAGGCAATGGTAAAGGTCGCGTCATTTTCTGCCGATGTGATATAAGGTCCGCTGCTGTACGCCTGCGCGATCTGCTTCTGGCGGGGCGTCAGATAGAAAATATCCGGCTGATCCGGCTTCTTGCCCACGCAGGTGTTCTGATAGAGTCGATACAGGCCCACCAAGCTATCCTCTACGCTGTACGGCCCTTCCGGGTCGAAGCGGCCGTCGCCTACGTCAGTCATCACACCCAGGTGCGTCATAAGCTGCACATCGGCCTTGGACTCATCTGCAATGTCTGCCTTGTCGGTGTAGGCCAGCGGCTCCATGTCATTGTGGATCTCTCCGGAGTAGAGCCGATAGGCCCGCGCCATCATCCCGGCAGCCTCCTGGCGGGTGATCTCGCCGGTAGAGTAGGCATAGTAATTTTCGCTGTCCATCCCTGCCGGGTAGGAATAGATGCCCAGAGCCACCGTCAAATCAGACGGTTCTTTGTGCGCGATCTTATCCTGAATACTACGATACATACTGTACTGGGTCACGTTCTCCCCGAAGGCCAATCCTGCGATCTCCAGTGCATTTCTGCCAAACTTCGCCCGCTGGACCGGCTTGCGGTAATTTTTATCGAAGGCATCCCCTGTCAGGCCCAGGGCCAAGGCGTTTTCCACGTCCTGCTTGGCTCCGGCGGAGACAGTAAACTTGCTGCCGTCCGGGGCTGTCCCCTCCGTGGTTTCGGGCAGGTCTGCGCGGGTGTAGGTCTGCTCCCCCTTCGCCACGTCAATGGTCACAGTATAGCGGCCCTTGGGGAACTGGACTTTTCCTGTCTTGTCAACGGCGTCCGTCTCTAGGGTGCTCTGGTAGATGACCTTGCTACCGTCTGCGGAGAGGGTCAGTCGTTCCAAAAAGGCATCGGACACATAGTCATTGCTGCTGTACTCCCGCTTGATGGCGTTGCGATAGACTTTCCCTTTGTTGTTCTGGTCAATGACCGTGATGTACCACCGGGTAGACTGCCCGCCGCCGTCGTTGGCGGCAATGACCGTCACGCCTGCTTTTTCCTCATAGCGATAGAGCTTCGAGCCTTCCCATGTCTGTCCGATGACCGTCTCCCGCTGGCCTAGCTGGAGAGGGTAGGTCCCAACCGGCGTCTTGCCCTGGGCGGTCTTTTCGTAGAGACGCACCAGCGTCACCAGGCACTGCTCCACGGTGTACTGTCCCTTGGGGTTGAATTTTCCCTTGGCTACGCCGTTCATCACGCCCAGCTGGGTCATGAGCGCCACATCGTCCTTGGCCCAGTCCGCAATATCTTTGGCGTCTTGATAGGTCAAGGACGCTTTCGTCTGCGGTTCTTCCGCATAGAGGCGATAGACCCGCGCCAACACAACGGCGGCCTCCTGCCGGGTGATGGGGGTGTTGGGGTCTACGTAATAACCGTTGCCCCGGCCCTTCAAGATACCCATCTCCCGCCAAACGTCTTTTTTCTCCGCCTTGTTCAACAAGACTTGTAGCTCGTTGTAGCGCTCATAGGTCCGAATGTCTTGGCCATAGGCCAGACCGACCAGCGCGGCAGCATCCTCGGCAAAATCCACGCGGGCGATGCTCATCTGCACGTTTTCTCCGGTGTAGGCCACATCCAGGTTGAGCTTGATCGCCTTCTCGATATCGGCCTTGGACCAGTCTGCGACAGAGACGTATTTATGGTGCCCGTCCACCTTGACCTCAGACCAAGCGGCTCCGGCCACGGACACCGACGCCAGCATTACCAGCGCAAGGAGCAGGGCAAGTCCTCGTTTCAACATGATCTTGTTCCTCCTATGTGATAGATTGAGGGGACCTTCCAAAATCTCTCCCCTCTATATTATTAAGACTACATTCCCGGAAAAGCGCAACCGAATTTTCAAAGTTTTTTCAAAACTTTTGTCGCAACTTCTCCAAGATCTTATCCCGCCAATACAAAACCGTCCGGTGGTAGACTCCAAGGCGTCTGGCATACTCACGGGCCGAGACGCCCTCCCAGTATAGCGCTTGGATCATTTGCCACTCTTCTTCCGTTAAGCTAGAAAGCGCTTCTGACAGCTGGCTCAACAGTTGCTCCTGCTGCTGCCATGCTTCGTATTGAAGGACAACGTCCTCCGCGCTGGGACTCATTTCCATTCCCAGTCTCTCCAAGGGCACGCCGTTTTTCAACAGCCTGTCCAAAGACAGCTTCTTATCCGCCTCCGCTTCCTCCATCAGATAGCGTTCCCGCCGGTCGAGCTGCGTATAGGCCAGGTAGACCTCGTCGCTCACTTCCACGTCGATCCCATCCACCGTGATGATGTTGGAGCGCACGTTCCCCGCTTCATCTCGGACGTGCTGATAGTTTCGTTTCTCTTGCCAGTGCTTCATATTTTTCCTCCAGTCTCAGAATTTTTTGACGTTCTGAGGCCGGTCTAGGGATACTTGGCCAGGTAGGGCAGCCACTGGAACACGCTCATCTGACCCCTTTCCAGAACCAAATGAGCAAAAAAGAGCCGCCTGCTTGACCGGCGAATACGATCGTCAGTCAAGCAGGCGGCTCCGCAGCACATTCCTGTTAGCAGATTCACTTGTTTGGTTCTACATGATGCTTACGGAAGTTCTTCTTATTCGAGAGAGGAGAGCTGCGAAAATTTCGCAACTCTCCTTTCGTCTCTCCGTCAACGCAGAGGATATTCACTTAGGCCCAGTGGTCAATGGTGAAGGACTCACCCACGGCCCACTTGCTGATCAGCTTGCACTTGGGTTCGTTCATGATCCAGGCCAGGGGGACCTGGGTCGTGGTGATGCCCCAGTTGGCGCTGCCGATCTTCAGGGTGGCAAAGCCGCCGTTCACCATGTAGGTGCTGTCCGTCATGGTAGCAGTTTCATCGGGGCTAACCAGAGAGGCAAAGCGACAGAAGTTATCCCACTGGTAATAGTCTTTCAGTATGATCTCCTGGTTAAAGTGGTCCGCCTCCGGGATGATATTGCCCTTAGAATCAAGCCATGTCACAGAGAATTTGACACTTTTCCCGTTAGCATTGGGAACAAGCTCAAATTTTGCCTGTCTAGCAGAAGTCGGAGCAATGTGCTTTTTCTGCACTGGGAAATTCTGATTCGCCATACCATCGAAGTAGTAACCTTGATCTGCATCAAGTTCGATGCAATACGGATGCCAACCATACCCTGTGTCTGTTGCTTCTTTGCCGGACTTATGATCCTTGGCTCCACGGTTCCTAAGGCCAATATCAATACCCCGCTTACCGTTCTTCGCTGTAACGCCCAGAGAAATGAATGCATTTCTCCCTTCCCCAGTGCCTACCAGTCGGACTTTCTCAGGCAGAGTAATTACACCAGAGATCTTGCCGTATTTACTTACAGCACCGTTACCAGGACCATATGCGTAATAAAACGCACTTTTCGTATCGTTTTTGCCGAAGGAAGGCTCTTTTCCCTTCAGCATGGTGTAAGTTCCAATCGGCATATTGGATCTTCCTTTCTAGTTTTCAAAATTTCTAAGAGATGTATTGAGGCCCTCAATTTCTTAGATGACTAGAAAGACACCTTTTCCGCAAAAATGTAAACGTGCTCCCCTAAAATTTTCAAAAAAATAGTGCGGAGACCTGAAAAAACAGGTCTCCGCATTTGAAGTGACATTATGTCAGGTCAGGTCCGCTCTGGTGTAGGTCTGCTTTCCCGTTGCCACATCCAGCGTCACGGTATAGACGCCCTTGGCGAAGAGCAGGTCGCCATCTCCTTGATCATAGACAAAAACGTCCTCATTGAGGATGCTGCGGTAAGAGAGCTTGCTGCCATCCTCCGCAACGGTCAGGGAGTCTTTCTCAATGGAGTTGTCCCAACCGCCCATATCGACCACATACTGCTTTTGGATCAGGTTGTGATAAACGGCCCCCTTCAGGTTCTTATCGACCACACAGATGTAATAGTTGGAGGCACGCAGGGACTGATTATCACCCGCCAGCGTGATGGCAACAATATTGTCGTTCTCCACATAGTCGATCACTTTCACGCCCCGCCAGGTGCATCCAATGACCTTTTCCCGCTCGGTCAGCGGGAAGGGGTTCTCCCCCACCGGCGTCTTGCCCTGGGCGGTCTTTTCATACAGCCGGACCAGCGTCACAAAGCACTGCTCCAGCGTATACACACCCTTGGGGTCAAACTTGTTCTCCCCGATGCCGTTCATCACGCCCAAGTGGGTAATGAGGGCCACGTCCTCCTTGGCCCAATCTGCGATGTCGTTTTTGTCTGCATAAGCCAACGGCTCCATGTCATCGTGGATCTCGTCGCAGTAGATACGATACGCACGGGCCAGCATCACCGCCGCCTCCTGGCGAGTGATGTCGCCGAAGAAATCCATATCGCCGTTCCCACGGCCCCGCAGAATATCCAGCGTCTCGTAAGCGTATTTCTGGTTGTCGCCCGTGCCCCGCATCAGCTGTAACACACGGAATCCTTCATACGCTGCCAAGTCAGAGCCATACGCCAGCGCCACCACAGCAGCGGCGTCCTCCGCAAAGTAGCAGCGAGAGATCGACGTTTTGGCGTCCCCGCGGCTGGGCCAGTAGGCCACACCCAGGTCAATAGCCTTTTCAACGCCGTCCTTGGCCCATGCAGAAACCTCCGTATACCATTGGCCATTCTTTTCAATTTCCATGCCAGTGGCTCCAGCCACGGACACTGACGCCAGCATCACCAGCGCCAGAGCAAAGGCGAGTCCTCGTTTTAACATGATGTACTTCCTCCTTATGATAATATGTGTAGGGGGTCTTCCTTCCAAAATCTCCCCTCTCATACTATTAAGACTACATCCATGGAAAAACGCAACCAACTTTTCAAAAAAATTCGCCCTGCAATGACTTTTTCAGCTTCCCTAACCCGCGCCGCTTGATCTGGTTGACGTTCTGCTTGCTCGTCCCCCAGGCTGCCGCGATCTCCGTGGCGCTGTACCCAGCGTAATAAATTAGCGTCAAAACCTCCTTTTCTTTCTCGGTTAGTTCAGAGCAACCCTCAAAAAGGGTAAAAAAATAGCGGTCCTTCCCAGCGGTGTTCCAACCGTCCTGGGCAAGGACCGCTTCTCGTTCTTGCTCTTCGGTGTTGTCGATCGAAAAGGCGACCGACGGTTGCTTGATGCTCTCTTCTACCTTGTGACAGTAGGCATGACGCAAGGCGTTTTTGAAATACGCGACGATCACGCCATCCTCCCGGCTTCGCAGCTTTTCCAAGTTCATGCTTTCCAAAATCTCCAGAAACGCCAGCGTCATCTCTTCCTTGCCGTCTTCCCGGTTCAGCTTCCAGGCATTCGCCCGGATCGTCGGTTGAAATCTCTCCACCAACTCCAGCTTCGCCTCTTCGCTGCCCTTCTGGGCTTCCCGTACCGTTTCAAATAACATCGCTGTGTACCTTCCCATCTTTGTAAGATGGAAGGGAAAGAGGGAAATTCGGCCGCAAAGTAAACGTACCACGAAAAATTTTTTCTCTCTTTTTTACACAGGGAAATAAGGCTTAGAAAAGTGGAATCATTATATATGACTCATTTCCCCAAAAAGAGCAACGAAAAACCGCTCAGAAATTAAATTTCCTTGCGGTTTTTCGTTTAATTAGATATATAACTTAGTACTCTACTGAAACAGATGCTCTTGCCGGAGTTTCAACAACACTCCCACTTGAATTATAGACTACATAGGTCGCATATAATCTATATTTCCCCTTGCTTGCTATTATATATCCTTTGTCCAGATTTATAACGCTTTTGCCTGATGCAGTCCATGTCATTTTTGTATTCCATGTAGTTCCATTTAGATATTGCAGTTTCCAGGTTACAGCTGCACTGTAGCCACCCTTCAATCTGACAATGTCACTGCACTTTGCTCTACCAGTAGAATCAATTTCTACTTTTGGTGCCATAGAAATGATTCCAACATACAACGGTTCCACAGAAGATTTTTCCGCCGCAGACACAATAGGCAACAGTTGAGTAATAGCAATTACAACAGCAATAAGCACTGTAGCCCATTTATAGTGTCTTTTTTCCATCATAACACCTTCTATCTAATTTATGGATAAATTCTCTGCTACTTTTAGCGTTTGCTCAGAGGGAATACCTTCTGAATCGATATAGACCAACATATTCTTTTCTGATATTAAAAAAAGAATACATGTCATGTTTTCTTTCTGAATAAGTTTCCCATCATACCCCTGAACTTGGATTGCTTCTACCTCTGCATCTTCTGTATCAACTGCCATAGATGTATCTGTCGCTTCGCTTTCCGATATAAACAGAACACCTCCTGTGCCATTTTCGTACATACTAAAAACAGATGCATTATTTTCTCCCTCATCAGTTAGGGAAAAATTCTCTGGAAGCCAAGCAGGTTTAATTGTAAAGGTTGCAGACGAATACTCATCCGAATCACCAGATGTAACATTAAAATCTGTATGATCCGAAAAGGTTTGTTCTATCATATTTAGAACATTTGCTCTCATTTCCGGAAACGCTGCAAAAGCGCACACCGCCGTTAATATCACAATCATGACTGCAACTGCAATGCGTTGGAACATGCGGAAACCGACGTGTCGCGCAGAACGTCTGCTTTGGGCTGCAAAGGCTTTCCGGATGGTTTGTTCTCCTTTTTTTCTCACCTCTTCCGGCAGGGCGGCTGAGGGGTCATCGTTTAGTTGCTTTTTCCATTCCAGCTGCTCCTGCCCTTCCTGATGTGCTACTTCGTCCATCAGGAGCGTAAACATTGCGTCTTCATAACGCTCCCACAGTTCATTCTGATCTGGCCTCACAAGATCCCCTCCTTGTTTTGTTCTTGTATGAGTTTTCTTACCTGGCGGCGTGCCCGCGTCATCTTCATTCGCACATGCTTCGGTGGGCAGCCCAGTTCTTCTGCCATCTCTTCTGTCCGATAGCCCAGGATATAGTAGCTGGTCAGCAAGTAATACACTTCATCAGGCAAGCCCAAGCATGCTTTCGCGAGTTGCTCGATCCGCTCTTTTTGAAGGATGATCTCCTCCAGCCCTAGTCCATCCTCTGCTATGTCGATGGACTCCAAAGAGATGCAGTTTTCTCGGTTCTTCTCCTCCTTCCACAGCAAAGCGTAGGTGGTGTTGCGGGTGGTGACAGCAATATACCCTGCCAGCTTTTGCTCACTCAGTTTCCGTAACCGCGGGATACACGATAATAGACGGAGCAGACTCTCCTGCATGATCTCTTCCCACAGGCCTTCAGTCCAACAATATTTTTTTGCTGTGTACCAAATCAGTTGGCCAAAATTTTCAAAGACCCAGCTCATGAAGTCTTGGTTGCTCATGTTTTCTGTTTCCTCAAATGTGATCTGAGACATTGCAGTCATCCTTTCTTTCTATTTATTTCCCGTGTGTCCCTTCCGCCTCGTATTAGTAGACAGGAAGACACATCATTTGCATCACATTTTCCTTATTTTTTAGTTTTACCATACTTTTTTCTCTATATCAACATAAAAGTATCTTATTTTTGTGATTTTTGGGAATTAGAAAGACAAGACTATATAATGATTGAACCAACCACTCAACAAATGAGGAGCGTATACTGTGGGGAAATTCGGAGAAAAACTAGCCGAGTTACGGCAAGATCACAAAATGACACAACGAGCCCTAGCACAGCGTCTTCACGTTACTTCTGGCACTATTTCCAATTATGAAAATGGTAACCATTTGCCAGACGTGGATAAATTGGTTGATCTCGCTGATCTTTTCGGCGTTTCTACCGATTACCTTCTTGACCGCTGCAATAGTCAACTCCCTCTTTCGCATTGGGATGCACCTCTGCTGGATAACATGACAGCTGGCGAAGTCATCCATCTGATTTCTCGACTTTCTCCCAGCAGGAAATCTGCCTTACTATTGATCCTGCACGATCTTTCCTCCGCACAACAACGCTTTCAAAAGGAGATGAACCCGAAGCTTCCATGATCCCTATGATTATCATGGCCATTGAGGACGAAGATGACCGTTCCTTTATGGCCAATCTCTACGTTGACTATCAGCGTCTAATGTACAAAGTCGTCACCTCGTATACAACGAATAAATGGGATGCAGATGATATATTTCAATCTACACTTCCTAAATTAATTGATAAGCTAGCTGATTTACGCAGAATGTCAAAAGATAAATTAACAAACTATATCTACTCTACTTGTAAAAATACAGCCATCAATTACCTCCAGAAAAAAGGCGGTCTCAAAGAGTTTTCTTTTGAGGAACTGTCTTCAACAATTCCTGCAGATGAAGACCCGCGGCTTCTTTCTAAAGAAGATGACGAAGATATTGAGGCCCTTCATCGAGCTTGGAAAAAATTAGATCCGCGCAGCCAATACCTCTTGGAAGCTCGTTACATCCTGAATAAATCCTTTGAAGAAATTGCGGAGGATATTAACCTGCAATCAGGTAGTGTCCGTACTGCCATCAGTCGGGCACGCAAAAAGGCACGAAAATTGATCTTAGAAGAAAAGAAGAGCACCTAAACATATCGTCTACTTCTTCCCCCTTCGTTATCATAAGATAGAAAAAACCAAAAAGTGCAACACGATTTCTCCTGTGAAAAGCAAAAGATTTCCGCAGGAGAAATTTTTTTCGCAAATTTTGAAAAAGTCGGTTGCACTTTTTCCGATTTTGTATCTTTATAGTTGAAAGGGGTTAACAAGGCCCCAAAAGGGTAGTTTCCAATAAGACAGTATGAGGACATTACTGACATAGGGTAGCTGCCGTACAGGGTGCGACAAGAAAAATTGGCGATACTTGGTTTTCAAAACCAGGTATCGCCTTTTTCTATCTTTAACAGAATGTTTGAATTTTATTGGAGGTACATATTATGCAGGATCTGAACTATATACGTTGTGGTGATTATTATATTCCCGATATTCGTTTGCCGGAGGAAGACAGACCTATTGGTCGGTGGGGACGCATGCATAGGGAATATCTGAAAGAGCATCGTCCGATCCGGTTTAACGACCTTGTTCTCAGTTGTCAACTCTGGACATACCTCGCTGATCTGAATGAGCAGGCACAGGAGCGTTTGTCCCTAATTATTGAGCAGATGCAAGCATCTGAGGGCGTGACTGAGGAACTGAAAGCTGCCGACCAAATGGCGTGGGTAGGAGCCATGAGCAGTATCTGCCATCGTGCAGAAGAAATTGTCTTGCGTGAGATGATCTACGAGGAGGATGCGGTATGAGAATCCTTGAAGAATTTTGGTATGGCAATATCGAGCCTACAGAGTACGATACTTCTTCCAAGGAGTACAAGAAACTGCAGGAGCTGATCTGCCGGAACGAAGAAAAGCTTAAAGCCACTATGACGAACGAGCAGAAAGAACTGTTTGAGAAATACACCGATTGTGTGCGGGAACATCAAACCAATACAGACTGCTTGATCTTTCAGAATGGGTTTAAGCTGGGGGCCAGAATGATGTTAAAAGTCATGGAAGAATAATTGATCACATAACGACAGTGCTTATCGAACGATGGGCGCTGTCGTCACTTTATCGAATATAAACTCGTACTAAGAAACCAATTTGCCCCCTTATCTTGACAATTACAGACGAGTATGCTACAATAGTGTTAGCTGTTAGTTAACAGCAACACTATGAAGGGAGGAATATTAATGGCTGTGTCGTCTGCCGATAAGAAAAAACTCGGCAAGTGGATTAAGCAATCAAGAGAGAAGAAACAACCTCATCTTTCTCAGCGGCAGTTAGCACTGGCTGTAGATATCACAAACGCTTCTCTCAGCTCGATTGAAAGCGGAA
>ERZ1026844.347-NODE-347-length-36284-cov-13.553728_pt1 | contig 36284 bp, 36 predicted proteins | sample MGYA00380152_ERZ1026844 | MGnify/ENA primary metagenome ERZ1026844 (study PRJEB33269, sample SAMEA4719788) | human gut metagenome | biome: human-associated habitat; feature: organic feature; material: feces | place: Cameroon | collected 2013-10 ... | reverse complement strand
TATAACATTTCTCGTAGCGAATTGCTACTTACCACCCATTTGCAAAAGAGGAGCTATTTAAAAAAATCATCAGTAATTTTTCATGGTTTTTATTGCACGCTGAAAACCCCTGAAGAAAAAGCGCTTTTTTTCAGGGTGGTTTAGGTGTATAATCTTGTTGTTATTTGTTGTACTGGTATAACTCACCAGTTTTGCACATGCTATAAATTAATCGGACTAATTTACTGGCACATGCAGTCTTTGCAGCTTTCGAACACATTGGGTTTGATTGCTGCTTTTTCTTTATATAGAAATCCTTAATACTATTATCATCTCTCTTAAGCCTTATAGAACACGTTACAGCCAGATATAATAAACACCTTAATCGTTTATTTCCTTTTTTAGTAATATGCATATGATCTCCGTCATTCTTTCCACTTTCACTGATTCTTGGATCCAGTCCGGCAAAGGCTACTAGTTCATTCTTCTTTTTAAATCTTGTCATATCACCTAGTTCTGCAATAATACGTGCAGCCAGGTTATCTCCAATACCTGGAATAGATTTGATTATATTAAAGTTAGGTAGTTCCTGTGCTAGCTTAATCATTTCACCGATGGTTCTTTCAGCTTCTGCCATATCTTCATTTAATTTCTTGATGAATCTCTGAAGTATTAATACTTCAATATCATTCTTATCACATCCTGAATAGATGGTTTTAGAATACTCTATTGCCCTGTCAGCCATTGTATCACTCACTGCCTGACGATGACATGTTTTACTCTGAATTACTTTAGATACGGTGTTAATCTTCTTTTTCTGAAGCATTTCTGGATGTGGATATTTTTCAATGACAGCTAAAGCGACAGGACCATACAGATCATCATACAGCGCATCATAGCCTGGAAATACAATATCCAGCTGAGCTCTGAATGCAACCTTATCCTTTCTTATATGAACCAATATATCCTCATAATAACGTGATAATTCCCTCAGTTCATGATATATCGTTTCTGGTTTATGACTGTTATGAAGACTATGGCTGTAATATGTCTTAGCGATTGATTTAGGATCAAGTTTATCTGTCTTTGGACTTCTTAGTGAATCATTCTTTCTTGTTTTGGCTGATAATAGTGGATTAATAATAAACTGCTTGATATTGTTGTCTTCAAGCACTTTCTTAAGGACACGATGGTAAACTCCTGTTGCCTCATAAACAACACATACTTCTGTTTTTAGCTTCTTTTCCATCTCTCTGACAAGATTCACTATCTCATCAAATCCTTCTTTTGTGTGCTTTATTGAACGTGAGCCTGTATACTTCACATTCAGATTCTTGAATGCCTGGTAATCTGATTTACCCTTAGAGACATCAATGGATACTATTGGACCTTTCATAGATCATTCCTTCTTTTCTAGAATATTTGAAAGCATAACTTCCCGATTTATGACTATCTATTTTCGTCTTACATGCAGGCTCTATCAATAAATCAAAAGGCCTATTTGGATATAAACTGACTCATGTCATAAAAGGAAGCAGAGAACTTTTTTTAACGAAATCACAACTGTGTTTCCAATGAGCATTCTCTCTGCTTTCTTAAGTCTATTATAATGTATGCCTACAAAATAAAAGACTAGAAGTTAAATATAAGTAACCTCTAGTCAGTATGTTTATTTAGTGAAGAGAAGAACGATACATTAATAGTCATAGCTATCAATCGTTGTTTACGAGCTTACCTTACGGATGTCTCAAGTTATAATGATTAACTTCTCTTCAGTGATATGATATCACTTCTAGATAAAATAAAAAACTAAAATTATTACTTGAATAACTTCTAGTTCTATAATACGAAATGTGCAAGAAAGCTGAAGGATGATGTATCCTGGCGTTTTATGAATGTGAATAAGGAAGCTAAGAATCTTTATGTTCTTAATAAAGATTATCTCTATATATCAATCGATAAAGAACAGGTACTCTTATTGAAAGAATATGGCTTTGTCTTATCACAATTACTCAATTACAAATGGGCACAGTTATTAGAGAAATTCAATAATGCCCCACGTATTACTTCTAAAGTAAAAGGGATTTCTGATAATCAGATTAGAAGAAATAATCTCACAAAATATAAAAATATCTTACTTGAAAATATGAATAAACCGATTGATTTCTATACAGGAGAAGAATTACAGCCTGATGATATTAGTGTCGATCATGTGATTCCTTGGTCATTTATGTATAGTGATGATATATGGAATCTAGTACTCACATCTAAGAGTCATAATTCTTCTAAGTCCAATCATATTCCTAGTAAAGAAGTGATTGAACAGTTGAATCAAAGAAATAAAGACCTTGTAGAAACTATCAACAATAGTAAATACAAGGAAGAACTCAATATTGCGATTATGCATAATTATGTAGATCAATTCTACCTCTCAATGAAACTATAATTTTTTCTAGTTTTTTGAATTTTATTGAATTTAGTAATAGAGTTTTCTACAATAATCATAGAGGAACTTAATTAATATTAAGCACACTCCTTAAATAAAAAAGCCTATTGAGATGCTCATCTCGCCAGGCTTTTTTAGTTTGTATAAAATAATATTTATAAGGGGTTTAATTTTTAAATTTTTATTTGATTTTTTGTATTCAATTGCATTGCGACAAGGATTTTATTAGTATACTTATAGAATGTTTTTTTCATAATATATTTTCCTTTTTGTCTGGCCTGTCTATTCATTAGACAGGCTCTTTTCTTGAATACATTTAAGTAGGTCTTCGGGTGTGACCTTATATAATCTTGACAAAGCAATAAGGTTGGTTGTATTAGGATCACTTGTTCCGTTCTCCCATTTAGAAACAGCTTGTCTACTTACACCTAATGTTTCAGCAACAAATTCCTGAGTCATCTTACAACGAAGACGGTTTTCTTTAAGGGCTTCTCCTAAAGATTTCGCATTCACTTTCTTCTCTTCTCTTACTTCTTTAGAATTAATATATTTCTTAAGAGCTTTGACTATCAATATGAAGAGATAAACAGCTGCACAGAATAAGGAAATCATAAATACAATATACATGATGGCAATAATATAATTAATCACTTCATAGTTCATATCTCTTCTCCTTTCATATATTTTGTTCCATAACATTTTATTTGTGCTAAAGCACGTTGTGGAACTTCGGATTCAGATACAATCCTTTGGTTGATGACTATCTTCTTCTTTGTTTTTAACTTGATGTAAGTTCCTGGACAATAAGAGTCTGCATGAATAAATGTTACACGGGTTGACTCTCCTAATGCATTATAACAAACAAGAACATATTCTTTACCAATGGGTTGTTTATGACCAAAATCATCAATGAGCCATGATTCTCTATTCACATCAACACGAGGAATCTGTGTATAGTAGCAGTCAGATAAAGTATGGTCAGTACTGTAATATCTGCTTACTGCAATTGTTACTATACCAATTAAAATAATAAATACAAACAATATGACCTTCTTTTTCATATTCACCCTCCTATTGTTCTTTTTGTTGAATAATACAATAAAAATAGACTTTCATGCCCTTGCAGGAAGATATTGGTTACAATGTCAAAAGGATCATGAAAGTCTTTATAAGATTCTGTTAAGGTTATCGTTTAAGCAGGATGTCACTAAAGACTGATGTTGACTACATTTAAAAGAATTATCCGGTTATTTATTCTTCTGTATATTCTAGGAAATTGAGCGTATCCGTATTAAATGATTTAATCCTATTATGAGTGGAAAGAAGTCGAGAAATGTATATCTCTGGATTAAATAGCATAAAAAAAACATTGAATGATGTAATAACCCCTGAATCTTATTGGTATACTTATTCATGATTCAATCAGAGATTTCCCTCCTTAACCTCTGTGATACTACCGTATTCTATGATGCAATGGTGCGTGACAAGTCCTTTTAAGTGGTTGATACAATGACTAGAGAGCAGTATCGTGATACCTTCTTTATTGAGTGCAAGAAGAAGCTGTCTAATAGAAGCTATTTCATCTTTATTGAGATCTTCCATTGGTTCATCAAGTAGGAGAATAGCTGGATGTCCTAATAGGGCTTTCGCAATCGCAAGACGACATTTCATATCGTGTGAGAAGTCACGATAAAGTAAATGCTGGTCCTGCAAGCCCACGAGAGATAGGACACGTTCAACTTCTTTTTTGTCATAAATACCTTTTTTGAGACAGTGATAGTAAAGGTTCTTAGATGCATTCAGACGATTAAAGAAATGGCTGTTGACAGCGTAGCCTATTCTTTTTCTATTACATTTTAAATACTTTTCTTGAGTACTTTCTAGAATACTGACTTGTCCTTGATCATAGTAGGTTTTACCAAGAATGATTTTCAAAAGAGTTGTTGCCTGTTTCCCCACTATGCCATATATTTCTCCATATTTCACTGTGATGCTGATGTCATTTAATAATGGATATCTGTTAGTTATATGGTTGAGTGAGATTGCGTCCATTTTTTCAACTCCTTTTCATGAATAGTGCCTCAACAAGAATATTACGAAACCGCAGTTTCCTCCACCAACTATCACGTAAACTTGAGTTGACATTTGTCGTTTTCCTAGGAAATAAAAAAGCCCCAAAAGGGGCAATACATCAATTATCTAATAATGATGTAGAAGATGATATCGCAAATATAAATGTTGAACTATTATGAATAAGTGATGTTGTACTTGCTGGTAGGACACCAAACATACCTAATAATATTAATCCAGTATTTAAAGTGACTATTCTTGTATAGTTACGCTTGATTCTTTTCATTAATAGTTTTGATAATTGTTTAAATACCACAATTTCTTCTAATGATGAAGAAGTCAGTGTCACATCCGCAAGTTCTCTCGCAATATCTGAACTATCCTGCAAGGAAATAGAGACATCTGCACAAGACAAGGCTGGGGTATCATTGACACCATCACCTACCATAACCACAATATGTCCTTCATCTTTGAGTTTCTTGACATAATTGGCTTTGTCTTCTGGTAATACACCTGCTAGATAACCATCAATATTGAGTTCTTCCGCAATATGCTTCGCTGCATTCTCACTATCACCTGTTAACATGATGATATTCTTAAAACCACTACTTCTTAAATTTTGAATAGTTTCTTTCGCTTCTGGTTTGAGTGGATCATAGATAGAAATAATACCAGCGAGTTCTCCACCTATTGCGAGGAATATCAAAGAACTAGCACCTTCACTTTGTAAATTATTGATGAGTGTTTCTATTTCTTCTGTTTTAGTAATATGCTCATCTTCAAATACAAAATGATCACTACCAATAATAGCACGCTGATCACGATATACTGTCGCAATACCATGCGCAATAATATATTTGACTTCTGCATGTTCTTCTTCATGATGCAAATGTTCAGATGATGCCTGTTTTACTATTGCATTGGCAACACTATGTGGGAAATGTTCCTCTAGACAAGCTGCAATACGTAATACTTCTTCACGTGTATAGTTACCTAACGGTGTCACCTTCTGTACAAATGGCTGAGCATTTGTAAGTGTCCCTGTCTTATCAAAGACAATTGTGTCTGCCTGGTCCATTGCTTCTAGGTATTTACCACCCTTAACCATAACAGAATGACGACCTGCTTCCTGCATCGCACTAATAATAGAAATAGATGTAGAAAGCTTGATTGCACATGAATAATCCACAAGTAATACAGAAGAAGCACGTGTAAGGTTTCTTGTGGCAAGTAATAATCCAAAGAAAGCTACAAAACTATAAGGAACAATCGCATCTGCGAGATGTTCTGCACCTGATTGAATACCTGCTTTAAGTGATTCGTTTGTATCAATCATATCTACAATCTTATTAATACGGCTTTCTAATTGTAGATTTCTTACCTTTACATAAATTTTTCCTTCTTCTACAACTGTACCTGCAAAGACGGAACTACCTTGTTTAACCATCTTACTTAATGGTTCACCAGTAAAACTAGATTCATTGATCATAGCTTCACCATTCATCACTTCACCATCGATTGGTACCATAGATCCTGTCTGTACAATCACAATATCTTCTTTCTGTAAGTGTGAAGTAGGAATCTGTTTTTCTTTTCCTTCTTCTAATACCCATACTTTATCAATATTCACAGATAATGTTTCTTTCAACTGCAATGATGTTGTTTTCTTTGTATAGTCTTCAAGTAATGAAGAGATATTCAATAGGAACATGATATTACGTGCTGTACCCCATTGTCCTGATAATAAAGAAACAGAGATACTAGTAGCGTCTAGTACAGGAACATCAATACGTTTATGTACTAGGGAGTTTAATCCTTCTTTGACATATTGAATTGTATGATAAATGGTTAATACGTTTCTTATCGGTAAGGGTAGAAACCATTTGGATGCATATCTTCTTGCGATAATGCCTGTGAATTTTCCAATGTATTGATCGTTGATATCACGGTGATCTATAAGATATTTGTTTTCTTTAATGATCTTTTCATAAGGTGCATCATTGAATTGTACAATATCTAAAGTATTGATTTTGTCAATCAAAGCATCTCTTTGATCAACACTATAAGTAAATAAAATAGAACCTGTTCTTTCATTGACATCGGCTGATTCAACCATATCCCATTTACATAATGCGAAATGTAAGGCAAGTGCCTTATTTCTAGAAAAGCGATAACGGCCATAACGTATTCTCATACGTCCTGGGATGTCATGTACTATACGATACTCTAACATTCTCTTATCACCTAAAAAATAGGAAATAAAAATTTCCTATTTTGCTTCTTTCTTGCTTTTTGCTTCAGCATAGATATCTTTTGCGTCTTCTACAATTGTATCATATGTTGCAAGAGCATCATCCTTGATCTGCATACCAGTAGCGACTGACTTAACAGCTGCTTTTCTAGCGCAATCACTCTTTACAAACTTACTACCTGCAACAGTAGCGGCAACACCGCCTACAAATGACCATAATAATTTGTTTTTGAATAAATCTTTCATATTCTTCTCCTCCTCCTTGTTAGTTATATCTAACACTGTAATAATAACACCACAGAGAAGGTTTGTGAATAGAAAAAGTTAGAGGAGTGTAACTTTTGTTAGAGTAGCATAACCAAAGTACCAGATACTATAAGTACTAAACCAAGTAATGCCTTTTTAGATAGCTTTTCATGAAAAATAAGATAAGAAAATAATACAGTAAAAAGAATACTGAGCTTATCAATAGGAGTCACTAAACTTGCTGGTCCTGACTGCAAAGCATGATAGAAGCATAACCAAGAGCCTCCTGTCGCAAGTCCTGATAAAACAATAAAGAGATATTCTTTCTTTGGAATACTTTTCATATTCATTTCACTATGTGTCACAAAAACCACTACCCAGCTCATAATAAGGACAACACTTGTACGAATGGCTGTTCCTAGATTACTTTCAATATTTGTGATACCAATCTTACCAAGTATTGTAGTTAAACTCGCAAAGACAACAGAAAGAATGGCATAAAATAACCAGGCATTACTTGTCTGTGCTGTTCCCTTCTTCTTTTCTACCATTAAATATGTTCCTGTTGTAAGAATGATCATACCGATGATCTTATAGACAGTCACACTTTCCTTGAAGAATATAAGAGAAAGAATAATCGTTAATACAACACTTGTCTTATCTACAGCTGTGACCTTATTAATATTTCCTAGCTGTAATGCCCTAAAATAACATAACCAGCTCGCACCTGTTGAGAGTCCTGAAAGAATTAAGAATAGAAATGTCTTATGAGTGATTGTATGGATTGTAGAAAATGAACCGACTATTCCTACCATGATCCATGAAAAGATGAGTACGACAATAGTACGTAATGCAGTAGCGAGATGAGAGTTTGTATGTTCAATACCACATTTTGCGAGAACTGCTGTAAGTCCTGCAAAAAAAGCAGAACCAAATGCATAAAGAATCCACATAAAAAAGCCCCCTTATAATTCTATTATAGGAGGCTTTGATCTGTTTGTTTAGAATTCTTTGATTGCTTTGATTACATCTTCTACAGTTAAATGGAATTCCTTGAATAAGTCTGCTGGCTTACCTGAAGCTCCAAATGTATCCATAGTGACATATTTGCCTTTGAATCCTGCGAATTCACCCCAAGATAAACGGCTGCCAGCTTCTACAATAATTCTATTTTCTACACATGATGGTAGAATAGATTCTTTGTATTCTTCAGACTGTTCTCTGAATAATTCCTGACAAGGCATAGAAACGATTCTGATATTTAAGTTAGGGTCTTTTAATTGTTCTTTTGCTTTTACGGCTAAATCTACTTCTGAACCTGATGCAATGATGATGATATCCGGTTTACTCATACAATCATCAATGATATAACCACCTCTTAAGGCACCTCTGTTACTTCCTACCATCTTAGGTAAGTCCTGTCTAGAAAGGATCAAAGATGTTGGTGTTTCTTTTGAACTCATTGCGACATACCAGCCTGCTTTTGTTTCAAATTCATCACATGGTCTAAATACATACATATTAGGCATTGCACGAAGCATAGTCAACTGTTCTACTGGTTCATGTGTTGGTCCATCTTCCCCTACACCGATACTATCATGAGTAAATACATAAGTAAGTGGAAGTTTCATTAATGAAGACAAACGAGCCATAGGTTTTACATAGTCACTAAATACAAAGAATGTAGCGACATATGCCTTTAATCCACCATACAACATTAAACCATTTCCTACTGCAGCCATAGCTTGTTCTCTTACACCAAAGTGGATATTACGTCCACCATAGTTATCTGCACTGAATTCACCTTCACCATTTAATACTGTCTTATTAGAAGGTCCTAAGTCAGCTGAACCACCAATGAAGTTAGGCGCAAAGTTCTTAATAAGGTTCATTGTTTCACCACTTGCAGCACGTGTTGCGATATTGTGATGTTTATTGGCCCAGAATAATGGGTTATCCTTGAAGATTCTTGCATAATCAGGGTTAAAATACTGTTCCCATACAATCTTCATTTCTGGATATTCTTCAAAATATTTATCCTGCATGTTAGTCCATGCATCATATAAATCATCTACACGTTTTTGTGTAGAAGCTAGATAGTCATATACTTCTTCTGGTACATAGAATTCTTCCTGTGGAAGACCAAGCTTTTCTTTAAGTGCCTTGATGTTATCCACACCGAGTGGTGCACCATGAGTGCTTTCTGAACCTTCGTTTGGACTATCTTTACCAATTGTAGTCTTGATTTCAATAAACTTAGGTTTACCTTTAATAGTCTTTGCTTTTTCTAATGCAGCAAGTACTTCATCTAAGTTATCTCCATCTTCTACAGTTAATGTTTCAAAACCAAAAGCTTTTACTCTGTCTGATACATTTTCTGTAAATGTGATGTTTGTGTTACCTTCGATAGAAATGTTGTTTGAATCATATAAGATGATGAGTTTTTCTAACTTAAGTGTACCAGCAAGTGATAATGCTTCTGAAGAGATGCCTTCCATCATACATCCATCACCAGCTAATGCATAAACATAATGATTAAATAGATCATAACCTGGTTTATTAAATACAGTGGCTAAATGAGCCTGACCCATTGCCATACCAACAGCCATGCCTAAGCCCTGTCCTAATGGACCTGTAGTCGCATCTACACCTACTGTATGTCCATATTCTGGATGTCCTGGTGTAAGTGAACCTAACTGTCTAAACTGCTTTAAATCATCCATAGTTAAGCCATAACCATATAAATGTAATAAGCTATAAAGCATGCTTGAACCATGTCCTGCTGATAAAATAAAACGGTCTCTATTAATCCATTCAGGATGCTTTGCACTATGGTTTAATACCTGTGACCATAATACATGAGTGAATCCAGCAGCCCCTAAAGGAAGTCCTGGATGTCCTGAATTTGCTTTCTGAATCATATCTGCACAAAGTGCTTTAATTGTATATACTGTTTTTTGATCAATCTTGTTCATTTTTTCTGTTTTTCTCCCATTCATCATTGTTAAATATTATACCTTTTCTCTTTTTGTGAATGCAAGATATTTAATACTTCACATTCCAATTCATAGCGGCATTATATAAGAAATATAGGCCATACATTAAACAGCCTTCATCAAAGACAGTGGCTTTATTGTGTAGACCATAAATATAACCATCCTGCTTACATCCTGCAGCAAGAGTGACAAAGACTGAAGGTACATTCACTGTAATATGCCCAAAGTCTTCTGAGATAGTGAGAGGTGTTTCTAACTTCTTGATATAACCACCAAATACATCTTTTTCTACATCTATAATAGATTTAAGTAATGCAGGATCATTATAGACACTTGGTGCCTGCTGTAAGATTGTGATACCTGCCTGAGCATGATACATAGAAGCAATACTTTGTACGAGCTCATTGACTCTTCCCATAATATATTCCTGATCATCTGGACGATAACTTCGAAGTGAACATTTCATATAGGCTTTTTCTGGAATAATATTATGTGCTTTACCTGCATTCATAATACCGATTGTAAGTACATCATCATGACTCATACTGATTTCTTTAGGAATGATTTCCTGTAATTGCTGGTAGATATGAATCGCAACACGCAGAGCATCGATCCCTTTTTCTGGCATAGAACCATGGGAACTCTTACCTGTAATATTGATTTCAAAGATTGTAGAAGCAGTTGTCATTGCTTTACGAATCGTACGGATTGTGCCTGTCTTATCTTCTGTTGCTGGCATAACATGTAAGCCTACTGCTGCATCTACACGAGGATACTTCAATACACCATCCTCAATCATCATCTTACAGCCCACTAGTCCTTCTTCATGGGGCTGGAAGACAATCTTAATCTGTCCTTTGAGTTTCTTTTCATTCTTTTTCAAAAGTTTGGCACACATCAACATCATAGAAGCATGCATATCATGTCCACATGCATGCATTGATCCATTAATAGACTTAAAAGGAAGATTTGTATGTTCCTCAAGTGGTAATGCATCCATATCACTTCTTAATAATAGAATCTTCTTATCATGTGGTCCGACAAGTATTTCAATACTGCCTCCTGGATTCACAATAATATTCTCATACCCATACATCTCCAACATCTTTACGATATATTCCTGTGTCTGAGGAAGAGGATGGCCCACTTCTGGATGTTCATGGAAATGTCTTCTCAATCGAATGAGTTCCTGTTCAATATCCTTGTTGTTTGATATCCATTTTTCAATTTTTTCCATCACTTACACCTACTTTTCTATTTCCTGAATAATACGTCTTGTATTAATGATTTTCTCTGAGTATGCTTCTTTATTGCGTTTCACTAATCCATAGTAAAGAAGATCTATGATAATAAGTGAAGAATAACGAGAACTCATTGCACCAATACGTAATGCCTGTTCCTGTGAAGGAATAGGTAAGACATAATCCACTAATTTACCTAATTTATTATATGGGGATTGTGTAATAGCTGCAGAAGGAATATGCATATTCTTAGCCCATTTTGCGGCAGTAACTAATTCTTTTGTTTCACCACTGTAAGAGACAAAAAAGGCAAAATCTTCTTCAGTCATATTAGGAACAGATGTCATCTGAAGATGAACATCTGGATAGAAGCAGGCACACTTTCCTATTCTCATTAGTTTATATCTGAAGTCATCGCAGATGACAGCTGATCCCCCTACTCCAAATAAATACACATGTTTCGCTTTTTCTAGCGCATTCACAACGGCTTCTAATGTAGAGGCGGCAAGAAGCTGATATGTTTTATCAATTGTCACAATCTGTGATTGATGTGCTTTATTCATCAATGTTGCCATATCTTCATCTGGATGTAGTAAGTTATCTACTTCTGGAATTGTTTCTACTAAATCCTTGGCTAGTTCTATCTTTAATTGTGGAAAACCTGTATAACCCAGCTTCTTCGCAAATCTAACAACTGCTGCAGAAGATGAATGTGTCTTTTCTCCAAGTCTCATAGCAGAATCATCAAGAACATGTTCTGGATGTTCTATGATATATTGTGCTATTTCTTTTTCTGTTTCTGTAAGACTTGCTTCTTTAATACGTGTAATACAACTCATAGGAACCTCCTTCTCATATATGTTTTTTTATAGTCTTTCCTTATACAGAAGTATACCATGTTTTTCTTTTCCATCGCATTTTTTATGTCACATTATATAAATTTTATGCATTTCTGATAATATTTTATCATTTTAAAAGATTTTTTATTATCATTTAATAATTCATTTTATCATGAATGTGAGGTGCTTTTTTTCGCTTATTCCGATAATATTGAGTGATAATTTACCGTTATGATGATAATTTCTTATTGACATGAATATTTTCTCTCCGTATAATGCAGTCATACCAGAAAGGTAAAAAAAAGAAAACATAAACATGATAAAGGGGGAGTGCTTATGGAAAAGGTTTTAACTGAAGTTTTTGGTATATGGTTCTTAATAGGTGCCGCGTTTGTATTTTTTATGCAGGCTGGCTTCGCAATGGTTGAGGCAGGGTTCACCCGTGCTAAGAATGCCGGAAATATCATCATGAAGAACTTGATGGATTTCTGTTTAGGAACTGTTGCTTTTCTTATTGTAGGTTATAGCTTCTTATGTGGAAGTGATGTAGCTAGCGGATTTATTGGCTGGGTTGGTTTTGGAAATGGTCCATTAACTAACTTTGCATCTACAGATTGGTCAAGCTTTGTATTCAACTTAGTATTCTGTGCAACTGCAGCTACTATCGTGTCTGGAGCTATGGCAGAAAGAACTAAGTTCTTAAGTTATTGTATGTATTCATTTGTTATTTCTTTAGTTGTTTATCCTATTGAAGCCCATTGGGTTTGGGGACCAAATGGATGGTTAGCCGCAATGGGATTCCATGATTTTGCTGGTAGTGCAGTTATTCACTACGTTGGTGGTTTAACTGCTTTAATTGGGGCTAAGCTTCTTGGTCCTCGTATTGGTAAGTTTAATAAAGATGGAACACCAAATGGTATTCCTGGACATAGTTTAACAATTGGTGCTTTAGGTGTATTCATTCTTTGGTTTGGCTGGTATGGATTCAACGGTGCTGCCGCAAAGAATGGTACTCAGTTAGCAACAATCTTTGCAACTACTACTGTTGCACCAGCACTAGCAACATGTACAGTCATGATCTTTACTTGGTTAAAGTATGGTAAGCCTGATGTGGCTATGAGCTTAAACGGTTCTCTTGCAGGACTTGTTGCTATTACTGCTGGATGTGATGCAGTCAATGTAATGGGTGCTTGTATTATTGGTATTTTATCTGGATTTACTGTTTGTTTCTTTACTTGGTTATTAGATTATAAATTACATATCGATGATCCAGTTGGTGCTGTAGCTGTTCATTTTGGTAATGGTTTACTTGGTACTATCTGTGTTGGATTATTTGCCTGCGGTACTGATACAATGCCTAAGGCTCAGGGTCTATTCTACGGAGGAGGCTTTAAGTTATTAGGTACTCAGTTACTTGGCTTATTATGTATTGGTGTTTGGACTGCTGTATTAATGACTATTACATTCGTAGTTATTAAGAATACTGTTGGTCTTAGAGTTACTGAAGAAGAAGAAATCACTGGTCTTGATAAGCTAGAACATGGTTTAGAGAGTGCTTATGCAGGTTTCGCATTAGAAACAGAAACTTATACTGGTGCTACTGCTGCAACTGTTTCTGCTCCTGAATTAAGTGTTACAGAAGCTGTTCCTACTGTTGCAGTCAATGGGGAAGGTAAGATCAGTAAGATTGTTATTATTGCGAAAGCAGAAAAGATGGATGCCTTAAAGGTAGCTATGAACGATATTGGCGTTGCTGGTATGACAGTGACAAGAGTATCTGGCTGTGGTGTTCAGAAAGGACAGACTGCTTATTATAGAGGAGCTAAGGTTGATATCCAGTTATTGCCTAAGGTAAAGGCTGAGATTGTTGTGTCTAGTATTCCTGTACAGACAGTTGTAGATGCAGCAAGAAGTGTTCTATATACTGGTCATATGGGTGATGGTAAGATCTTTATCTATAATGTAGAAAATGTCGTTAGAATCTCTTCTGGTGAACAAGGTCCTGAAGCCTTAAGCTATGAAGACTAAAGAAAAATGAGACTCGATTATTCGAGCCTCATTTTTTTGACGAGTAATAAACCTATAATGAGTGAGATGATATCACTGATACATTGTGCAAGCAGAATTCCCATATAACCTAATAATGCCGTAAGGACAATCATTACAACAAAGAATATCACGCCCTGTCTTGATAAAGAGATAATCATTGCCCCTGTCGCATAACCTGCTGATTGAAAGAGTGTTGTAAGTATTAATATAACACCTACAAAAGGTGTAGAGATAGATAAGCATCTCAACATTGTACTTCCCTGTGAGACAATTGTTTGATCCTTCATGAAACATGACATGATAGAAGGTGTAAAGAGACATAATACAAGTGTCATAACGCAGGCAAAGGATATAATGACTAAAGCATCAAAGCGTAAAACTTCTTTGAGTCTCTTTTTATTGTGTGCTCCAATACAATATCCAATCAGTGGCTGTGCACCAAAGGCAAAGCCAACAAGAACCATCATAATAATCATATTGACTTTTAATGAGATTCCCATGCTGGCAATCGCATTTGATCCATAGGGACGTAAATATTGATTAGTAAGAGTGACTGCAAAAGACTGCATGATATTTGTAAGAGAAGCTGGGATACCAATAAAGATGAGACCTTTTATATGATGTGTATCGCAATGGGCATCCTTTAAAGAAACACTGAGTTCTGGACATTTATGTTTAATCACATAAATTAAATATACATCTGTGACAAAGTTAGAGAACACAGTCGCAATTGCGACACCTGTAGCTTCCATATGAAATACAAATAAGAAAATAGGATCAAGAATGATATTGATGACACAACCGAGAATTGTACCTATCATAGCATCCTGGGCATGTCCTGCACATCTGATAAGATTTGTAGGAATCATCGATAGAATAATGAAGACACCACCAAGTGAAATGACATGATAATACTGTAAAACATAAGGTCTTGTAGATGCTTCTGTTCCAAGTAATGAAAGAATAGGATTCTTAAATAGAATCATGATTAAAGAGGTAAGAAGAGAGACACCAATAGCATAATAAAAGCATATAGCACTGACTCTTTTTGCTTCTTCTGTTTCTTTATTTCCAAATAGACGAGAGATTACTGAACTACCTCCTAGTCCAAATATATCTCCTAAAGCAATCATTAATGTAAATATAGGTGCACATAATGAGACACCTGCAACAAGATTTGTATTTTGTGTTTGTGATACAAAGAATGTATCGACTAAGTTATAGACTAAAGTGACCATCATAGAAAGAACTACTGGTAAAGCAATCTTAAAATAAGCTTTCTTGACAGGCATTGTTTCAAATAATTCATTCATTGTATTAACCTCCTGCCCTATCTTATCAGTTTTGTTTGTAATTTATTGTGTCATATGTCACAATGGAGATATGAAAGAGATAAAAGATAAATTATTAATAGAGAAGTATAGTGATTCTATATCTTCTTATGTTCATTTAGATCATGTAAGTCTTCAGATGTTTGAGTTTGAGAAAGGAGAGTTAATGATTCAGCCTTCTTTTCATTTTCATTCTATTTATTTTTTAGTGAAAGGAAGCGTAAATGTCTATTCAATTCAGGCAGATGGTAGACAGTTTGTGACAGATGTAAAAAAAGAAATACCTATTCTTGGAGATATTGAGTTTGTCACAAAAAAGAAGCCTCATTTATTTGTAGAAGCTTTAGAGAATGTAGTGGTATTAAGTATTGATACTTTAAGATATGAGAAAGAGTTGAATGAAGATGTGTTGTTTCTTCATTCAGTCATTCATTCCTGTGTAGATATTATTCAAACTGTACAACATGATCAAAACTATATGAGTCTAGAAGAAAAACTAATAGCATATATGAAATATCAGTGTGATGATCATATATTAAGAAGAATAGAAAAAACATCAGAGATTCTTCACTGTAGTAGAAGACAACTACAGAGAGTGCTTCATGAATTAGTTGAGAAAGATATACTTACTAAATTAAGTAAAGGCGTTTATTGTTTCAAGAATTGATGGATTGATACTGTTTATGTATATCGAATTCAGCATCTAAACGTAGTGATAACTTCTAAAGATGGGACTCGATTATGAGTCTCATTTTTTGCATTAAATATATTATAATAGATAATAAGGTGGTGATATATATGAATAGAAAAGATAAAATGATTGGTTGTTTAATGGGTGATGCTATTGGAGATGCATTAGGATATCAAATTGAATTTGAAAGAGGAATAAAGGATAGAGAAGTTACACACTATTCAAATGATTTTGGGATTATTTCAGATGATACGCAAATGACACTTTTTACCGCAAATGGTCTTATTTGGAGAGAAACAAGAGAGAGTTTAAAAGGAATTGCCCCATCCCCTACAGATGCGATTTATGGAGCCTATTTGGATTGGTTAGATACACAATATCATACAAATTACCATGATAAAGAAATGTCATGGATCAAAAACATTAAAGAATTAAATGTACCAAGAGCACCTGGTACTACGTGTCTAAATGCATTGGCTTCTGAAAGGAAAGGAACTATTAAAGATCCTATTAATAATAGTAAGGGTTGTGGTGGAATAATGAGAGTTGCGCCTATTGGATTGTATATGAATAATTCAGAAGATGCTGGCAAGTTTGCAGCAGAAGCAAGTGCTATTACACATGGCCATCCACTTGGAAATATCCCTTCTTATGTTTTTGCGACTATGATTTATTTCATATTAAATGATGATCTTGATATTGAAGAATCTTTACTAAAAGCATTACAACAATATAAAGATAAGTTTAATGTATATGAGAAAAAGTATTTTGATTACTTTATAGAACTAGTTAACAAAGCAATCAAGTTAAGTAAAGAGAACAAATCAGATATAGATGCCATTCGTGAACTTGGTGAAGGATGGGTTGCAGAAGAAACTTTTGCGATTGCGATTTATTCATGTTTAAAACATAAGAATAGTTTTGAGGATGCTGTTATATGTTCTGTGAATCATGATGGAGATAGTGATTCAACTGGTGCAGTGACTGGAAATATAATGGGCGTCTATTTAGGTTATGATGCAATTCCAGAATATTATATTGATCATCTAGAACTCAAAGATGTTATATATGAAATGGCAAACGATTTAGCAACAGAACCTCCAGTTAACGGATATAGTTCTGATATAGATGATTATTGGGAAAACAAATATGTTTATGGTGTAAGGAAATATGATTAATCTTTTTCATTATTTGACTGATTGATACCGTTTATATCCTCTTCCTATATAATGTAGATATATAAAGGAGACAGATATGGGTAAAATAATATTTCTAGATGTAGATGGTACATTAATTGATTATGAAGCAAAGTTACCTGCTTCAGCAGCAAAAGCAGTAGACATGGCACGTGCAAATGGACATAAGGTATATATTTGTACTGGATGTTCTAAAGCAGAAGTACTACAGCGTAATTTATGTGATTTAGATGGTATGATTGGTGGTAATGGTGCTTATGTGGAAGACAATGATGAAGTTGTTATGCATCAAGGATTATCAAAAGAAGATGTAAAACATATTGTAGATTGGTGTAACGAAAGACACTTAGGGTTCTATTTAGAAGCCAATAGCGGTATGTACTGCAATGACTATATGTTGGAACAGGGTCCTGAAACAATGGTTAAGTATGCTCAGGGTAAAGGAGCAGACCTAGAAAAAGCAAAGGAAACTTCAAAAGCATTCATGGATGGATTTATTCATTTACAGGGTGAAGATTTATATAGAGATGATGTAAATAAGATCAGCTTTATCTTAAGCTCTTATCAGGATCATTTAGATTCTAAGGTAGAATTCCCTGACCTTATTGCGAATACATGGGGTGGTAAAGGTGAAGTTGCCTTATATGGTGATTTAGGACCTACTGGTATTACTAAGAGACATGCAATTGAAGTATTGATGGAACATCTTGGTGCAGACTTTAAGGATACTATTTCTTTTGGAGATGCAAAGATTGATTTATCAATGTTTGCATGTTGTGCTTATAATGTAGCTATGGGTAATGGTGGTCCTGAAATTAAAGAAGCAGCTGATTATATTACGACTGATGTGAATGATGATGGACTTTATAATGCATTTAAACATTTAGGTTTAATTTAAAAAGCCGTTGTGAGTGTAATGCTCACAACGACTTTTTTAATGTCTTCATTTGTATCTGTAGAGAACTTAAAAGGTATCTTCTTATCTATCTTATAGGTAGTACTGTACTCATGTAATTCATTCTTCTTATCATATGTTTTTATCTGAATATTAATGTTTTGTTCCTTAAACTTATATGACTGGATATGAACACATAGGCTATATCTTTTACCTACCATACGTGATCTTGTAGTAGTACAAGTAATACCATAGGGTGAATTGATTTCTACAGGAATAGATGTTTCAAAGCGATGATAAGCAAAATAAAGAGTTATAACTGCAATAATAGAAAGACCTATTATAAACTTCTTCTTTCTCATATCATCGCCTCCCCTCCTTTAAATTCTAACAAATTAGAACATCGAGTACTAGAGGAAGTTCTCTAATTAAACGAAACCTTATCTATATCCTTTTTCCTTAGCTACAGTTGTAAGTAAATTGATATTTTCACGCTCATAGTTATTTAACATACTATCATTCCATGTAGACTGATTTACATCTGGATCAGAGTGATACCAGCTTTTATCTTCGAAGTATTCTTTTAAATCTTCTGTTGTATATGTATAACCATGTCTTGCATAGATTTCATTAATAGCAAGTCTATTTTCTTCTTGTGATAAGTCTTCTACGTCACTTCTAGTGAGATATTCTGAATCACTTGTTGGAAGGATATAATCTTCATCATCGTATTCATCATAGTCATCATCGTAATCGTCATCGTCGTCATAACTATCATAAATATAATCATTATAAAGATCAACGGCTTCCTCATATGCAAAACAGCCCCATTTTGTAGGAGTTATATCATTATACTTATATGTTTTCTCTGGTGTTTTACAACAATAAAGTACATCATCATAATAATATAACTTATACCAATCATCTGAGTTATCAGGGTCATAAATATAAGCATATTTCAAGCCACCATCAATAAAGTAGTAATTTCTCTTATATTTCTGATTCTTTTCATCTGGTTTAACAGAAATAATGTTTTCAAAATATTTAAAACTATTTGTATATTTTTTTATATTACTATTGATAGGCTTATAATCATAATCACTTAGATTTAGATTGCTAATTATATTATCAATATTTGAAGTACCTAATGAATCATAGGTATCCGTATTACCATTTTTTTCTACATAAGGTTCCCAGAATGATTTATATTTATCATAAGAATAATAAAGAGGATAATCCTCATCTTTCGCTGAACTTTTCAATATTTCAACGTCCTTATCTTTATCTGTCCCAAAAGCATAACTTGATTTCTTATTCTTAGCAAAAAGAGCACCACCAATAAGAAAAGCCACTACTAAAGCAATCGCAATCGCTTTTTTATTTGGCTTTTTCGTATTCTTTATAAGTTCTTTCTTAGGAGTAACAGGAGTTGCATCTTGTACTAACTTATATCCACAATATCCACAGAACTTCCCGTTATCTTCTATCTCTTTGCCACAATTTGGACATATCATAACGTATTCCTCCCTTATTTCAAGAAGTCTACAGTTCTAGACTTCTCTAACTTTTCAAAATTCTTTTTATTAGGCAAACGAAATAGATGTATATTTCCGTTTGCCTTATCAATTTCTATCGCATTAATACCAAACTTTCGTTTGCCTTTAATACCCCCACTAAATATCCATGAGTCTTCAGTTTCTTTACAATCAAGAATTTCTTCATTACTTTTTGCGAAATAATCTTTTGCATGAGTGATTGCATCTACAAAATCTATCATATCTACACCTCTTCTACACAATCAAAAATAGCTCTATTTGGCTTTAAGTTATCTATTCGACATATACTTGTTTCATTTGATTTTACTGTTTTAAAGAAGGAATCATCAAGAATTTTATTCTCCTGAGGATCCATAAAGATTGTTTTACCCGCTCTTTGTTCAGCCACAATAACATGGCTATATTTCAAACCTTTAAAGTCTATAGAAATTTCAGCACGTGATCCATCCCCCCATGCTTTCATATGTTGTTTAATATCCCTTAAACCACTACCAGAGCACATAATTTCTTGTGGATTATCCCACATACTTAGATGTTCATACTGATAGATGTCATCATCACAAGGTAATGGTTTTGCAGTGACATTGTATCCTCTTCTTCTCATTTCATATGCAGGTACACATCTCTGACAATTACCTTCGAATTCTTTACCCTTGCCATAATTTGGATTTGTTTGACCCAATATATCTTCCTGAGACACATTACTATCTAAACGAGGTAATCTATCAATGGCTTGATCAAGATTAAATGCTGGAATCTTAAAATCAGGATATGCTTTTTGATGTAATTCTCTCCATTTTGGATCTTGAGAATAATTATCTCCATGAAGATAATCTTCTTTTCCGTAATTCTTTGAAGCCATATACTCATTCAATTCAGCTTTCGCATTTTCAATGCTTAATTGTTTAGAAGCATCTTCAAGATAATCATCAAATTTCTCACCATTCACTTCTTGTAATTGCTTTAATCTCAATAAGTAATCAGTAAGCTGATTATCTTCTTCAACAACTACCTCTAAACTAGAAGTAACATCTTCACCGATTGCTTCTAAACCCTTAAGCTGAGAATAATCAGATTCTCTATCTTTCTTTTCCTCAAGAATTGAGTCGATTAAGTTTTCTATCTTTTCATTTGTCTGTGCTTTCTTTTCTTGTATAGCTTCAATATCTTTTTCAGTAACAGCCTTGTTTTCTTTAAGAATATTTGCAACAACCGTGTCAGCACTTAAATTCTCAATAGAAGATTCTATATGATTTAGAATACTGTTTTTTTCATTGAGTTCTTTACTTTGTTGCTCAATTTCTCTTCCACAATTTTCAATATCTACTTCATAGTCTCTCATAATAATTCCTTACATATACTCAGAAGCTATTTTTTCCCATTCTTCACGGTCTTTATGGCTCTCATTTGTAAATTCATAATAGTCATGAGAAATTTCACCTGTTGTCTTATTCTTTACAGCTACATGAATCATAACTGCTTCAGGTCTACTTGTTATACTGTGAAAGTTTTCTACTTCATAATAAACAATGTTATTAGGATCAGAGGCTAATTTCTTAACATTCAATTCTACACGAAGCATATCTCTCTGGTTAACATTACAATTTTGTGCATCAAGGTTAACATCAGAAGTAACTCCACCAAGAATATAGGCAATAAGATGTCCACCTTGATCATCAGGACGGCGATCTTCACCACCTGCTTGAACTTGTGCCTTTGCATCTCGTTTACTCTGTGGACCTACTTTCACAATTCCAAATGCCTTTTTACCTGTAGGCGTTTCAATATATGTATAATTTCCAGGTTCTGCATCAAAATTAATACTATTAGAGCTTTTTAATACATCTTCATCATTACGAACATAATCTTGTTTTTCACTACTGCTACTATTGGTTTCTCCAAGACCCATTTTTTCTCTTAACTCTTTTTCAAGAATTTGATTAGAATCCAAAAGATCGCTTAGTGTTTCAAGACACTTTTCATAGAATTCATTTTTTTCATCAAGCACCGCTATAGCATCAGACACATCTTCACCTATTGACTCTAAGCCTTCTAACTGACCATAACTCTGTCCATCACTTGCCTGTTCTTCTTTAATTGTAGAAATTATATCAGTAATACGATTCACAAGTTCATTGTTCTTTTCTTGAACTTCAGCTAGTTCCTCTTCTTTTAATTCTCTATTTCCCTGTAGTGATTCAACTACAGCCTGATCAGAACTTAGCTTTTGAATTGAAGATTCAATTTGTTTCAATGATTTTTGTGTTTCATCTTGTTCTCGCTTATTCTCTTTTAAATCAGAAGATACATCCTCTATTTGTGATTCAATGTTATCCATTTATTTTATTCTTTAATTCCTTAATTTTATTTTTACCTTGCTCTATAGCCGCTGATCTGCTTTCTACAACCTGCATCGCTTCTGAAACATCTTCACCAATACTAGTTAAGGAATTTAATTCTGTTTTTGATGTATTATTTTCTTGCTCCATATTTTCATATTCAGACTCTAAATCATTTAAATCTGATTCTAGATTCTGCAGTTTACCTTTAGCAGCTTCTACATCCTGTTCTCTACTTTCCTTGTTACCTTCTAATTTCTCTTTAACTTCATTATCCTCGATATTATTTATAGCTTCTTCAATTTTAGCTAGCTTATTTTGCGCTTCTTCCAACTCTTGTTTACTTTCATCAATTTCTTCAGCCTTACTCTCTAAATCATTCTCAACTGTTTCAAGGTTTTCTAAACTTGCCATCTTAATCTCCTTTCTTTTTTAGTGATTGTAAATACTTATCATAACTTTCATAATCATGATAACTTTCCAAGTATTCGGTAAGCTTTAAAGCACAATCATCGCATTTGTGACATTGTGCTATCTGTTTCTTTGCAAATTCCTGGAAATGGATAAATGCACAATATCCAAATTCATCTCCTACTTCACCAAACTTTTCTTTTAAACGTGCATATTCTGGAATAACAAATGTCTTATATAACTGACAAATTCCAAGTCTTGCACGAAGTGATTCACGTAGTTTACTATCATTCGCAAATTTCAGTTCATAAAGATCTACATTATTTTCAAATGTTTTTCTTGTAAATGCTTCTACTTGATCTCTTACTCTTCTATTACATGTCTTACAGCATTTATTACATAATTCATATGGTTTATAAAGTTCAGGATGATTCATTTCATAGTCCTGCATCATAACCTTTAATTCAGAATCTAGTGGTGGTTCTTCAACTTGATGGAATTCCTTAAAGTTCAGCATTCTTACAAGTCTTACATGATCTTCACCTTCATGATAAATATAGGCATGACCTGATTTGAAATGTACAACCTGTTTCATTTGTATTTCATCTAAGTCCATTGTATTACCAATAACTTCTCTATCATCTTTTGCAGTCATACGCATTAATACTTTAACGTTTGTCTGTTTAACAGCCTGTGCTGCAATTGCGGTAGGAAGCTGATCAGCAATCAGAATTCCTTCACCTAATGCTCTCATTTCAGCAAGCATATTTACAAATATTTCAATAGTATGTGCTTTAGGATCTTCTCTATTTTCACTGCCATTACCAGTAGAAGCAATTAAGTTATGCGCTTCTTCTACTAAAAGCATATGTTTTAGTTTACTTCCTGATCTTCTTTCTACCTTACAGTATTCATATACATAAGTAAGAAGGAACATCATCATAAGTGATTTTTCACTACCATTTAAACTATCTAATTCAAGAACAACTGGACCATTCATTAAATCTTCCATTGGAATAGATTTCTTAGTATCTAACATCTTTCCTTTAGAGCCACGTCTTAATGAGTTTAATCTTTCTAGTAATGAGGCCTGGAAGTCACTTTTCATTTTTGCATCAAATCCAGAATGAGAAACAATATATTCAGCACTTTCACATAAGTCTGATAATGTTGGTGTTTCTAATCCTGGTTCTCCACCAACACTACCGTCATACCAGCCTTTTAACTGATATGTACGCTTAATAGCTTGTTCTAGGAAGATTGGTAATGGATCAAATAAATCAAATGCGCCAATAAAACATGATTGTAAGCTTGAAATATGTCTTTCTAGTTTAATACCTGGTAAGACTTCCATAGGGTTAAATCTAAATGGGCTGACCCCTTCATCCCCTAATGTAAATACTTTAATATCTGTCATTTCTTTTAATGTCTTTAAAGCACGATATTCTGTTTTTGCAGGTTCAAGAACAATAAAAGGAATATGATGATCCCATAACTGATAAAGGATATTAAACATGGCAGTTGTTTTACCACTACCTGGAACACCTACAATAAGTCCATGCTTTGCGAACTGCTGTACATCAAAAGATGCAGGTAAATCCACACCACTTGAATCATCAAGATAGTTACCTAATCTAATTTCATTTTTAATTGCTTTTCTAGTAGAAAAATCTCTTAATCCTGTATCTAATCTAAGACCTGGGAATCCTGTCTGCTTTGGGATAGGAATTCTAAAATAGTTACTGATTTCTTCTAATGAACAAAGTCTATTAAATCTTTGTGCACGATAAGGTGCTGTATCTCTATTCGCAATCCAATAAGATGTTGGTTGAATACTTACATTAAGATATTCATAGTCATTGAGCATAGTATCAAAGATCTTAACACCTTTTTTAAAGATTCTTACTTGACCTTCATTCTTAACAGAGTTAGACAATAATGAATGTGAAATCATTGCAGCATTGTCTTCAGAAAATACTCTTATAGAACTTAAAAATAAACGACTTACTTCGTATTGTTTATTCATCTTGTCATAATTATCTGAAGGAACACGCATGATAGGGACTGGTTCACCTGACCAAAGAACATCTCTTGTCTGAGGTCTATATAGTTTTTGTCCATTCATGACTTCTTTCATGCGTTTTAGATTAATACTGATCCAATCTCTTTCATCTTCTAGATAAGATGTAGGAGTAATGCAGATATCAACAACTGCACGTTTGTCATAATGCATTAAAGCGTCACAAAGTGTTTCTACATTATTATCTGTTGCCTGCCATGTAGAGACTGAATAAAACTTCTCTCTATAATCATCAAGATAGATTTTCTGATCATCTTCAACAACATAAGGAACTTCACCACAGTATTCTTGTTCATGCTTTAAAACTTCTGCACATTCATTCGCAAAAGAGGCATCCAATACTTCAGAGCCTTTTAAATCTTCATGTTCTATATAAGAGAATGTATATTCTTTAGGTAACATAGACATAAATAGATTTCTTTTTTCTTCAGATTCTTCAGAAGAAAGAATATCTAAACCACTGTATCTGAAAATAATATAAACATTGATTTCTAAATCCTTCTTGAATAATCTTAAGGAAATTGACCAATCTGATCCAAGGTTATGAAATTGTCTAAGCATCAACATCTGTTTCTTAGCTTCTTCTATTACTTTTTCAGCTGTTTTTTCTGCAAGATAAGAGAATCTTAAATCAGAAAAATCTGGAACACCTTGTAATTTAAATATAAAATACTTAATATTTTTTTCTTTATAACAAGAGGTAAATTCTGTTCTACTTACCTCATTCCAATCGAGTATACTTGCCATAATTATCTATCCTAACGATATTCGTTTCTTCTTCTAGATACTAACTGTTCCAAATCATTTAAGTCATTCTTCTCTACTTCAGAGCTAACTACTTTACCTTTAATTAATTCAGCTGAAACCTGTTTAACAGTATCATAAACAGCATCAAATATTCTACTTAACTGACCATTAGAATCTTCCTGGAAAGAACACATAAGTGATTTTCCTTCCCATTCATCCCAAATTCTATTCCATTCTCTAATATCTTTATCAACTTGTTTATTATGTTCTATTGCAGAAGCTCTGTTTGAATTAAGCATAATGCCATAACCCATTAAACATATTCCTACAATAAGACAAACTAACAATAACCCAGCTATTTCAGCGCCAACTACCATCCCGATAATAATTGCCACAACTCCATATAAAATAAGAGTGATGCCATTATTTGGAGGTAAATCCACTTTAGTTCCTGGTACTTTTGTAAGCTTTGGAGGAGTAATAAAAATATTCTCTTCTACGAATGTAAATTTACCAATCTTATTAAAGCTTAATAAACAGCTATATGGATTCACAACATTCTTATCTAATGAATGAATCACATAACGTGTTTGATAATCATCCAGTCTATCCCAGACAACATCCTCTTTCACAATCTGTACAGGTACCATATTTTCATCAAGTTTTGCCTGCACAGCACTAATAAACTGATTTTCTTCAAGAGTTAATTCAGTTTCATTATAAAAATGTTCTTTCTTAGAATCCTTTTTCAACCAAGTCCATAAAGGTGTTAATCCATCATTTACCTCAATATTCTCACCATCATATTTCTTATACTTATCTTTTTCTTTTTGTTGCTTTTCTTTAATACCCTTATTCACTTTATTTGCAACATCTTTTGCACCTTCATATGCAGTGCTTGTAAGTTCATTAATAGATTCTTTTGCAGCAGAATAATCAATACTATCAATTTTAGATTTCAAATAATCACTATTCACTTTAGCCTTTGAAGCAATTGTTTGTTTCTCTTCAAATTTTTCTCCACAATTAGTGCAGAATGACTGGTCATCCTTTAATTCCTGACCACAGTTTGGACAAATTTTAGACATTATTATTTCCTCTTCTTTCTGAATATATTTGTCTTAATTTTAACATTCACACACTCTGTAATTTCTTTATGTGTCATAAGAAGACTATAGAGTTCATATCTAACAAAACATAAAACCACTTAGCATGGTTTTATGTTTCACTATCCTTTATTACAACTGTACGATTTAGTTTTGCCACCTCTTCATTAAATCCTTGCTCATCCCATTCATCTTTATGGTAGAGACTCTTATAACTCAATGAAGAGACTTTATTAATCTTAGCGGGATCAACTTTTTTCTCTAGTAAAGCATTCATGACAGTTAAGCCGCGCTCATAACCAAGCTTTTGAAGTCTTTCATCAGAAGAAGTCTTATCAAAAGCTGTTGTACCATAGATATCGACTGCACCTTCGTAACTACTCAAAAAAGAAGCAACACTATTCAACTTCTCTGGATTTAATAACTTGCTGGAGTTCTTTTCAAACTCCAGTCCAGTCATACAATACTTAGTTTTAATATCATTATAACTATTGCTAACCATTGATACTGCATTATAGTCAACATCCTGACCCACTTTACTAACCTCAGGTCCTTTATAAGCTTTATTACTGATAGGATTACTGTCGATGAAGTGAATCTTGTCTTTTTTTATTCCTGACTCAACAAGAAGCTTTGTAAGAAATTCTTTCTCCTTATGAATGGATGTCGTCGAAAGTTTCTGATATGAGGCAACCTGACCAACTGAATATAAATAGATGTTATTGATGTTTTGAAGGTTCGGTAAGCCATGTACCTCCTTTAAATTACTTACAGTTTTATTAATATCCAGATTGCTTAATGAACCAAGGGTAGTCATGTTTAGTAGTCCCTTTGTAGATAAGCCTGATACGAAACAGACAATGTTATTATTTGATTTAGTGCTGATGCTGAAACTTTTAGATGCACAATTTAGGCTTTCAATTAAATCGATTTCTGCTGATTTAGGTTTAATATTGTTCAAAGCCTCAATCATATCTGAACTATATTTCTCCAAATATGCCTTCTTCTGTGTAGATGTTGTATGTGATTTAAGAGCATCGATCTGTTCTGTCTTTACAACATATGGATCACCATCACAATTAATAACAGATAACTGGCCACCCTGTGTATAAGTCTTATTTATATAAGGTTTTGCTAGGGTATAGTCATGAAGCAAGGAACAAGAGTTGTTCCCTGCGATGACAGATATATTATAATGATTTACTTTCTTTGATGAACAGCCACATAAGACAAGGCTAAGCATCAATAGGCTGATTGTTAATGTTTTTAAGTTCTTCATGATTGATATCTCCTCTGTCATTTACTTTAGATTCTTCAGTTAGATAGTCAGTTCCTTCCTGAGAGTTGATCTTTTTTGCGATTTCAAACTGAGAATGATTCTTTAAGTAGTTTGTATTATTCAATACAAGGTCTTCTAGAACTGAAGTTTCTTCTTCATTGAATGAATGTAAATCAATGTTCTGAGCCATCTGTAACTCAAATAATTGAAGTTTTAATTCATTTGCACGTTCAGCAAGATCTACATTATCCATCTGAAGGGTATTCATTAAATCTTCATTTTCTTCTTGTTTTGTCTTTAAACTCAATACAAAACTAAGAATGGAAGTTAATAGAGGCACAAAGATTAAAGCGATATTACCTAAGATCAACTTAGTATCCATATCTTCTCCTAGTATAATTGCGACTTTCAACAATACATACGAGAAATAAGATCCTACGAAGATAGCGAAATCAAGTGTAGCTCTCTTATTCTTAAAGATTTCTTCAACTTCATTAACCTGACACCCCATATGATAGACAGAGACATCTAAACCAATTGCAAAAATAGCACTTGAGAGATAAAGAAATAAAGGGTTGGCAGTAAAGAAGATCTGCTCAAGAGCATTCTCTACTACATAAAAGTCAGTAAATGTAAGAATCAAAATAACAATTCCAGAGACTACAGGATTATCCAACAAGTTCTTCTTGTGAATCTGCTGGTATTCTTTCTTGTAAAGTTTCTTGTTCATGTTCTTCATAATCTTCAAGTTCCTTTCCTAGGTTCATGATTTTTACTTCATTAGATTTAATATGAGCTTCAACCAAGTCTAACTCCTGTTCGAGATTCTTAATTTCAGCCGCTTTTTTAATATTAATCATTTCAATTAATAGATCATGGTTTAACTTATCACGGTCTAAATAGTTTAGTACGAATTCCTGATCTATATTAAGACTCTTATAGAAAACCTCAAAATTCTCTTCATCGATATGAGAGAAGTCCTGTAAATACTTATTAATAGTATAAAGACTTCCAGCATTGCTGGAATCTATGACAGAGAAGATTCCATTGTATGAAGCAGGAACTACGTCTGTCAAATCATTTTCAAACTTAAGTAGTTTAACTCTTTCATCTTTATATTTTGATAACTTCTTCTTTCTATTAAATAATCCCTTAAACAGTTTCATTGTCACTCACTCCCTTCATTACTTTCTCTAATAAGTCATCTTCTACTTTCTTATAATTGATAACTCTTTCGTCTGTACGATAATTAAGGCGAGGAATTTCAACATCAGATTTCTTTGAACCTAAGTTCATTCCTTTACCATAATGAGTCAAGTAAACTTGAAGGCCATTCTCAGCTCTATCTAATTCGTCATAGATTTTATTTCTCTTCTTCAAATAATCATTCTTCAAATCTAAAAGTTCAAGAGAAAGAGCATGATTCTTTCTTTTTACATTCATTGCCTCTCTTTTACCTCTTAATGATGATGGATCAAAACCACTTAACTCCATATGGTTCATGTTCATCTTATAAAGCAATTTCTCAGTTTCTTTTGAGAACTCCCCTAAATTTTGATGTAATACCTTCATCATTTCATTAAGATACGCGTTATAGTCATCCATTTTCTTACTAAAATAAACAACCCTATCTGTTTCATAATGTTCAAGATGGAGCTTTGAATCAATAGCGCCATACATTGTGATAAAAAATCTAGGATACATAGTACCTTTAACTCTCTTCATATCTTATTCCTCCTTTTCATCTAATAATGTAATGGAAAGAGTTATTCCCACTTTTTTTAAATCTTTTATTTCTCCTTTCTTCATTTAACAATGTATAACAAGAAATAATTCCCACTTTCTACGAAAAATAATTTAAGATATAACGTAGACCTTTAATCCATTTTTACTATGCATTGATATAATCAAACGTGGATACAAAGTGTTTTTCACTCTTTTATTCATATTATTTATCCTCCTCTCACTCTATAACTTATTGAGCATAGAAAATCCCTATTTTTTACATTATTTTTTAGTAATCCATATCATATTCACAACATTCATCTGCATACATTCTTTCATCTGCAGACATTCCTTCATTCTGACTTTCATCTATCTCACTACAATTTTCATATACTTCTTCATTCCATGATTGTCGTAATTCATGACTCTCATTTTGAAAAGAAACGTGTTCATTAATTTGTTCACCTGTCATTTCATTTGTGACAGAATAATTAATCATAGTAGCCTGTGGCCTTTCACCTACAGGAGTATAGTTTTCTACACTATAGAAGACACTGTTATTAGGATTCTGTACATATGAAGCTACTTCTCTTTCTACATGTCTTTGATCTATTTGATTCACGTTTCTATTCTGAGCATCTAAGTTTTCATGACCTGAACTTCCCTGAAAATAATGTGCAATCAGATGTCCACCATGATCATACTTTTGACGATACTCTCCCCCAGCCTTCTTCTGGTTATACGTATTTCTAACTTCAACTGCACCTAGTTCTGTTACATACCCATAGGCTTTCTTACCTAATGGTGTATTTTCATATGTAAACTTATTCATAGAATGCTCCTTACTAAAATATATAAACCAACGAGAATAATAATACATGGCATAAAGGCACTACATACCTGTATCAAAACAGGCATACCATCTAGTATCCATGCCCCTAAACCAGGTATGAAATAACACAGTACTACAAGTAATATTAAGTACTTCATAAGTAATCCCCCCTCATGAAATAAGGTTTAAATAATTGAATAGATGGTTGATGGTTAATTAAACAGAATGCTTCAAAAGGACGCAGCTTAAGTAAATCATTCATAGATACTCTAGGTAGATTGCCTACTGTATCTCTATAACCACTTAACTGACTCATATATGTCAGAGTATTATAATTCGTTGTCTGGAAACTGATAATATTCTGACAACAGTCCATAATAGTCTGTGCTACAGACTTACTATAGCCAATCTCTAATTGATCCATGGATTGAATCAATAAAGTAAACTGGATATTTCTAGAACGTGCTGTACTAATATATCTTTCAAAGCTAGGTAATCTAAAATGAGCAAACTCATCAATGATAAAATGAAATGGAATATCTAACTGCCCTGTTTGATCACAGGAATGATATAGAACATGAATAAGCTCTGTAAGAAATAAAGAAACAAGGCAATCATACTGTTCAGAATACTCTGGGTATTTTAAATATATAATTGTCTTTTCTTTAGGTATCTTTCTGATATCAAAGCTTGTCGTTCTTGTGATTTTCTTTAATTTAGAGCTTGTGAGAATAGAAGAAATAGTCGCAAAGGCTGTCATTAATATAGATGCTGTTGTCTTCTCACTACTTGTAAAGACACCATTTAATAATGAACTCGCCATAGGTGTATTACGATCTAATCCTAGAAACTCTATATGGGCAGAATTTTCTACACATAGATGTAATAATGCTTCTAAGTTTATTTGCTTACTCTTTGTTTCTAACAAGTAGTAAATAATGCCCTTTATATAGGTAGTAGAACTGATTGTCCAGAAAGGATCTTCAGATCCTTTCACAGGTTTATTTAATGCTTCACTGATTAGTGAAATTAATTCACCACATAACACAGATTCTTTCTCTTGATAGTAGTCTTTGACTAAATCTAAGCAGTTAAATGAATCTCCTTTATAATTCAAGTAATCAAGTAGGATAATATTGTATCCTTGAGACTTAGCGAGATCATATGTACTCTTATAGATCTCTTCTTTACTATTATCATTCACAAAAAGACTATGTCCTTGTTTTAAGGCATCTATTGTTTCATTAATCGCAATACAGCTTGTTTTACCGCTACCTGGTTCCCCAAGTACGATTGTATTTTTAATATCAGTTTTCATAGGTTTCCTCTAATTTTTTAACTCTTTTATAAGAATTGGGTTCATAACGATTGAGATAATGAATGAGACCATAACGATTGTCTTCGTCCATTGATACAGCATATTCATCTGCTTCATAGTCTCTTATAGTCATATAGAAGTTTAAGAAGAGATGATTGAGTCCTAGTAATAAGCTCTGCATAGACTTCATCAGCCATCTTAAGAACTTTACAAACAGTGATCCTGTAAAGTATGTAGTGAATGAGAATGAACCAAGGATGAGTAAGACAATCATCATAAAGAATAAGAATGCGAGAATGCCTGAATAGAATAATAAGACAAAGAATATGAGTGCAAGGATATTGAGTGATACGACTTGTCTAAAGAGAATATCACAATTATAAATATGACCACATTCATGTGAAATGCAGGCACGTAATGCATCTTCATCATGTAAGTTCAACATACCTTTTGTGACTACAATAGTATGAATGCCATAATGTGTTACTTCTATTGCATCATCTTCTAAGTAATAGAATTGAATATCTGGATGAGGAAGTTGAATACCTTCTACTACCTGTCTATAAAACATTGAATAACTATTAACAGGCATTTGATCTAAGCGTATGGCTTGATTTAAAGAGATAGTAATATGTTCTTGTCCGTATCCTATAAAGATAAATAGGAGACTTATAAGGATACATAGTAGTAGTGGTGCATCAAATAATGTATTAAGAAAATACCAGTCTCCAAATAATAGGAGTACAGCAAGTGTAAGATTTGTTTTCATAGTGTGAGTCCTTTCTTTATAACTAATTCCTGAAAAAGAGGATGTATGTTTTCCTCTCTTTCAGGTTGGAGTGTTTTTTATGAAATGAGATTTGTATTTTTTAGCAATAATTGTAACTTGTTAGACCAGACAAATAAACGAAGTGTACTATCATAAGTCTGTAGGAGGCAGACATTCTTATTTAAGTACATGATTTCTTCTTTACTTATCTTGGGTTCCTTAACAGGAGCCAATGTAGCGACTGCTTCTGTCTTATCTGTACCAAATAGACGATCTAGAAGACTTTCGCTTCCTATTCTCTTATTTCTAGAAATAGTAGAAGTTGTATGAACAACTTCTACTTCACCTGCAAGCTGAGATATTATATTTGCAGAATGTTCACTGTGATTCAGATATATTTTTGTGGAGAAGAGATAAGGAATCTGTGGTATAAGTTCTTCATGTAAGAAGATATCTTTAAATATCGCAATAAGTGGATAGTCTTCTTTATTCATTTCAAAGAAATGTTTGAGTGTTTGTGTATTATATTGTTTATGATCTTCGATTAAAATAAGAGGTTGATGCGTAACTTTCATCATCTCATTAATAAGATATAAATGGACATCCTGGTTAATTTCATCAAGCTGGATATTTGAGCATCGTGATGGAGAACAGCCTTTATTTTGAAATAAGAGGACGATAAACATTTCTATAGAAATAAATTCTGGTGTATGAAAACCTATGTATTGATTCATAAAATAATCAAATACAGGAAGATCGATTGCTTGAGTTTGAAGCAGTTTATTGAATTCCTGTTTTACTATTTCATAGTTTTCACATTGAATAAAAGCATCGAGTAATGTCATATTCTTGTTGAATATACTTATAAGTTTCTTTAGAAATAATAAGTAGTTTTCTACAATAATAATGTTTGCATGAGGTATCTCATGAACATACAACAAGTTCTTGATTAACTCAATCACCTGTTCATCGTTATATTTTCTAAAGTAGCCATAATAGTTAATATGAGAAGATTTCACAGCACCATCATAACCATCTAAAGTGACGATTGTTTTTTTGAATTGGAGTGAATCAATAAAATTATTTTTAAATGTAGGATTGTGTCCTGAAATCAATATTTTCTGCATATTAGACTCCTTTTAAGAATTTCACTTTAAACATAGGCTGATCGAGTATCTTGAGATATGCTTCACCTACTGTTAATGTTTCTATATCACGTGTTGAGATAAGATCATCTTTTTGAACAATAATTTCTGTATGTCCTGATATATGGGCTGGATAGACAGATGTTTCAATCATATCCTGCCCACCTAAGTGGACTATAAAGTCCTTTGTGGGCGAATCTCTTGGTCTAAAGAAGACAAAGTTCTGGAATCCTCCAAGAACTGACTGCTGGAGATGTTCATCAGGAGATTCTAGACATCTATAGAGTAGTTCTATAGACTGTAGTCCTAAGATGACATGGATTCTTTTACCTGCCCCAATGTTTAGGACCTGTACTAAATCAAAGTCACCAGCTAATACAGAAGCTTCATCGAGAATCAGATACACACGTCTTTCTGGCGCATCTTGACTTAATTTTCTTTTAATAATGAGTTTAAGTAACAGCTTCATCAGATAATTACTACTCTTTTGGAACTGAATATCATATTGAAGAAGGAGTAGATTACCCTTAACTGCAAGAATATCTTTTGTGGACATCAATACTGCATTGTTCTGTACAAAGTAATAATCAAGTATTAAATGCATGGTAGAAAGAATTGCACCATTCTGACCATTCATTTTTGTTTGTCCAGCATAAAGGTATGTTTCCGCAATATAACCTAAACCTACGTTATGTAGGATATTCTTGATATCAATAAGACTTAAGCTTCTGATCCAGTTTGCGAGTGTTTTATTGTCTGCAATGCATCTGTTTCTTAGCTGGAAGAGAAGAAGCCCGTAGAGTACTTTCTGAGCTGTTTCAGGAAAGAACTTGTTGTGTGATTTTGTGAGTTCTTCATGAAAGAGCTCCATAGTGATTTCATTAAGGGCGTCTTCTGGATAAGGAGAGTCATAAGCCTCCTTGAGAATACTCCAATGAAATGTAGGATTCTTAATAGAGAAGAATGCATCATTTGATTGGAGTAAGTCATTGTAGTCATCCTTGACATTTAATAAGATATATAAATCATCAGGATGTACATGTCTTAAACGTGTCACTAAATTTTTAATAAATGTGGTTTTACCACTACGTGTACCACCAAATATAGCAAGATGTGACTCTAGCGTATTGATATCAAAGGGAATATCTAATCTTGAATTTTTATAAATTGCAGGAATAGAAACCTTTGATTTCTCAAAACTAATATTTACACTATAATCTTGACTTCTAACAAACATAGAATATCAACTCCTTTCACCTATAATGTATGGAGTGATATTCTTCCCTCTTTTTGGACAAAATAAAAAGATACATATAATTAAATATGTACCTTTCCTTGGATGATGAAGCCTTTCCAGTCTTCTTCTTCATAATATCCATGCACAGTTTTCAACATCTTTTTCTGTTTCATGGATTCTTTTATTCTATTATCTATTCCTATAAGTTTCATCTTTAAAGTCGTTGGATGTATTTCTTCTTTAAGATAATACTTAAAGTCTTCTTTGAACTGTATGAGTTCTTTTATACCATTCTGATAGTCTGATAAATAAGATTGAGTATCCTGGTAAGACTGCATCGCATTTCTAGACTTCTTATAATATTGATAGAAGATCTTCATGAATAGTGCTGCATTGTAGTCATCTATTTCTTCTACAGTAAGTAAGAGTGTATGTGCTCCTGCAAGTTCAAAAGCACGTCTTATACCATAGACACCTTCTCCTCCTATACTCTTACCTTGTCCTGTCTGACAGGCACTTAATACAACAAGTTCTGTATCTGTTAAGTCCATGTCTTGTATTTCTGCAGCAGTGACATAACCAGAATCTGTTTTATTATATCCTGATAAGCATAGACGACCATTTTCCATTAATTGATCTGAATCAATATATTCACCATGTGTACTAATATGAAGAATCTTAGGGCTGATAATATCTAAGAAGTTATCATGATTGGCATCTTCACGTGATAAGAGTGTACTATCTTCAAACAATTGATTAATATACATACCTTCTATATAGCTTCCATAAAGAACACCCTTTTGTCCTCTACTTTCAGAAGATTCATCATAATAATCAGGATAAATGACAGATACAATATCTAAATCATCATCACTTGAGGCACCATAATCTTCTAATAGATCTTGTGGCGAAGAGAGATAGCTGATTTCTGTATTGATATATCTCGCGAAAGAGATATTATACAGGACTCCATCAGGACAGATATAGAGGTGTTTGACACCCTTTAAATAAGGTTCTATCTTTTCCACAAAATCATTTATCATTTTATCTATATCTAATATTTCAGAAAAGTAAGTGCTTTGTCCTTCTTTTCGTATAAGAACAGCACCATAACCTTTTTTACAATAATAGAAATCTAATAAGCATTCTCCTTCATATAATGCATCACGTAATGACTGACATGAATATACCTTATTAAAATCTTGAATATAATTAGAAATAATCGATTCTTTCTTTTCTTCTAATCGACGGAGTTTTCTTTCTATTCCTTTCTTTTGTGCTACCTTAGAATGAATCAGCTTCTTTTGATAAGAATCTATTTCTTTAATCAAAGCCTGCAGAGTCTCATCCTTTGTGATAAGATACCAGATTCTTTCAAAACTAAAGAGGAGATTCTTTACTTTTATAAGATATAAATAGTTTTCTTCATTTGCTTCCTTTTGAAAGAAATGAATAATAAGTGACTGATAATCTGTCTCTTATACACATCTGACGCTGCCGACGAAGAGGA
>ERZ1026844.345-NODE-345-length-36691-cov-18.288459_pt1 | contig 36691 bp, 36 predicted proteins | sample MGYA00380152_ERZ1026844 | MGnify/ENA primary metagenome ERZ1026844 (study PRJEB33269, sample SAMEA4719788) | human gut metagenome | biome: human-associated habitat; feature: organic feature; material: feces | place: Cameroon | collected 2013-10 ... | reverse complement strand
GGAGGGCGCACGCGGGTGTAGCACAATGGCCAGGGCACCAGCCTTCCAAGCTGGGGATGCGGGTTCGATTCCCGTCACCCGCTCCAACTTGACAGATACGCGCCAGTAGCTCAGTTGGATAGAGCAACTGCCTTCTAAGCAGTAGGCCAGGGGTTCGAGTCCCTTCTGGCGTGCCATTTTCCCCTTTGCGGGATGTCAGCGCGATCCCAGACGGATGTATATGTGGTGGGTGTAGCTCAGTTGGTTAGAGCACCGGATTGTGGTTCCGGGTGTCGAGGGTTCGAGTCCCTTTACCCACCCCACAAAAAGAAATGAGGGATCGGGAGTGTCCCGGTCCCTCATCCCTTTCCACACAGGGGTGTCGCCAAGTGGTAAGGCAAGGGACTTTGACTCCCTCATCCGCTGGTTCGAGTCCAGCCATCCCTGCCAGCTCTTTCCGGACGACACCGTCCTTACGATAACTGCATACGCTTCGTTAGCTCAGTAGGTAGAGCACCTGCCTTTTAAGCAGGGTGTCTGGGGTTCGAATCCCCAACGAGGCACCAAAAGAGAGCCACCCTTTGGGTGGCTCTCTTTTGGTGCAGCACTTTTGCTTCGCAAGGACGGGTCGAATTTTAATCCCCTCACGCGGTCTGCCCCTCGATGGGGTGACCCCGTGGCTTTGCTTTATGGCAGACGCTCACCGTCTCCCCACCATTCCCAGCAGCGTCTCCCTGTCGTTGGGTGCGCCGTCCAGAACGGCGTTCAGGAGGAATTGCAGCGTGTCGCCCACCGCTTTGCCGCGGAGCCCGAGAGCCGTTAGGTCGCCGCCCTTTACCGCCAGCTCCCGCAGGGAAAAGCACTGCTGCTTGGTCAGCAGCGCGTCCAGAATGTCCTCCGCCTGCCGGATGTCCGCCAGCCGGTGGCGGTCATCGGGGCTTTGGGCGGCGTTGTCCGCCCGCTTGACCTCCAGCAGCTGGCGGAAGGCGTCCTCCCCCAGCTGGGACACGGCGCGGGCGATGGCTTTCTCCGTCCGGGGGATGTCCCGGTCGTGCCAGCGCACCAGCGCGACCACCCGCTGGGCGGTGCGGTTGTCCATACGCATCCGGCGGCAGACGGTCTCCGCCAGCTCCGCTGAAGCCTTGGGGTGCCCGTAGAAATGCCCCACGCCGTCCTCACCGCAGGTGAAGCAGGCGACCTTGCCGAGATCGTGGAGCAGCATCGCCCAGCGCAGCGTCTTGTCCGCCGGGGCGGCTGCCACCGCGTGGGCGGTGTGCGCCCACACGTCGTAGATATGGTGGCGGTTCCGCTGGTCGAAGCCCACGCAGGGCGTGATCTCCGGCAAGCACACCCCCAGCACGTCCGGGTAGTCCAGCAGCACCGGCAGGACGAACGCGCCGCACAGGAGCCGATCCAGCTCCGACAGAACGCGCTCCGGGGCGATATACGTCAGCAGCGACGCCTTTCTCCGCAGCGCAGCGGCGGTGACCGGTTCGATGGCGAAGCCCAGCACGGCGGCAAACCGCAGCGTCCGCAGAATCCGCAGGGCGTCCTCCTCGAAGCGGCGTTCCGGGTCGCCCACACAGCGCAGGATGCCGTTTTGCAGATCCTCCCGCCCGCCGAACAGGTCGGTGATGTGTCCCCGCACGTCCATCGCCATGGCGTTCACCGTCAGATCCCGGCGGCACAGGTCGTCCTCCAGCGCATCGGAAAAGGTCACCGTGTCCGGGCGGCGGTGGTCGGTGTACGCGCCGTCGGCGCGGAAGGTGGTGACCTCAAGGGACATTCCCTCCGCCCGGACGGTGACGGTGCCGTGGCGCAGCCCCGTGGGGATGGCGTAGCCGCCGAACAGGGCGAGCACCTGCTGTGGACGGGCGGCGGTGGTCACGTCCCAGTCGGAGGGCACGCGCCCCAGCAGCGTGTCGCGGACGCAGCCGCCCACGGCGCAGGCGGCAAACCCCGCCCGCTCCAGCGTCTCCAGTACGTATTTTACCGGCTGCGGCACCATGCGCCCGCCCCCTTTCGTCGGCTCTCGCGCCCCGCCCGCATACTTCGGCAAAAAAGCCGGTTGCACCGGGGGGGAAATCGTATTATAATAATACGGTAATTTTTTGACTCCTGTCAAGGAGGTATTGACAATGTTCCATCCTATCGAGGACTTTCATAAGTACATCGCACCCGGCAAGCGCGTACACCTTGCCGGTATCGGCGGCGTCAGTATGTGCGCGCTGGCGGAGGTATTGCAGGGCATGGGCGTGACGGTGCAAGGCTCGGACATGAGCGAGAGCGACACCGTGAAGCACCTGCGCTCCGTGGGCATTGAGGTGTCCGTCGGGCACTCCGCCGAGAATCTGAAAAACTGCGACGCGGTGATCCGCACCGCCGCCATCCACGACAGCAACCCGGAGATCGCCGGTGCCATCGCCCGCGGTATCCCTGTGTACGAGCGGGCGCAGGCGTGGGGAGCCATCATGCAGGGCTACCGCAACGCCCTGTGCGTCTCCGGCACCCACGGCAAGACCACCACCACGTCCATGGCGACCCATATCTTCATGGCGGCGCAGGCGGATCCCACGGTGATGATCGGCGGCACGCTGCCTCTGCTCCACTCCGGCTACCGGGTGGGCAAGGGGGACACCATCATTCTGGAGAGCTGCGAATACTGCAACTCCTTCCTGAATTTCTTCCCCACCGTGGCGGTGATCCTCAATGTCCACGCCGACCATCTGGACTTCTTCAAGGATCTGGCGGACATTGAGCACTCCTTCCACGACTTCGCCGCGCTGGTGCCCCAGCGGGGCTACATCATCGTCAACAGCGACGACGAGGGGGCGCGGGAATCGGTGCGGGGTCTTGACCACCCGGTGTTCACCTTCAGCGTGAAGGATCGCGGCGCGGACTGCTACGCCGACAACGTGTCCTTCTTCGACGGCTACGGCGACTTCGACGTGGTCATCGGCGGCGTGGTCTACGCCCACGTGTCGCTCCACGTCCCCGGCAGCCACAACATCTCCAACGCGCTGGCGGCGGCAGCCGCCGCCTACGTGCTGGGCATCCCCGGCGACGCCGTGACCTCCGGTCTGGCGTCCTTCACCGGCGCGGGACGGCGTTTCGAGCACAAGGGCACCTTCCGCGGCGCGGAGGTCTACGACGACTACGCCCACCACCCCGACGAGGTGCAGGCTCTGCTGAACGCCGCCGCTTCCCTGCCCCACGAGCGGCTGATACTGGCGTTCCAGCCCCACACCTACACCCGCACCGCCGCGCTGTTCGACGACTTCGTCAGTGTGCTGCGGCAGGCCGACCGTGTGGTGCTGGCGGAGATCTACGCCGCACGGGAGAAAAACGATCTGGGCATCTCCTCCAAGGATCTTGCCGCCCAAATCCCCCACGCCGTATACTGCCCCACGCTGGAGCAGGTGGCGGATCAGCTGGAAAAGCTGGCGCAGCCCGGCGACCTTATCATCACCGTGGGCGCGGGCGACATCTACCGCGCCGGTGAAATGCTGCTGAAGCGAGGCGAAACGAAATGACCATATCCCCCGTATACCGCAACAGCCGCCCGGAGGGCGTGCTGCCGCCCCAGGAGGCGGCTGCCTTCGACCTGCTGGACAGTCTGCATATAGACTATGACCGGGTCAGCCACGAGGAGGCGTTCAACATGGAGCTGTGCGCGGACATCGGCAGAGTGCTGGGCGTCAGCGTGTGCAAGAACCTGTTCCTCTGCAACCGGCAGAAAACCGCCTTCTATCTCCTGTGTATGCCCCCGGAAAAGCCCTTCCACACCAAGGATCTCAGCGCGCAGATCAACTCCTCCCGTCTGAGCTTCGCCCCGGAGGACGCCCTGTGGGAGCTGCTGCAATGCCATCCCGGCTCCGCCACGGTGCTGGGTCTTGCCAACGACAGGGAGCACCGGGTGCGCCTGCTTATGGATCGGGAGGTCTATGACGCGCCATACTTCTCCTGCCACCCCTGTATCTGCACCAGTACGCTGAAGCTGAAAACCGCCGACGTGCTGGAAAAGCTGCTGCCCCACACCGGCCACGTGCCCACGGTGGTGGAGCTGTAAATCCCCGAACTCCCGCGCCCGCCGTCCGGCGGGCGCAATTTTTTCGCACTTTTCACAAAAAGCACTTGAATCCGGGAATATTTTCAGCTATACTTCCAGTATTCCCACCGCTGCGCGGCACTCCACTTTATGCCGCCCAGCGGCAAATGATAAGGAGGAATGACCGCTGTGGCTGGCGGTGCGGCAATGTGGAGACTTGCCGTAAGGCACCACGGGCTTCGCCCGGTGCGAGACCGTTCCCTGCGGAGGCAGAACGGTTACAGTCAAGACGTATGGCAAAGGTGATTTTGAAGGACATCAAGAAGATCTACCCCAACACCGAGAAGAAGAAAAAGGTCAAAAAGGGCGAGGAGCCGGAGAAGAAGAACCATTTGCAGATCACCGACGAGGGCGTGGTGGCTGTCCAGCAGTTCTCGCTGGAGATCGCCGACCGGGAGTTCATCGTGCTGGTGGGTCCCTCCGGCTGCGGCAAGTCCACCACCCTGCGGATGATCGCCGGTCTGGAGGACATCACCTCCGGCGAGCTGTGGATCGGCGACAAGCTGATGAACGACGTGGAGCCGAAGGATCGGGACATCGCCATGGTGTTCCAGAACTACGCCCTCTACCCCCACATGACCGTGTACGAGAACATGGCGTTCTCCCTGAAGCTGAAAAAGCTGCCCAAGGACGAGATCGACAGAAAGGTGCGGGAGGCCGCCGAGATTCTGGACATCACCCAGTACCTCGACCGCAAGCCCAAGGCACTCTCCGGCGGTCAGCGGCAGCGCGTGGCGATCGGCCGCGCCATCGTCCGCGACCCCGCCGTGTTCCTTATGGACGAGCCCCTGTCCAATCTGGACGCCAAGCTGCGTAACCAGATGCGCGCCGAGATCATCAAGCTGCGCCAGCGCATCAACACCACATTTATCTACGTCACCCACGACCAGACGGAGGCGATGACGCTGGGTGACCGCATCGTGATTATGAAGGACGGCTTCATCCAGCAGATCGGCACGCCCCAGGAGGTCTTTGACCACCCCGCCAACCTGTTCGTGGCGGGCTTCATCGGCACGCCCCAGATGAACCTCTTCGATGCGCGGCTGGTGAAAAACGGCGACGGCAAGTACGCCGTGTCCATCGACGGGCTCAACGTGGTGCTCTCCGACGAGAAGCAGGCGCGGCTCCACGCCAAGGACGTGCCGGAGCAGGACATCGTGCTGGGCGTCCGCCCCGACCACATCATGCTCTGCGCCGACGGCGTCAAGGGCACCGTGGACGTCAGCGAGCTGATGGGCTCCTCCGTGCACCTCCACATCTCCACCCACGACCATGACGTGGTGGTCATCGTGCCCACCAACGGCAACGCCGCCCACTTCCCCATGGGCAGCGAGGTCAACCTCATCTTCGGCGGCAACGTGGCGCACGTGTTCAGCAAGGAGACAGAGCAGAATCTGGAGTGGTGACACCAAAGGTATAAAAAGAGACCGGCTTCGCCGGTTTCTTTTTATCTGTCATTCCGAGCCAGTGACCGAAGTCACTGGCTCGGGAATCCGTCCCCCAACAAAAAAGAAATCCCTTTCGGGATTTCTTTTTTTGTGCTCTCAAGATTTCTTCTTACTCACGTAGACCATCCCGGTCAGAGACAGCACCGCACTCACGGCATACACTCCCACGCCTGCATCGAAGGTCTTGGGTGCGTTGATCTTTTCCTCGTCCTCCGTAGCGGTCGTGGTCTTGTGATAGGTGCGGCGCGTTTCCTCTAACGTCGGATACTTGTGCTCCGGCAGAAGCGGCGTACCATTAGAATTAAACCGATAATTGCCGCCAGCAGCAGTGATTTCATTAAAGAAATCCTCAGTTTTCATATATGCAAGGGTCTTTGCCGTACCAGCTTCCGTATACTTACTGCAAGCGGAAACATTTTCCGTTTCAATGAAATAATTGTTCTCAAAAGCCGGTGCATCAGAAGAAACACCGCCTGCAATACCGCCTAAACGCTTATAAGGTGTAGTGGCAGTATATTGAGATAAATCCATTTCACCAGCGAAATAACAATGTCTGATTTCCGTGCCAGCTCCAACTGCGCCTGCAATGCCGCCGAAATCCGTAGTTCCATTGCCAAGAGGAACCATTTTTCCGGTGGAATAACAATTTATGACCTTTGCGCTCCCAATCAGCTGTCCAACAATTCCGCCGGTGTGGGGTGTCCAAGAGGTCATATCGCCCGTATTGGCGCAATACTGTACGGTACTGTTGTCAGCAACACCTACGATACCGCCCATCCAAAATTGGGTTGTATCCTTTGTTATTGTAAAGTTACCTTTGTTCTGGCAATATTCAATCGTGCTATTGATTGCGTAGCCACACAGTGCCACGGTACCGTTAATATATTTGTCTGTATCTGTGAACGAGACATCCGAAACGCAGTCAGAAATTTTGCTGTCTGCTGCAACGCCCGCAATCGTACCAAAAAGGGTATAGTTGGCATTAGAAACATCAACTTTTCCCTGAACGGTCAAGCCAGAGACTTCCGCACCATAAATCTCACTGAAGAATCCGAAAGACGGATACTCTGCTTTTCCGTAGTTTTCGGAAAAATCTAAATTGGAAATCGTATGCCCGTTTCCGTAAAATTTGCCGCTGAAGTAATGCAACAGATTCCCGTCGCCGTCAAAGACTCTGCCGATCGGTGTCCACGCAACGCCTGCTAAATCCAAATCGGCATTGAGCGACACGACTGCATCTGTTTTGTCATCATATTCGCCATTGTCCACCGCTTTTGCAAACTGCAAGAGCTCATCCACCGTGGTAATGGTCGTCTTTTGCTCTGCAAAAGCAGAAATGGGCACCATTGCCGAGCACAGCACCAATGCAAAAAATATGCCCACTACGCGTTTCTTCATTGTTCATTCCTCCTTTAATTCTCCCATAGCATACAGGCGGCATCATTCCGTGGGTACCCACGGAATGACGGGAGCTCCCGTCGCCGCACATATCAATGCTACTGGTCGTATTATACCTGCTTTTCCGCCAAATGTAAATTCAAAATTTGTGCACCTTTGGTGGAAAAGGAAATGAGAGGGACGGCTCACAGCAGCTTTTCCAGCTCGCTCTCGCCGTACACCTTGATGCCGCCGGCGGTCAGCAACTCCGCCGTCACGCCGTCGCCTGCCGTCAGCGTCCCGGTAAAGGTGCCGTCATAGATCTGCCCCTTGCCGCAGGAGGGACTGCGCTCCTTCAGCACGGCGGCGGTGCAGCCGTACAGCCGCGCCAGATGCAGCGTCGCCTCCGCGCCCCGGCGGTACTCCGCCGTCACGTCCCGGCCGTCCGCCATCACCACCCGGCCGCCCTGCCGCTCGGAGGGCTTCCGGGGCGTGGGCAGACCGCCCAGCTGCTCCGGGCACACCGGCACCGCAAGTCCCCGCCGGGCAAGCTCCACCGCCAGAGGGTGGGGCTTGCTTTTCCCGTCGTAGCGGCAGGCGCAGCCCAGCAGACACGCGCTGATCAGGAGCATCGCGGCAGCTCCTTCCCGTTCAGGGCGGCGTACACCAGCGTGTCGCCCTCATATTGCAGCTTCATGGAGAAAAAGGGCGTGTCCGCCTCGCGGATAAGGCGCAGAAACAGCTTGTCGCCCTCCCACTGGGGCAACGCCGCCAGATCGTCCTTGTGGAGCCATTCCAGCACGCCCTCGCTGCACTCGTGCAGATCGCCCGTCCAGCCGGTGGCGGTGAACAGGTGCATATACTCCCCCTCCCACACGTCGGAGACGAAGGTGATGACGCCCCGGTAGCGATAGTCCGTCAGCGTCAGACCCGTCTCCTCCAGCGTCTCCCGGCAGACGCACTCCTCCGGGCTTTCGCCCTCCTCGCACTTGCCGCCCACGCCGATCCACTTGTCGTGGTTCAGATCGTTCTCCTTTTTTACCCGGTGAAGCATCAGATACTCGCCCTTTTCGTTCTCCATGTAGCAAAGCGTCGTGTTTTTCATGGCTCCGCCTCCGATTTACAAATTCTCCCCGATAGTATATAATGTTTCCGTCACTATTGCAAGGTGTTCCGTCAGGAGGAATAATTATGTCAACCATCAAGCCGGGACGCTACCGGCACTTCAAGGGAAATGAATACGAGGTCATCGGCACCGCCCGCCACTCCGAGACGCTGGAGGAGCTGGTGGTCTACCGCGCCCTGTACGGCGGCGGGCTGTGGGTACGCCCCGCCGCCATGTGGACGGAGACGGTGGAGCGGGACGGCTATCGCGGTCCCCGCTTCGTGCCGGTGGAGGGCGCGTAATGGCGGAGTACACGGTCATCCGCTCCCGTCGGCGCACCATGGCTCTGGAGGTCACGCGGCAGGGCACCGCGCTGGTACGCGCCCCCCTCCGCGCCTCTGACGGCGATATTGCCCGGTTCGTGGACAGCCACCGTGCGTGGCTGGAAAAGCACATGGCGTCGCGGCAGGCGTACCTGTCCGCCCACCCGGAGCCGTCTCCGGCGCAGCTTGACGCGTGGCGGCAGCAGGCCAAGGCACTCCTTCCGCCGCTGGTGGCGCAGTGGGCGCAGCGCATGGGCGTGCAGCCCGCCGGCGTGTCCGTCACCGCCGCCCGCACCCGCTTCGGCAGCTGCTCCGGGAAAAACCGCCTCAGCTTCTCCCTGTACCTGATGGACTTTCCCCCCGCCGCCATCGAGTACGTGGTGGTGCACGAGCTTGCCCACATCCGCCACCACGACCACTCCCCCGCCTTCTACCGGGAGGTGGAGACGTACCTCCCCGACTGGCGGCAGCGGCGCGCACTGCTGCGCCGGTAAATGTCAGAAAATCCACTCCCCTCCCGCCGTCTGTCACCTCCGGACGGCGGGTTTTCTTGTTATTTTCACAATAAACCGCCTCAGTTTTCTGTGCGTTTCGGCAAAAATGCGGCGCACCCGTTGACATACGCGGCGGAGACTGCTAAGATAGTCCCGCAGGTGGAAACGTTCCCGGAAATGTTTTCAGTCTTTTCCCGCTCACTTCCTCCCGCGTATTCGCTACGGTAGGAGGCTCCCAGCCCATGACCATAAAGGATATAGCCAAACAGTGCAGCGTCAGCGTCAGCACCGTATCCCGCGTGCTGAATGACCGCCCCGATGTCAGCGACGATGTGCGGCGCAAGGTGCTGTCCGCCATCAAGGCGAGCAACTACATTCCCAACAACAGTGCCCGGGACCTTGTGCGGACCAAGTCCGATGCCATCGGTCTTGTGGTGCGCGGCGTGTCCAACCCGTTCTACACGGAGATCATTCAGGCCATCGAGAGCACCGTCACCGACGCGGGCTTCACGCTGGTGATGCAGCAGATCGGCGCGTGCGATGACGAGGTCAAGCGCGCCGCCGTCATGGAGCGGGAAAAGCGTCTGCGCGGCATCGTATTTCTGGGCGGACGGTTCGACTACACCCCGGCGGATCTGGCTCTGCTGAACATCCCCTTCGTGTGCTGCTCCTTCTCCAACCGGTACGGCACCCTCATCGAAGGGGAGTATTCCTCCGTGTCCATCGCCGACGGCGACACGGCGCGGCAGGCGGTGGAGGAGCTGTACCGCCACGGGCACCGGCAGATCGCCGCGCTGATCTCCCGTCCCGACGACCAGTCCATCAGCCAACTGCGGTACGAGGGCTACGTGCAGGCTCTGGAGAGCCACGGCATCCCCGTGGACCCCGACCTTGTGATCGCCGCCGAGGGCTTCGGCGTGCGGGACGGCTACGAGGCGATACGCCGGAAACTGGTGGAGGGCACGGAGTTCACCGCACTTTTCGCCATCGCCGACTCCATGGCGATCGGTGCCATGCGGGCATTGATGGACGCGGGCAAGCGCGTCCCGGAGGACTGCTCCGTCATCGCCATCGACGGGCTGGAGCTGTCCGCCTACATCGAACCGCCCCTGACCACCCTCTGCCAGCCCATGGCGGAGATGGGACGGCGCAGTGCGGAGATATTGGTGGACATGGTGCAGCACAAGGGCACCCACGCCTGCGAAGTTCTGCCCACCACCCTGCGCCACGGACGCTCCGTCGCCCAGTGTAAGTAGTTTTTTACATCAAGTGATGTAAAAATAAAATCAAAAAAGGAGTTAATAGTATGAAGAAGTTTGTTGCAATGCTTCTGGCTCTCGTCATGGCTCTGTCTCTGGTCGCCTGCGGCGAGAAGAAGGGCGATGCCAACACCGAGGGCGACGGTGCCTCCGCCGCCACCGGCAAGGTGTATTATCTGAACTTTAAGCCTGAGCAGGATCAGGCATGGCAGGATCTGGCCAAGGCGTACACCGAGGAGACCGGCGTGCCCGTCACCGTCCTGACCGCCGCCTCCGGCACCTATGAGGAGAAGCTGACCTCCGAGATCGCCAAGACCGACGCCCCCACTCTGTTCCAGGTGAACGGCCCCGTGGGTCTGGCAAGCTGGAAGGATTACTGCTACGATCTGAAGGATTCTCAGGTGTACGGTGAGCTGACCAGCGACAGCTTCGCCCTGAAGGATGGCGACGCCGTTGCCGGCATCGGCTACGTGATCGAGTCCTACGGTCTGATCGTCAACAAAACCCTGCTGGCAAAGGCGGGCTACACCGTCGAGGACATCCAGAGCTTCGCGGATCTGAAGAAGGTCGCCGAGGACATCACCGCCCGCAAGGACGAGCTGGGCTTCGCCGCTTTCTCCTCCGCCGGTATGGACGGCAGCTCCGACTGGCGTTTCAAGACCCACCTTGCCAACCTGCCCATCTACTTTGAGTATCAGGCAGACGGCATCAACAGCACCGACGCCATCAAGGGCACCTATCTGGACAACTACAAGAACATCTTCGACCTGTACATCAACAACAGCACCTGCGCTCCCGCCGACCTGTCCGGTAAGACCGGTGACGACAGCCGCAACGAGTTCCTGGCCGGTAAGGCTGTGTTCTTCCAGAACGGCTCTTGGGAGTACAACAACCTCGTGGGCGAGGGTAAGCCCTTCACCGACGACGATCTGACCATGATGCCCATTTACATCGGCGTGGGCGACGAGGCGAATCAGGGTCTGTGCACCGGCACCGAGAACTACTGGTGCGTGAACAAGGACGCCGCCCCCGAGGACATCCAGGCGACGCTGGACTTCATGTACTGGTGCGTTACCTCCGACAAGGGCACCCAGGCTCTCGCCAATGACATGGGCTTCGTGATCCCCTTCAAGAAGGCCGCCGAGTCCCCCAACCTGTTCGTCAAGGTGGACAAGGAGCTGACCGCTGCCGGCAAGACTCCTGTGTCCTGGAACTTCACCACCATGCCCTCTGAGCAGTGGAAGAACGACGTTGGCTCCGCTCTGACCGCCTACGCCGCCGGTACCGGCGACTGGGAGGCCGTCAAGACCGCCTTCGTGGACGGCTGGGCAAAGGAAGTCGCTCTCAACAGCTGATCTCCTCTCTGCACCGCAGCTACCCGGTCGGGTGGGCATATCGCCCACCCGACCGCCATACAGCCCCTGCGCTCCGGCGCAGCGGCTGCCTGTGCGCCCCGGCTCTTACGGGACGCGCAGGCAGCCGGGAAATCTCACAAAGCTCACATGGAGGTACACGCTTATGCAAAAGAACATCCGCAGATACTGGCCTATTTTCCTGCTGCCCACGCTGGCAGCCTTCCTCCTCGGCTTCGTGATCCCCTTTATCCAAGGGCTGTATCTGTCCCTCTGCAAGTTCACCACCATCAATAAGACCACGTTCGTGGGCTTCACCAACTACGTCAAGGCGTTTCAGGACGAGCAGTTCGCACACGCCTTCGGCTTCACGGCGTCCTTTACGGTGGTGTCCACGCTGCTCATCAACGTCGTCGCGCTGGCGGTGGCTCTGCTGCTGACCCGCGGCATCAAGGGCACCACCCCCTTCCGGACGGTGTTCTTCATGCCCAACCTCATCGGCGGCATCGTGCTGGGCTACATCTGGCAGATCCTGCTGAACTGCGTGCTGAGTCTGCTGGGCAAGCCCCTGCTGTCGCTGGACGCCTCCGCCGGGTACTGGGGTCTGATCATCCTCATGTGCTGGCAGCAGATCGGCTACATGATGATCATTTACATCGCCGGTCTGCAATCCATCCCCAACGACTACATTGAGGCGGCGTACATCGACGGTGCCACCCCGTGGCAGACCTTCTGGCGGGTGAAGCTGCCCAATCTCATGCCCAGCATCACCATCTGCCTGTTCCTGACGCTGACCAACTCCTTCAAGCTCTTTGACCAGAACCTTGCCCTCACCGCAGGCGAGCCTGCCCACGCCACGGAGATGCTGGCAATGAACATCTACCAGACGTTCTACGCCCGCTCCGGTCCCATGTGGAAGGGCATCGGGCAGGCGAAGGCGGTGCTCTTCTGTATTCTGGTCATCGCCATCTCCAGCCTACAGCTGAAGTTCACCCGCTCTAAGGAGGTGCAGCAGTAATGAAAAAACGCTCTCACGCCATCAATACCGTCTGGACGGTGGTGCTGACCGTTCTCAGCGTCGCGTGGGTCTACCCTGTGGTGATGGTTCTCATCAACTCCTTCAAAAAGGACTCCGCCATCTCCACCAACACCGCCTTCCAGCTGCCCACCGCCGAGGGCTTTGCCGGGCTGGACAACTACACCAACGCCATCGGCTCCAAGGGCTTTCTGGCGGCGTTCCTCAACAGTCTTGTCATCTCTGTCACCTCTGTGGTGCTGATCCTCATCTGCTGCTCCATGTGCGCGTGGTTCATCACCCGCGTAAAGACGTGGGCCACGAAGCTGTGCTACTTCCTGTTCGTGTTCTCCATGGTGGTGCCCTTCCAGATGCTCATGTTCACCCTCGCCAATCTGGCGGACAAAACGAAGCTGAACACCCCCTTCAACATCTGCATTATCTATCTTGGCTTCGGCGCGGGACTGGCGGTGTTCATGTTCACCGGCTTCGTGAAATCCATCCCGCTGGAGATCGAGGAGGCCGCCATGATCGACGGCTGCGGCCCGCTCCGCACCTTCTTTCTGGTGGTGCTGCCCATGCTGAAGCCCACGCTGGTCAGCGTCGGTATTCTGGAGACTATGTGGGTCTGGAACGACTACCTCCTGCCCTATCTGGTGCTGGACGGCACGAAATACATGACCATCCCCATTCTGATCCAATACTTCCGCGGCGGCTTCGGCCGCGTGGAGATGGGTCCCATGATGGCGTGCATCGTCCTGACCATTCTGCCCATTATCATCATCTACGTCCTCGGTCAGAAGCACATCATCAAGGGCGTGGCGGCAGGTGCCGTCAAGGGATAACTGCACATCGGTCTATACAGCGGGGGCGGGCATTTCGCCCGCCCCCGCTTCATTTTTCAATTCTCAATAGAAAGTGACTTTTTGCCATGAAACGTTCCAGTGGTATTTTAATGGCGATCTCCTCCCTGCCCTCCCGGTACGGTATCGGTACGCTGGGCAAGGCGGCATACGACTTCGCCGATTTTCTGAAGGACGCCGGCCAGTCCTATTGGCAGATGCTGCCGCTTGGCCCCACCAGCTACGGCGACTCCCCCTACCAGAGCTTTTCCGCCTACGCCGGCAACCCCTACTTCATCGACTTGGAGCTGCTGGTGTCGGACGGTCTGCTGAAAAAATCCGAGTGCGCCAAGTGCGACTGGGGCAGCGACCCCCGCCGGGTGGACTACGGCAAGATCTACGAAAGCCGTTTCACCCTGCTGCACAAGGCGTACCAGCGCGGCTGGGCGCGTGACGCGGAGGCGGTGGCGGACTTCGTAGCGGAGAACGAACGCTGGCTGCCGGATTACACCCTGTACATGGCGTGCAAGCGTCACTTCGCCATGAAGTCGTGGACGGAGTGGCCGGACGCGGACATCCGCCTCCGCAAGAGCGAGGCGGTGCTGGAAAAATACCGCAAGCTGCTCCATGAGGACGTGGAGCTATTCACCTACCTGCAATTCCTGTTCTTCCGCCAGTGGAACGCCCTCCGGGACTACGTCCACGGTCAGGGCATCCACATCATCGGCGACCTGCCCATCTACGTGTCGCTGGACTCCGCCGACGTGTGGGCGGAGCCGGAGTTCTTCCAGCTGGACGAAAAGCTGGTGCCCAAGGCGGTGGCGGGCGTGCCGCCGGACTACTTCACCGCCGACGGCCAGCTGTGGGGCAACCCCCTGTACGATTGGGACGCCATGCGCGGCGACGGCTTCGGCTGGTGGATCCGCCGCATTGATGGCGCGGGCAAGCTGTACGACGTTATCCGCATCGACCACTTCCGCGGCCTCGCCGCGTATTGGACAGTGCCCTACGGCGACACGACCGCCAAAAACGGGCATTGGGTGCCCGGCCCCGGCATGGATCTGGTGGATCGCCTCAACGGCTGGTTCCCCCAGCTGGAATTTATCGCCGAGGATCTGGGCTATCCCACGCCGGAGGTGGCGCAGCTCCTCCACGACTCCGGCTGGCCGGGGATGAAGGTGCTGGAATTTGCCTTCGACTCCCGGGACAGCAGCAGCTACCTCCCCCACACCTACACCCCCCACTGCATCTGCTACACCGGCACCCATGACAACAGCCCCCTGTCCCTCTGGCGTCAGGAGGCGAAGCCGGAGGACATCGCCTACGCGCAGGAGTACCTGGCTCTCACAGAGCAGGAGGGCTTCCACTGGGGCGTGATCCGCGGCGGCATGTCCAGCGTGGCGGAGCTGTTCGTGGCGCAGATACAGGACTACCTCGGTTTGGGCGCAGGCAACCGCATGAACACACCCGGCACCCAGAGCGGCAACTGGCAGTGGCGTCTCCTCCCCGGCGAGCTGACCGCCGCCCTCGCCAAAAAGATCCGCCGCATGACCACCCTCTACGGCAGAGACTGATACCCCCTACGCCAACGCCCCCACCGGCAGCTGCCGGCGGGGGCGTTTTTTCTCTTTTCTCAAACTCTCCGCCAGATCAGGCGGCAGTCCTCCGCCTCGGCGGCGACCTCTCCCCTGTCCATCAGATAGCTGAGATACGACTTCACCGTGCCGCCCAGCAGCGCGTACTGCGGCAGCGACATCACCAGTCCGTAAGCCTTGAACACGCCCGCGAGCACCTCGTCGAACGTCACGCCGGTGCACAGCCCCGCGATACGCTCCGCCGCCTCCTGCGTCCTGTCGATGTTGTACTGCGCCAGCGGCGCGATGTGCTCCGCCGCCGCCGCGTGGGACGGCACGAACAACGCCGCCTCCATGGTCTTGACGCGCTCCAGCGTCTCCAGATACGCCCCCACGTCGTACAGAAAGGCGATGCCGTACTTATCCAGCGTCTCCCGGGACGCAAGGCAGTCCGCCAGATACACCACGTCGTCCCCCGTGCGGATGCCCACCATGTCCAGAAAATGTCCCGGCAGAGGCAGCAGCTCCCAGCCCTCCGGCAGTGCCTCCGCCGTCAAAAGCTGCGCTTGGCTCTCCTGCGCCATAAGGAACTTGTTCCGCAGGGCCTTGGGCGGGCAGCCGCCATACAGCAGCGACGGCTCCAGCACCGTATGGCAGGTGACGCACTGCTCCATTCCCGGCGCGTAGATGGCGCAGCCGGTCTGCTTCTGAAGGTACTGGTTGCCGCCAATGTGGTCGGCGTTGGAATGGGTGTTGTAGATCGCCGTCAGACGCCAGCCATTGGCGTCCAGATGCTGCCGCACCTTCCGCCCCGCGTCCTTGTCGCTGCCGCTGTCTATCAGGCACACCCGGTCGCCGCCCAGCTGCACCAGCCCCACCTTGGCGGGACTTTCGATATAATAGCTTCCGCCCTTAGCCTGTATCAGCTCGTACATAAACGCCGCCCTCCTTCATTTTTCCCCATTGTACCACGGTGCCCGCCCCGGCGCAACAAAAAAGGAAACGACCGCGGCCGTTTCCTTTTCCCTGTATGCTCAGAATTTCAGCACCACGCCGATCAGGGCGGAAATGCCGATAAACACGATGGGGTGCCACTTCTTCACCACCGGCACCCAGTTGGTGCACACCAGCAGCACCGCCGCCAGCGCGATAGTCGGCAGATTCAGCCGTCCCAATCCCGCCGCCTCCGTGTGCAGCAGCGCGATGGGCACCACGGAGATGCCCGCCGCCGCCACCAGCGCGGTGGAGGCGGGGCGCAGCCCGTAAAACGCCGCGTTGACCCACCTGCTGTCCCGGAACGCCTTCAAGAACGCCGCCACGATCAGGATGACGATGACCGACGGTGTCACCAGCCCCACGGTGGCGACCACCGCGCCGCCCACGCCCCCGGTGGTAAAGCCCACATAGGTCGCCATGTTCACGCCGATGGGACCCGGCGTAGACTCGGACACCGCCAGCATATCCGCCAGCTGTGCGTGGGTGAACCAGCCCGTGCGCTCCGCCATGTCCTGCAAAAAGGGCAGCGTCGCCAGTCCGCCGCCTACGGCGAACAGTCCCGTTTTGAAAAATTCCCAGAAAAGCCGGAGGTACAGCATTATTTCGCCCTCCTTATCACGTTCTGAATGACGATGCCCAGCAGAGCCGCCGCCGCCACGAAGATCACCGGCGAAAGCTCCGTCAGCAGAGACGCCGCCAGCACCGCAAGGAAGATCAGCCCCGCCGCCCAGTCCTTCACCGCGCCCTTGAACAGCTTCACCACCGCGTTGAAGATCAGCACGCACACGCACACCCGGATACCGGCGAAGGCGTGCTGCACCCACTCCAGATGGGAGAAGCTGTTGATAACGCCCGCCAGAGCCGTGATAATGAGCAGCGACGGGAACACGATACCCAGCGTGGCGATGATACCGCCCAGCACCCCGGCCTGCTTCTGCCCCACAAAGGTGGCGGTGTTCACCGCGATAATGCCCGGCGTACACTGCCCGATGGCGAAGTAATCCACCAGCTCCTCGTCGCTTGCCCAGCCTCTGTCCTCCACCACCTCACGCTGGAGGATGGGCAGCATGGCCATGCCGCCGCCGAAGGTCATGACCCCCACCTTGGCGAAGGTGAGGAACAGCTGTCCCAGCAATTTCACGTTCATACCAGCGATCACCTCATTCGATATATCCGCACAGACCGCGCACCGACACCTCGCCGCTGCGTATCGTCTCCGTCTCTCCGTTTTCGTACCGCACCACCAGACCGAACCGGTCGTCCACGTCCAGTGCCGTCCCGCGGCGGGATGCGCCCCGCCGCTGCACCTCCACGCGCCTGCCGACGGTCACGCACCGCGCCCGGTACGCCTCCAGCCACTCCGCCGGGTCGTCCAACGCTCCCCGCAGGGCGGTCAGCTGCTCCAATATCGCCTGTGCCAGCGCGTCCGTGGACGCCGAAAGCCCTTGCAGCGCAAGGGATGTGGCGATCTCCGCGATGTCGTCGGGGAACTCTCTCTGCCCCACGTTTACGCCGATACCCACCACCAGCCACTCTGCGCTGCCGTCGGGTAGCAGGGAGGCTTCCGTCAATATCCCGCACAGCTTCCTTCCGCCCAGCACCACGTCGTTGCACCATTTTATGCCGCACACGCCGCCGCAGACGGACTCCACGGCGCGGCAGACCGCCACGGCGGCCATGGGGGTGACGGAGAACAGCCTCTCCGCCGGACAGCCCCGCCACAGGGCGGAGAGATACAGCCCGCCGGGGGGCGATTGGAAGGCGCGGCCCAGCCGCCCCTTGCCGGCTGTCTGTGCGCCGGCGATGACCGCCGTATCGGAGGCTCCCTGCGCCGCAAGAGCCTTGCAGACGTTATTCGTGGAATCCACCGTCTCCCTCCGCAGGATGTTCCATGCCACGCGCACCGCCTCCTCTCATTCTCGAACAAACATTGTAGCACTGTCTCCGCCGTTTGTAAATAGTTGACATAGGGGAAGTTATTTGCTACTATTAAGTGCGATTTTCGGCGTTTCACCGCCACGGAGGAGCTTTTTATGAACAATACGAAGAATATGATCTACACGGCTCTCTTCGCCGCGCTGACGGCGGTGGGGGCGTTTCTGCGTATCCCCATGGGGTACAGCTCCGTGACGCTGCAATACCTGTTTACCGCCATGGCGGGGCTTCTTTTGGGGCGGAAATGGGGAGCCCTGAGCCAGCTTCTCTACGTCCTGCTGGGCTTGGTGGGGCTGCCCATCTTCACCATGGGCGGCGGGCTGGGGTACGTTTTCCAGCCCACCTTCGGCTTCCTGCTGGGACTGATCCCGGCGGCGTGGGTGGTGGGTGCCATTTCCGCCCAGCGGTTTGACGACCCCAAGCGCATGGCGTTGGCGGCTCTGGCGGGTCTGGCGGTGCTGTACGCCATCGGACTGCCGTACATGGGCGGTATTCTGAACCTGTATATGCACAAGGGAATGACCGTCCGCGCCATACTCTGGAGCGGCATGATCCCCTACCTGCCCGGCGACGCGCTGAAGATCCTCGTGGCGGCGGGCGTGTGCCCGGTGCTGGGACGGCGGCTCCAGCTGGCGGCGGCTCCCCATAAGCAGGAGGAATGACGTTGTGCAATACCTCCAAACCACCTTCTGAAAACCCCGGACAATCTTGGCGCAGAAATGTATTGCATTTTGCCGCCGCGCCCCGTATAATAGGCAGGAAAAACGAGAGGAGGAACGGCTATGACCTGCGTGCACACGATGACGAAAAAGCGGATGGCGTCTCCCACTGTTTCCATTTTCATTTTTAATAGTGTTTCCATTTGACCGGTGTTTTCGCCGGTCATTTTTTTGGGCTGTCTGTAAGTCACCATACACATATACGGAAGAACGAGAAAGAGAGGAATCTACACATGAACAAAAAATTAGGACAAGACGCCATCTACGATGCCCGCGAGCTGGGCACGCCCCGGATGCTGCTGCTGGGTTTACAGCACCTGTTCGCCATGTTCGGTGCCACGGTGCTGGTGCCCATTCTGGTAACGGGCTACGGTCTGCCCCTGTCCATCCAGACGACGCTGCTGTTTGCCGGTGTCGGCACGCTGCTGTTCCACCTGTGCACCAAGTTCAAGGTGCCCGCCTTCCTTGGCTCCTCCTTCGCCTTTCTGGGCGGCTTCCAGGCGGTAGCCAATCTGGACAGCGGCAAGTTCGCCTCCATGACCGGCGAGGAGAAGCTGCCCTACGCTCTGGGCGGCGTGGTCATCGCGGGTCTTCTGTACCTGGTGCTGGCACTGCTGTTCAAGCTGGTGGGTGCCAAGAAGGTCATGCGCTTCTTCCCCCCCATCGTCACCGGCCCCATCATCATCCTCATCGGTCTGAACCTCTCCGGCACCGCCGTGGCAAACGCCTCCACCTGCTGGTGGCTGGCTCTGGTGGCTATCGCCATCATCATCGTCGCCAACATCTGGGGTAAGGGCATGGTCAAGATCATCCCCATCCTGCTGGGCGTGGTGGGTGCGTACATCGTGGCACTCATCGCCACCGCCTGCGGCGCGAAGCTGCCGGACGCTGACGGCGTCATGCAGCCCCTGATCAACTTCGCCTCCGTCAAGAGTGCCGACTTCGTGGGTCTGCAAAAGTTCGTCCTCGCCAAGTTCGACGTGACCTCCATTCTGGTCATGGCCCCCATCGCCATCGCCGCCATGATGGAGCACATCGGCGACGTCTCCGCCATCTCCTCCACCACCGGCAAGAACTTCATCGAGGATCCCGGCCTGCACCGCACCCTGCTGGGCGACGGTCTTGCCACCGCCTTCGCCGGTATGTTCGGCGGCCCTGCCAACACCACCTACGGCGAGAACACCGGCGTGCTGGCTCTGAGCCGTGTGTACGACCCCCGGGTCATCCGTCTGGCTGCGCTGTACGCCATCATCCTCAGCTTCTCCCCCAAGTTTGACGCGCTGGTGAACTCCATCCCCACCGCCATCGTGGGCGGCGTCAGCTTCGTCCTGTACGGTATGATCTCTGCCGTGGGTGTCCGCAACGTGGTGGAGAACCGCGTGGATCTCACCAAGTCCCGCAACCTCATCATCGCTGCCGTCATCTTCGTGTGCGGTCTGGGCTTCGCCTCCACCGGCGGCATCACCTTCACCGTGGGCAGCGCGGACATCACCCTGACCGGTCTGGCGATCGCCGCTCTGGCGGGCGTTATTCTGAACGCCGTCCTCCCCGGCAACGACTACGAGTTCGGCAAGAGCGTCGAGGGCGACGCCAGTGCCGATCTGGGCAGCTATTAAGCCTGCGCCGGTCAAGCAGCGTTCAGCTCCCCCACCGATACGCCCCGCAGCGGTACATACCGCCGCGGGGCTTTCCGTTTCCCCTGCGGATAGTGGGATTTTGCGTGGAAAACCGTTGCAATATGCCGCCGCGGTGCTATAATGTAATTTGATATACTTTGATTAGTACACGGAAAGGACGGTGCATCTCCATGGAACGGGAAGGCTTCATCGCCGCTCTGCTGCCCATCTGTGATTTTGTTTGTGAATACGACAGGCGGCGGGAGAAGCTCCGCGTCCGCCGCTCCGAGATCGCCCCGGAGCTGGCGGGCAGCCGGTGGTACACCGTAGACACGCTCAGTGACGCGCTGCGGAGCAAGGGCAGCATCATCGCCGAGCGCGGCGCGTGGGTGCACTACCTCACCAACGACAACCTCCGCCGCTTTTTTACGGAGCAGCCGCAGAACAAGAGCTTCCGCCTGCGCTTCCGGCAGAGCGGCATGGGCTACCGGCAGTACGATGTCCGCATCGACCTTGTGGACAGCAACACGCTGGTCATCTCCGGGCGGGACACCCAGGCGCAGGAGGTGGACGCCCTCACCGGCGCGCTGAACCGCAGCCACTACGAGCGGGATATGGCGGGCGAGATATTCAACGGCGGCGTCGCCATCATCGACATGGACGACCTGAAGCTGTTCAACGACCTGTACGGCCACGGGGCGGGCGACGCCGCCCTGCGTACCATCGCCGAGGTGGTGCACGCCGTGGTGGGGGAGCGCAGCTCCCTGGTGCGCTACGGCGGCGACGAGTTTTTGCTGCTGGTGCCCCAGATCACCGAGAGCGAGTTCAACGAGCAGCTCAGTAAGATCCAGCGGCAGCTCCACTCCGTCTGCATCCTTGCCTGCGGGCAGGAGCAGCACCCCACCGCCAGCATCGGCTGCGTTATCGCCGAACAGGAGACGGTCTCCAGCGCAGTGCAGCGGGCGGATCGCCTCATGTACCGCGCCAAGCGGACGAAGGACGCCGTGGTGACGGAAAGCTCCCCCGTGGAGAACACGGAGAGCGGCAAGGAGAAGATCCTCGTGGTGGACGACTCCGCCCTGAACCGCCAGCTGCTCCGGGAAATGCTGGAGGAGGACTTCACCATTCTGGAATCCGCCAACGGCAGCGAGTGCATGGAGCAGCTGTTCCTCCACGGCAGCGAGATCGCGCTGGTGCTGCTGGACATGATCATGCCGGTGATGGACGGTCTGCAGGTGCTGGAGGAGATGAACCGTCAGGGTCTTATCGACCGCATCCCCGTTATCGTCATCACGGCAGACGGCTCCGAGGATCATGTGCGCCAGGCATACGATATGGGCGTCGTGGACTACATCGAGCGACCCTTCGACATAAAGGTGGTGCGCCAGCGCACCATGAACACCGTGAAGCTGTATGCACGGCAGCGGCGGCTCATGGCGGTCATGGCGCAGCAGCTGCACCGGCAGGAGCACACCGTCAGCGTGGCTGCCAACGTGTTCTCCCGCGTCATGGGCTACCGCAACGGCGAGGGCATGGAGCACGGGCGGCACGTGCAGCTGGTGACGGAGCGGCTTTTATACCGTCTCATGGAGCGCACGGACAAATACGCCTTCACCCACCGGGAGTGCCGCCGCATCGCGGCGGCGGGCATGTTCCACGACGTGGGGAAAATGGGCGTTCCGGACACGCTGCTCCGCAAGCCCGGCCCCCTGACGCCGGAGGAATTTGACGTTGTCAAGACCCACACCACCATCGGCGAAAACCTCCTGCGTAGCATGAAGGACTACACCGGCGAGCCGCTGGTGGGGATCGCGGCGGATATTTGCCGCTGGCACCACGAGCGCGCGGACGGCAGGGGCTATCCCGACGGCTTGCAGGGGGACGAGATCCCCATCAGCGCGCAGGTGGTGGGACTGGCGGACGCCTACGACGCGCTGGTGTCCCGCCGCGCCTATAAGGACGCCTTCTCCCCGGAGAAGGCGATGGACATGATCCGCCGCGGCGAGTGTGGAGCCTTCGACCCGCTGCTGGTGGAGTGCTTGCAGGACATCCAGGACGCTCTGCGCCACGAGGTCTATACCGCAGGAGGAGCGGAATGAAAAACTACGCAAAACGCGCTGCATCTGTGCTGCTGTCGCTGTGCTGCGCGGTGCTGTGCGCCTGCGGGCAGCCGGTGCCGGACACGGACGGCGAAGCCCTGCCGGTGCTGACCGTGGGCAGCGACAACTACGAGCCCTATTTCTATCTGGACGAAAACGGCGAGTTCGCCGGTATCGACGTGGAGATCGCCACCGCCGCCTGCGAGAGATTGGGCTGGACGGCGAGCTTCCAAGAAATCAACTGGCAGGAGAAGGACGCCCTTCTGGAGCGCGGCGACGTGGACTGCCTCTGGGGCAGCTTCTCCATGAACGGCAGAGAGGATCTCTACCGCTGGGCGGGGCCGTATATGTACAGCCGTCAGGTGGTCATAGTGCAGGCGTCCAGCGACATTTACGGTCTTGGCGACCTGAACGGCAAGCGCATCGCCGTGCAGAGCTCCTCCAAGCCGGAGGAGCTGTTTCTGAAGCATCAGGTGCCCGGCGTGGAGCAGGTGGACAGCGTGTACTGCTTCGCCGACACGGTGGACGTGTTCGCCGCGCTGGACAAAAGCTACGTGGACGCCTGCGCCGGACACGAGACGGCGTACCTCGCCTTCATCGCCGGGCGCGCCGGGGAATACCGAGTGCTGGAGCCGGGGCTGCTGCGGGCAGGTCTGGGCGCGGCGTTCTATAAGGACGACGGCAGCGGCAGAGCGGAGGCTCTGGACGAAATGCTGCACGAGCTGGTGGCGGACGGCACCGTGGCCGCCATTCTGGAGAGCTACGGCGTGGACGCACATGCGGCTTTAGCGGGGTTGACCCATGGGCAATAAGTTTTCCAACAAATGTATCTGGGTGCTCATGCTGGTGCTGGGCGTCTTTGTGGTGGCGGTCACGGCACTCATCGGCGGCAACAGCAGCATCCGCAACGCCCAGCAGACCGCCCAGCGGACGCTGCAATATCTGCAAAACCAGTGCATCAGCTACCGCGACACCGTCGCCGCCGACCGGCTAAAGAGCCTCGTGCGGCTGACGGAGCAGGCGCAGGAGGTGGCGGAGCGCGAGGGACTGGTGGGACAGAACCGTTCCGACGAGGAGCTGGCGCGGTACGCCCAGCGTCAGCGCGTAAGCTGCGTGCTGGTGCTGGACAAGGATCTGGAGATCGAGTTCAGCTCCGGTGCGGACATGGACTGGAGCGATTACTACACCAATGAGGCGATCCGCTCCGTCATGGACTACCCGGAGAAGATCTTTGCCCGCCGCCTGACCCGTGACGGCGCGGTGTACGACATAGCAGCCGTGTCGCGCGTCGAGAGTCCCGGCGTCATCTTCTGCGTCCGCCTCCAGTCCAGCACGATCATCGCCTCCTATCGTGCGTCCATCGAGAGCCTGCTGGCAGGCTACGAGACGCTGCTCAACGACAAGGTCTACACCTACATCACCGACGGCGAGCGCGTGGTGGGCAGCAGCGTGGCGGAGCAGCGGAACCTGCCGGTGGACGAGGTGCCCCTCATCCATGCGCTGGAGTCCTCCCCCTCCGTGGGCAGCGAGCTGACCCAGCTCCATGCGGACGGCACGTTTTTCGGTGCGCGGGAGCAATACCAGCAGTACAGCCTGTACGTGTTCCTCCCCAATGAATACGTGTTCGAGCAGGGCAAGAACATGGTGATCTCCGCCTTCGGCGTCTACGCGCTGGCGGCGGTCTTTGCGACGCTGCTGGTGCTCCGCGCCACGCAGGAGCGCAAGCGTCGCGAGGAGGACTACCAGCACCGTCTGGAGGAGGAGGTGCGCCGCGCCACCGCGGCGGATCAGGCGAAAACCAACTTCCTCCGCAGCATGAGCCACGACATCCGCACCCCCATCAACATCATCATGGGTATGCTGGAGATCATCGGGCAGGAGCCGGACAACCGCGCACAGATCCAGGAGTGCCGCAGCAAGGCGCAGACCGCCTCCCGCTACCTTCTGGAGCTGGTGAACGACGTGCTGACGCTGAACCGCCCGGAGGAAAAAGCGGCGTTGGAAGCGCAAACGCCCTTCAGCCTGTCGGCGGAGCTGGGGGACGTGCTGCTGCTGGCGCGGGAGCAGGCGAAGGCGGCCGGCGTGGTGCTGGCGGAGCCGGAGCTTCTGCTGGAGCACGACAACTTCACCGGCAACCCCCTCTATCTGCGGCAGGTCTGCCAGAACATCATCGGCAACGCCATCAAATACAGCCGCCCCGGCGGACAGGTGCGCTGCACCTTCCGCGAGCAGGAGGACAGCGACGGCGTGTGCCGCCTCCGCTTCACCTGTCAGGACGACGGCGTGGGCATGAGCGAGGAATTCCAACGCCGTATGTTCGAGGCGTATGCCCGTGAGGATACGGGCGACACCGTCGGCGGCACCGTCGGTGTCGGCGTGGGGCTGGGTCTGGCGGTGGTCAAGCGCATTGTGGACGAAAAGGGCGGCACCATCTCCGTGGACAGTGCCAAGGGCAAGGGCACCCGCTTCGACATCGTCATGCCCCTGCACCGGGAAACGGTGCAGCCGCCGAAAGCCCGCGAGAGCGCGTCCATTGACGGCTGCCGCCTGCTGGTGGTGGAGGACAACGACCTGAACCGCGAGCTGGCGGTCTACATGCTCAGGGACGCGGGAGCCTCCGTCACCGAAGCGCGGGACGGGCGCGAGGCGGTGGACACCTTCGCCGCCTCGCCGCCGTACACCTACGATGCGGTGCTCATGGACGTGATGATGCCGGAGATGGACGGTCTTACCGCCACGCGGGTCATCCGCGCCATGGATCGCCCGGACGCGGATGTGCCCATCATCGCCATGACCGCCAACCTGTTTGCCGAGGACGTGGCGGCTTGTACGGAGGCGGGTATGGACGCGCACATACCGAAGCCCTTGGAGCGCGGCCGCATGGTGCAGATCATCGCGGATTGTATTGGGAGGAAAAAGAGAGCATGACATTGGAGAGATTATATCGGGAGGCCGGCGGAGATCTGGCTGGCACCGTTGCCCGTCTGGGCGGCGAGGAGCGTGTGGAGCGGTTTTTACAGCTGCTGGCGGGGGACGACACCTTCGCCATGCTCCGCGCCGCCATGAGTGCCGGAGATGTGACGTGCGCCTTCCGCGCCGCCCACACCCTCAAGGGCGTGGCGGCCAACATGGGGCTGCTGCGGATGCAGGAGGCGGCGTCCGCTTTGACGGAAGCACTCCGTGCCGGGGACATGGACAGTGCCCGCGCCCTGTACCCCGCCGTGGAGTCCATCTGCTGTCAGGTGCGCGACGGCATCGAGGAGCTGTGACCCAAACGCGTCAAAGTATCCCCGTTTTTTCGCTACCCCCCTTGACTTGACACTTTTCACGCGGTATAATGCGGTTAAGTTCGTTAGGTCTTGGCGCGTCAGCCGAAAGACTGAGACGCAAAGCTATGGTGTCTAAGCGGTCATCCGGCCGCACGACAGGCCGGCTGCGAGACTTGCGTATCGCCCCCCCTGATGCGCTCTCCGCAGCCGGCTTTTTTCAAGGACGCCCGTAAAAATATGGCTTCGCTGTACGGGTCGCCGAGGTCCACCCCTGCCTCGGCGGCACAAAAACGCCCCCACCGGCACTCTGCCGATGGGGGCGTTGACGTTTTCTCATTCCTTTTTCTTGCGGCGGCGGCGTTTTTTCCGCTTCGTTTTCTCGTGGCGGCAGCGGAACGGCTCATTCTCCCGGGCGGCGGCAAAGGCGGAACGCTCCGGCTCCGTCAGTGCCGGCACCACCCGGCGTCCCTGCCACGTGCCGTCCGGCCGCAGGGTAACGGACATCCGCACCGGGAACCGCCCGTGCTCCTCGCAGCGGAAGGTGCCGTAATACACGCTGTCCTGCGGGTACCACTCCTCCACCGCGCCGGGGGCATGGCACAGGGGACAGGGCACGAACCGCGCCTCCCGGCTGTTGAGCACCTGCTCCCGCGTCAGCAGCGGCTGCAATCTCTGCCGCGGCTGCTTGGGGTACTCCACGCGGCTGAACTTCACGCTGCGGCGGCGGTGGCGCGACGCGCCCAGCTGCTTCGGCGCGACGGCAACGATGGCGTCCTTCGTCATCCACGCCGTCACCAGCGCGGCGTACAGCGCGTCATGCAGCGCGTTGTGGAACTCATAGATCAGCGGCAGAGCGCAGTATTCCGCCGCGTGCTCCAACGCCATGCGGCGGCCCAGCCCGATGCCCAGCGTCCGGCCGAAGGCTGCCTGCAAGTCGATGCAGGCGGTGACCGGCGGCGGTGGCAGCTTCCAGTAGGCGGCGTTGGCAGCAAGCACGCCGTGATCCTGCGCGCCCCACTCCGCCCATAGGGTGTCGCCGCCGCACCAGTCCAGAAACGCCTGATACGCCTCAGGGAAGCACACGTCCGCCGTCAGTGCCTGCGCCGACTCCGGCAGCTTCCGCGCCACCGGCGACAGCTTCGGATAGATGACCGGCTTCACGTGCATATTGAACCAATCCTGCACCGCGCCGCCCGGCTCCGCCAGACGCACGGCGCCGATCTGGATGATCTCCTCCATGCGCCGCCCCCCAAAGGGCTGGTTCCACTCCAGATCCAGCACGATCACGCCGTTCACCTCCTCGTCAAAATTCGATTCCTATTATACTCCTTTCCCGCCGGTGACGCAATGCCTCATTTTCCGGAAAACCCGGAAAACGCGAAAACGCGGGGAGACGATCCTTCGTCTCCCCGCACCCCCAGTGCGCGTTACACGGTGGCGTCCACCGGTATCCGCTGGTGCTCCACCTGTACCCAGTGAACGCGCACGTCCCCGGAGGGCTGCGCCGTGGCGCAGAAGCCCACGGTGCCCATACGTCCCTCCACCGGTACACCGCCGCTGAACAGCGCGGCAAATCTGCGGATGTAGCCTGCCAGCTCGCCGATGGTGCTCACCGGCAGATCGGGGATCAGATAATCAAAAAACTTGTGCATAGGGCACCTCCTGTATAAAAAGCTTTGTTTCTTCCCTTGACTGTACCCAGCATACCAAAAGAGCTGTCCCGAAAAACGGACAGTTCTCTGCTTGTCGATAAATCCCCCGGCGTGTGCAGTCCTTCCGCATTACAGGGGGAGCTCGAGGGGGCAAAGCCCGCCTCGAATCGGATCAAATGCCGCGCTAAGCCTTGCTCTGCAAGGCGTGCGTGGAGCGAAGCGAATATTTTCGTGCCGCTTCGCGGCACGAAAATAACGGCATTATTGCAGGCTGTCGAGAAAAGCCGACGGCTTTTTCGACAGCCTGAGAACTGTCCCGAAAAACGGACAGTTCTTCCCGGTACTTGTACTTTTTCCGGAGATGTGGTACAATACGGCTGAAAAAAACGAGTTCGGAGGTGGCTGCCATGACCGAGATGAATACCGCCCCACAGCTGGCACCCAGGGAACGCTGCACCGGCTGCGCCGCGTGCTGTAACGGCTGTCCCAAGGGTGCCATCCGCATGGTGCCCGACCGGGAGGGCTTCCTGTACCCGCAGGTGACGGACGGCTGCGTCCAGTGCGGTCACTGCACCCATATCTGCCCCGTGCTGAAGCAGCGGGAGCCGCGCACGGAGCCGGCGGCTTTCATCGTCTGGAACGGCGACGAATCGGTGCGCCGCGCCTCCACCGCCGGCGGCGCGTTCTCCGCGCTGGCGGAGTTCGTGCTGGAGAGCGGCGGCGTGGTGTTCGGCGCGGCCATGGACGACGCGCTCCGCGTGGTGCACCTCTCCGTGAAGAACCCCCACGACCTGCCCCGTCTCCGCGGCGTAAAGCCGGTGCAGAGCGACATCGGCGAAAGCTACCAGCAGGTGCGTCTGTATCTGGATCAGGGGCGGCAGGTGCTCTTCTCCGGCACCCCCTGTCAGGTGGACGGCCTCTACCGCTTTCTGGGCGAGCACCCGGAGCGTCTCCTCACCTGCGACGTGGCGTGCAGCGGCGTGTGCAGCCCCGGCGTGTGGGAGAAATTCGTCCGCTCCATGACGTACGTCAAGCAGCAAAAGCCCCTGTCCGTGGACTTCTGCGGCAAGCTCAGCGGCGAGAGCGGGCGGCGTTTCCGCGTGACCTTCGACCGGGGCGGTCAGTACGACGCGCCGCTCCTGCGCTCCGAGCTGGGGCGCGGCATCACCCGCGGCATCTTCCTGCGCCCCGCCTGCTACGCCTGCACCTACACCAGCACGGATCGCGTGGGCGACCTGACCCTCTGCGACATGACCGGCGGCAGCATCTCCTCCGAGGAAAAGCGTCTGGGCATCTCCCTCCTGCTGATCAACACCGCCAAGGGCGCGCAGGTATTCGACTCTCTCCCCCTCCACCGCCGCCGCTGCGCGCTTTCCGAGGCGGTGAGCGTGGATCGCGCCCTGCGCTCCCCCCGCCCCGTGGCGGTGGAGCGCACCCGGTTCTTCGACGCGCTGGAGCACCAGCCCTTCCGGCAGGTCTGCGCCCGCTTCCTCTCCGCCGTACAGCCCCGCGAGAAGTCCGGCAAGCCCTTGAAGGAGCTGCTGCAAGCCTTCCCGCGCCCCTTCGGAAAGGGGAAAGCCAAATGACGAAAACACTGCTTCACACCTGCTGCGCCCCCTGCTCCGTCTCCTGCATCCGGCAGCTGCGCGCCGAGGGCATCGAGCCGGTGTCCTACTGGTACAACCCCAACATCCACCCCTATCAGGAGTACAAGTCCCGCCGCGACACGCTGATGGCGTATGCCCCCTCCGTGGGCGTGGAGCTCATCGTGCAGGAGGACTACGGCCTCCGGGACTTCTGCCGCGCCGTGGCGACAGACATCGACCACCGCTGCGGCCACTGCTACCGTCTCCGGCTGGAGCAGACCGCCCGCTACGCCGCCGCCCACGGGTTCGACAGCTTCACCAGCACGCTGTTCGTCAGCCCCTACCAGAACCACGACCTGCTGCGCCAGACCGCCGAGGCTGCCGCCGCCCGGTACGGCGTCGCCTTCCTGTATCGCGACTTCCGCCCCGGCTTCCGTCAGGGACAGCAGGAGGCGCGTGAGCTGGGGCTGTATATGCAAAAATACTGCGGCTGCGTGTTCAGCGAGGAGGAACGCTACGCCAAGCAGCTCTCCCGGGATATGGAGATACCGGAGAAGCACATTTAGTTGACAATAACATAGAATTTAAGCATTATTGTAAACCACAGGCGTTTTCCCCCACGTCTGTGGTTTTTCATTTGTACAATGGGGAAAAGTATGCTACAATACCCATGATAACGCTCTGAAAGGAGTATTTGCTATGCTGGACATTTTCGACATTCTGGGGCCCGTGATGATCGGTCCCTCCAGCTCCCACACCGCCGGTGCCGCCCGTATCGGTGCCATGGCGCGGACGCTGCTGGGCGCGCCGCCGGTCAAGGCGGCCATCCATCTGTACGGCTCCTTCGCCGAAACCGGCGCGGGGCACGGCACCGACCGTGCGCTGGTGGGCGGACTGCTGGGCATGAAGCCCGACGACCCCCGCCTCCCCTTCGCCTTTGACGCGGCGGAGAAGTCCGGTCTGACCTTCACCATTGACGAGGTCAGTCTGCGGGAGGCGCACCCCAACACCGCCGTCATTGAGGCGTGGGACAGCGAGGGCAAAAAGCTGACCATGCAGGCGTCCTCCCTGGGCGGCGGGCGCATCATGGTCAACAAGCTGGACGGTATCGACGTAAACTTCACCGGTATGTTCAACACGCTGGTCATCCGCAACGAGGATGCCAGCGGCACCGTGGCGGCTGTCACCAACATCCTCAGCCAGCTGCGGATCAACGTGGCGAACATGAGCCTCTACCGCCATAAGCGGGGCGGCGACGCGCTGATGGTCATTGAGCTGGATCAGCACCTGAAGCCCAATCAGGTGGCGTTCCTCTCCGAGCTTCCGGGCGTGCTTTCCATAACCTACTACGATAAGGAGGAGGATGACGATGGCTCTGGATTCGATGAAGGAAATATTTGACCGCATGGAGCAGGAGGGCAAGCCCTTCTGGGAGATCGTGCTGGAAACGGACATGGACGAGCGTCAGGTGACGCGGAACCAGTCTCTGGCGAAAATGCTCATCACGTGGCAGGCGATGGTCGATGCGGCGGACACCTACACGGGGCGGCGCAAGAGCGTCAGCGGCCTTGTGGGCGGCGACGGCATGAAAATGCGCCAGTACCGCTTCCGCGGCGAGGCGATGTCCGGCGACTATATCAGCGAGGTCATCGCCGAGGCTCTCTCCATGGCGGAGTCCAACGCCTGTATGTGCCGCATCGTGGCGGCTCCCACGGCGGGTGCCTGCGGCGTCCTCCCGGCGGTGCTGCTGCCCCTGTGCAAGTATCAGGAGCTGAGCCAGCACCAGCTGCTGGAGGCTCTCTACGTGGCAAGCGGCATCGGCGCGGTCATCGCCTACCGCGCCTGTATCGCCGGTGCCTCCGGCGGCTGTCAGGCGGAGATCGGCACAGCGTCCGCCATGGCGGCAGGCGCGCTGGTGGCTCTGCGGGGCGGCACCGGCGAGCAGATCGGCCACGCCGTCGCCATGGCTCTCAAAAATCTGATGGGACTGATCTGCGACCCGGTGGCGGGTCTTGTGGAGGTGCCCTGCGTCAAGCGCAACGTTATCGGCGCGGTGAACGCCGTCAGCGTGGCGGATATGGCGATGGCGGGCATCACCAGCCGCATCCCCGTGGACGAGGTCATCGACGCCATGGGCGAGGTGGGTCGCCGTATGCCCGTGGAGTTCCGCGAGACGGCTCTGGGCGGTCTGGCGGTCACGCCCACCGGCGCGGCGATCAAGGCGAAAATGCGGAAGGCACAGCAGGAGGTTTCCCCATGACAGTGGATCTGAGATCTATCGAGCCAACCGTGGTGCCCCACTTCAAGGGCGGCACGGGAGAGGCTCTGGTTCGCACCGTATTCAGCGACGAGATGGGGCGCGTAGTGTCGCTGACGCTGCCTGTGGGCGCGTCCATCGGGCTGCACACCCACACCGGCAACTGCGAGGTCATCACCGTCCTGTCCGGCTCCGGCGTCTGCCACGACGACGGTGCCGACGTGGCTCTGACCCCCGGCATGGTGCACTACTGCCCGGAGGGGCACACCCACGGCATCGACAACACCGGCGCGGAGCCGCTGGTGCTGCTGGGTGTCCTGCCGGACATGAAATAAACACAGGTTTACCATAACCTGTAATTTAATCATTACCGTAAACCTAAAACCGGCGTGACCATCGGTCACGCCGGTTCCTTATATCCACAGCCGTGCAGCCGCACGCTCACTCCGTCAGCGTCCTGACCCACGCGGAATACTTCTCGATGTTGGCGTCCCGCTCCGCCGCGTCCTTGCCTTTGGTCAGGATATACACCTTGATCTTCGGCTCGGTGCCGGAGGGACGCACCAGAATGGCGGTGCCGTCCGCCAGCTCGAAGCGCAGCACGTTGCTGCCCGCCAGCTCCATTTTGCCCGCCTTCCCGGTCTTGCAGTCCACGCTGCTGCCGTCCTGATAGTCCTTCCGCACGGCGACAGCCACCCCTGCGATCTCCGCCGGAGGCGCGCTCCGCAGCGACTGCATCAGCGCGGCCATCTTCTCCAGACCGTCCAGCCCCGGCATCACGAGGTTGTGCGTCTTTTCGCCGTACCAGCCGTACTTCTCGTACAACGCCTGCAGCGCGTCGCACAGCGTCATTCCCTGCGCGGCGTACCACGCGGTCATCTCCGTCAGCAGCAGCGATGCGGTCACGGCGTCCTTGTCCCGCACGTAGTCGCCCAGCATATAGCCGTAGCTCTCCTCGTAGGACATGATCACATGTCCCTCGCCGCTGCTCTCCAGCTCGTTTTTCTTCTCCGCCATGAACTTGAAGCCGGTGAACGTATCGCAGCACGCCACGCCGTTGCTCTCCGCCACTCTCCGTGCCATCTCCGTGGTCACGATGGTCTTGAGGAAATACGGCTTCTCCGGCATCCTCCCGGAGCGGCGCATGGCGCCGATCAGATAGTCCAGCAGCAGCACGCCGGTCTGGTTCCCCGTGACCGGGAAGAACTTCCCGTCCGCGCCCCGCACCATGATTCCCACCCGGTCACTGTCCGGGTCGGTGCCGAGGATAAAGTCCGCGCCCACCTTGTCCGCCAGCTCGATGGCGAGATAGAACCCCTCCGGATTCTCCGGATTGGGGGACTCCACCGTGGGGAACGTGCCGTCCAGCACCATCTGCTGCTCCACGCAGTACAGCTTCTTCACGCCCAGCCCCCGCAGAGCCTCCGGCACCAGCTTCCAGCCGCACCCGTGGAACGGCGTGAATACCACCTTGAACGTGTCCGCCACCTGCGCCACGGAGGTGCGGTCGTTGACCATCGCCATCACGTTGGCCATGAACATCTTGTCCGTCTCCTCGCCCAGCAGGGAGATCATCCCGTGCTTCATCGCCTCGTCGAAGTCCACGCGCTTCACGCCTGTGAAAATATCGATCTTCTCCAGCCGCGCCGCGATAGCCGCCGCGTGCTGGGGCGGCAGCTGCGCGCCGTCCGCCCAGTAGATCTTATACCCGTTGTACTCCTTGGGATTGTGGCTGGCGGTCACATTGATGCCCGCCTGGCACCCGTAGTACCGCACGGCGAAGCTCAGCTCCGGCGTGGGACGCAGCGACTCGAAGATCCGCACCCGGATCCCGTTGGCGGCGCACACCTCCGCGGCGGCGCGGGCAAAGACCGTGCTGTTCACACGGCAGTCCATGCAGATGGCGACGCCCCTCTCCTTGGCATCCTCCCCCTCGGCGGCGATGACCTCGGCGAAGCCCTGCGTCGCCCACCGGATGACGTGTACGTTCATCTGGTGCAGTCCCACCTTCATGGTGCCCCGCAGCCCTGCGGTGCCGAATTCCAGCGGCCCGTAGAACCGGCTCTCGATCTCCTTCTCGTCCCCGGCGATGCTCTCCAGCTCCGCCCGCTCGTCCTCGTTCAGCGCGCTGCTGTGCAGCCAACGCTCATACTCCTTCCGATACTCCAGCATATACAAATCTCCTTTCAGGCGTGTTCCTCTGTCTCCTCGTCCGTCACCGGCTCGGACTCCATCAGCTCCTTTGCCTCCTCCAGCCGCGAAAGCGGCACATACAGGCTTGCGCCGTACCCGGAAAAGCCGTTGATGACCTTCCCCACGCCGCCGTCCAGATCGTAGTATTTGAAGCAGGGTATGCCGTAAGCCGCCAGCAGCGAGATGATCATATCCGTATGGGCGGGCGAGTCGAAGGTCTGCGTCAGCAGCACCGCCTTCTCCTCCTGTCCCCTCTCGTCCCTCGGCCATGCCGGAATGTCCGGCTTTCCGGTGAAGCTCCAATTCTCCATAGTCTGCCTCCTATTTATGGTATTTTGTCCCGGCGGCGATCTGATACGCCCGGTAGATCTGCTCCAGCAGCATGATCCGCGCCATGTGGTGCGGGAACGTCATGGGCGACATGGACAGCCGCCAGTCCGCCAGCTTCTTCACGTCCTCGTCCAGCCCCACGCTGCCGCCGATCAAAAAGGTGATCTGCGTCCTTCCCTGCACGCCGAAGTCCGCCAGTCGCCGGCTCAGCTCCTCGCTGGAGCAGGGCTTCCCCTCGATGCACAGTGCCACCACCGCGCCGCCCTTGGGCAGCCTCTCCCGTATGGCACTCCCCTCCGTCTGCAACGCCCTCCGGATCTCGGCGGGCGACGGCTCCTCCGGCAGCCGGCACTCCGGCAGCTCCACCACGTCCAGCTTGCAGTACCGCTGCAATCGCTTCACGTACTCCGCCGCCGCGTCGGTGTAGAACCTCTCCTTTAGCTTGCCCACGCACAGCACCGTTACTCTCTGCATACGCGCACCTCCGCCGTATACGGGCCGCTGACCTCCCCTCGCGGGGCGACCGTCACCGCCGCGTCCAGTCCGTCCAGCGCGTAGGACACCGTCTGCCGCGCCTTCTCCGGCGTGTTGTTCTCCTTACTCAGATGTGCCAGCACGAACTGTCTCGTGCCCTCCTCCGCCATCCACCGGGCAAAGCAGGCCGCCGCGTCGTTGGACAGATGGCCGCGCCGCCCCAGTATCCGCTGCTTCAGATAGTACGGGTACGGGCCCGACAGCAGCCACTCCTCGTCATGGTTGCTCTCCAGCACCAGCAGCCCCACGCCTCGCAGAGCCGCCTCCGCCTCCTCCGTCACGTACCCCGTGTCCGTCAGTACACCCACCGATTCGTCGCCGCAGTCGAAGCGATAATCCACGCTCTCCGACGCGTCGTGGCTGGTGGGGAACGATGTCACCAGCATTTCGCCGATGGAGAACACCCCCTGCCGCGGGATGACCCGCAGCACCTCCGACGCACCGGGTATCCGGTGCCCCACCGCCTCGGCGGTGCCGCCGCTGGCGTACAGGGGCAGGCGGTGGTGCTTCGTCAGCGTGCTAAGCCCCGCCGTGTGGTCGCTGTGCTCATGGGTCAGCAGCACCCCGTCCACATCGCAGGGCGACAGCTCCAGCTCCCGCAGCCCCGCCGTAATGCGCCTTGCGGAGATCCCCGCGTCCACCAGCAGGTGTACGCCGCCTCCGCTGACCAGCAGGCAGTTTCCCTCGGAGCCGCTGGCTAATATATGTACCGTCAACAATCTATGTATCCTTTCCGTGAAAAAAACGTCCGCCGCGAGGGGTCGCCGCGTGTGCCGCGGCCTCTCGCAGCGGACGTATTTCCGTAACCGCTTTATCCTGCGTGTGTCTCTGCGTCGCTCTCGTCGGGCACGTCCACAATGGAGATGTCCGCACCCACAGCCCGCAGCTTACCCACCAGATCCTCATAGCCTCTTTCGATATACTGGATGTGGCTCAGCTCCGTGGTGCCGTGGGCAGCCAGACCGGCGATGACCAACGCCGCACCGGCGCGCAGGTCGCAGGCCTGGATGGGCGCACCCACCAGCTGCTTCACGCCCTCCACCACGGCGACCTTGCCGTCCACCTGGATGTGTGCGCCCAGCCGCTTCAGCTCGTCCACATACTTGAACCGATTCGCGCCGTATACGCCCTCGGTCACAAGGCTTGTCCCCTCCGCCAGTGCCAGCACCGCCGTGATCTGGGGCTGCATATCCGTGGGGAAGCCGGGATAGGGCAGCGTCTTGACGTTGGTTTTCACCAGCGGGCCGCTCCGGCGCACCAGCAGCGTGTCGTCCTCCTCCGTCACGGAAACGCCCATCTCCATCAGCTTCGCGCTGATGCACTCCATGTGCTTGGGAATGACGTTTTTCAGCAGCAGCTGTCCGCCGGTGGCGGCGACCGCCGTCATATAGGTGCCCGCCTCGATCTGGTCGGGAATAATGCAGTAGCTGCCGCCGGTGAGCCTCTCCACGCCGCGGATCTTAATGGAGTCGGTGCCCGCGCCCTTGATGTCCGCGCCCATGGAGTTCAGGAAGTTCGCCAGATCCACGATATGCGGCTCCTTGGCGGCGTTCTCGATGGTGGTCACGCCCTGCGCCAGCACGGCGGCCATCATAATATTCATGGTCGCGCCCACGCTCACCACGTCCAGATATACCGGCGCGCCCACCAGCCGTCCGTTCTTGGCGGCAGTGTGGATGAAGCCTCCCTCCACCGTCACCTCCGCGCCCATGGTGGTAAAGCCCTTGATGTGCTGGTCGATGGGGCGCACGCCGAAGTTGCAGCCTCCCGGCATGGCGACGGTGGCCTGCCCGAACCGCCCCAGCAGCGCGCCCAGCAGATAGTAGCTGGCGCGGATGCGCCGTGCCAGATCATAGGACGGACGGGTGGAGTGGATGGCGTGGCAGTCGATCTCGATGGCGTGCCGGTTCAGCACCCGCACCCTCGCTCCCAGCTCCTCCAGAATGGAGAAGAACAGCGTCACGTCGCTGATCTGGGGAATGTTTTCAATGCGGCATACGCCGTCCACCAGCAGCGCGGCGGGAATGATGGCAACGGCGGCATTTTTCGCGCCGCTGACCGTCACCTCTCCGAAAAGCTCACGTCCGCCGCGTATCATGTATTTATTCAAGGCAAAATCCCTCTTTTCAAGTCTTCGGTGCTCCTGATGTGCCGGCTGTTCCATGACGTCAGCTGCGCCGTGTATAGCTTGCCCGCAGGCGGCGCAGTTCATACGGCGCATGACAGCACATTATGAGCAATAACAGTATACCATATATTTTGCCAAAAGCAAGAAAACCGGGGCAATTTTTTAACGTCCCTTAAAAATTTGCAAAAAAATGGCGGGGCAGAGAGCCCTTTTTTCGGCACCCTGCCCCACCCGTAGCTGATTTTTCCTTTTTCTTCTCCGACCTGTCGTTCAACACCGTGCGTTCAAGTTGAACATCAACCCCTTGTACAAGCTTACCCCGGGGTGACGTCACCTGGATGTCAGCATTATTTTTCGCTAAATTCCCAGCAGCTTGTGCCACGTATCGCGACCCACAATGCCGTCCGCCGCCAGTGCCTCCGCCGCCTGGAACCGCTTCACCGCGCCCGCCGTGTTGTCTCCGAAGATACCGTCCGCCGCCAGCGCGCCGTAGCCGAGCCC
>ERZ1026844.344-NODE-344-length-36719-cov-8.191605_pt1 | contig 36719 bp, 34 predicted proteins | sample MGYA00380152_ERZ1026844 | MGnify/ENA primary metagenome ERZ1026844 (study PRJEB33269, sample SAMEA4719788) | human gut metagenome | biome: human-associated habitat; feature: organic feature; material: feces | place: Cameroon | collected 2013-10 ... | reverse complement strand
ATTGGTTAAACCAGTTAATCTTTTGATCTTTTCATTAACGCTTTGGTTCTGGGAAATATTGATATAGGTTCCATCGCCTTTGTCAACAACCTTGAAGTCACGCATAAAATTTACAAGATTATAGGAATTGATCTCGTTTTTGAAACATTTGATTTCCAGAATCCTTAAAAGAAACAAACTAAGGTAGCAGATTAAAAAATGCCCATAGATTGTTTCTTTTTTTTGCACATAAACAGGCCGTGCATCCAGATAAGATTTGGTGATACGGAAGGACTCTTCTATTTTCCAGAGGTTGTGATATGTGTGGTATACCTGCAGTGGTTCCATATCTAATTCAGATGTCACCAGGAGATTGTATCCTGCGTATTTCAGATCCTCCCGTGCCATTTTTTTGTAAGTGGTATAGTTGGCGGCCTTGTCCACCATTTTCATGATCTCAGCTTTTTGTTTCTGGGCAAGGGAAGGGTTATAGGAAACGATGCGTTTTTCTTTTACGCAGAATGAGGTCTCTTTTTCCTCACCGGTTTCAGGATCTATTTCCTTGAATTTATAAGAAAAAGTATCCACACAGGATTTCAGGCGGAACAGGAGCTTTCCGCTTTTATCACGGTAATCCGTATAGACATTCGCATCATTCTCAAGAAGCAGCCACTGCTTTTCTTTTTCGCTCAGTCCCTTCCCATGGACAGATTTTGAAAAAATGTATCCGTCTTGGGCTTCTAAGACAGCAGCATAAATGTTCCTGGCACAGTTTAATCCTTTATCTGCGACCTGCACGGTTTTTCCGGCAACTTTATAACGTTCCTTCATCTCCTGTATGATCTTCCGGATATATGGTTTTTCTGACTCATTTCCGGGATACATCTGCATGGCAAGAGGAACCAGGTCTGCATCCAGAAGCAGGGCCTGGCCAATGATCGGTTCATGCCTGTTTTCCTTGGAAGAACCTTTCTGCTTATCTTCCTTCGGAAGTTCAATTTCGAAGTAGTAGTTTGTGCAGTCAAAGAAAATACTGCTGAAGTCACGTTTGTAATGCTCTTCATAACAATGGTTGAACAGTTCGATATATTTTTTATAGGATTCTCCGATAAAAGCACAGCCATCATAAATCTGATCTTCAGAAATAGGAACACCATGATAAAGGTATGGGAAGACGGTAGATGCTGTTTTGGATTTTGAGCAGGGATAAAGGATCCGTGCATAGATCAGTTGTACGATCATGTCATAAAGATCAAACTGGAATCTTTTTTGTGAAGCAAGGATGTCGATGGTTTCTCTCACATTCAGTTCCGAAAGAAGAGAGGAAACAAGAAAGTATCCGATATTTTTTTCAGGCTGGACAGTGAATGCTCTGGGGCGTGTTTCATCAGCAACAGAATCCGCATGTTCTCTGTTCTTATTCGCTACATATTTCTGATAATAAGAAACCGGGTCTGGGATCTCATCAGAAATGAGATCTGAGACATATCCAAAGCTTTCAATGTTTCTGGAACGGGGCTGTTTTTTTCTTTGTCCCAGTAACTTTCATACATCTGCAGATAAGTCCCTTTTTTCTTTTTATCCTGTCGTAAATAGTATGCCATATGCCCCTCCTGATAGAGTACTATGTAGTACTATTATTATACAACATATCAAAAAATTTTTCAACAAAAAAATGCCCTGTAAGGACATTAAAATTTCCGATAAAATCAAGCTTTTCTGGATATATGAGGGATTTGAGAGATATGAGGAAATTTGAAAACGCCGGAACTTTCATAGTACTACGACGGAAGACGGGTATACTCAGCAACATTATATAATTCAACTATCTATAAGATATTTGGGTTAATTATTGCCAAAATATCTTATAGGCGGTATTACAATTTTGTAATCTCAATGTAATGAAACTGTAAGGTTTATTTGGTAACATTTTACTATTACAAAAGTAAAGGGGAATGTTTTATGAGACTGAAATCATCATTGTTAGCGATCTGTTTAGTAGTGGGTCTGTGCGGGGCACAGGCCAGTGCCATGACAGTCAACACAAATGCGGTTGGGGTAGAGGGTGTTCAGCCGAGAGCAGCGCAATGCGAAAACTGTGGAGCGTATATGCTTTTGGCCACCACCTCTTTCGGATCCTGGACAGACACCGGTAAGACGGTACAATGCTCTAAATACGCCACCAAGAGAGACACCGTACAATCCAGAACGGTATATACAACCTATGACTGCAGATCATGCGGTTATCACCAGGTTGCCACAGGTACCCAGACCAGAACAAATTGTACCCATTAATGTAAGCTGCTTAAGAGGGAGTAGGTTGGGTTTTTATAAAAGGGGAATTGTCAATAGAACTTACATTTAATCAGTAAATATATCTATTCAAACAATCGCATATTGTGTAGACTATAGTTAGACCTCTATCATATATGATAGAGGTTTTTCTATGGAAGATAGCAGAAAGAGATACATACGGGAGGAGCAGGCATGGATAAAAACATTCTGGTAGTGGAGGATGATGCACAGGTGAGGGAAGGTGTGCGAGACATCCTTGAGGCCAATGGATATACGGTATACGAAGCTTTTAATGAAAAGACAGCTATGATACATCTGATGTCAGAAAATATGCAGACGGTTATTCTGGATATTAATCTGGGGGATGAAAACGGATTTGATCTCTGTCGTAAAATACGTATGAAATCCAATGTCCCGATTCTGTTTCTTACGGCTTTGACAGGGGAATTAGAGCTGGTGAGAGGATTCAGCATAGGCGGGGATGATTATCTCACCAAACCTTTCCGCATCACGGAACTGTTGGCACGGGTGAATGCACTGGTGAGGCGGTATAATACCAACGAAGCCGACTTTATGTGGACAAGCGGTGAAATCACTTTTGACCGGGCAAAATATCAGGTGCTGAAAAACGGCGTGCCCATAGAACTGACACCGGTGGAAGTGAAATTAGTGTATACATTGATAAATGCCTGGCCGGCCAGCAAAACCAGAGAACAGATTTTATATGAAGTGTGGGACAAAGGACTGAACTTTGTAGAGGAAAATACACTCAACGTGAATGTCAGCAGACTTCGGGAAAAATTGGGAAGAACCAAAGACGGTGAGTATGTAGGAACGGTTCGGGGCGTAGGATACCGCTGGAATCAGGATGTGAGAAAGTGAAAACGGGATGAAACTGATTGGAATTTTGACAGGTATTTGTGGGGTGGCAGGTGTTTTTGCCATACTGATATGGCAAAAAAGAAAAATAGAATGGCTGAGAGAACAAATTGATCATTTCCTATATTTTTCCACGGACATGGTGGAGGAAAATTCCCGGGAGGGAGAGTGGCCCAATCTCCAGAACAGTGTCAGAGAACTGGAAAAGATGGTTCATACTTCCCAACAACTATATACAAACAGGGAAAGTCAATTGATTGAATTTATGGAAAACCTGTCCCACCAAATGAAAACAGCGATTACGGCCATACAGATTCGCCTGGAACTGGCAATGTTCAAAAAGGGGGAGAACAAACAAAAGGAACTGATCAACTGCCAGCAATGTGTGGACAGACTGACAGAAGAGGTGGACAGACTTTTATCCAGCAGTCTCCTTGCGGCACATAAAACGAATCTGAACTACCAGAAAACCAATATTACGCAACAACTGGATAGTGTGGTTGCGCAACTGTTGCCGCTCGCCCAAAAAGAAGAGAAATCAATTCAATTTGAAACATCCGGAGAAGTTTCTGCCATGGTGGATCCTTTCTGGATGGAGCAGGTTTTTGTGAATTTGATCAAAAACGCAGTGGAACACACCGGAGAAGGCACAGAGGTAAAAGTACAGCTGAAACTGTGTGAGAATGGTTTTGCAGTCAACATCACGGATCATGGAAATGGAATTTCCCAGTCGGATATGGAGCGTCTCTTTGAACGGTTTTACAGTGCCAAGGGAAAACGCCGGGGATATGGAATCGGATTGAGTATGAGCAAAGACATTGTAGATCTGCATCACGGGACGATCCAGGTAAGAAATCTTCCGGAGGAAGGGGCAATGTTTACGGTGCACATTCCGGATATCAGTGGAACCAAGCCTTACGAAACTGTAAGTTCATTGTAATAAAATTGTTAGGTTTATAAGTTACACTACTGTTATAGGGACGGAGGTGACTATATTCATGAATAAAAGATTATTTCGAATTGCATGGGAAGGCCTTAAGGGAAGAAAGAGTCAGACAGCGGTATTGGTGGTGCTGCTGACCCTTTCTTTTGCGTTTATCGTACTGACACTGAGCATTACCGACAGTTTTACGGCAACAGAGCAGGAAGCCGGTTATGATGCCTATGGCCAGTGGAATATCGCGGTATCCGCATCGGATCTGAGTAAAAAGGAGGCACAACAGCAGGATTGGATAAAAGCGGTAGCAAGCCTGCAAATTCTGGGGAATATCACGGATGAGGCGGGAAACGTGGTTACTACATTGGGAGCGGGAGAAAAAGAATGGTTTCGTATGGGAAGGATTACGGTAAGTGCCGGAAGACTTCCGGAGGCTCCTGGTGAAATTGCCATGGAAATGGACGTGCTGAGCTCTCTGGGGTACAGTTATGAACTGGGACAGACGATTACATTGGATCAAAGTTATACGCTGACCGGAATCCTGACAGAATACAGCGACTTGTGGGTCAAGAGTGATATCAGCTATCCCGGAGCGCTTATTGCCTGGTCATCAGACGGCCCGGATCCGGACAGGGGAGAAACATGGCTCTTCATTCAGACAGATGAATCCTATGCGCAGATCAATATCCTGTTGAAAAATGCTCCTTATACCAGGAATTATATGGCGTATCGCACAACAGCAGGAAAAGCAGATAAGCAGCTATATGTGTTTATCATTATGGTGACAACAGTGCTGGTGATAATGCTGATTTACGGGATGCAGATGCGGCAGGAATTGAAATCCGTACAGCTGATGAGAGAAATTGGTGCCACATCCTCACAATTGGCGTGGATTTTGTGGTGGAAAACCGTGATCATTTCCATACCGGCCCTGCTGCTGGGAACCGGTCTTGGGGCATTGAGCCTGTATGGATTGATACGTCTGGTGGAGGCGGGACTCACGGAACACGTATTTCTCAGTATTCCGCTTGCACTGATTGGAAAAGCCTTTGGGATCTGGGTCATGCTGGTATTTTTATCCCTGCTGCTGGTGCAAAAAATTGTCATGAAGGGAAGTCTGGTGGAAATGAAAAACATGGTGGTTCCTGTACATTTAGGAATCATCCTTATAATAGCGGTTATTTTCTCAACCTCTCTTTTTATGGTGCTGGAAATAGGACAATGCCGGACAAAACTGGCGGGACAAGACACGGCCGACTATATGCTGCAGGGAGTGATCAGCCAGAGCGAATTGCTGGAACTTCAAAAAGTGCAGGGCGTGGAACAGGTAATTCCACAGTTCAGAGCCATCGTGCAGCTCTCCTTTGAGGGGTGGGAAGAGGCAGAAGTCCGAAATGAACCTCTGTTGGGAAGCCAACGGTCTTTTCCCGATGGAATTGGCGTTTATCTTCAGGCGTTCCGGGAACCGAATCCCTATCTAAGCGGACTCCTGAAGCAGAGTGGAATCAATGAAACAGCATTTTGGAAGGGAAACCAGGTGCTGCTGCTATTTACCTATGAAACAGAGGCGGAGAAACCTGACTGCAAACTGCAAAAGGGAGATCAGCTGCAACTGACTTCCTATGCAAAAGGCCAATGGAATGGAGGAGAACTGGAATTGCTGAATGTCCCCCGTATGATTGCATCTGAGGAACTGACCCTTGGAGGGACAGCCTATATAAACCTGTCGGAAAACCGTGACTACGAATGGGGTGCGGTTCATAGCTATACGATAATCGCAGCTTATCCTGTTGCGCAAAAACTGATAAAAGAGAACCAGAACAACTGGCTTATGGCAGGAACCGAAAACGCACCGGATCGAGAGGTCTATATGACCAATGTCCAGATTTATGCGGGAGAGCATACTGATTTTTATTCTACAGATTATCTGATCTCGCTGATTGCGAAACAATGGGAAAGTGAACTTATAAACAATCGGGAACAAAAAGCCGCAGAAAAGCAACTGGTCACAGAACGCATGTTATTGTTGGAAACCATTTCTTTCTGTATGGTTCTGATTACTTTTTTGCTGTTAGGCACCATTCTGTACTATAGTTTTTTTCTGCAGAGAAGAAAATACGCCCTGCTTCGTAGCGTAGGAATGTCACAGGAACAGGTGAGAAATGTATTGGTAAAAAGATTTTGTCTGGACATACTGGCTGCCAGTGCAATAACGGGCATCGGGTATCTGGGAAAATTGCTTTGGGATTGTCAGAAGATCAGGGCAGTTGATGGGGCACACACTGTATCGGAAGTTCTACGAAATTTGCATGAAAGCTATTTTGGACAAAAGACAATGGGAAATATTACGGCACTTTTCTATCTGGCAGTGGTGTTTCTTTTGCTGGCCATTTATCTCTTACAGGCAAGACAGGTTTATCGTGGCAATATCATAGTCAATCTTCATACGGAGGAGGAACACTCATGAGTAAAATCTTAAAAGCAGAGGACATTTACAAGACTTATCGATCCCCTTCGGGAGATGTGGAAGCACTAAGGGGAATCAGTCTGACCTTTGAAGAGAAACTTTGCTATGCCATCATTGGCAAAAGCGGATCCGGGAAGTCCACCCTTCTGCATGTCCTGGGCTGTCTGGATCGGCCGGATGCCGGAAAAGTATTCTTTGAGGGAAAGGATATTTATGGCTGGAGAGACAAGGAACAGGCTATTTTCCGCAGAAGACATATGGGCTTTGTGTTCCAGCAGTTCAATCTGGTGCCGGAGTACACCGTGAGGCAGAATATTACACTGCCCATTCAGCTGGATGGCAAAAGGCCCGATGATGCGTTTTATCAGGAGGTTGTGGAACTGCTTCACATCGCGGATAAAGGGGGAAAATACCCACGGGAACTTTCCGGGGGCGAGCAGCAGCGTGTGGCAATTGCACGTTCCATTATGGCCAAACCGCAAATCATTTTTGCAGATGAACCTACCGGAAATTTAGATAAAAAGACCAGCGATGATACCGTTGACCTCCTGTTTAAGACTGCAAAACGTTTTGGACAGACCATCATTCTAGTCACTCATGATCTGGAAATTGCGAGAAATGCAGATGCCGTCATTACGATTCAGGACGGAAAGGTACTTTAAGGGCGATGCGCTTGCACGATTACATAGGCTGGGGTATACTTTTTACACAAAAAGAAGGACTGGCAAGGACTGTCCCGGAGCATGGAAGAAGCGGAATAATATGAAGGTTTTATATCAGGAAGAAAATGCAATCCTACATTCGACGTCTCATGCAGGAAGCCCACGAAAAAGGAACACCGGTCATGCGCCCCATGTTTTACGAATTCCCCGAGGATGAGGAATGCTGGGAACTGCAGGAACAATACATGTTTGGAGACTCCCTTCTGGTTGCCCCCGTTGTCTATGAAGGGGAATACGAGAAAGAGATGTATCTTCCCGCAGGAGTAGAGTGGATCGATGCCAACACGGGAGAAGAATACCAGGGTGGTCAGACGGTAGTGGTGGATGCTCCCATCGAAATCATTCCTGTATTCCGCAGAAAAGATAAACCCTCGGTAACCTGCTAAGGTAAGGGTAAACAAAAAGGCAGACCGTTTCCGGTCTGCCTCAAACTGTAGATAAAGTCCACGTCATGTGTCGTGGACTTTTCACTTTATTAGAGTGCAAACTTCTGTATTTTAAAGACTTTGCAGTCCTTTTTGCTATCATAAATGTATCAAAAACAGGCAAGATATCTTTATGATGACACAGGTATTAACCTACCGCACAACAAACAGGGGTGGATACAGGGAATACAAGAGCTGTGGTACAGCCAGCGAAAACAGACAGTTGAGCGTCTCTTTGAAACAGCAAAAGAGAACCATAGTTTTCGGTATACGCAGGTGTTTGGGAAAGCCCGGATGGAAATGAAAGCGGGGCTTATGTTTACATGCCTGAATTTAAAGAAACTGGAGCATCACAGTCATTTACAGCAGCTATCTAAAACGTGCCGCACAGACCGTGGAATTTGATGGGGAACAGATACTCAACATGAAACTTTAATTTCTTTTCTTACAAAACTGTAAACCTTTTGTAATTAGATTGTAAGGTTTATTAGATAGAATATCTTTATCTAAAATTACTAAGGAGGATATAGGTATGAGAGTAAAAGCGTCATTGTTAGCATTAGGTCTAGTTTTAGGGGCATGTGGCATGCAGGTAAGTGCTGCATCAACGGAGAATGAGATAGTTAGCGTGGAGAGCATTCAACCAAGGGCAGAACAATGCGGTAATTGTGGACAATTTATGCTTAGAGCAACAACATCTTTTGAGTCATGGAGAGATACTACTCAAACTGTTCAATGCTCAAAGTATAATAATCGGAGAGATTTTGTTCAAGAGAGAGAAGTGTATACTACTTATGAATGTAGGGCTTGTGGGTATCGCCAAACAGCGACAGGAATGCAAACGAGAATTAATTGTACACACTAATTAGAATAAAGTATTAAGAAAATTCGCCTACTCAAACAACCATATATTATGTAGACTGTAAGCAAACCTCTATCGTCTAAGATAGAGGTTTCGCTGGTTATAACCAGTCCTCCGCAGGAGAAAAATTCTACAAAACGGGAAAAGGGGAGAGAAACACATGAGCAAAAATATTCTGGTGGTAGAGGATGACAAGCAAGTGCGGGAGGGCGTCCGGGACATTCTGGAGGCAAATGAATACACCGTATTTGAGGCATACAATGAGAAAACTGCCCTGCACCATTTATCAACGGTTCCCATTCAGACCATCATTCTGGACATCCAGCTGGGGGAGGAGAATGGCTTTGACCTTTGCAGAAAAATCCGTGCCAAATCCAATGTCCCTATTTTATTTCTCACAGCCCTGACCGGGGAAATGGAACTGGTACGGGGATTTAGTATCGGGGGCGATGACTATCTAACCAAACCCTTCCGCATTACAGAACTGCTGGCGCGGGCCAATATCCTGGTGCGCCGCTACGATGCCGTCCAGTCCAGACCCTTGTGGAACAGTGGTGACCTTTCTTTTGATACCAATCTTTTCCAGGTGTTAAAAAATGGCGCACTGTTGGAACTGACACCTCTGGAAATTAAACTTGTGTATGCCTTGATGTCTGTTTGGCCTTCCGGCAAATCCAGAGACCAGCTCCTCTATGAAGTATGGGACAGGCAGTACAACTTTGTGGAAGAAAACACACTGAATGTCAACATCAGCAGACTCCGAGAAAAGCTGGGAAAAACGGAAAAAGGTGACTACATCACCACAGTGCGGGGCGTGGGCTACCGCTGGAATCAAGAAGTGAGAAAATAGGGGATGAGAACGGTTGAAATTCTGTCGGGGTCTGTATCATTGCAAGACTACTCACTTACACTATATGACAAAATCGAAAATTGGAGAAATTGCGGGAACAAATAAACCATTTTCTGTATTTCTCTACAGAACTCATTTCAGAAAACTCCAGGGATTTGGAGGCACTGCGAGGCATCATCCTTACCTTTGAGGAGCGGCTCTGCTATGAGGTTATCGGGAAAAGTGGTTCTGGCAAATCTACCCGCCTCCATGTGCTGGGGTGTCTGGATAAGCCGGACGAGGGCAGAGTTGCATGGTTCTGAATAAATAACATAAAAAGAACCGTCCCCAAGGCTCCATGTCCTCAAAAACAGTTCTTCCAAATGCACCGCCAGGGGCTCGAACCCTGGACACCCTGATTAAGAGTCAGGTGCTCTACCAACTGAGCTAGCGGTGCGTTTTGTCACATCTCATTTGCAACGCAAGTGTTATTATAGTATAATGCTTTTTGGATTGCAAGTATTTTTTTAAAAAAATTTTATTTCGCATTAAGAATATGCGTTACTGTTCATTCAGCAGAAAAACACTTGCTGTTTTTCTGCGTAAGAAAGTGACTCAAGTGTGAGCAGACTCCTTTTGCGGAGCAAAAATTAAAATGAGTCTGCGAATCGTTACTGGAACGAGGCACGAGTGAACAGTAACGAATATGCGTTACTGAGATAGAATGGAGACAAACATGATTTTTGAAACGCACGCTCATTATGATGATGAAGCTTTTGATCGTGACCGGGAAACCCTCATTGGAAAATTACCTGAGCAGGGTATCAGTCCGGTGGTAAATGTAGGTGCAAGCCTGGATTCCTGTAAACGCACCTTGGAACTGGTAGAGCGTTACCCCTTTTTCTATGGAGCAATCGGAGTACATCCCAGTGAAACCAGGGAACTGGCGGAGGAAAATTTTCCGCTGTTAAGAGAATGGTGCAGGCAGGAACGTATCGTGGCAGTGGGGGAGATCGGACTGGACTATCATTATGAGGATACAGACCGCGCTATCCAGAAGATGTGGTTCGGAAGACAGCTGGATCTGGCCGGGGAACTGGAATTACCGGTTATCATCCACTCAAGAGAAGCTGCGCAGGATACCATTGCCTGTATGGAAGAACATGACGGAAAACAGATCGGTGGAGTGGTGCATTGCTATTCCTACTCGGCAGAACTGGCGAAAACTTTTTTGAAAATGGGATTTTATTTTGGAATCGGTGGTGTTATCACTTTTCAGAATGGCAAAAAACTCCGGGAAACCGTGGAAATGCTCCCCATGGACCGCATCGTGCTGGAGACAGACTGTCCTTACCTGGCACCGGTTCCCCACAGAGGTGGGCGCAACAGTTCCCTCTATCTTCCTCTTGTGGTAGAACAGATCGCACAGATCAAAAATCTGACACCGGAAGAAGTCATACAGATCACAGACGAGAACGCAAGACGTCTGTTCCGGCTGAATGCAATCAGATAAAGGAAAACAACAGACAAAAATAACGATAGAAAGAAAGGAATCCCATGGCATATTTAGGAAATCCTACGGAGACGATTGCCGTTTTACAGAAATATCATTTTAATTTTCAGAAGAAATTCGGACAGAACTTTCTCATTGATCCCCATGTCCTGGATAAAATCATTGACTCAGCGGGCATTACAAAAGAGGACTGTGTGCTGGAAATCGGACCGGGCATCGGAACCATGACCCAGTATCTGGCAGAGGCGGCAAGGGAAGTGGTCGCTGTGGAAATCGACAAAAAACTCATTCCCATTCTGGAAGACACTCTGTCCGCATACGAAAATGTGACAGTGATTAATGAAGATATTTTAAAGGTGGATATTGCAGCGCTGGTGCAGGAGCGCAACGGCGGAAAGCCCATCAAAGTGGTGGCAAACCTTCCCTATTACATTACCACACCTATCATTATGGGATTGTTTGAAAGCCATGTACCCCTGAAAAGCATTACCATCATGGTGCAGAAAGAGGTGGCAGACCGGATGCAGGTGGGTCCCGGAAGCAAGGAGTACGGTGCGCTTTCCCTGGCAGTACAATACTATGCAAAGCCGGAAATAGTTGCCAATGTGCCGCCCAACTGCTTTATGCCTCGTCCTAATGTAGCCAGTGCAGTGATCCGCCTTACCCGTTATGGGAAACCACCTGTGGAGGTACAGGATGAGCACAGAATGTTTGCCATCATTCGGGCTTCCTTTAATCAGCGGCGCAAGACACTGGCAAACAGCCTGTCCAATGAACAGAAGCTCCATGTGACCAGAGAAGATGTGACCGCAGCACTGGAGCGGATGGGTGTCAATCCGCTCATTCGCGGGGAAGCTTTGACCCTGGAACAGTTCGCACAGCTGTCCAATATCCTGAATTAACCAACTATGCCATATCTTGTGTTTTTGATAGAAAAAAGTTCCTTATTTTGCGATAAAATCCACGAACCGTTTTGACATTGCGCAACTGCTATGGTAAACTTAATTCATTAAATTAGGCATACTATTTTTACACGCAAGTTACGAGGTGAACGCGTTGGATAAATATGAATATAAAGTACGGGCAGACGAGATCAAGCGCCTGGTTTCCGAAGGGGATTATGTGGGAGCCATGGAAATTTGTGACACGATTGACTGGAACCGGGTCAAAAGTGTGATGATGCTCTGTACCGTAAGTGATATTTACAAAATCAACAGAAGATATGAAGACAGTAAAAACATTCTCCTTCTGGCATACGACCGGCATCCCGGTGGACGTCAGATTGTGTATTCCCTATGTGAACTTTCCATTAAGCTGGAGGAATTTGTACAGGCCATCGAGTATTATAAAGAATTCGTACAGATAGCCCCGAAGGACACCGGCAAATACATTCTGCTCTACAAATTATATGAAGCTCAGGATGCAGGTCTGGAGGATCGTATTGATGTCCTGAAAAAACTCAAACAGAGAGAGTACAAAGAAAAATGGGCTTATGAGCTGGCATACCTCTACCATCGTAACGGCAATGTGACGGATTGTATTGAGGAATGCGATGAGCTGATCCTTTGGTTTGGCGAAGGAAAATACGTGATGAAGGCACTGGAACTGAAAATGCTTCATGCACCTCTCACACCGGAACAGCAGGCAAAATATGACCTGTGGATGGGGAAAACCTCGCCGCAGAAATTCCAGGATACAGACAGCGTCACCAGAATTATGGACAGACCGGCGGATGAGGCATACCGGGAACAGACGGCAGCCCAGCCTGTGGAAGTGCCGGCAGCCGAGACCAAAGAACTGGACATCCATGTAAAGACCATGGATGTGGGACAATACAACACCATCAATCTGCAGAAAGCGTTAGCGGAAAGCATGAAAGAAGTGTTGGATACCGGAAAACCTGCGCAGGAGCCTGAGCAGGTGCAGTATGCAGTACCAGCACAACAGCCGGAGACGGAGGAAGCCTTTGATCAGACGGATCCCACACCCAGTGTGGAAGCGGAGCTTCAGGAAGAACCCGCCCGTCGCAAAATCGATCCGGACACAGAGGAAATCTTCTTTGAGGATCGAACCGGAACTCTGGAACCGATTCCCGAACTGCCAAAGGAACAGGAAAAAGCGGCTCCTTCAGCGGCAGATCTGGTCATGCAGGCGATGAAGCGTGATTGGACAGGAGAACTTCCCACAGAGGAAGTGAACCATGCACAGGAGAACAGCCAAAGCGAAATGCCTGGCGCAGAACCAACCGTGGCAGAGCCAGACCAGGCCAGTGCCCCCACCGTTGTTTTGCCCATGAAAGAGGAGAATCGGCAGATTGAGCCCGATAAATCAAAGTTCGACAATATTCTGTCCCAGGAGTATGATGGTCAGATCAGCCTGGTGGTGCCCGAATCTGAAAAAATTGAAAAGCAGATCACTGGTCAGATGAGCATTGAAGACATTATGGCCGAGTGGGAACGGATGAAGAAGGAAAATGAACAGAAACGGGCGGAGGATGTCCGGCGCCATGTGCTGGAACAGACCGGCAACCTGTTCAAGGACTTTGAAATTTCCAGTAAGAGCGGATTGCTGGAGCAGCTGGATGGAGAAAGCGGTACTGCCTCTGTAGTACTTCCGGGAACCAAAGAACTGCCCAGTGATTTAGAGGAGCCTGTGCAGGAGGAAGAGGTTCTGGAAGAAAATGTTCCGGAGCAGGGCGAAGCGGAAGAACTTTCGGAAGAGGAAGCCCCCACTGAAATAGTGGAGATGGAAGAGACAGAGGAAGAAACGAAGGATACTGCAGAAGCAGAAGAAATCGAAGAATCTGATGAGGAAGACTCCGAAGAAGCGGATGAAGCAGAAGAGATTGAAGAAGTATCCGTGGAGACTGAAGAGGCTGCTGGGGAAGAGGAAGAAACAGAAATAAAAGCGGAGGCCGAGAAATCCGATGTCTCAGAAACCGATGAGACAGCGGAGACAGAGCAGACCGAGGCGCGGGCTCTCACCGACGAAGAGAGAGAATTGTTTGGCCAGTTTATTCAGAGCAAGGGATCCCGCAGACAGATTGTGAATGCCTTGGATAATATCAGCCTGGCAGCTTATACCGGCAATATCATCGTCACCGGTGATACAGGAGTGGGAACCATGACTCTGGCGAAAAATCTCATCCGTGAAGTGCAGATGACCGATCACAACTTCTCCGGACGGGTAGCAAAGATTACGGCTTCCGCACTAAACAAGAAGGATATTCCTTCCACTTTTGCAAAACTCAGCAATGGGGCACTGATCGTCCAGAGCGCCGGAAATCTGAATAAAGAAACGACAAAGGCTCTTTATAAGACTCTCAATAATGAAAATCAGGGAATTATTGTGGTATTGGAGGGAACAAAGAAATCCATCGACCGTATGCTGGAAGAAAATGAAAATCTTCTGGAGCGCTTTAATTCACGGATTGATGTGGAGGCATTGGGAGACGATGCCCTGGTAAACTTTGGGAGAAAATATGCTCATCAGATGGAGTATTCCATTGATGAGATGGGTATGTTGGCATTGCATACGCGGATTTCCGATATGCAGACCATGGATCACGCAGTGACCATTTATGAAGTACGTGATATTATTGATGAAGCGATTGAACATGCAGATCGCAAAAATGTCAAGCACTTCTTTGATATTTTATTTAGAAAACGCTACGATGATGAGGATATGATCATCCTGCGCGAGAATGACTTTATTATTTAAAAAATTACAGTAGTAAAACACTTGCTGTTTTGCTGCGTAAGAAAGTGAGCCAAGTGTGAGCAGCCCTTCTTTTGCGTGGCAAAATTTTAATTAGGGTTGCGAATGCTGCGTTCACAGATTTTATGTGAACGTAACTAAATAACCGGATAGGGGGATTTTCATGGCAAAATCAAAGACAAGAGCAAGAAGCAAAGCAAAGACAGCAGCACACACTCAGGTAAACACCCAGGCAAAGCCACAGCAGCCGAAAGAGGAAACTGTCTTTATCTCTGAGGCGGATCAGTATGTGTTTGCCCAGGGAACGCACTATGACATTTACAAAAAATTAGGTGCGCATCCTTCTGTAGAAAATGGCGAAAAGGGTATGTTTTTCGGCGTCTGGGCACCTAATGCGGCGGCGGTTCATGTGATCGGAAGCTTTAACGGCTGGAACGAGGAGCAGTATCCCATGACCAAGCTGGGACCCGGCGGCATTTACACCTGCTTTATTCCCGGCGTAGGATCCGATGAACTGTATAAATATCTGATTCATACCCAGGATGGACACAAACTTTACAAGGCAGACCCCTTTGCCAACTATGCAGAGCTGCGTCCCGGCAATGCATCGAAAACCACAGATCTTTCCGGCTGCATCTGGCATGACAGTGCATGGATGAAAGCCAGAGAGAAAAAAGATATGAGGAAGGAACCCCTGGCAATTTATGAGTGTCACATTGGTTCTTTTATGAAACATCCGGACGGTACGGAGGATGGCTTCTATAATTACCGTCAGTTTGCGGATCGCATTGTGCAATACTGTAAAGAAATGAAATACACCCATGTGGAGCTGATGGGAATCGCAGAGCATCCCTTCGATGGTTCCTGGGGATATCAGGTGACAGGCTATTATGCACCCACCTCCCGCTATGGGGAGCCCAAGGACTTCATGTATCTGGTGGATACCTTGCACAAAAATGACATCGGTGTCATTCTTGACTGGGTTCCTGCCCATTTTGCCACGGATGAGTTTGGACTGGCTCAGTTTGACGGAACCTGCATTTTTGAGGATCCGGATCCAAGACGTGGAGAGCATCCCGACTGGGGCACCAAGATTTTCAATCTGGGCAAAAACGAAGTGAAGAACTTCCTGATCGCTAATGTACTTTACTGGATTCGGGAGTTCCATGTGGATGGAATCCGTGTGGATGCCGTAGCCTCCATGCTCTATCTTGATTATGGCAAAAAGGAAGGACAGTGGCTGCCCAACAAGTTTGGCGGACATGAGAATCTGGAGGCAATCGAGTTCTTCAAGCACTTAAACAGTGTGGTTCGCGGTTCCTACCCCGGCTTTATGACCATTGCGGAGGAATCCACTGCATGGCCCAATGTCACCGGAGAAATCGGCACGGACAGCCTGGGCTTTACCTTTAAATGGAACATGGGCTGGATGCATGACTTCTGCGAGTATATGAAGCTGGATCCTTTGTTCCGCAAGGATGATCACTATGCCATGACCTTTGCCATGACCTACAATGACAGCGAAAACTATATCCTGCCTCTTTCTCATGACGAGGTAGTGCATCTGAAGTGCTCCATGGTAAATAAAATGCCGGGGTATCAGGTGGATAAATATGCCAATCTCCGTCTGGGTTACACCTACATGTTTGGACACAGCGGAAAGAAACTGCTGTTCATGGGACAGGATTTCGGACAGGAGAGAGAGTGGAGCGAAGCAAGAGAGCTGGATTGGTTCCTGTTGGAAAACCCTTTGAACCGCGGCATGCAGGCCTATGTGGGAGAACTGTTGAAACTGTATCATAAGTATTCCTGCCTCTACGAGCTGGACAAGGGCTGGAAGGGCTTTGAATGGTTGAACGCTGACGATAAAGACCGCAGTGTTTACAGCTTCTTTCGTAAAAATTCCACCGGCAAAAACAACCTGATGTTTGTGCTGAACATGACTCCCGTTGCCAGAGAAAATTATGTGATCGGAGTGCCTCGGAAGAAGAAATATAAGCTGGTACTTAACAGCGATGATACCCGCTTTGGCGGAAACGGGAATGAGATACCCGCGGAAATTATGGCGAAGGACGGACAGTGTAATTACAGGGACTATACCATTACCGTCACCCTGCCTGCTTATGCAGCAGCGGTATTTACATTCTAATCTCTAAAGAATTGAATGAAAGCAACCGAAATATAAGGTGTACATCTTTTGCAGATGTACACCCTTTTCGATTGATAGGAATTGTTTTCCTATGAATCCAAAATGCTCCGCGGGGATGCGGAGTTTGCGGAGAAGAGCTTATGATGATACATTTCAATACTCCCGGAGCGGATTCCGGGAAAACGGTGGCAGCCTACGACAAAAGTGACAGGTCATCCCAGCCGGCGGGCAGTGGACAGAGTGAAAAAGTAAATACAGGCTATGCATTAGACATTTCCGGCAAAGTTAGGGATAACGACAGGTACAACGTTCACGGACGAACGATGGAAGAAGTTATGCAGAATGCACAGGCACAGGATGTGACCGTGCAGGAAAATTACATGACGGTGATGTCTAATTCTATGTCTACGGAAGATTTTGCCCGGCTGCAAAGGGAAGGTTATTCTGCCAAAGATATGAAACCGGAGGAATTTGTCTCCATTGTGGATAAAATCAAGGCAGTGGTGGCACAGTCGGGGAAAACCGTGGCAGGCTACAACGATGACATGGATTTGGAAACCCTGGAACAGATTACCGGAAGTCAGGTAATGGCTCAGGCGTTACAGCAGGCATGCAGACAGAACGACATTCCCCTCACGGAAGAAAATGCCAGGGATATTGTGGATGCCTGGGATAAAGTCCGGGGACTGGACGGATTGCCGGAGTCCGCCACCCGGTATCTCATCGACAACGGGGAGATACCCACAGTAGACAATCTTTATCTTGCCAAATACAGCGCAGCGGCAGCCACCATGCCCAATCCTTACGGAGATGCCAGGGATACCATGGGGGCGGAACTGGAACAGCTGAGACAGCAGATGGAGGAAATCATCCGGGGAGCGGGCTATGAGGTGAATGCAGACACCCTGCAGGACGCCCGGTGGATGATTCAGGAGGAACTTCCTCTTACCACAGAAACCTTTGCCAGCCTGGAACAGTTAAAGGAAATGCAGCTGCCCCTCACCCAGGAGGAATTTGTAAAGGACGCGGCAGCAGCCATTGCAGAAGGCGGAAACGCCGGGGATGCCATTCCCGGTGAGTCGGAAAATGTATACCGGCAGGCGGTGCGGATTCAAAAGGAATTCAGTGCCCGTACAGCTATTGATGATTTGGAGGCCCGCGCCCAGCTGGAGGAAGTGCGGTTGTTAATGTCCGTGGAGGCAAATGTGAAACTGCTGAAAAGCGGCTTTTCCATCGAGACAGCCCCCATGGAGGAACTGATTCAGAAATTACGGGACACTGCAGCCCGGTTACAGGAAGAATATTTCGGCACACCGAAGGATGGAAACGTGCAGGATGCCGGTCAGGGAACGGAGTCTGTGGCCAGGCAGAGAGCCCAGCTTTATGACCAGACCATGGCACTCTTAGGCGGCATGGAGGATATGCCCGCTGCCGTAGCCGGACATTTCCGGGTACAGGACGGGAACTTTACCCTGGAAAACGTGGAGAAGGAAGGAAATGCCCTCCGCGGTCAGTACGACCAGGCAAGGGAAAGCTACGAAACCCTGATGACCGCTCCCAGAGCAGACATGGGGGATTCCATCCGCAAGGCATTCCGCAATGTGGATGATATTTTAAAGGATTTGCAGTTACCCTTAAATGAATACAACCGGAAAGCGGTGCGGATTCTGGGTTACAACAGCATGGAAATCACACCGGAAAATATCAACAATGTGAAGGCAGTGGAGCAGTCCCTGCAAAGCGTCATCCGCCAGATGACCCCGGCAGCCACCCTGCAGATGATCCGGGACGGACAAAATCCCCTCACTATGAACGTGGCAGAGCTGGACAACTACCTGTCCGGACAGCAGACCTTTGAAAAGGAGCAGGAAAAATATAGCAAATTCCTGTATCAGATGGAGCAGAACCATGAGATTACCCCGGAGGAAAAAGAGTCCTACTTAGGCATCTACCGGTTGTTACGCCAGATTGAAAAGGACGATGGCGCCGCCGTAGGAGCCTTGGTGGAAAGTGGCATGGAGCTGTCCTTCCGCAATCTGCTCACCGAAATCCGCACGGAGAAAAAGGGCAGAGTGGAGGCAAAAATTGACGACAGTTTTGGCGGACTGGAGCAGGTAATCCAGAAGGGTGTCCGCATCGACACCCAGATTCAGACCGCTTTTTACCAGTCCTTAACCAGACAGATATTGGACACCGTGACACCTCAGGGAATGGCACAGGCTTTTGCAGGGGAAGCCGATGCCCGGGATGCCACGCTGGAACAGCTTGCCCAGACAGTGGATGCCATGGAGGAGGCGGAGAATGACCAGTACCGCCGTACCCAGTTGGAACAGCTCAGGGGGATGGCTGCAGACACCCCGGAAAATACAGCAGCCATGGAATTCCTGGAGGCGATGGGACAGCCGGTGACCGCTGCCAACATCGAGGCAGCGGTGCAGCTGATGAACAGTTCCGATAAATCCTTTCAGAGACTGGCGAAATTTACAGAACAGACCGATATAGATTTTGAGGCTTTTCTTATCGAACAGTCAGAAAATTATGTAAATCATATGGAGGATGCCCAGACTGCGTTCCAGGCGGCAGAGCAGTACAGTGAAGAAGTACAGCAGCTTCTGGAGCAGGCTGCGGATGCACCTGGACTACAACAGCTGGATATCCGCCAGCTCAGCTTGTTACATAAACAGTTTACCCTCACCGCAGGACTTTCCCGCCAGGAATATTTTGAGGTTCCCATGAAACTGGAGAACCGCCACACGAATGTACGGGTGCAGTTCCGCCACGGAGAAAAGGGAGAGCAGGGCAGCCTGGACATCCGCTTTTCCTCGGAACAGTATTCCGAAGTCCATGCCGGATTCTGCATGGATGGGGAACTGGTGGAAGGCTATCTGGTTACTGATTCCCGGGAAAGCGTGGGAGCGTTACAGAAACTGGCAGATGGCTTTGTACGGACCTTGCAGGAGCAGGGACAGAAAGCAGGACAGCTTACTGTCACGCAGGGAGATCCTGACCGGATGGACACCGGGGCAAAAAACAGAAACACAGAGAACATCGGCGTTTCCGACAAAGCCTTGTACCATCTGGCAAAAACCTTCCTGGGACAGTTACAATAAACCGAAAGATGAAAGGACAAAAAGAATATGGGCAGCATGAAAATCAACTACAATGCAACGGCGATGGTAACCAACAATTCTCTGACCAGAAATGATAGCAACCTTTCTGAATCCACGAAGAAACTTTCCTCCGGATTAAAGATCAATAATGCAAAGGATAACCCGTCCGGTCTGGCCATGGCAAAACGCATGAATCTCCAGCTGAAAGGTCTGGAATTTGGTAAAGACAACTCCAACGAGGGTGTTTCCATCGTGCGGACCGCAGACGGAGCACTTTCTGAGATTACAGAAATGTTGCAGCGTACCAATGAGCTGGCAATCAAAGGTGCAAACGGCACCATGTCCGACAAAGACAGAGAAGCTCTGGAGGCAGAGGTCAAACAACTCAAGGAAGAAATTGACCGTATTGCATCGGAAACCCAGTTCAACGGACAGAAAATCCTGGATGGAACCTTTGATTTGAAAGGATATAGCGACAAGGGCAACATCGATGTACTTAGTTATTCCGATGAAGTGCTGGCAGGAACCTATGAAATTGCCCAGACCACAGATGCTCATTCCGGCCAGAAGGTGGGCATTTATGTGGAACTGGACGAGAATGGAAACATTGCGAACTATCACAGCGGACAGCAGAAGATCGTGCATAAAGTGGGAGATGAGGTGCTGGATGCCGATGGAAATCCGGTTAAGAATCCAGATGGCAGTGTAAAGAAGTACGATAAGGATGTATGGGCCTGGGACATGGAAGTCACCGTCAACCAGACCTTAAAAGGCTCTGACAAAACGGAGCAGATCAAAATGACCATTGCTAATGTGAAGGATGATGTGATCACTTTAAAGGGTTCCAATGGCTATGAGCTGCAGTTGAAATATTCCAAAGAAGGTATCGCAAACACAAAGGATGTTCCGAAGCTGGATGCCGATGGAAAACCGGTAGTGGATGACAAGGGACAGCCCGTTACAGAAACCCATTATCTTGCTGATGAGACTGTGAAAATGAATCTCACCGGCAACGGCACCATGCGTATGCAGGTGGGAGCCAATGAGGGACAGGTTATAGAGATCCGTATTCCTTCCGCCAAACTGGAAAATCTTCAGATTGATAAACTGACTCTTTCCACAAAACAGGATTGCCTGGATGCGATTGATTCCGTATCCGGTGCGCTCCAGTATGTATCTGCCGTGCGAAGCAGACTGGGTGCCTACGAGAACCGCCTGGAGCACAAAATCAGTTCCATTGAGACCACTTATGAAAATATGACTTCCGCATATTCCTCCATCATGGATGTGGATATGGCAGAGGAAATGACCAACTATACCACACAGCAGGTGCTTTCCCAGTCCAGTATGGCAATGCTGGCACAGGCGAATGAGCGCCCCTCTCAGGTACTTCAGCTCTTACAGTAAAATGGGAAGGTAAATGATGATGACAGATGAGAAGAAACAGGCTTATACGGTACGCATTACCCAGGCCAATCCCACTCAGCTTTGTGTGATTTTATACGAAATTCTGTTGGACTATCTGGGCGAAGCCCGGTCGGCATACAGCGAGGGAGATCGTGAGACATTCCGCAGCGCACTGGACAAAAGCCGGGGAGCAGTAACCCAGCTGCTGGGATCGGTAAACAGTGGCCAGCCCATCAGCGAGACGCTGAGAGAACTATATGCTTTCTCGCTGAGGGAGATCGCCAAAGCCGATGCGGGAAACCGGATAGAGCCACTGTATGGGGTGGAAAAATGCATACAGCAGCTCCGGGATGCCTATGCCCAGATCAGTAAACTGGATGCCAGGGGACAGGTGATGGCAAATGCCCAGACAGTCTATGCAGGGCTGACTTATGGCAGAAATTCCTTAAACGAGAACCTGGCCGACCAAGGGAACAGCCGTGGTTTCCGCGTCTGAGAGCGTGGGAAAATCCGCAAATTGAAATCCTTCCGGAAGAAAATCCGAGGGGTTTTTACAACGGGATGCAGGCAGCTGACGCAACAGATAATTGTATCGTTTGCAAAGTGCTGCAACCTCGTAGATATAACAGTCGATCAATTCCGGATCTACGGCATAATTAAAGCCTTCATAGGCAATTTCAAGATCATATCGGGTCTTTTTCAAGGCATCCAGAAGGACGACTTCCGGGTGCCTTTCCCTATTCCCGTAAGTACTTTGACTAAAATGAGATTTCATGTGGCAGAGTCCTTTCCCAAATGAAATAACTGGTTTGTTACACAGTATGCCCGCTTTCGGCAGACATATACCAGGTTTCGGAAAAAATATGGAAGGATCTGTAAACAATCTGCATATCCGGACAAGGCATGGCATACAAATAGTAGCGAAAGAAAAAGTAAAGGAACATGACAACCTATGGAAATCTGGATGCAGGCAGCAATCATTATTGCAGCATGTGTGCTTGTGATCTTGATAGGGAGATTTAAAAAGGGAGCGATGCTGTTTGTCAACTTTCTGTTCCGGGCAGTACTGGGCAGTCTGACCATTTATGTGGTGAATACCCTGCTTTTAAAAATGCAGGTTCCCTGTGATGTTGGACTGAATTTCTTTACGGTTTTGACATGCGGCTTTCTAGGAATTCCAGGGGCTGCGGGGCTTTTTGGACTTCGATATTTTCTGTTTTTGTAACTGTTTTACAAAAATACATTTTTTGAGATTTTTCTGTAGACAAACGGAAACACAGTCTCTATAATGCAAATTACATCCTGCATCGGTCGGATGCAGGATTCTTATTTTCTTATATTCATTTAATTTATTTCTTGTTTTATTCATTTATTTTCCAACGTTTTATGATTCGAGAGCAAAGGAGGTGAAGGGTTATTGTTATTTTAGTTTTATTACTGCTTGTGGCCGTGTTCTTTGATTTCTATCTGGGGAAAATTCCCAATATTCTTGTGCTCTGCGGCGGCGTGCTGGCACTGCTGATCCAATTTTATTTAGGAGGAATTGCCGGCGTCTTCCGCGCAGCCCTGGGGATGCTATTGCCCTGTCTGCTGTTGTATGTCCTGTTTTCTATTGGGGCGCTGGGCGCGGGAGATCTTAAATTGCTTGCCATGATCGGCGCGTTTCTGGGAACCTACCGGACGATTCTGTGTATGATCGTTGCCTTCGTGACCGGAGCTGTCATTTCCCTGGTGAAAATGTGTCACAACGGAAACTATATGGTGAGGATGCAATACCTGGCAGAATATGTGCAGGATGCGGTACGTGCCGGTAAATGGAAGCGCTATGACAGTGGAGAAGGTATGCAAAACAGAATCCATTTCTCGCTGCCCATCCTTATCAGTATGATTGTTATGTGGATCACAGGCATGTAAAGGAGAAGGATGATTGTGCAGAAAAGATTTGTAATTTGTGACAGTGACCGTTGTTATACACAACGTTTTTTGAATGTGGCACAGGAGAGGCTGGAGCAGGAATTTTCTATTTATGTGTATGAGGATATAGACAAATTAAAGGAATTACTTGCTGAGAAGGCAGCAGAAATCGTACTGATATCCCAGCTCCTGTACGAACATTTGAAAAAGGAAGAATGCTCTCAGATCAGCCATATCTTTCTCCTTTGTGAGGAGCCATCGGAGGAGAAACATAAAATCTGTCGTTATCAGGCCGCGGATGCAATTTTAAGACAGATATTTCATCTGTATGCAGAGCATGTGGAGCAATTACCCACGAGACATGTGGGAACTTCTAAAAACATTCATTTTATTGGAATCTATACACCGATTGGCAGATGTCTGCAGACCACATTTGCCGTCACACTGGGTCAGCTTCTGGCCAGGGATCACAAAACCTTATATTTGAATTTTGAGGGATTTAGCGGATTACGCCGTGTTTTTCAGGATTCACCGGGTTATAACATGATGGATTTTGTCTATTTTTATGACTGTGCCAGAGAGAAATTTCTATATCGGCTGGAACATATGGTACAGACCATGAACGGATTGGATTTTGTGTCTCCCTTTGAAAGTTACATGGAACTGTCCTCGATTACCGGAGGAAAGTGGAAAGAAATTTTTCATTATCTGGAAGAACAAAGCCCCTACGAATATGTGGTTCTGGATTTGTCCGAGCAGATGAACGGCTTGCTGGACATTTTACGATTTTGTGAGAAGGTTTATACCATTACAAAGGAAGACGGGTTTGCCCTGGCCAAAATGGAACAATACGAGCAGATGCTGCGGGGAATGGATTATGAGGATGTGTGGGAGAAAACCATTCGGAGAAAACTGCCGGTTTTTCGTCAGATTCCGGCTCACATTGAGCAGTTCACCTACGGGGATGTAGCCGACTACACACGGAATCTTCTGCGGGAGGACTGGGGCTATGGATCATGAATGGAAAACCCTGAAAGAGCAGCTGAAACAATCCGTACTTGCCGGAATCGACTTTTCAAGGGAAAACTCCGAGGAAGAACTTTGGGAAAAAATTGACGAACAGATTGTGTTAAAGGCAAAAGAGTGCGCAATCACAGTAGAGCAGCGCATAAAATTGCGAAGGGAACTCTTTTCCTCCCTGCGTCAGCTGGATCTATTACAGGAACTGGTGGACGATCCTTCTATTACGGAGATTATGGTCAATGGAGTACAAAATATTTTCATAGAACAAAAGGGAAGAATATGCCAGTGGGATAGCAACTTTGATTCGGAACAGACCTTGCAGGATGTCATCCAGCAAATCGTAGCGCGGTGCAACCGTGTCGTCAATGAGGCTTCTCCCATTGTGGATGCCCGGCTGGAAAACGGCTCCCGTGTCAATATTGTGCTAAATCCTATCGCATTAAATGGACCGATTCTTACTATCCGGCGTTTCCCGGATCAGCCGGTTTCCATGGAACAGCTGATTGCATTTGGATCTCTGACGGAGGAAGTGAGTGAGTTTTTATGTAAACTGGTGAAAAGCCGCTATAACATTCTGGTCAGTGGCGGAACCGGTTCCGGCAAAACTACCTTCTTAAATGTCCTTTCTAATTTTATTCCTACAGAGGAGCGCATTATCACAATTGAAGACAGCGCAGAGCTGCAGATCCGCAATGTGCCGAACCTGGTTTCCCTTGAGACGCGGAACGCCAATGTGGAAGGTTGTCGGGAAATCACCATTCGTGAGTTGATACGAGCCAGTTTGAGAATGAGACCGGACAGGGTAATTGTGGGAGAGGTACGTGGAGGCGAAGCCATTGATATGCTGCAGGCAATGAACACCGGACATGACGGTTCCATGTCTACCGGCCATGCCAACAGCGCACAGGACATGCTGAATCGTTTGGAGACCATGGTACTTATGGGGATGGAACTTCCCCTGGCAGCAATTCGGAAGCAGATTGCCAGTGGAATCGACATCATTGTGCAGCTGGGACGCCTGCGGGACAAAACCAGGAAAGTTCTGCAGATCATGGAGGTGACAGGAGTGGAACAGGGAGAAATTCTACTGTCTCCATTATACCTATTTGAAGAAAAAGGAGAGGAGGATGGAAGAATTGTCGGAACACTGCAAAAGAAGGGAGAACTTTTTCACCGGGAGAAAATGGAAAGTGCAGGAATTCGGATGGGATAAGACCTCAGGGTTGCAGACAGTGGTTTTATGTTTCTTTTTTGCATGGTTTTTCTATCGCAGTACCATTGCTGTTTTGTTAATGCTTCCGTTGGGATTGCTTTTTTACCGGAATCAGAGTGCAGATAAGAAAAAACAACGAGCCCGGCGGCTCCGCCTGCAATTTGAAGAGATGCTTCTGGCTGTGGAAACCAATATGCGGGCAGGCTATTCTGTGGAAAACGCCTTTTGGGAGGCAAAACAGGAACTGTCCAAACGCTATGGAGAGAGGGAGTTGATCTGTCAGCGCCTGTTTTCCATCTGCCAGGGATTAGGGCATAATGTACCGTTAGAGTCCCTGCTAATGAAGTTTGGCGAGGAAAGCGGAGTGGAAGAAATCCGGGAATTCGGGGAGGTTTTCACTGCGGCTAAGAGATCAGGTGGAAGAATGAGCGAGATTTTGATCTCCTCGGCACAGGTTATTGCAGAGAAAATTCATACAGAGGAAGAAATTCAAGTCATGCTGACTGCTAAAAAGATGGAGGGGAGGATTATGCAGATAGTGCCCTTTTTGCTGATATTATATCTGCAGAGCTCTTCACCGGGGTTTTTCGATCCGCTTTATCACAACATCATGGGATACGGAGTAATGACAGCAATGCTGGCATTATATATAGCTGCAACTCTGTGGTCCCACAGAATCATGGATATTCGAGTATAGGGAGGAGACCGATGATTTTCTTTTATGTGGGAACGCTGCTGTTTTGCCTGATGGTAATGATCAGAAGCAGGGGCAGGCCGGAAGTCTATTTGTACAAAAAAGGGTTATGGATAAGGAACAAACTGAAAAAGTCACCGGTGGGAAGAAAAGCATCGGTCGTATCGGATTTTCAAATTCTTTATCCCTTTGATTCACCACAGGAAAAGGTGACAGCGTATTATCTGTTGAAGGTGAAACAGACCTTCAGGTTTGTGGTGGCTGGTTCTGCGATTGCCACATTGCTGTGGGTACAAGGTGCAAATAACGGAGAACTTTTGGAGGGAAACCAGATTTTACGTGGTTCTTATGGAGAAGGTTATAAACGTGTGGAACTCAGACCGATTTTTTCAAAGGGAGAGGATAGAACGGACTCCCGCATCTACGAAATCCAGGTGGAGGAGCAGAAATATACCCAGAAGGAACTGGACGAACTGTTTGTGAAATCTTTGCCTGTATTGGAGAAGACAATACTTGGGGCAAATGAATCATTAAATGATGTAAATCAGCCATTACAGCTTGTGCAGCAGCTGGAGGGGTTCCCGTTTACAATCCGATGGGAGACCAGCAATTATCGACTGCTGGGGGCAGATGGGGAGCCGGGAGAGGATGTGGCACCGGAGGGAGAAACGGTACAACTGATTGCTTCCTATACCTACTTCACGTACCGTCAGGAATATGAATTTTATGCAAGAATTTACCCTAGGGAACGAACCCCGGAAGAACAGTGGGAACAGGAAGTGCTTGATGCGATTGCGGGACAGGATCTGGAGACACAATATGAGCAGGTTTTTACGCTGCCGACTCAGATCGGAACGGTAGCAGTGGAATGGATAGAGGAAAAGGAAAATTACAGCCTAGGCCTGTTTATGCTTTTTCTGATTGCCGGCGTAACCTTATTTTTTGCCAGAGACAGGGAACTGCATCAACAGATTCAGAAACGGCAGCAGGAACTGTTATGTGATTATCCGGCCATTCTCTCCAAGCTGACACTCTATCTGGGGGCAGGATTGACGGTACGTGGAGCCTGCCATCGGGTGGTGAAAGATTATGAGCAGGCTGGCGGGAATAAAACAAAAAAAAGATATGCCTATGAGGAACTGAGCTTTGCCTGTCATGAGATGGACAACGGTGTGTCGGAAGCGGTGGCTTATGAACAGTTTGCCAGGCGGTGCGGACAAAACTGTTACAGCAAACTGGCAGCGCTGCTCTCACAAAATAGTAAGAAGGGGAATAGCAATCTGCTACAACAGCTGAGGACGGAGTCGGAGCATGCCCAGGAGGAAAGGAGAAATCTGGCACGTAAAATGGGAGAAGAGGCAGGAACCAGGCTGTTGCTCCCTATGATGCTTTTGCTGGTTATGGTCATGCTTATGATTTTGGTTCCGGCCATGCTCTCCTTTGGAATTTAAGAAAGAAAGGCGGAAAAGATTGAAAAAAATTTTTCAATCGCGAGATTTGTGTCTGCGCACACTTGACACAAACTCGTTATGCGCAAAAAGCGTGCGCAGAAAGGCGGAAAAGATATGAAAGAATATAGAATGGAAACATCGAAAGAGAAGATGTCAGAAGAAAATTCAGATCGGAAGAGATTTAGAGAATTTCTGAGAGAAGAGGACGGGATGGGAACAGTGGAGATTATTCTGATTGTTGTGGTACTTATCAGTCTGGTCATTATCTTTAAGCGACAGCTTACAAGTCTGGTAAATACTGTGTTTGATAAGATCAATGACACTGCGGGAAGTATTTAATAAAAGGACCCGCGGCTCCGTCTCTGTGTTTTTTGTACTTCTTCTGTCTTTGATTCTTTCTCTTCTCTTTGCTTTGCACGCCGGAATTCGGAAAAGCACCTGTGAATTGCAGATTGAATATGCAATGAATGCTTCCATGAATGCGGTTTTTGCGGAGTATCATCGAAAACTTCTCGAGCAATATGATCTTCTGGCGATTGACACATCTTATGGTACAGGGACATTTGAGGTACAAAACACTGCGGAGCATTTACGGCGCTATATGCAGGATAATTTTGGAGGGGAAAAGGATCTCCTTGGGATGACGGCTGCGGATGCGGAAGTATTAGGCGTAACACGGCTGACCGATGGAAATGGAAGAGTCTTTGAAAAGCAGGTAATTCACTACATGCATACACTGACAGGCCTTCCGGAATGGGAGAGCAGCAATGGACAGGCGGAGGAATACGAACGGCAGGACAGGGAGATTCCCATGGACAGTCTGTGGCAGCAGGCAGGAGAGGAATTATCCGCCCAGGAACTTCCCCAGATCCAGAATGAGACAGGGGAGTGGGAGACCGTTTCACTGGAAAATCCGGCAGATGCGGTGGCCTCCTTGCGAAGTCTCGGAATTCTACGGCTGACGGTAGAGGATCTGGACAGCATCTCCAATGCCAGTCTGGAACAGGGAAAACGGGTTTCCGATCGAAGTCTGCGGCAGGAAACGGAAAATATAGTTCTTTATGGAGAGCCACTGGCAGCAGACAAATTGCTCTTTAAAGAATACTTGTTTCAGAAAATGGGATGTTACACCAAAACAAAAGAAAACTCCGCGCTAAAGTATCAGTTGGAATATTTGCTGAATGGCGATCCGGACGACTATACAAATCTGGAAAAAACGGCAAATAAATTATGCATGCTGCGCTTTCTTCTGAACTATCAGTTTCTATCCGGCAATCCGATAAAAAAGGCCGAAATCAAAGCTACGGCAGCAGCGCTTACAGCTGTGACACTGAAACCGGAACTGGAACCCTTTGTTTCCAGAACATTGATGTTTGCCTGGGCTTATGTGGAAAGCGTGCAGGATGTAAAACAGCTTCTTGCCGGAGGTAAGATTCCATGGAAAAAAACGGATGCCGACTGGCAGACACAGCTGGTCCATCTGGCGGAATTTAATAAACATCTTTCTCAAAACGAAGGTGGAAGAGGAATGGATTATGTGAAGTATTTACGGATTTTCGTTTGCCTTACGGCGGATGAAACGCTTGCCAAAAGAGCCATGGATCTTGTGGAATCGGATATTCAGCAGACACCGGGAAATGAAAAATTCCAGCTGGATGGATGTGTGATCAGACTGGATGCGGGAGTAACCGTAGAGGATGGAGCACAGACTTATTTTATCCGCAGAAAATTTTCCTATGAAACAATGGAAAAGTAAAAGTCAAAATAAACGGAGGAGTGTATGAAGATGTCCTTTCTGCAATGTCAGGATACAAAAACAAACAAACAATCTTATTTTAATTCTCTCTCAAAAAGCAGAAACTCCCAAATTTCAGGCTTATTATCGCCAATTTTTCCCAGAAAACAGGCGTCAGACAAAGCAGAGAGGATATCTTCTTACACTCTTCGGGGAAGTTTGACTTTGGAGGCGAGTATGCTTGTCCCGCTTTTTCTGTTTTTTTGCGTCACACTAACCTCACTTTTGGAGCAGTACAGAACCTACAGCATCTTAACCACGGCGGTTCAACAGGTGGGAAATTCCCTCTCTGTGGAGGATCAGATGGTACTCCCCGGTCTGATACAGGGACAAATCCAAAATGAGGTGGAAAAAAATCCGGCACAGAATCTACAGGTAAGGGATTTTACCTGTTTATCGGGAAAGTATGCCTATACCCTGTACTATAAAGAAGAACCATTGATGAACCTGTGGGGGATTAAAACGGCAGAACGTGGAATTTCTTACGGTGGACACTTATGGATCGGTTACGATGTGGAGCTGAGTGATCCACGAGACAGAGAAATCTATGTGTTCGTGACGCCCACGGGAGTAGTCTATCATCGAAGCAGAAACTGTACACACTTGAAGCTATCCGTTTCCAGTACCCCGGCATCCGTGATGGCAGAATTGAAAAATGAACAGGGGGAACACTATCGGCCTTGTGAACGATGCCATGCCAAATTGGAAGGAATACTTTATATTACGGGAGAAGGGAACCGGTATCACAGTGATATCTCCTGCAGCAGTCTGCGAAGAAATGTTCGTTCTATTCCCTTGTCACAGGCGCAGTTTCTATATGGGGCATGTTCCAGATGCGGAGGAGGTTTCTGATGCGTATATGGTTCGGAATTTATCTATGCTGGATTGCTTTCCAGGATATACGGGAAAAAGCCGTTTCTGTCTGGAAATTATTGCTGGGAGCCCTTTTCGTAATCACTTGGCATGCCTGTACGAAAAAAGGATTACCTTCTCTTACAGATTTGATGCCGGGAGTTCTCTGTCTGCTTGCTGCGGTAATGTCCGGAGAACAAATTGGATATGGGGATGGAATGGTATTGCTGCTGACGGGTATGTACTGCGGCTGGCAGAGGAGCAGCTGCTTTGCGTTTGGGGCGATGCTTGGGGCGGCCTTGTGGGGAATTGGCAAAGGATGCTTTAGGAAACGGAAAAGGAATGAAAGAGTGGCCTGGCTGCCATTCTTTGCAGTAAATTATGGAATTTTTCAAATTATGGATTATGTGACGCAATAGCATAGGTGCGCGACGGAAGGAAATAAAGGGACAACGGGCATGAGAACACAAATAAAAAACTTTCTACGGATGAGATGCAATGCTTCCATGACAGTGGAGGCATCCTATGTAATCCCCATGGCAATAGGAGTCCTCTTTTTTTGTCTGGGAATGCTTTTCTTTGTATATGACAGAGGTGTCATATATCAGAATATGCTGCGCTCTGGAATCGTGATGCAAATGGAGTCAGACGAGGATAAAATGGAACACGAAATAGAATTATTTCCAACGATGCGCCTGCAAAGCGATCAGATTGTGGTGGAGCGTGGCCAAACGGAAATTCAGGTCAGCAGTCTGGCAGTACAGAGCAACCCGCTGAAAAATGCTTCCTTTATGCCGGTTCATAGAACGTTTCAGAATAGTTCGCAGCAGAGTCTGCCAATCTTTAATCCGGTAGAACACTTGAGAGATATCCGAAGAGCAGTCTGGTTTGCAGAAAAGGCAAAGCAGGCATTGGAATAGTAATGGAAAACATATAAAGTGAGAACAGGGAAAGAGGAAAAGATGAAAGAATTATATGGATATATCAGACAGGCAGAACATTGCTATCTGCGCCGCAAAAAGGAAACAGATACCTCATTTGAGTGGACAATGCTGCTCCAAAATCCGCTGCCGGAGCTTTTGCCATGCAGACAGCAACAGGTGAATGACCAGACTTATCTGCTTTATGATGTAACATCCTGCAAAGTGCTGGGTGATTTGTGGATAGGCGGGGGGCTTCAGGAAGAAGAAATCAGAACATTTGTCAGGGAAGTAATCCATGTGCTCCGGGAGTGTGATCGACACCTGCTGGATCGGGAAAAAGTGGTCTTAAAACAGGAACTGATATTTTGCGATATGGATGTAAAGAAGTATTATTTTCTTTATGATCCTTTTTTAAATCCCACAGAAAATGAAAATCTCCTTTCTCTGGCACAATATCTGGTGGAACAGGTTGATTATAATCAACAGGGGGCGGTGGACTTAACATATCGTATTTATGAGGGCGTGTCAGGACCCAATTTCACTCTTCGCACGCTGGAACAGTGCTTAGAAGATTATGAAGAAGCACAGGAAATTCTACCTGAAAGCAGTACAGAAGCGACGGATATGCAGACGGATGGAAATCTGCAGGTAGAAACAGAAGGCTGGAACCTGGAGGACGGGAAAACCCTGCCCGGGAGATTTCTGGTACAGAAGGTTGCATTGGCGGTCAGTCTTGTATCCTTACTGCTGTGCGTATGGGTTCTATATCAGTATGAGCTCACGGGAAAAGAACAGTTTGCATTAGCAGGAATCATGATTCTGGCGGTGGTGACTGCAGTGTGCGCTTTGCTTAGCTGGCTGCATGGTGGAAAGAAAGGGAACATTGCAGTCGAAAGTACTGCCAGGCATTCCCAGGTTTGGGAGCCGATGAGCAGGGAGCAAGAGACGGAATCGGAAAAAACCGTATATTTGGCCCAGGGAGAATTACTGACACAAAGAGGATTACAGGGGATGGGGCAGGAGTGGCAGCGGTGGATCTCGCTGGGAAGTCTTCCGCTGGTTATCGGGAAGAAAGATGAGTTTGCGGATTATGTGCTGGAGGATGAAACGATCAGCCGGATGCATGCCCGTTTTGTGAGGGAGGAAGACCATATACTTATCATAGATTTGCACTCCACCAATGGAACTTATGTGAATGGAATGCGTTTGGAACCGGATCAAAAGGTGGAGATTCATGCAGGAGACCAGATCGGATTGGGAAAATTGAATTTTACATACTGTTGAGGATGTGCTAAGTTATCATTATGATGATGGAACAATTTGAACGTTTTCTGCTATCTGTGGGATATCAGAAAATCCTGACAGGAAAAAACAATATTCTTGCCTTCTTCTGCATGGAAGAAGAAAAATGCCGGGCTGTTTTATGTCTGGAGTGCCCGGAACGGCTGGAATGGACACCGGAGCAATATCTACAGCTGAAAGAGAGCCTGTACCGGACACTGACGGCGAGAGAAAATCTGCCGGTAGAATTGTTGACAGTGCTGATCACAGCGGATTTGTCCGGGGCCAAAATGCTGACGGAAACCGATGATCATTGCTGGGTTATTCAACCATATACGCGGGAACTGGTTCTTTATGAGAACCAGTGCGGTGATATGGGAGGGCTTCGGGGAAGAATCGAGCAATTCCTTTCGCAGAAACCGACAGTGATTAAAAAGAAGAACTTTGATCCGGTAAAATTCCCCTGGGTCAGCATGGGACTGGTTGGCATCAATGTGCTTGTCTTTTTTGCATGTACATTTACGGGGGACTTGCTGTATAATATAGGAGCATTCAGTCTGGAAAATATTCTTGCGGACAGAGAATGGTACCGGATTATCACGGCATTGTTTCTGCATGTGGATTTAAACCATTTGTTTAGCAATATGCTTTTACTCTACTTTACGGGAGATATTGCGGAACGCTATCTGGGACATGCCTGGTTTTGCGTGCTTTATCTGGCAGCAGGTGTGGGAGGGAATTTGCTTTCCATGCTGTATGAATGGTTTACAGACTTCTATAATTCGGTGGGAGCCAGCGGAGCTGTATTCGGAATCATCGGAATGTTACTGGCACTGGTACTCTTACATCATGGACGGCTTGAACAGATTACCACCAAAAGAATTGTTCTGATGATTGTGCTCTCTGTTTACAGTGGAGCAGCAAGCGCTGAGGTTAACAATATGGCACACGTAGGGGGACTTCTTACCGGCTTTCTGCTAACCTTATTGATACAACGATTTCTGAAAGTGGAAGAAAGGGTGGAGCAAACGCAATGAATATAAATATCTATTATGGCGGCAGAGGCATGCTGGATGACCCGACACTTTATGTGATCAACAAAATGCAGGAAGTATTGGGAGAACTACGTGTCAAAGTAGAACGCTATAACCTGTATGAACTGAAAAACGGAATTACCACGCTGCCACAGACCCTGAAAAATGCAGACGGCATTATTCTGGCAACCACCATCGAATGGTTTGGAATTGGTGGGTTCATGCAGCAGTTTCTGGACGCGTGCTGGCTCTATGGCGACAAAGAAAAAATCAGTCATATTTACATGTGCCCGATTGTGATGTCAACTACATATGGAGAACGTGAAGGGAAGACTACTCTGACATCTGCATGGGAGATATTGGGTGGACTTCCCTGCAGCGGTATCTGCGGATATATTGCAGATACACTGACTTTGGAAATGAACGAGGATTATAATACACTGATTGAGAAGAAAGCGGAGAACATGTACCGCACGATCAATCAGAAGATGAAAAGCCTGCCGGCAAGCAATCAGGCAGTAAAACAGCGCGTGGCCGTTATGAAAAATATAGATCTGACTCCGCAGGAATCGGAACAACTGTCTCAATATGCTTCGGATGAACAATATGTACAAAAGCAAAAAGAGGACATTCAGGAACTCGCAAGCTTGTTCCGTGATATGATGGGAAACAGCGATGGAGAGAAACAAACAGAATTTGTAAGAGAATTCCGAGACTGCTTCAAACCGCAGCCGGGATTCCGGGCTGTGTATAAGATCCTTTTAGAGGGGCGTAGTATGCCGTTAACCATGAAAGTAGATCATACACAGTTTCAATGTGGATATGAAGCTTCTGATGACTGTGATATGGAGATTCAGACTACGGCAGACACGGTTCAGAACATCATAGACGGAAAACAGACTTTTCAACGTGCCTTTATGGGCGGGGATATGAAGATGAAGGGAGATTTCAAAATCCTGCGGATGCTGGATCTGATTTTTCCTTTTACACAGGAATAAAAGATAGAAAAAGATAAAAGAGGGAGAAAAGATGAGAGACGAGAATTGTATTTTCTGTAAGATTGCGAATGGGGAAATCCCTTCGAGAACGTTATATGAAGACGGAGATTTCAGGGTGATTCTGGATCTGGGTCCCGCGACCAAAGGACATGCATTGATCCTGCCCAAAGAGCATGCGGCAAACCTGTTTGAACTTCCGGAGGAAACTGCGGGCAAGGCAATGATTCTGGCAAAGAAAATGGCAGCCAGAATGAAAGAAAAACTGAATTGTGACGGATTTAATGTAATACAAAATAATGGGGAAGTGGCCGGACAGACTGTCTTCCATTTTCATATGCATTTGATTCCCCGTTATGAAGATGACGACCAGCCAATTCAAATGAAATCCGGAGAGGCTTCGGCGGAAGAACTGGATGCAGTCAAAGCGCAGATTCTGGGAGAATAATGGATGAGAGCAATACAAGTGAATGAAATTACTCGTAACATTAAGGAAATGTGTATCGAGGCAAATCATTTTCTTTCTGCAGATATGGAAAAGGCCATGAAAAATGCCGTGCAGTGCGAGGAATCTCCACTGGGCAGACAGATTTTGGAACAGCTGCAGGAAAATCTCCGGATTGCAGGAAACGACATGATCCCTATCTGCCAGGACACGGGGATGGCTGTTATTTTTATGGAAATTGGCCAGGATGTTCATTTTGAAGGAGGCAGTCTGGAGGAAGCAATTAACGAGGGAGTACGCAAGGGATATATAGAAGGATATCTTCGTAAGTCAGTGGTAGCAGATCCTTTGTTCAGGGAGAACACGAAAGACAATACACCTGCGGTGGTATATTATGAGATTGTGCCGGGAGAGCGGGTGAAAATTACTGTGGCACCAAAAGGCTTTGGCAGTGAAAATATGAGCCGTGTGTTTATGCTGAAACCGGCAGACGGCATGGAGGGGGTTAAAGAAGCAATTTTAACGGCGGTAAAGGATGCCGGTCCTAATGCCTGTCCACCTATGGTTGTGGGCGTGGGAATCGGTGGAACCTTTGAAAAGTGTGCGCTGCTTGCCAAGAAAGCACTGACCCGCCCGGTGGATCAGCATTCAGATATTCCCTATGTGCAGGAAATGGAAAAAGAACTGTTGCAGAGGATCAATGGGACAGGGATCGGTCCGGGCGGTCTGGGAGGAACAGTAACAGCACTGGCGGTAAATATTAATGTATACCCGACTCACATTGCAGGTCTGCCGGTGGCGGTTAACATGTGCTGCCACGTGAATCGACACAGTGTCAGAACCTTGTAAATTTACCAAACCCAGACAAGCGTCTTCTATAATATAGTAGAAATGAGGATTAGTATGGAGCGACATATTACTGCACCCTTTAATAGAGAAACGGCAGCAACGTTAAAAGCTGGGGACTATGTTTATATTTCCGGTACCGTTTACACGGCAAGAGATGCAGCGCATAAAAGAATGCAGGAAGCTCTGGAAACAGGGGAAACGTTACCACTGGAACTTTCCGGGAATGTGATCTATTATATGGGACCCTCTCCCGCACGGGAAGGGAGACCGATCGGATCGGCAGGACCTACGACAGCCAGCCGGATGGACAAATATGCTCCGAAATTGTTGGATCTGGGATTGACAGGCATGATAGGCAAAGGAAAGCGCAGTCAGGCCGTCAGGGATGCCATTGTCCGGAACCAGTCTGTTTATTTCGCAGCAGTAGGTGGAGCAGGAGCTTTATTGTCCAAAGCGATTACAAAGTCTGAAGTGATTGCTTATGATGATCTGGGAACAGAAGCAATCCGCAAGCTGGAAGTGGTGAATTTCCCTGTTATTGTGGTAATTGATGCGCAGGGAAATAACCTTTATGAAACAGCAATCAAACAATATCAAAAAAATGTTTGACAAAGTAAATGGGACTGTGTATAATAAATTTTGCGTCACGAAATGAGGACGCAATTGAACATTGGTAGTGAGCTTGTTCAGGCTAAGGAGAAATACTCAAGAGGCTGAAGAGGCGCCCCTGCTAAGGGTGTAGGTCGGGCAACCGGCGCGAGGGTTCAAATCCCTCTTTCTCCGTTTGAAATATCTAAAAAATATTTCAAAAATAAATTAAAAAGTTGTTGACAGACGAAAAACACTGTGGTATATTAAATGAGTTGCGTCTGATAAACACAACAGACAAACTTGAAAGAGTTTACAAAGCACCTTGACAAATAAACAGTAATGCAACCCTGAAACATTCCAAAAAGAAT